>SMVA01011084.1_pt1 | contig 10394 bp, 8 predicted proteins | sample 2456451 | NCBI WGS metagenome assembly SMVA01 (sample SAMN11095933, study PRJNA526329) | marine sediment metagenome | biome: Marine sediment; feature: Surficial sediment; material: Deep marine sediment; isolation source: Hadal surficial sediment | place: Pacific Ocean | collected 2014-05 | depth 0-1...
CCTCCTTGTGGCGGGCGTTGCGCAGATTGATGCTCCCACGCCGGGTGAAGGCTTGGCCGGTGCGGCCCGAGCGGGTCGGCAGCACGCAATCGAACATGTCGATGCCGCGCAGCACCGCGCCGACCATGTCGGCCGGCTTGCCCACGCCCATGAGATAGCGGGGCCGATCGTCGGGCAGGGACGGCACGGTTTCCGCGATCGTGCCGAACATGATCTCCTGGCCCTCGCCGACCGCCAGGCCGCCGATTGCGTAGCCGTCGAAGCCGATCTCGACCAGTGCAGCCGCCGATTCCCGGCGCAGTTCCGGATAAATGCCGCCCTGGACGATGCCGAAGATGCCGTAGCCCGATCTAACATCGAAAGCCTTCCGGCAGCGCGCCGCCCAGCGCATCGATCTGCGCATGGACTCGGCCGCGGTCGCCGGATCGGCGGGGAAGGGTGTGCATTCGTCCAGCACCATGGTGACGTCGGCGTCGAGCAGGCGCTGAATCTCGATCGCGCGCTCGGGGGTCAGCTCATGCCGCGCGCCGTCGATGTGGGACTTGAAGGTGACGCCGGCCTCGGTGATCTCGCGCAGATCCGAGAGCGACATGACCTGGTAGCCGCCGGAATCGGTCAGGATCGGCCCAGGCCAGGACATGAAGTCGTGCAAGCCGCCCAAGCGGGCGACCCGTTCCGCGCCGGGGCGCAGCATCAGGTGATAGGTGTTGCCGAGCAGAATTTCGGTGCCGCTGGCCGCGATCTCCTCCGGGGTCAGACCCTTGACCGTGGCCGCGGTGCCGACCGCCATGAAGGCCGGGGTGTTGACGGGTCCATGCGCCGTGCTCAGCCGGCCGCGCCGCGCCGCGCCGTCGCGCGCCAGAACCTCAAAGCTAACCATCGATATTCTCCCGGTGCAGCAAGCAGGCATCGCCGTAGGAGAAAAAGCGATAACCCTCGGAGATCGCATGGTCATAGGCGCGTTTCATGCGTGTCGTGCCGGCGAAGGCGCAGACCAGCATGAACAGGGTCGAGCGCGGCAGGTGGAAGTTGGTCAGCATGAGATCGACGGCCCTGATGCGAGTGCCGGGCAGGATAAAGATATCGGTCTCTCCCGAAAAGGCGCCAAGGCGGCCGTCGTCCCGCGCCGCGGTCTCCAACAGCCGGAGCGCGGTCGAACCGACGGCGACCACCCGCCCACCGGATTCGCGGGCAGCATTGATGGCGGTGGCAGCGGCTTCCGAAATCTCGCCCCATTCGGAGTGCATGCGGTGGTCCCGGGGGTCCTCGGCGGTGACCGGCAAAAACGTGCCGGCGCCGACGTGAAGCGTGACCGTGGCCCGGCTCACGCCCCGTTCATCGAGCGCCGCGAGCAGGCCCTCGGTGAAGTGCAGGCCGGCGGTGGGCGCGGCGACGGCGCCCGCGCGCGCGGCGAATATCGTCTGGTAGCGATCCCGATCGCGGGGGTCGCCGCCGGCCGCGCGCTTGATGTAGGGCGGCAGCGGCATGGCGCCGGCGCGGTCCAGGGCGTCGGCGAACGCGGCCCCGCCTTGGTCGAAGGCCAGGCCGACTTCGCCGCGTGCGCCCTTGTCCGTGACGGCCGCCGCGAGCCCGGCGCCGAAATCGATGCGGTCGCCGGGCTTGAGGCGCTTGGCCGGCCTCGCGAAGGCGCGCCAGCGGGCGCCGGTCTCCGATCCCGTGGTCTCGGGCGCGATCAGAGTCACATCGACCTTGGCCGCGCCGCGGCGGCCGAACAGCCGCACCGGGATGACCCGGGTGTCGTTGACCACCAGCACATCGCCTGGGCGTAGCAGGCCGGGTAAGTCGGTCACGCGGCGGCCGTCCAAGGTCCGGTCTACCACCAAGAGCCGCGCGGCGTCTCGCGGGCTGACCGGATACTGGGCAATCGCCGCGCGCGGCAGCTCGAAGTCGAAGTCGTCGCTGCGCATGGTCAAACCGGTTCGCCGGCGCGGGCGTCGTGGCGCAGACCGAGGGAGAGCCTGGCCCGGGTCACCCGGTCGAGGAAATGGAATGGCCGCTCGTCCCGGCCGGCGAAGCCCGGCGCCCGCATCAGCAAGAGATGGCCGGGCGGGCAGGGGATCTCGCGCTGGTTGCTGCCGGCGCGGTCGTCGCAGAGGCAGATTCGCGCGGCCCCGGAGAGCGTCACCAACGCCACCAAGTCCCGGTAGCGAAGATGGTCGCGGTGCGCGGTGATGCCGGACGAGCCCGCGGGATAGCGCTGCACGATGGCGTCATTGAGATGCAACGGCCGGGCCAGCGGCCTGGGTTCCATCCGCATTAGCGCCGCGTTCAACAGCGCTTCGAGGGCGCTCGCGAAGGCGCGCAGCAGGCTGCGCTCGGGGATCGCCATGCAGAGCTCGAAGTCCTGATACACCGCGTTGGCGCCCGTGCCGATCACCGGGGTTGCGGGACGGTAGCGCAGGCGGGTGGTGGCGCCGATCAAGCGCCGCTGGGCGTGCGCGCTCAGGAGCGGCAGAGATACCGCGGGTTCCAGGTCCAAGCACGTCAGCGCCTCGGCTAACGCAACCGGGGCCGCCAAGTCGTCAGGCGCAAAGGGGGTGTCTTGAGTCATGGATTCCGTCGCTCACAGCCGTCCGGCATCATCTTCAGCACCGCGGCGGCAGGCAAGGCGGAGATTGGCTGCGGCGCTTCTTGCGCGCGCGCCGCCAGCCTGGGTCCGGCTCAATCCGCGCCAGTTGCGGAGAGGCCTGTGCCCGCCCGCCAAGCCCACGGCGCGACGAATTCGCCTTTCCACAGGCCGCGGCCGGCAGCCCGGGCGCTATCCTCGAAGGCCAGGTAGCGGCCCGAAACCCGGCGCAATGCCAGCGCCCAGCCGGTGTATGCCATGCCCTCGGAGAGGTCGTAGCCGTCGGCGGTACAGTGTCCGATGCGGCCCTCCGGGCCGTCGTCAAGAGCGCCGTCGGAATCGGGCGGCACCAACTTGCAGATAACCGGGACGCCCGCCGTCAGGTCGAGCAGCGCCGTGCGCGCGATCTTGCCGCAATCGTAAGCGTGCTGTCCGATCCGGCAGGTCTGGCCCAGTTCCGGCGCATCGATGCCATAGAGGCGGATTGCCACGCCTTGGACCTCGATGGTATCGCCGTCGATAATAATCGGCGGACCGGCTATTTCGGCCCGGGCCGGCGCGATCGCAGCCGCAAGCGCGAGACCGAGAAACAGGATCAAGTGGCGCGGACCCAAACGCATGATATTTCTCCACAGGGATACCCTGATCGCAAACGGGCTTAACCTAGCATCCGGGCGACTCACGCTGTGTCAAATTCCCGTGCGCGCCGGCATTGGCGGTGTTCCCCTGGGCCCTTGCCAAGCACCCGGCCACTTCCTAGACAGGAGCCTGCGAGGTAGCGAAAGGGGACGGGCGATGCGGTTGTGGATCTGCGCGGCGGCGGTCAATGGCTTGCTTGCGGTGGCGCTGGGCGCGCTGGCCGCACATGGCCTGCGCGGGCGGGTCGAACCGGAGCAAATCGCCTGGATCCAGACCGGCTCGGAATACGGTATGGCGCATGGCTTGGCGCTCATGGGGGTCGCGCTGCTTTGGGACCGGATGCCGGCGCCGTCGCGCGGCTTGCGGCTTGCGGGCTGGGGCTTCCTGGCCGGCTCGGTGCTGTTCTCCGGCGCGCTCTACGTCATGGGGATGACCGGCCTGCGCGCGCTCGGGGCGGTCGTGCCGGTCGGCGGCATTCTGTTGCTCGGCGGCTGGGCGGCCCTGTTCGCCTACGGCTGGAGCTTGCGCGGCCGCTCGGAGAGATAGCTCACTCGCCGGCGGCCGGCTCTGCTTGCGTGCTGGGCTGGCCGCGGCGGCCCGGGTCCTGCGCCACCGCCCCGGCGCGCTGCTTACGGCCTTCGATCGAACCGAGCAAAATGGCCAGCATCGGCGGCACCACCAGGAGCGTCAGCACCGCCGAGAGCGCGAGGCCGCCAACGACGACCGAGCCGAGTCCGCGGTACAGCTCCGAACCGGCGCCCGGCAAGACCACCAGCGGCAGCATCCCGCACACACTGGTCAGCGTCGACATGAAGATCGGCCGGATGCGGTTGCGTGTCGCCTCCATAATCGCCTCGACTGGCGCCATACCGTCTTCGCGCAAGTGGTAGAGGGTCTGGTGCACCAGGAGGATCGCGTTGTTGACCACGATGCCGACCAGAATCACGAACCCGAGCAGGGTCAGCATGTCGAGCGGTTGAAAATGGTAACTGTTGAGCGCGACCAGCCCGGCGACCCCGCCGGCGGCGGCGAGCGGCACCGAGAGCAGGATGATCAGCGGGTAGAGAAAGCTCTCGAACAGCACCGCCATGACCAGATAGACAATCGCGACCGACAGCGCCAACTGCCACTGCATGGCGCGCCAGGTCTGTGTCAGCTTGTCGGCGGTGCCCGAGAGGCCGATCTTGATCCCGGGCGGCAGGCCCTCCGCCTGGAGCGGCTCCATCACCTTTTCGCGCAGGATATCGAGCGCCGTTTCCAAGGGCACACCGGCGGCGAGGCGGATCTCGAGGGTCACGGTGCGAAAGCGCTCCCGGTGGCGAATCTCGGTCGGGCCGGAGGTGATGATCACGTCGGCGAGCGAGCCCACCGGCACGATTCGGCCCGCGGAGGTGACCACCGGCAGCGCGGCGATGCCTTGGGTCTCGACGACGCCTCCCTTCGGCCCCTGGAGCACCAGGTCGAGGCGCTTGCTGCCCACGGTCACCTCGGCGACCCGCAAGCCGTCGTTGAAAGCGTCGATCGTCTCGCCCAGCTCGCGCGCGGTCACGCCGTTGTCGGCGAGCCGCAGCCGGTTGGGAATAACCCGGACCTCCGGCGCGCCAAGCTCGAGACCGGGCTTGGGGCGGAACTGGTAGCCCTCGCTGCGTGGCAGATGCTGCATCACCTTGTCGGCGGCGCGGCCGGCGACTTCCAGGATGACTTCCAGATCCTGGCCCGAAATATCGAACTGGATCTTGCGGCCCCCGCCGAGGCCGCGGCCGAAGATCGAGGGTTGGTTGATGAAGCCGAAAGTGCCGGGTTCGCGGAACACCGGCTTGCGCAGGACCGGAATCAATTCGCCGGCGCGCTCCGGTTCGACCGAGGTCGCGCCGAAAAACGTCGTCGAGCTGCGGGCGACGAAGAAGAAACGATCGATCTTGGGCGGTTCGCCGGGCGCGGACTCCGGGCCCGTAACACTGGCCCAATGGGGCCGGAGCGCCGTTTCGATCTCCTTGGCGATCTCGGACGTGGTCGCCAAATTATAGCCCGGCGGCGGCAGGATGACGCCAAATACCAGGTTGCGGTTGCCCTCGGGCAGATACTCCAACTTGGGTAGGTAGAGCCAGGCCCCGGCGGCCGCGGCCGCAGTGACAGCGGCGACCAAAGCAAACGACACCAGCCGGTTGCGCACGACGCCACGGATGAATGACAGGATCAGAAGCACGAATCCGCGCGCCAGTTGGTCGATACCGGGCAGTGGCAGGCGGCGGAACGCCTCGCTACCGTCGGCCTGGCGCTTGCCACCGAACACCCGGTTGGAGAGCGCCGGAATCACCGTGATCGAGACGATCAGCGACAGCAACACCGAGACCGAAATCGCCACCGCGATATCGCGAAACAATTGCCCGACTTCCAGCTCCATAACCAGGATCGGGATAAACACCATGACCGTGGTCAGCGCCGAGACCAGCACCGCCCCCCAGACTTGTTTGGCGCCGAGATAGGCGGCCTCCCGGGCCGGCCGGCCGGCCTCGCGGTGGCGGTAGATGTTCTCCAGCACCACGATGGCGGCGTCCACCACCATGCCGACGGCGAAGGCGAGGCCGGCCAGCGAGATCACGTTGATCGAGCGCCCCAGCGCCGCCATGGCGACGAATGCGCCGACCACTGAGACCGGGATGGCGATCGAGATGATGAAGGTGGCGCGCAGGGAGCGCAGGAACAGCAGCAAGATCACGATCGCGAGCGTGCCGCCGATCCAAATATTCTGCCGCACCAGACCGATAGCGGCGTTGATGTAAACCGTTTCATTGTAGACTTGGCGCAGCTTCAGCCCGGCGCCCGGCACCGCGGCCGCGTTGAGCTCGTCGACCGCCGCTTCGATGCCCTGCATGATCTCGATCACGTTGGCGCCGGTCTCGCGCATGGCGTTGAAGGCCAAGGCGGACTGGCCGAGCATACGGATATTCGAGCTCGGGTCCTTGTAGCCGTATTCGACCGTGGCGATGTCGCCCAAGGTGACTCGCGCCATGCGCCCACTTAGCGGATCCACGTAGGAGCGCAACACCACCTTGCGGATGGCGTCGAGCGTGTTGAGCGCGCCCTCGATGCGGGTCACGTAGCGGCGCTTGCCCTCGTCGATGTCGCCGGCGGTAATCGAGGCGTTGCCCTGACGCAAGGCCCGGATTATGTCGCTGACCGTAAGCCCATAGCGTGCCAGCAGGGGCGGCTCGGTGGTGATCTGGATCTCGCGCTGGCTGCCACCGTAGACGTTGACCCGGCTGACCCCGGGCACGCGTTCGATGCGGTCCTTGATCACGTCCTCGATGAAATCGCCGTACTCGTGGATCGGGCGCTCGTTGCCCTCGGCGCGGGTCACCATGAACCAGGCGATGGCGTTGTCCTCGCTGCCCGCGGTGTCGAGGGTCGGTTCGCTGGCCTCGTCCGGGTAGCCGTTGACTCGGTTGAGCCGGTTGGAAACCAGCAACAGGGCGCGGTCCATGTTGGCGCCGACGCCGAACTCCAGCGTCAGGCGGCTGCGTCCGGGGCGGGCGCTACCGGTGATCGACTGCAATCCCTCCAGGCCCGCCATCTCCTCTTCCTGGCGGTTGAGGATTTCGCGTTCGACTTCGGCCGGAGCGGCGCCGGGCCAAGAGGTGGTGACCGTGATCACCGGCCGGTTGACGTCCGGCGAAAGCTGGATCGGAATGTTTTGCAGGGCCACTATGCCGAACATCACGACCATCAGCACCACCGCGACGACCGCGATCGGGCGATCGATGGCGAGGCGGATCAGATTCATCCGGATTCCCCGACGACCTGGATTTTGGCGCCGGGGCGCAGGCGTTCGTTGCCGCGCACCACCACCTGCTCGCCTTCGCCCAGGCCAGCGAGTACTTCCATGCGGCTGCCCACGGCCGTGCCGAGCTGGACTGACCGCGCCTGGACTTCGCCGTCCTTGGCAACGAACACGGTGTCTTTGCCCTGGCGGGTAACGATGGCGTCCTTGTGCACGGAAAGCACGTTGCGTTCGGGTCCGATCGGGATGTCCAGGGTCACAGACTGATCGTGGGCGAGCGGCCGCAGCGTGGCGCCGATGTTGGGGATGAAGCGCACGGCCCGGGTCCGGGTCAGCGGGTTCTCCGAAGGCAACAGCGCGCGCACCACCGCGCTGTGTTCGGTGCCGTCGTCAAGCCGCAACCGGATCTCGACGCCCGGCTTGATTCCGGCCAGACGTTGGAACGGCACTTCGGCCTCGATCTCCAGGGTCTGGTCGCCAATCATGCGAATCACCGGCGCGCCGACTTGGACGTAGGCGCCGGCCTCGGTCAGGCGCGCGGTCACCACGCCGGAGTAGGGCGCGCGGACGTGAGCGTTGTAGAGATTGATCTCGGCCAGGTTCAGATCGGCCTTGGCAGCGGCGATTGCGGCCTCCGCCTGGCGCGCTTCGGCCTTGGCGATGACCACATTCTGCTTGGCGTCGTCGAAACGCGCCTGGCTGAAAGCGGCCGACTTTTTGAGATTTTCGTGGCGTTTGTAGTTCTGGCGGGCGAGCGTCAGCTCCGCTCTCTTGACCTCGAGTTTGGCCCGGGCCTCGCTCAATTTGCCGGCGTAGAGATCGCGCCGCGCCTCGATCGCGGTGGCGTTGAGCACGACGATCACCTGTCCGGCCTCGACCCGGTCGCCGACTTTGACTTCAAAAGTGTCGATCGGTCCGTTGATCCGCGCCGCGACCACGCCGATCTGCTGAGCGACCAGGCGGCCGATCACCGGTACGGTCTGCGTCAGAGGGACCAGCGTGACCCGATCGACCCGGACCCGCATGACGTTGGATTGGGCGAAGGCAAGCTCCGCCCCCAGGCCCACCCATAGGCCCGCCAACAGGCACGCCCATAGTCCCATGGCCGCCGCGATGGCGTGCGGAACTTTGGGAATCGCTTTGGACCCCTGAGCGTTCAGGACCGCCTCCTGGCGTGCCGAAATAGCCGAGAAAACAAACTCCTACACCCCTCACTATACCCTACTGCGGATGTGGTCGCATCCCCCTGAAAAATCAACGCCCGCATCCGATTCGGACCCTACGGCGGCGGTTGCGGCGATCGATACCTTGTGGCCAAAGACGGCCCCAACGGCTAACACTAAGATTGGAAGGCGGCGCGGTGTTCGGGTCGCCGGTTCGGCCGAGGCGGAAGGGAATCGACTGGTGAAACGCGGCATCGACCACCTCGTCCTCGCGGTCGCCGATCTCGAGGCGGCGCGGCGCCGTTACCGGTCGTTCGGTTTCACGACCACGCCCCGGGCCGAGCATCCCTTCGGCACCGCCAACAGCCTGGTCCAGTTGCGCGAAAATTTTCTGGAACTGCTCTCTATCGACGCGCCTCATAAGATTCCACCCAAGGTTTCGGGTCATTTCAGCTTCGGCGCCTACAACAAACGCTATACCGAACGGCGCGAGGGCATGTCGATGCTGGTTTTGCAGAGCGACGACGCACGCCGCGATCGGGCCGAGTTCGCAGCAAATGGCCTGCGGACCTACGCGCCCTTCGATTTCTCGCGCCAGGCGACGCTGCCCGATGGCAGCCGGGTCACGATCTCGTTTTCGCTCGCCTTCGTGACCGAGGAACGAATGCCCGAGGCCGCCTTCTTCGTCTGCCAGCAGCATGCGCCGGAGTATTTCTGGAAGCCGGAATACCAGCGCCACGACAACGGCGCGACGGACGTGGTCGAGGTCGTCATGATTGCGGATGACCCGGGGTCGTTCCGCGAATTTTTCGCGCGCCTCGAAGGCGAAGACAACGTCTCGGCGGAGGGCGGCGCGCTCGCGGTCTCGACCTCCCACGGGCGAATTTCGATGTTGACGCCGGAGCGCTTTGCCGCACGCTTTCCAGATGCCGCCATCGCCGCAGCGCCGGCGACGCCGCACTTCGCCGCCTACCAGGTCGCCGTGGCGGATTTGGGCGCGACCGAGGCATTATTTGTCGAACGCGGCGTGAAATTTTCGAGGCACCGCGGTCGATTGCAAATCAACGCGCCGGAGGCGTTCGGCGTTGTCATCGAGTTCTTGGCGGCGCCCTCGGGCTCGCGTACTTGACCCGACTTAAGGAGAGGACATGACCACTCTGCTGTACAGCCACCCGGCCTGTGCCGAGCATGAACCCGGCGCCATGCATCCGGAGAGCCCGGCCCGGCTGGCCGCGGTGCTGGATGCGCTCGCCGCGCCGGAATTTGCCGCCCTGGTAAGGTGCGAGGCGCCGCCTGCCGCCCGCGAGCAACTGGTCCGGGTGCACCCCGAATCCTACATCGATATGGTCTTCGAGGCGATCCCCGATACCGGCCACGCCAGCCTCGACGCCGATACCACGGTCTCGCCGGGCTCTGGCGAGGCGGCGCGCCGGGCCGCGGGCGCGCTTTGTGCCGCGGTCGATGCTGTCGCGACGGGCGCGGCCGGCAATGCCTTCTGCGCGGTGCGGCCGCCCGGACACCACGCCGAGCCGTCGCGGCCAATGGGTTTCTGCGTGTTCAACAACGTCGCAATTGGCGCGCTCCATGCACGGGGCGCCCACGGCTATCGGCGGGTCGCGGTGGTCGACTTCGACGTGCACCACGGCAACGGTACCCAGGCGATGTTCTGGGACGATCCCGATCTGTTCTTCGGCTCCACCCACCAAATGCCGCTCTATCCCGGCACGGGCGCCGCCGAGGAGCAGGGCGCCCACGGCAACATCGTCAACATGCCGTTGGCGCCGATGTCGGGCTCCGGCGAGTTCCGCGCCGCCTTGAGCCAGACCATTCTGCCGGCGTTGCGCCGGTTCGAGCCGGATTTCCTGCTGATTTCGGCCGGCTTCGACGCCCATGCGGACGACCCCCTGGCGGGGTTGCAATTTCACGAGGACGACTACGCCTGGGTCACCGAGGAGCTGCTCGCGGTGGCGCGGGAGAGCTGCGGCGGCCGGGTGGTCTCGACGCTCGAGGGCGGCTACAACCTGGCGGCCCTGGCAGCCAGCGCGGCAGCCCACGTTGGGGCACTGATGGCAGGGTGAGGCGGGGCCTGAGGCGGGCGGTTGTGGCGCGGCCCGAAGCCTCCTAGACTTAACTCCGAACCACGCATTTCGACGGATTCGCACGCTATGGCCGGAGCAGCGCCTCACAAGGATATCGCCAAAATGAGCTTCGAGGAGGCCCTCGA
>SMVA01324603.1_pt1 | contig 10393 bp, 14 predicted proteins | sample 2456451 | NCBI WGS metagenome assembly SMVA01 (sample SAMN11095933, study PRJNA526329) | marine sediment metagenome | biome: Marine sediment; feature: Surficial sediment; material: Deep marine sediment; isolation source: Hadal surficial sediment | place: Pacific Ocean | collected 2014-05 | depth...
AGTTATAATGTCTAAGAAAAGAGAGGACGGAGTCTGGGTCATAGTTTGTGATTTTGTAGATGACGAGACAGACAAGCCGTGTGATCTGGGATACGACGGCGACCCCGCTATGTTTGTAGACCCAGATGGAGGCAATAATCCTGAGATGCATTTTCAATGCGGAAAACATCACGGGATTGTTAAGCAGTCTGAGAAAAAAGAATTCCAACTACCTGAAGGTGTAACTCCAATAGAGCCTAAGGGACAACACACTGCCAAAGACATTGGCGTTACCTTAGACGGGTTTAAGCCTGACGCAGGTGGTCGGGTATGGGACGGGGAGGAGAAGCCAAATGACTGAAGAGACTAAGACGCTACGGACTGGCAATTATGTAATTGAACTGTCTGATGGGCCGAGTGTCGTTAGTAAGGTTCACCCAGAAAGTGGACACAAGGATTGGGTTTGTACCTGTCCTGACCCTGACTCAGCAATGATTGTAGTTGAGGGCCTGATATTGGTAGAGAACAAAAGATTCTACTATCCGGGTTCCAAACCTACGATGAAGTTCGATGAGAAGCAAGCTGAGAAGACCCATCCTAATTTCCTAAACCGAAAGAGTGATTAATGAAGATCGGAGAAGCATTACTAGAGAGAGATCATCTCAGTAGTAGACTGGACGCTCTACAAGCGCGTCTAAGCGACGATCTCCAGCACGGTCGACCTGTGACGCACATCGTCGACGAAATCGACCAGGCGTCCAATAGAGTTCTTGCATTACAGGATTCTATCGACTGGACAATGCAGCACTTGTTAGTAGAGAATAGCTCTTTAGGTTCGTACCTGAACAAGTCGGATCACTATCAAAGAGTGGCTGACTTACTAGAAAACGTCTCCTCTCCTGATTTGAGGGAGAGAATAGACGAACTTCATGAAGCCAAAAAATCAACCAATGTGTTGGTTCAAACAATATATTGGGCTTATGATTTACAGATACCTGGACAAGAGATATCTACAGAGCCCGAGGAGGAAAACTAATGGGAGGATTCTTCATTCGACCCAAGTCCAGCACTCGCGATGCTGAAGGCGGACGAGATAGTGTAGAACCCATTGGCGTGGTACAGGCGCAAGCAGACGAGTTTATGGAGACTACGGGACATACTCCCGAAAATGTAAACTCTGGTGCTATCCACCGCAGAGGCGGTGGTCGACGACCTGGACCCGGCAATCTACCAGGAGTTAAGTAATTATGGATCATAGAATTGTACAGTGTTTCGGAACCAAGCGTAGACCTCATAAGGAAGATAAGTCTTGTCGCCGCAGATTTCTTTGGACATCTAGGGCGTCAGGAAATAACTTTGGCAGAAAAGGGACTCAAGCGTGCCCTCATTGTGGCACCATGCCTGACTTCGCGCATCCTTTCAACCAGTACTTAATTGGGCAACTAAGTGAGACAGAAGCAAAGGCAGCGATGCCTGAGTATATTGACTTACTAGAAAAAGCGCAAGGTAAAAAATAGTTCTTGACTTTTGTCGATTTCTGTCTTATTATCACAGGGATCGAAGCGAAGGGATAAGAAAAGTTATAGGGATAGGATAGGTGTTGTTCTTTAGTATAGTTATCGTATAGCAGTCAGCCAATTAGGAGCTAGTTTTAGATGAAAGAATACCTCGATTTACTTTCCTTTGTAAAGGACTATGGTACAGATAAAGACGACCGTACCGGCACCGGAACACGAAGTCATTTTGGCTATCAGATGAGATTTGACCTTGCAAAAGGTTTCCCTCTGGTAACCACAAAGAAAGTTCATTTCAAGTCTGTAGTACACGAACTCCTTTGGATGATCAGCGGTGACACGAACATCAAGTACCTCAAAGACAACGGTGTTAGAATCTGGGACGAGTGGGCAGATGAGAAGGGTGATCTAGGCCCTGTTTATGGTTCTCAATGGCGCAGCTGGCCCATGCCTTGGGACAAGCGCTCAGGCGAACCTGCTTACGTTGACCAACTTGCAAATGTGATCTCCCAAATTAAGGCTAACCCTGATTCCCGACGACACATTGTTTCTGCATGGAATCCTGGACAAGTTGAGGGTATGGCGCTCCCACCCTGCCATATGATGTTCCAATTTCACGTAGTGAATGGGACATTGAGTTGTCAGATGTACCAGCGAAGCGCAGATGTATTCCTTGGTGTACCATTTAACATTGCGAGCTACGCTTTGTTGACCATGATGATTGCTCAGGTCTGCGACCTGGCAATCGGGGATTTTGTACACACCTTTGGTGACGTACATATCTACAACAACCATTTTGATCAGGTCGACGAACAACTCGTACGGGAACCTAAGCCTCTCCCTAGAGTAGCGCTGAATCCTGATGTTAAAGAGATTGATGAATTCAAGTACGAGGACATCCTCCTGCTGAATTACAAGCATCACCCACCTATCAAAGCGGAGGTCTCGGTATGATTCTCTCAATGATTGTAGCGTATGCTAAGAATGAAGAAGGTGACCAAGTTATTGGTAAAGACAACGCTCTGCCCTGGAATATCAAGGAAGATATGGTCTGGTTCCGGGAACAAACTATGGACGGTGCAATCGTCATGGGGCGCAAGACTTTTGAATCTATTGGACGCGTACTCCCTAAGAGACTCAATATCATTGTCACAAATGATCCTGAGTACAAAGTTGAAGGTGCTTATGTGTTTACCGACCTAGACGCTGCTCTTAGTTTTGCGTGCGCCAGTGGACATGAAGTGTTTATCATCGGCGGCGAGAGTCTCTATACTCAGTGTTTGGACAGGGTTGATCGTCTCTATGTAACTTTCATTAAGAATAAGACGTATGAAGGTGACGCGTTCTTTCCTAAGTGGAATCGTCAAGACTTTAAGCCTATCCAGAAAGAGAAGTCCGAAGATGAGGTCAACGGTACTATTAACTACACTATTTTTCAGAGAACTAAGTTTACAAATAAACAGGTTGACCCCATGCCTAATTCCACGTATAATATAACTAGTGAGGGAGGTTAGTGTCCTCTTTTAGAGCTATCGTAAATGTGGATGCAGACGGAGACGTTACCTGCTTTTGTCCCTATGAGAATTACCTCAAAGGAAAGTGTGAGTGTAGGGTCAAGTTTGATTGCCCGGAAGCAATGATCGAGATAACAGTGCTTCCTAAATCCCGACCGTCTGAGCAGGTGGAACTCGGGATCAAGAAGATCGCGCGCGAACTAAAGAAGTCCGAGCGCACTGTAAAGAAAGCTAACGACCGGATCAAGCAGGGTCTTAGCCAATTAGAAAAAGCCACTAAAGGTACCCGTTGGAGGATTTAAAATGGCAGAAGGTCGGCCCAAGATATTTGTTATCGGGCACGGTAGACATGGTAAGGATACCGTAGGAGAAATCATCCAGGAGATTTGTGGACTTACGTTCGAATCCTCCTCTATGTTCTGTGCGGAACATGTCGTGACTCCGTGGTTAGAGAAGTTGGGTATCACCTATGACTCTCTGGACGAGTGTTATGAAGATCGGGTTAACCACCGGATGGAATGGTACGACGCTATCAGAGACTTCAACAAGGAAGACGAATCAAAGCTTTCTGCCGCCATTTTTAATAAGTATGATATGTATGTGGGTATCCGAAGCCGTGTTGAGTTTCTAGCAGCGCGCCACCTATCTGATCTTAGTATCTGGGTAGAGGCTTCGACAAGAGTACCGCAGGTAGATCCTACCTGTAAAATCCTTCCTACTGATTGTGACATTATCATCGATAATAACGGTACGGAGGAAGAGCTTCGCGAGAAGATGGTCCGACTTTTGAATTTGATTGTCGCACCAAAATAATCTAGAGCAACGGTTCTTTGGACGGGTTTTTTGTCAACGTTGAAAACTCCTTGGAGGAACTAGGATGGCAACCGAACGGAGAGAAAGTACAGACACGGACGGAAGAGGTCTAGGACACTCTTTCGCAGCCGATAATGTAGAGCGGGGTACCCCTGAAGGTAACCAGTTCATTAAGCGACGTCCTACTTACCCTATTGGGGATAATCCTCGTGGGCGTGAGATCAGATGGAACGAGCAGGAAGCTCCAGATCAGAAGGGAGATATCTTTCGAGCTTACAAAGGACTTGTTCCTATTGAGGGTCAGGATCCTTTCGCACCGAAGCGTGTGATTAGAGTAGGAAGTACTAAAGAACTCCGACCCGCGTCTCCTTCTCGTTCCACGGACACAGCGGCTAACTTGGCTGCCCAGGAAGCTCAGCGATCCCAGCTGAGGAGTACAGACTTCGGGGCATTGTTTCCTTCAGCTACAATCACTGTACCTGCCCCGGGTGCTTCTGTTTCCCGAGGAACCACCATTCCGATCAACGTTACCGGTACACATATTGTCTCTGTGATGTCCGCCACACTGTTTGTAGACGGACAACCAGTAGATAGAATTGCGTTGGATAGAAGCGCGCAGCAGAGTACACCTACTGCAGAGTTTACTTTTAGATACCGCATCCCAGCTGACAGAGCTTTGGGAACTATGACCATCGAGGCCCGAGTTTATAGTATCGAAGTGGCTGCGCAGGGTGTGATCCTCGACGACGCCATCAATGAGTTTGATACCCAGTTCCGCGGAGGTGTTAGTACTTTGGATGGTAGACTCGGACAGGCCGGATCTACATCACAGACCAGCCCCAAGCTGGACCAGGACCCCTCCATGTATTTGCGAACTCCCGAAGGAGTTTCTTCCATTACAGTTAACGTTATTTAAGGAGCATTTGTGCCTAAGAAAAAGAACACCCCTAAGACCACTGTGAACGTGGAAGCAATTAAGCGAGATGCAAAGAAGGTCGGCGCGGAGATCCGCAAAGCCAATCCAGAGTTATATGGAGGGGAAGTGGTCGCAGGTACTTCGAGACGCCAGTCTCCTCTTGAGCAGGAGATGGGTTCTTCTAAGTACAAGGACATGATTCATAGTCACAACGATAAGAACAAGCACATTCTAGACAGATTACCCTTCACCTTTCCTAAGAAGAGTGTAGTACGTTCTCACCGCAGAGACATCCTAATAGAGTGTGCAGAATGTGGGTATGAGAGCTATGGCTCAGAACATACCTACATGAAGGTGTGCGGTGGGTGCAATAAGTCTACGAAGGTCATTAACCCCGAAGCAGAAAAAAGAGGGGAAGACAGGGACTTCAGTCCCGGAATTTTCGCAACCGCTTCTGATATACTTGAGATGCGTGAGAAGCGCCGCTTAGCAGAGGAAGCCAAGAAAAAAGACCAATAGCCTTGCATATTTCCGAAATTCCTGTTATAATTGTCTTGAGCAACGGGAGATTTAAATGAGTAATAAGAAGAGATGGCACTCTTGGGTAATTAAGAGGAACAGATACGAGAACGTTATCGGGCACATACGAGACAATGTCCCTGAAATCGACAAGTATTTTTATCCTCTCATCAAGAAAGAGTACCAAACAAAGAGAGGTATCAGAGTTAAGGATAGACCCCTATACGAGGGATATCTTTTTGTCAGATACGATAACCATGATGAGGTGTTTCACAAGATGAGTCAGTACGCCTTTGTAACTACTTACGCCGGCACGGTCGAGGACCACGAGATCACTAGAATGGAGGAAGCCCAGGGCAAACTCCTGACAGAGATCAAGACCAGCAGATTTTCCATCGGAGAAACTGTAGTGCTTCTGGACGGACCTTTTAAAGGTTTTGACGGAACAGTAGTCACGCTCCACAGAGGAGTGGTTACGGTGAAAGTGGACGCACAGCTACTAGGTAAAGCGGTCGAGATCGCTTTTAAAGAGGATTCCCTAGAGCGTAAAAGTGCGTTACAAAACACGGAAGTACAGGACATCTAAAATGGTACAAGGAAGAAAACCCGGAAGAAAACCCGGGTATAAGCACGATAAAGAGACTAAAGACAAAATGCGGAAGTCCCATACGGGACATTCTCAGGACGAAGATACCAAAAATAAGATAAGCCAATCTCTGAAAGGACGAAAGGCGTCTGAAGCAACGCGCGAAGCAATGGCACAAAGCCACTATGATCTAGAGCGTAAGTGCTTACACCGCTTCTTAGAGATGCGTTCTGAGTACCCAGGTCAAGAAGAATTCTTTGATTCTAATCGCACGGCTCTACTTATAGCTATGCGAGATCTAAAGTCCGAGACGGAACTACGTGATATTCGTAGGTATATCGAGACACTTACTATCGAGGAAATTCCACAAGCTTACTTAGAGTACCAATATGATTCTAGTTCCGTCTATGCGCACGAGGCTGCCATGGTGGATCTTATAGACGCTGCAACCTTTCTGAGGAAAGCGTTACGTACCAAAGACGAAAACACTCTACTCCATTGATTTAACTAAGTAAACACATGCTTTAATTAACCTATCACCTATATAGTGAGGGGTGAACTGTCTACAGTTCTCCTCCTCTCTTTGTTTGTTCGGGGGGACGAATGACCGATAAGCCAAAGGTAAATGAGAAAGAATTAAACGATGCCGCAGCGAAAGACCCGGCTAGTAAGAGGCACAATAATGCCAATAGCCGCAAGAACTTAAAGCAGTACCAAGAGCCTGTCGTCCCAGAGATCCTAGATGAGGATATGGAGGAGGACGCGCAAGCACAAGAGATTACTGTGGGCCGTAAATTAAGCCCAGAGTTAATCAAAAAGCTGATGCCTCAGCGGGGAGTATTCACTGCTGCCGAGAAGAAACGATTCACTGGAATCGTAGTTCAGTTTCTGGCAGACTTTAAGAACGAGGAACCCACAGCCAACGATGTGGACGACATCTTTGAAATTGCCAAAAGTGATGTTATGGAAATGAGATTGCTTCAGGCTACAAAGAATGATCCACAGGGGCACATTGCGGTTTCACAATCGCTTGAAAAGATTTACAAAAGAAAGCAGTCAGCAAAGGAAAATCTAGCCAGTCGTAGAGTAGATCGTAAAGATTCCAGGTCAGACTTGGATGTTACCATCGTTGATCTTGTTGTAATACACGACCGGACGGAGAAGAGCATACAGAAAGCAAGAATCGATGCCCTTTTAGCCGAAGTAGATGAGACATCTGAGAAACTTAAAAAGGTCCTGGAAGACGACGGGTACTAATGCAAACAGATGATCCCGAGTTCACAGCAGCTGCTGCAGATCTCATAAAGTTCTATCGAAAATATCCTGAACTAGCCGCAGAAGACTTATTGAATATTAAATTATCTAGTATTCAGAAAGTAGTCTTGCGGTCTATGTGGTTTAAGAACTACGTCATGGCGATCATGTGTCGTGGTGCAGGTAAGACGTTCCTTCAAGCAGTACTAGCTGTTTTAAAAGCCATGCTTTACCCAGGACATCGTGTAGGACTCATCGCTCCCACCTTTCGTCAGTCAAAACTTATCTTCGACGAATGCTCTCGCCTATATCAAAGATCTCCTATTCTGAGAGATGCTTGCGAGAAAAGACCCACCCAACAGTCAGATAACTGTTATATACGGTTTAAGTCAGTAGCTGGTCAGCCTGGTTCACTGGTTCAAGCTATCCCACTTGGTGATGGTACCAAGATTCGTGGTTCACGATTCTTTACTATTCTCCTCGACGAGTTCCCACATATTCCCCCTGAGATTTTTAACCTAGTTATTAGGCCCATGGCTGCGACAGTGGCCGATCCGATGGAGAATGTAGACAGACTTGAGCGCCGCCAGATTCTTTTAGATAAGGGTTTAATTACCCAGGAAGAATTGGATGACGAGGGTAGTTCTAACCAGATCATAATCACGTCGTCCGGCTATTTTACGTTTAACCACATGTACGATCTCTATAAGATCTACCGCGAAGAGATGCTTAGGGGTAACGAAAAGTTTGCCGTGTTCCGAGTACCCTACACGCTTCTACCTGTTGGTTTCCTCGACAAAGATAACGTGGAATCTGCAAAAAGAGAAATGTCTAGCCTCGAATTTAGGATGGAGTACGAGGCCGCTTTCATTCCAGACACAGATGCTTTCTATAAGGCTTCCCTTCTAGAGGCCTGCAGTAAGACTAGTTTCTCAACACAGGTTGCGGGAGACCCAGGAAAATCTTATTGTTTAGGTATAGATCCTGCGAGAAGTGAAGACTCTTTCGCTCTTGCCGTTGTTGAGATAGGTCATCCAGCGAAGGTGGTCCATGCTCTGGAGATCCAGAAGCAACCCTTTCCTAAGATGGCCCAGACTATTGAGGATCTTTGTTCTGCGTTTAACGTTACCCACATCTACATGGATGCACAGGGTGGCGGTATGGCAATCGCTGACATCCTGGCAGAGAACCCCACCAATCACGCAGCTGGACCCCTTTTAGATCCAGAAGATGAAGTAGCACAGTTAAAGTCAGGTCGTAAGATTTTGAAGCTGTGTAATTTTAGTAGTGACTTCATTTCCGAATCTAATTTTTCAGCTTTGAGATTACTAGAGCACCGAGAACTTCTATTTCCCACACTGCCCCAGAATAAAGAAATCGACTCAAGGGCCGAGGAATCATGGCAGACGATTCGAGATATGAAGAATCAGATGCAATCCATCGAGCTGACTGAGACTCCTACAGGTAAGCATCACTTTGATGTTCCTAAGGGAGGAGGTCACGGTAAGCAGAAAAAGGATCTTTACACCGCTTTCATGTTATCCGCTCGTTGTATTTATGATCTACTCTGGACGGAGGGTATTCCGGAAGACATCATGCACCACGGAGGGGTGGTGCGTAACAGGCAACGTGACCCTGATGGTAAGGCAGTAGAAGACGCTTATGGCGGAACCATCCCGCAAGCGATTATGGATAAGATGGAAATCGCTCAGGACCCTGAGGGATTTAAACGACGTATGATAGATAACATGGGGAATAGCCGAAAGGTTCGTACTAGTGCTTCTGCAGTTTTACGGCCCAAGATTAAAAAGAAGGGGAAATAAATGGCCAAGGACGTTAAGGACAAACTGAATGAGAATTTAAAGAATGCAGAAGTCCTCTCTTACAAGGAGACTTCTCCTGGGCAGCACTCTATGGAAATTGCTGTAGGTCCTAAGGGACTTCCTGCAAAAGAGTTAGCGTTTCTAACAGGAGAGGACGGTGAACCTAGCCCTATGAAGTTCTGGGAGGGTGGTCGTAACGTTTCCCGAGACTGGCTCCGAAGAGTAGATCTTGATCTACTTATTGGTAAGCCGCAAGTAACACAAGCAAGACCTGAGCAGCTTTACGATACAGCCATTAACATGTATCATTCTCAGGGTCAGATCGGTACTATTATCGACACTCTGACAAACTTTGCTGCCAAGGGGTTCAAGAATGATATCGATGACCCCGACATTAAGTTGTTTTATGATACCTGGACCCGAGAGATTGGGTTCCACGAGACCGTAGAAAAGATCTTTTTTGACTTCTTTAGAGTAGGGCTAGTACGCACCTTAAAGATTTCAGGTAAGTTCGACCCTAAGCTAAAGCCAGAAGACTTCGACAGGAGTATCAAGAACACAGCTAAAGCCAAGATGTTCTCTACAACCTCTGAGATGCAGGAACTACAAGCACATCGAGAGTGGGCTGCCGCAAAGAAGCTATGGTCGAAGTCGTTTATACCCCTAAAATATACAATTCTAGATCCCAGACTAGTAGTCATCGAAGGACCTCTACTTTTTGATCAGACGGAAACACTACTTAAGCCCGAAGCTTTTAAAGAGCTACGTAAAATGCTTAAAAATACTTCCAAGCTGAGCAAAGAACAGAGGTCTTTTATTAACAGCATACCAAAAGAGCTTAAGGATCAGGTAGCTAAGAACAAGCCTGTTAAATTACCTCCGGAGTTGGTAGGTAAGTGCGACTATCGTCGCCAAGATTATGAGCGGTACCCCAAGCCCAAGCTTGCTAGAGCTTTGGATGATATCCGCTACAAGGAAGAACTTAAGAAGGCAGACTATTCTACACTAGATGGTATCACCAACTATATTCTTAAGGTCACCATTGGTAATGACGAACACCCTGTCACTAACCAGTCCCAACTAGAAGCAATTGCTAGCTTGTTCGATACTTCCAGCAAGAGCTTCGACATCGTTTGGAACCACACCCTAGATATCGAAAAGATCACCTTTCCTGAGATTGATAACATTCTTGGTCAGGGTAAGTTCAAGCAGGTTAACGATGACCTTAGCACGGCGATGGGTGTTACTCGTGCGCTTTTAGATGGAGAAGTGACCGGTAATGCTAAAGCGATCGAGATGGCAAGTAAAGCTTTTGCAGAAGAAATTAATTATGCTCGGCGCTGTGTAACGCGCTGGATTGATCACGAGTATGAAGAAGTAGCACTAGCCATGGGCTTTTCGCGTTATCCCAAGGTTAGATTCGATGAGAATACTTTGAAGGACGAGATCATGTTGATGAGCGTTATTCAGGGTAT
>SMVA01167305.1_pt1 | contig 10392 bp, 6 predicted proteins | sample 2456451 | NCBI WGS metagenome assembly SMVA01 (sample SAMN11095933, study PRJNA526329) | marine sediment metagenome | biome: Marine sediment; feature: Surficial sediment; material: Deep marine sediment; isolation source: Hadal surficial sediment | place: Pacific Ocean | collected 2014-05 | depth 0-1...
CTCCAGAACTTTCGGGTGCTCGATCAGCTTGGCCTCGATCTCGAACGGCGAGCACCAGATGCCGCCGACCTTCATCATGTCGTCGTTGCGCCCGCAATAAAGGTAAGTGCCGTCCGCCTCCTGAATGTAGGTATCGCCGGTGTCGAGCCAGTCGCCGAGCATGGTGGCCGCGGTCTTTTCCGGGTTGTTCCAGTACAGCCGGGCCAGCGAATCCCCGGCGATCAGCAGCCGGCCGCTGTCGCCCGGCGTCACCGCCGCACCCGCGCCGTCCACGATCCGCGCCCGGTAGCCGGGCACGACCCGGCCGCTGCTGCCGGGTTTCACCTCGCCGGGACGGTTGGAGATGAAGATGTGCAGCGCCTCGGTCGAGCCGATGCCATCGAGAATATCGACCCCCACCCGTTCCTTCCAGCGTTGGTAAAGGGCCGCCGGCAGGGCCTCGCCCGCGGACACGCAGACCCGCAGCGACGAGAGATCCCGCGGCGCGGCCGCCAGCGATTTGAGCTGCGCCCCATAGAGTGTCGGCACGCCGAAGAACACGCTCGGTCTGTGGGTCTCAATGACCTCGAATGTGCTGTCCGGATTCGGCGCGCCCGGCAGCAGCAGCGCCGTCGCCCCGACCCATAGCGGAAATGTCATGGCATTGCCCAGGCCGTAAGCGAAAAACAGCTTGGCCGCCGAAAAGCAGACATCGTCCTCGCCCAGGCCCAGGGTCCCGACGCCGTAGTGCTCGCTGGTCACCACCATGTCCCGGTGCCGGTGGACCGCGCCCTTGGGCCGGCCCGTGGTGCCCGAGGAATACAGCCAGAAGCAATCGTCTTCGGCGGTAGAAGGCGCCGGCGTCAGGTGCCCGGACGCCGCCGCCATCAGCGTCGCCAGCGTCGTGCCCCCGTCCCCCCTTGCGCCCTCGGTCGCCAGACAGTGGGCTGGGCCGGGGTCGGCCGCTTCGAGGCCCGGTACCACCTCGGCCGCAAACTCCGGCGAGTAGACGCAGAGCTCGCAGCCCGAATCCTCGAGCATGAAGGTGTAATCCGCCGCCCGCAGCAGGGTGCTGACCGGCACCGGCAGGATGCCCGCCTTGATCGCGCCCCAGAACAAATAGAAGAACGCCGGACAATCTTTGACCACCATCACCAGCCGCGCGCCGGGTTCCAGCCCGAGAGCGAGCAGCGCATTGCCGGCCCGGTTCACCTGCGCCGCCAGCGCGCCGTAGGTCACCGACTCCGAGCCGGTGCGGATCACGACCTTGTCGCCCCGGCCTTCTTCCAGGTGACGGTCGATAAACGGCACCGCGGCATTGAACCGCGCCGCGAAGACCAGCGTCGAAGGCGTGGTCGAGCGGTCGACCGAGACCGTATGATCGTCCACTGGCTTATCCACTAGTTAAATCGCACGTACTCGAAGTCGAGGGTCTGACCGTCGATCCCCTTGGCCGGCGCGGCGATCCAATTGGCCATCTTCCCGGGCTCGGTCACCTTTTCCATCAGCGACTGCACGTAGGCCTCGTCCTCCGGACTGGGCAGCCAGGCGCCATGTGTCCGGTCCCATTCGGCTTCGGTGAGGATCCGGCCCTCGGGCGTGGTCCGGATCGTGGCGAAGGCCCCGACCTTCCGGTTGAAAGCCCGGTGCGGAATCTTGAGTTCGAAATCGATGCCGGCGTCGCGGATGGTCCGGTTCCACTTATCGACACCGCGTTGGCAATCGACGGCGTAGTCGTCGCGCAGACGTTCGTTGACCGCGGTCAGCGCCGGCGCCTCGCCCATGACGATGGCGTCGCCTTTGATCTCGGACACCGGATAGAGCGCCTCGCCGAGCCGGTGGTCGTCGTCGATCCGGGTCTCCTGGAAGCGCCCCTTGAGACCCATGGTGTAGTAGTTGGCGGCATTGGTGGAGAGCTCCTGGCCGAACAGATCGACCGAGGCACTGAAATGGAAGTTCATGTACTTCTGAATTGTCGGCAGGTCGATGGCCCCGAATTTTCGGACCTCCTCGGTCTTGTGCTCGGCCATGATCTGGCAAGCCCGCTGGATGATCCGCCGGAGGCCGGACTCGCCCACGAACATGTGGTGGGCCTCCTCGGTCAACATGAACCGGCAGGTGCGCGATAGCGGATCGAACCCGGATTCGGCCAGGGAGGCCAGCTGGTACTTGCCGTCGCGGTCGGTGAAATAGGTGAACATGAAGAACGACAGCCAGTCGGGCGTTTTTTCGTTGAAGGCGTTCAGGATGCGCGGCTTGTCCGGGTCGCCGGAATGGCGCTCCAACATGGCGTCCGCCTCCTCGCGGCCGTCGCGGCCGAAAAACCCGTGCAGCAGGTAGACCATGGCCCAAAGATGCCGGCCCTCCTCGACGTTGACCTGGAACAGGTTGCGCAGGTCGTAGAGCGACGGGCAGGTCGCGCCCAGGAGACGCTGCTGCTCCACCGAGGCCGGCTCGGTATCGCCTTGCGTCACGATCAGACGCCGCAGCTCGGAGCGGTACTCGCCGGGCACTTCCTGCCAGGCCGGATCGCCCTTGTGCATGCCGAAGCTGATGCGGCGGTCGGCCTCCGGGTGGGCCAGGAAAATGCCCCAGCGGTAGTCCGGCATGCGCACGTGGCCGTAGTTGGCCCAGCCGCCGGATTCGACGCTGATCGCCGTGCGCAGGTAAACGTCCATGGTATCGCTCTCGGCCGGACCGAGTTCGTGCCACCAGCGTTGATAACCCGGCAGCCAGTTTTCCAGGGCGCGGCGCAGGCGCCGGTCCTCGCTCAGGTTCACGTTGTTGGGGATCTTCTCTTGATAGTCGATGGTCATGAGCCGCTCCTGGGTCGGTTCTTGAATTCAGACGCGGTTTCTGTCGAAGGTCGCGGGCTGGCCGCTGCCGAAGCGGGTCAGCGCGCCTTGCTCACCGACCGCATTGGGGCGCTGGAAGATCCAGTTCTGCCACGCGGACAGCCGGGCGAAAATCTTGGTCTCCAGGGTCTCGGGCCCGGCAAAGCGCAGGTTGGCCTCCATGCCGGTCAGGGCGTCGGAGGAGAAGCCGGCGCGCGCCTCGACGGCGAGGCGCACCTCGTCCTGCCAATCGATGTCGTCCGGGATGAAGGTCACCAAGCCAAGCGCCTCGGCCGCCTGGGCGTCGAGTTCGGTGCCGAGCGCTCCGCGCACCGCCTCGACTCTATCCGCATCGTCCAGATACCGGGTTTCGAGCCGGGTCAGATCGTTGCACATGGGCAGCGGGCCGAAATTCATGGCGCTCAAGCGCAGGGTGGCGGGCGGCCGGTTGTCGCCCTCGAAGGCGCCGTCCAGCATGTAACTTCGGTCGGCGGCCAGCACGAGCTCAAGCAGCGTGCCGGCAAAACAACTGCCCGGTTCGATCAGCGCGATGATGCTGCGCGAGGTGACGTCGAGGCGTTTGAAGACCCGCTTGAGATAGAGCGTGATCTCGCGGACCAGCCAGTCCTCGGCGTGGTTCACCAGCGCGGCGTCGGCGGCGATCACCCGCTCGGCCGCGCCGCTGGTGGTCAGGATCCAGGTGCCCAGCTCCGGCTCGTTGGCGCGCAGATGGAGGATGGCGTCGTCGAGTTCGCGCGCGACCGCCAAGGGCCAGAACGCGGCGCCCTGGGCGTGGATGCCGGCGAGGTCTTGGGGGGGCGCCTGCTCGGGAGCCGCCACGTCGATCCGCGCGCAGCGGCCATTGCGGTCCAGTGCGACGGTCACGTGGTCGTAGGCCATTTCCGAATCGGCGATGCGGCGCGCGAGCGGAGTCAGTTGGATGCCTGTGGCGCCGCCCGGCCGGTCTGAGCGCGCGGCCAGGTCTTGCGCCCGGGTCGCAACCGCTTCCGCGATCTTGGAGCGCGGCACGATCTCGTCGACCAGCTTCCATTCCAGCGCCCGCTTGCCCCGAATGCCCTCGGTCAGGGTGCAGAAGACATCGGCGTGGTCGCGGCGCACACGCCGTTTATCGACGATTCGGGTCAGCCCGCCGGTGCCCGGCAGCACCGCAAGCAGGGGAACCTCGGGCAAGGAGACGGCGCTGGAGCCGTCGTCGATCAGGACGATGTGCTCGGTCGCCAGCGCCAGTTCGTAACCGCCGCCCGCCGCCGTGCCCTCGATGGCGCAGATATAGGTCTGCCCCGAATGACGGCTGGCGTCCTCGATGGCGTTGCGGGTCTCGTTGGTGAACTTGCAGAAGTTGACCTTATGCTGATGGCTCGACTGGCCGAGCATGGAGATGTTCGCGCCGGCGCAGAACACCCGTTCCTTGTCCGACGCGATGACCACGGCACCGACTTCGGGATGCTCGAAGCGCAGGCGCTGAACGGCGTCGTTGAGCTCGATATCCACGCCGAGATCGTAGGAATTGAGCTTCAGCGCATAGCCGGGGACCAGGCCGCCGTCCTCCTGGACATCCATGGCGAGCCTGGCGACCGGCCCATCGATGGTCAGTTTCCAATGCCGATAGCTGTCGGGATGTGCGGAGAAATCGATCATAGCGACTGGGTTCTCCCTGGTGCCGCCCAGCCTCTTATACCAAAGATCGTCGGCAATGGCCCATAGAGATCGAAACGGGTCCTCGTGGGGACCGATCAGCGGAAGATGTAGATCGGGCTCGACCAGACCAGGTGGCCGTCCTCCTGCGTCAGGCAGACGTAAATTGCGTTGTCCCGGTCGCCGGCCAGGGCAATGCGGCGCTCGAGGGTCACACGCCGGTGAGGGTTTTCGTCGGGCAGGCGGAACACCCGAATTCGCCGGGCAATGCCGCCGGCCTCGAACACCCGGTCCTCCAGGCCGATCTCCGCGACCGGAATTTCGGTCTGCACCAGCGCGGTTTCGATTTTCAGGCTGCCTGCCGCGGGCTCCGCCAGCCAGGCGTCGAAGCCGCCGAAGCCGCCGGTGGTGAGCGCCGCCCATTCGATCTTGCCCGGGGCGGTCTGCTCGAAGCGTTTGTCCAGATTGTAACGGTTGATCGGGCTGAGGCGCTCGAAGCTATTGCCGTCCAGGGTGGCGCTGCCGTCCCAGACGGTCTCGCGGCCACGGCCGCGGTACTCGGCGCCCTCCCAGATGACCCGAATGCGGCGTCCCAGGTCCGCTTCCCCATAGGGGCGATAGGTTTCCAAGGTCTCCAGACCGTTGCGGATTTCGATGCGTTCGATGGGCGCCGAACCGTGGGCGTCGATCCGGAAGGTCGTCACCTCATCCGGGCTGCGCAGGATGTCGCCCATCATGGCTTCGCGCACCGCTGTGCTGGCGCTCGGTCCCAGATTGGGGTCGTCGTCGAACCGCTCGGCCGGCTGGTCGAAGATCGCGCGGGTGTCGAGGATCATGCGGCAGCCGGTGGTACCGTAATGGTGCCGCCGGCGCAGGGAATCCAAAAAGCCGTCGCGGCTGAACGCCTCCGCCAGCATGCAGGTCAGCCCGCCGTAGGCGCCGAATTTGGTGGCGCCGGGGTGGCTGGCGCCGGGCCGGCCCTTGTGGCCGTCCGAATTGGAGACGATGCCGACCCGGTAGCCTTGCTCCAGGGCGTCGGCGACCAGCCATTCGAAGGTGCCCCAGGCCGAGTGGACTTCGACCGAGCGTTCCAGCCGGATGTTGTGGGCCATCTTGATGTCGGCGTAGCGCCCGCCGATATGGGCGAAGACCACGCAATCCTCGCCCTTCAGGGCCTCGAACAGGTCTTCGGCCGAGTTGGCGTCGCTGTCCAGGTCCGAAAGGTCGTCGACCAGGGCGTGGGACGAGCGGTGGATTTTCCGGCCTTCGGTCCGGTAGAGCACGTTGCGGTCGCCGCCCAGGCCGGTGTTGCCTGACCATTCATAGCCGGGAAAGACGATGAATCGGCCGTCCTCGTTGAACTCAGCGGACAGGCGGTTGAGTTCGGCCCAGAACGCCGAAGTGATCTGGAAGTCGTTGCCCTGATGGCCGACGGCGTCGAGAAAGGCTTTGTCGCGGGCGAAGAGATGGAAGTCCCGCGCCGAGTTGGTGCCGATAGTCTCCTCCGACTGACCGTGCAAGTCGCCCCAATAGGGCAGGAGCTGGGCATCCTCGACGATGCGCAAGGGGTTGGAGGCGGCGACCGTTGCGCCGTCCTCGTCGAGCAACTCGACGATCAGATCGCCGGTCTCGCCGACCGAAAGGTTCTCGATCGCCACAGACCAGGCGCCCGGCGCGAAACGCAAGGTTTCGGGCAGGCCGGCGACCGGCAGGGTTGCGCGCAGCCCAAAGGCGCGATCGCCCTTGTCGCTCGGGTTGCCCCATTCGTCCTCGCCCCTGATGGCGAGCCGGAAGGTCTGGTCGCGGCGGCGCAGGGTCGGCAGGATCGCCTTCCAGAGCACCGGTGGGCGGGGCACGATGCGGATTGCCGGCTGCTCCGGCAGCTCGACGTAGTTGTAGGTGGCGAAGGCGTCGACCAGGACGCGGAACTCGAAAGAGTCCTCGCAGAAGGTCTGCACCCGGATGCCCGGACAACCGCCGCGCGGGTCGCCGAAGCGCACCACGATTCGGTCACCCTCGCGCAGGAATCCGCGCACCACCTTGATGTAGAGCGTCTTGTCCCAGGGCCGGATGTTGTTCTTCATGTCGTAAGCGGCGTACAGCACGGCGCCGTTGCTGGCCTCGACGCTGACGAAATTGGACGCCGCCGGGTCGTCGAACTGCGGCCGCCCCATGTCGCTGGCGAAGCGGTGCACGATCTTGATCGAGCCGGTATCGTCGATGCCGAAATAGCCCGCCGTATAGGTCACGGTGAAGGACTGGTACGACCCGGCCTCCACCGGCCCCGAGGGCTCGACCACGGCAGTACCCATACGTTCGGGCAGATAGTGCGAATGCGGCATGGCGCGATGATACCAAATCTCGACGAATTTTTACCGCTTCGCGCGCGGCCTCTCGAAAGAGTTGCGGAAGCCGGTGAGTGTACGCTCGGCATGGGCCATGCGCCACGACAGCATCTTCTGCGCGTACTCGGCGACGACCCCGGCATAGGCCGGATCGGCGGCGCGATCGACGAGTTCGTCCGGGTCCGTCTCGATGTCGTAGAGAAGCGGCGGTAAGGCCGTGAAATGGATGTACTTATAGCGCCGGCCGCGGACCACGCTCAGGGAGCAGGTATCCAAGCGCAGGCCCATCTCGGCCTCGGGCGTACCATGAATCACGTCCCGGAAGTCGATCTCCCAGTGCGCCTCTTCGCGCCAGTCGTCCGGCGTATCGCCGGCGAGGAAGGGTGCGAGCGATCGGCCGTCGCACTGCAGCGGCGCCTCGACGCCGAGCGTATCGAGGATCGTCGGCATCAGATCGACATTTTCGGTAAAGGCCTCAACGACACGGCCGCGCGCCGCCCCAAAGGCTGCGCCCGGTGCGCGGACGATGAGCGGAATGTGGGCGCTTTGGTCGAAGACGCACTCCTTGCCCAGCATCCAATGGTCCCAAAGCTGCTCGCCATGGTCGCCGGTGACCACGATCAAGGTGTTGTCGTAGTCGCCGCTCGCCTTGAGCGCGTCCATCATACGGCCGATATTGTGATCGACTTCCGATATCAGCCCATAGTAGGTCGCGCGCAACTGGCGCATGGAAGCTTCGTCGTTGGGGTGCATGTCCGGGTCGTTCCCCACTCGTTCGAGGTGATGGCGCAGCATGTAGGCCGTATAAGGATGGGACAGTGCTTCCGCCTCCGGCGTCGCGGCGCGCCGAAAATCGTCCACTTCGTCGGGATCGTACATGGCGTTGTAGGGCTCGGGCGCGATGAACGGCGGATGCGGCCGCAACAGGCTGAGGTGCAGGAACCACGGGTTCCGCGCCGGCGTTGTCATCGCTTCGATGGCCCGGCCGACCATAAACGCCGTATCGCTGTCCTCGGCCCGGAATATCGGCGGGGCGAAGGTGGGCCCGCGCGCATCGGCGCCCGGATAGCCGGGAACTGGACGATAGATTTCTTCCCCGCGCCCTGGAATGTCGTAGCCCTTCGCGGCGAGGTCCCGCAGCCAGGGTTCGGCGCCGGCCTCTCCGCGCTCGCTGCCTGGCACGAGCTGCGAGAACCCGGGCAGCACGCTGGCGCTCTGGTCGCGCGACGGTTCCCGCCCCTGCAAAATGCGGGGGTCGTAACCGGAGTCGGTAAAGCCGATCAGGCCAGGCTCGTAGCCCAGCTTGCGTGTCTCCAGCGCAATGTTGGTGAAGCGTGCGTCGAGCGGCGTACCGTTACGCACCAAACGGTGGTTCATCATGTACATGCCGGTCAGCAGCGAGGCGCGGCTCGGCCCGCAGGGCATGCACTGGGCATAGTGGTTTCGGAACAGCACGCCATCGGCGGCGAGCGCGTCGAGGCACGGCGTCTTGACCACAGGGTGTCCCAGGGTCGAGAGGCACTGTCCGCGCCATTGATCCATGGTGATGAGCAATACGTTGAGTGGTTCGGTCATAGGTTCTCGCGGAATTTGGTATCAGGCGGGACCGCTACGCGGTGGCCGCGGCACCGTGTTCGAGCTTGCGCAGGCGATCCCGCCGCGGCTCCGCCTGTGGGGCGAATAAATTTTTTTCACATGGTGAATGCCGGGCGGTTTCCTGATGCCATATTGTAGCCGTTAGCGCCGCGTTTCACTTCGAAGTTTCCTCACACACCTCTTAAACGATAACTCGAATGATTGATCTATAAATTTGATTGCCCAATTATGTGTCGATGGTGCCGCGAAATCGAAATCCCATTGCCAGACGGCGATCCTTGCGCCGCGATATCGCCCTGCGCGGCGCGGTCGCTGTGACCGAAGGGCTGCGGCCCGATCTCGGCGCGGAACTCGCGCAAGCCAGCGTCGAAGTGGTCGAGGCCGGGACGCCACCGTGACCCAAACGAATTATCAAGTCGCGGTGATCGGCGGCGGCGTGGTCGGCTGTGCGGTGCTGCGCGCCTTCGCGCTGGCTGGCGCCCGGGCGATTTTGCTGGAGCGCGGCCTCGACATCCTTTCGGGCGCCAGCAAGGCCAACAGCGCCCTTCTGCATACCGGTTACGACGCGCCGAAAGACAGCTTGGAACTTGCCTGCCTGCGCGAGGGTTACCATGCCTATCTGGATATCCGGGAGCGTCTGAATCTGCCGTTGGTCGAGACCTCGGCCCTCATGGTTGCCTGGACCGAGGCCGAATTCGCACGTTTGCCGGATTTGCTCGCCCATGCCGAGGCCAACGGCGTCGAGGGAGTGATCGGGCTCGACCGGCGCGAGGTCCTGCGCCGCACGCCCAATCTCAGCCCCGAGTTGCGGGGCGCGGTGTCGATCCCGGGCGAACATGTCATCGATCCCTGGTCCGCGCCGCTTGCCTATGCCCTGCAGGCGATCGCCAACGGCGCGGTCGTGGCGCGAAATCGAGAGGTTACCGGCGGCGCGCTCGAGGGCGGCCTCTGGTGCCTGGAAACCAGCCGGGGACCGGTCACCGCCGAGGTCGTCGTCAACTGCGCCGGTTTGTTCGGCGATTTGGTGGAATCCATCGTCCGCGAGCCACCGTTCCGCATTGCCCCACCGCCGAGGAGCAGGATAATCGCGAATCGGCGGCCATCGACACGGCGACGCTGAAAAAGCTGGTCCGGCGCGCGGCCGAGATCGTTCCTGGGCTCGCCAATCATCCGGTCACGGCGGCCTACGCGGGCCTGCGCCCGGCGACCCAGTTCAAGGACTACCAGATCGAAGCGCTCGCCGAGCGGCAGTGGATCACGGTGGGCGGCATCCGCTCGACCGGCTTGACCGGCGCGCTGGGCATCGGCGCCCATGTTCGCCGACTCTACGAACGCAACTTTGCGCCGCTGAAGGACATCGCCAACCCGATTTCGACGCCGGTGCCCAACCTGTCGGAAAACCGGCCGCGTCCCTATCAGCAGGGCGGCAACGGCGAGATCGTCTGTCATTGCGAAGCGGTGACCCGCGGCGAGATCGAAGCGGCGCTGGCGGGACCGCTGCCGGCCATCGACTTCGGCGGCCTCAAGCGGCGCACCCGCTGCATGATGGGCCGCTGCCAGGGTTTCTATTGTTCCTGGCGCGTTGCCCAGCTCGCCGCCGGACACATCGACATTCCGGTCGCCCCCGGAGACGTTGCGGGAGACGCCGCATGAGCCGGCACGACGCCATTATCGTCGGCGGGGGTCCGGCCGGCCTCTCCGCCGCCCGGGCGCTGCGCGAGGCGGGCGTGGACGATGTGGTGGTGCTGGAGCGCGAGGCCGAGGCGGGCGGCGTCCCACGCCACTGTCATCATCCCGGCTTCGGGTTCAGCCAGTTCCATTGGCCCTACTTCGGGCCCGCCTACGCGCGCCGTTTGCGCCGGGACGTCGAAGGCATTGACATTCGAACAGGGGCGTCGGTGCTGGCTCTGGGACCGGGCGGTGAGCTTAGCGTTGCTACGCCGGACGGGCTCGAATCCATGACTGGAAGGGCTGTTCTGCTC
>SMVA01250399.1_pt1 | contig 10392 bp, 10 predicted proteins | sample 2456451 | NCBI WGS metagenome assembly SMVA01 (sample SAMN11095933, study PRJNA526329) | marine sediment metagenome | biome: Marine sediment; feature: Surficial sediment; material: Deep marine sediment; isolation source: Hadal surficial sediment | place: Pacific Ocean | collected 2014-05 | depth...
GCGCCATGGACATCTGCAAGCGGCTTATGGACTACGGCTACCATCCGCCGACGGTCTACTTTCCGCTGGTGGTGTCGGGCGCCTTGATGATCGAGCCCACCGAGACCGTCAGCCGCGAGGACCTCGATGACTTCGTCGATGCCATGGTCGCCATCGCGCGAGAGGCGGAATCCGATCCCGAGCGGGTGCGGTCGGCGCCGCACAGTACCTTCCTGTCGCGACTGGACGAGGCGCGCGCGGCTCGCAAGCCGGTTTTGCGCTGGGATCCCGAGTTGGCCGAGGAAACCCCGGCTATCGAAGCCCGGTAATAGTCGGTGAAGACGATCGGCGTGCTCGGCGGCATGGGCCCGGCCGCGGCGGCGGATTTCTGCGCCCGTATCGCCGCCGGACACGGCGCCCTGCGCGACCAAGACCATCCACCGTGCATCCTTTACAGTGCCACGCAGGTGCCCGACCGCACGGCTTTCCTGCTCGGCCACGGGCCTGACCCGACGCCGGAACTGGTGGCTGCCGCGCGCCTCATCGAGGCCGCCGGTGCCGATTTCATCGTCATGCCCTGCAACTCCGCGCACGCCTTCCTGGCGCCGATGCGCGCGGCGGTGGCGATCCCCATCGTTGACATGATCTCCCTGACGGCGGCCGCCGTTGCGCGCCTGGTGCCCCAATCTGTGCGTATCGGCGTGCTGGCCGCGAGCGGTACGGTAGAGGTGGGCCTGTACAGCCAGCCGCTGCGCGACCATGGGCGCCAGCCGTTGTATCCGAAGGCGGTCGTCCAGGAGGAGGTCATGGCGGCGATCAATGCGGTAAAAGCCGGCGGCTCGGCGGCCGGCCACGCACCCCTACCGGGAGCCTCCGACCCGCGGCTCATCGCCGCCGCGGTGCACCTGGCCAAACGGGGGGCTGAGTGCATCATCATGGGCTGTACCGAGGTGCCGTTGGCGTTGGCTGCCGAGGACAGTCCCGTGGTATCCATCGATGGCAACCAGGTGCTCGTTGACACTACGTTGGCGTTGGCCATCGGCCGGCTCGAGTTCGAGGAGATCGATCATGCAGTTCGTTGAGGTCGCCGTGCCCGGTGGAGCGCCGCGCGAGTACGAGGTGGTGATTGGCATCGGTTTGCCCGATGGCGTCGCCGACGACCTGGTGCGCTGGCAGCAGGTGCCGCGCTGGGTTGTGGTCACCGACACCAACGTCGCGCCATTGTATGGCGAGCCGCTGGCGGTTGCGTTGCGTGGCCTCGGGGCGCAGGCGGATTGCGTCGTGTTCCCCGCCGGAGAGGAAGCCAAAACCCGCGACACCGTTACCGACCTTCAAGACCGCCTCATCGACCTGGGTCACGGACGGGACTCCTGGCTGATCGCGGTCGGCGGGGGTGTCGTCGGTGATGTCGGGGGATTCGTGGCGGCGACGCTGTTTCGCGGCATTTCCTACGTGCAGGTGCCGACCACCTTGCTGGCCATGGTCGACAGCAGCGTCGGGGGCAAGACCGGCGTCGACACGCCGGCGGGGAAGAACCTGGTGGGAGCGTTCCTGCAGCCGCGACGCGTGCTCGCCGACCTGGGGGCGTTGGCATCGTTGCCACGCCGGGAGTTGGCGGCGGGATTGGCCGAGGTCATCAAGTACGGTGTCATCCTCGACGCGGTGTTTTTCGAGTTGCTCGAGAAGGAGTTGCTCGACGGTGCTCTGGGCGGCGATGAGGCGGCCCTGGCGCACATCGTGTCGCGTTGCTGCGAGCTCAAGGCCGCGGTTGTCGCTGCCGACGAGACCGAGGCTGGTTACCGGCAGGTCCTGAATTTTGGGCACACCGTGGGCCATGCCCTCGAGGCGGTGACGGGATACGGACTACGACACGGCGAGGCGATCGCCATCGGCATGGTGGTCGAGGCCCGTCTGGCGAACCGCAAACTGGGTACGGCAGCGGGCCTGGCGGGCCGCGTCGCCGCGCTGTGCGTCCGCGCCGGGTTGCCCACCGAGGTGCCCGCCGACTGCGACATCGAGGCGCTGGTCGCGGTCGCCTTTCGCGACAAGAAAGTGCGCCGGGGGACCATCCGCTGCGCCTTGCCCGCCAAGCTCGGCGTCATGGAGAACCACCACGGGGAGTACGGGATTTCGGTGGAGGTTGAGGAGTTGGTGGCTGTGCTTTCGGGCTAATCTTCGCTGCTCAGCTGTTCCTTGAACCACGCGATGGTGGGCACGAGTCCCTCCCGTAGGTTCACCGTTGGTTCCCAGCCTAGAACCTGCCGCGCCCGTGTGATGTCCGGACAGCGTACCTTCGGGTCGTCCACCGGCAGGGGTTCCTCGACCAGCTTGCTGTCGCTGCCGGTGAGCTCGAGAACGGCTTCGGCCATGGTGCGGATGGTGACCTCTTCGGGGTTGCCGAGGTTCACCGGTTGGTTCTCGTCCGAATCCAGCAGCGCCAGGATTCCGCGCACCAGATCGTCGACGAAGGTAAACGAGCGGGTCTGTACGCCATCGCCGTAGATGGTGATGGGCTCGCCGCACAGCGCCTGGGTGATGAAGTTGGGAATGGCGCGGCCGTCGCGCAGCCGCATGCGTGGACCGTAGGTGTTGAAGATCCGCACGATGCGCGTGGAGAGCCCGTGCGAGCGGTTGTAGGCCATGGTCATGGCCTCGGCGAAGCGCTTGGCTTCGTCGTACACGCCACGCGGTCCGATGGGGTTGACATGGCCCCAGTAGCCTTCGTTCTGGGGGTTAATCTGGGGGTCTCCGTACACCTCCGAGGTGGACGCGAGCAGGAACCGCGCGCCGTGATGCAGGGCCAGGCCGAGCGCATTGTGGGTGCCCAATGCACCGACCTTGAGCGTGTGGATCGGATGCTGCAGGTAGTCGAGCGGGGAGGCAGGTGAGGCGAAGTGCAGAATGCAATCAATGGGCTCGCCCACCGCGATGTACTGGGTGACGTCGTGCTTGACGAAAAGGAAGTCTCGACCCACGTAGCGACTGACGTTGCGGATATCCCCAGTCAGCAAGTTATCCATGACAACGACGCGTTCGCCGGCCTCCAACAGGTTTTCGGTGAGGTGCGATCCCAGGAAGCCGGCGCCACCGGTGATCAGGATGGTTCTCTTGTCGCTCATGTCGTGCCGTGTCTCAATAGGCGTGTTCGTGGCCGAGCCCGTTGGTAACGGTCAACCAGAGGATCTTGAAGTCGAGCGTCAGTGACCAGTTTTCGATGTAGTAGAGGTCGTACTGTATGCGACGCTCCAGCCCCGTGTTGCCGCGCCAGCCATTGACCTGAGCCCACCCGGTCATTCCGGCCCGCACCCTGTGCCGGAGCATGTAACGTGGAATATGTTGGCGAAATTCCTGCACGAAATACGGCCGCTCGGGCCGCGGGCCGACCATGCTCATGTCGCCACGCAACACGTTGAAGAACTGCGGCAGCTCGTCGAGGCTGAACTTGCGAGTGAAGCGTCCGACGGCGGTGATGCGAGGATCTCTCTCCTCGGTCCAAACGGGCCCGGTGCCTTGCTCGGCGTCAACCACCATCGAGCGAAACTTGAGCAGCTCGAAGCTGCGTCCGTCGAGCCCCATGCGCTCTTGGCGGTAGAAGATCGGCCCTGGTGAGGTGAGCCGGATGGCGATCGCGATGAGCGGGATCACCGGCGCGAACAGCACGATGCAGCCCAGAGCGGCGCCGATGTCCAGGCCCCGCTTGACGGCGCCTGCGAAGCCGCGCATCGGTGTGGCCGAGAGGTTGATGATCGGCACGCCCTCGAGGTCCTCCACCGCAGCGCGCAAGGTGATGTGTTGCAACAGATCGGGAACCACCTTGATCTCGACCATCTCGTTGCCGACGTCGTTGAGCAGCTTGAGAATGTCCTCGTAGGCCGACAACGGCAGCGCGATGTAGATCTGGTCGACGCTAAAGCTGCGGATGAACTGGCAGGCGTCGCTGATGGCGCCCACCACGGGGACGCCACGGTATGAGGTATCGACTTCGTCTCCCAGCATTCCGGTGATCCGGAAACCGAACTCCTGGTGCAATTGCATCTTGTCGATGACGGCGTGTGCCAGATCGCCGGTTCCGGCGATCAGCACGCGCTTGAGATTGCGTCCCGAGCGGCGCACACGATCGATGGCGGAGTGGATGAGGGCGCGCCCGGTGACCACCAGCACCACGTTCATGAGATAGAACATGCCGAACATCAGGCGGGAAAAATCGGTGGGCCGGGTGAGGAACGCACCGGCGGCGAACAGGGCCATGGCGAGCGTGGCGGCGATGGTGACCTGGACGTACTCCTCGGCGCGCGCCGCTGTGCGGCGTAGGCGATAGAGACCGAACGCGGCAAACACCAGAGCCCACAACGGCAGGATCACGGCGAGCAGCAGCAGATAATCCCCTAGCTGAAGAATGTCCCCCGGCTCCACGGTGCGAACCTCGTAGGTGAAGCGGAGCCAGTAGGCGGCCAGGAACGCCGCCACCGTCATGAGCAGGTCGGAGCACAACACCGCTATGGTCTGGTATGCGCGAATTCGCTGTATCAACGCGGCTGCTCCCGTTCTAGCGCGGGTGAAACGTCGGTTTTTCCCAAGGGTGCGCCCGGCGCGACGTTGCTCAAGGAGTCGACGATGAACGCCGACAGGCGGCCCAAGAAGCGATCCGGGGCATACCGCAGGGCCGAGTCTCGAATCTCTGAGGTATTGAAGGAGGTTGTCTCGGCTGTGTCAACGGCGTCGGCCACGGCCTCCGCCGTCTGTTCCCGGATAAGGATTCCGGTGCTGCCGTCGCGGACCGCCTCGCCGGCGCCGCCGCGCGCCAGCACCAACGCCGGGCGGCCGCAAGCCATCGCCTCGAGTGGCACGATGCCGGCGTCCTCGACGGCGGCGAGGACCAGGCCACGGCAGCGCTGATAAAGCGCTCGAAGCTCGTCGGCGTCGACCCAGCCGCGCATCTCGACAGTGGGGCCGGCGAGGCCCTCGAGGTGTCGCGCGTCGGGGCCGGTGCCGACGACCACCAAGCGTTGCTGCATGCGATTGAACGCGTCGATGACCACCTCGTTGCGCTTGTAGGGAGACAGCGCCGAAACGACGAGATAGAAGTCCTCGACGTGGGCGTCGGGATCAGGACGAAAGAACTCCGTGTCGACCGGCGGCGGTACGACGGTGGCGGTGCGCCCGTAGTAGCGCGAGATACGCCCGGCGACCCAGGCAGAGTTGGCGGCGAAGGCATCGACCCGGCAGGCGGTGGCGCGGTCCCAGCGGCGCAACCAGGCGATGGTGCCGCGGATCGCCGGGTAGGCCAGGCGACCGTTACGCTGCGGGCTGAAGTAGGCGTCGAACTGGTCCCAGGCGTAGCGCATTGGTGTGTGGCAATAGCACAGGTGCGGCGTCCCGGGGTCGGTAAGCACCGCCTTGGCGGCGCAATGACTGCTCGATATCACCAGGTCGTATCCGCTCAGCGAGAGCTGCTCTATGGCTCATGGAAACAGCGGTAAGTACCACCGATACCTGTCGGCGGCACGCGGCAGTCTCTGTACCACAGACGTATGAATGGGGCGCGCCTCGATGCGCTCGCTTACCGAGCCGGGGACGTGCAGCAGCGTGTGAATCTCGGCTTGCGGGAAGAGGTCGAGCAGTCCCTCTAGCACGCGCTCGCCTCCCCGCATGCCGGTGAGCCAATCGTGTACCAGGGCCACCCTCATGGGCTCGCCACGGAGCGATACACCTCGAGCACGCGGCGCGCCGTTTCGTCCCAGTCGAATGTGCGTGCGCGGCGTCGCCCCTGAACGCCGAGAGCTTTCCGGAAGGCCTCGTTTTCCAGCAGGCTGCGGATGGCCTCGGCAATGGAATCTACGCGGAAGGGGTTCACCAGCAGGCCGGCACGGCCGATGACCTCAGGGATAGCCGAGCTGCGCGAGGCAACCACCGGTGTGCCGCACGCCATGGCCTCGAGCGGCGGCAGTCCGAAGCCCTCGTACAGCGACGGGAACACGAAGATCCGTGCCAGGTTGTAGAGGCCACGGAGCTCGCGTTTGGGCATGAAACCGAGCGCCCGGACACGCCGCTCGATGTTGCAACTGCGGCACACGGCCTCGAGCTCCGCATGAGTTTCCAGCTTACCGCCGGCAATGATGAGCTCGAGGTCGGGGTAGTCGCTGCTGAGCAGCCCGAAGGCCTGCAACAGGCGCTTGAGGTTCTTGTGTGGCTTGATGTTGCCAACGCTGAGCAGGAAGGGGCGGTCGAGGCTGTACTTGCTGCGAATTTCGGCGAGCTCCTGCGGCTCGACGCGCTCGAGAAAGAACGGGTCGCAGCCGTGTGGAATGACGTCGATCTTGGAGGCATCGGCGCTGACCAGTTCGATGAGGTCGGCGCGTGTTGCCTGAGAGACGGCAATGACACGGTCGGCGGCACGTACGGCGCGGCGCAGCATGAAACGCGCGTACAGGCTGGCTGCCGGGTTGGGGAGCTGGCGTGGGAAGCGCAGGTGAATGCAGTCGTGGATGGTAACGACGCCGGGACAGGGCAACATCAGTGGGTAGACGTAGTGCGGCGCGTGGAACACGTCGCCTTGCAGTCCGCGTACCTGCCACGACACGCTGAGCAATTCGCTGGCACGGTAATGGGCCGATGTGTTGGTATGCCACGAGATGTTGCTGGCCGTCGGCCGCGCCAGCCCGTCGCCGTTGGGTGCGGCATCCGTGGGTGCGTGTGTCTGTTTCGGGGCGTTGCCGAGAAAAACGAAGTCGTCGGTGGGGGAGAGGCGCGCGCAGGCCTCACCGAGGCGACGAATGTAGGTGCCTATGCCGTAGTCGGCGACCTTCCTGGCATCGACGATGATCCGCATTACCTACCCGATTCGCGCACGGTCAAGCGCAGGAGTTTGCCGGCAAGCTCACGTTGTTCGCGATCGCGCCCGAAGGAGCTTTGGATTGCGAAGCGCACAGCAAGATAGAAGCGCAGCCCAAGGTTCGCAAGCACACCTCGGTGTTTGCGGTAGAAGGCGAGCTGGCTGCGCCGATAGTGCAACGCGGTGGCGCCGCGATTCGTGGCGCTGCTGGCGCCGCGGTTGTGCTCGACGACGGCGCCGGCAACGTATAGCAGCTTCCCGCCCTGTCGGCGCAGGCGCAGGCACAGGTCGACGTCCTCGGCATACAGGAAGAACCGCTCGTCGAAGCCGCCCACGCCTTCAAAGGCGCCCCGGTCCAGCAGGATGCAGGCGCCGGACAGGGAGCGCACCTCGCGGGAGCGCGCCATCTGGCGTTGCACACGGCCGGCCGCCGGACCGCGGCCGGAACGGTAGAAGAACTCGAGGATCTTGAAGCGGGCCTCGTTCCACGGGCTGAGCGTACGATCGAGCGAGAGCTCGACCGCGCCGCCGGCTCCGAGCAGACGCGGGCCGGCCGCCACCGCACCGGCATCGCCGAGAGCGCGGGTGAGCGTCTCGAGTGCTTCGGGGGTTAGCCGGGCGTCGTTGTTGAGCAGGAGGATGTGCGGGGCAGTGCCGAGCTGGACGCCGCGGTTGACAGCCGCCGCGAAGCCGACGTTCTCATCGAGGGCGACCACGTCAGCGCCCGGAAACGCTTTTCGTGCCGCTGCGACACTGCCGTCGGCGGAGGCGTTGTCGATAACGATCAGACGCAGGTTCGGCCCTGCTGCCTGGGCCGAAGCCAGGCCGGCCAGCAGCCGTTCGCGCTGGTTGTAGCTCACCACGATGACGTCGCATGCAGATGGGCTTGCCGAGGGAGGGGTGTCCGCTGTCGTTGGGCTCATGGCGACCCCGGGCGCTGCTGCCGAGCAGCCTGTGCGAGCAGATGGCGCAGCAGGCGGGCGGCGGGCCCCCAGTCGCGCTGTAGCGCCCACGGCTGCGCTTCCCGGACGCGTCGCCGCCGCTCGCCCTCGTCGTCGAGCAAGGTCGACAGCGCCTCCCTCCATTGCCGGCGGTCGTTTTCGACCAGCCAGGCCCTGCCGGCGAAGATCTCGGGCAGCGATCCCACTGCCGAGGCGACCACCGGCGTACCGCAAGCCATGGCCTCGAGCACCGGGAATCCGAAGCCCTCGTAGGTCGACGGATACGCCACCACGGTTGCGGCGGCGTAGACCGCAGCCAGGTCCTCTTCGGGAACGTAGCCGAGCCAGCGCAACGTGGTGCCGCAGTGTCCGTTGCTGCCCGCGATTGCGGTGTCCGGTGCCGGGCCGACAAAGCACAGTCCGACGTCGGGCCGCGTGACGCGGAGCTCGTCAAGGGTGTCGATGAGGCCGGTGAGGTCGCGCCGGCCGAGGGGTGCGCCGACGAAGAGAACGTTGCGGCCCTGCAACTGGTAGCGCTGGCGTGCCGCCTCCACCCGGCGGGGGTCGATATGGCGAAATGAGCGTCCGAGGCCGTACGAAGCGGTTACCACGCGCTCGCGTGGTACGCCGTACCAGCGTTCGATTTCCGCCGCTGAGAACTCTGACCCGGCGAGGAGAAAGGCCGCCTTCGAGCAGGCACGTCGCGCCGCCCACTGGCGGCGCTTCCGTTCGCGCCAGCCGAACTCCTGCGGCGTCGCCTCACAGGCGCAGTCGTGCATGCCCACCACGACGCCGCAGGGAGCGTTCACCGGCATTCCGTAGGCCGGAGAGAAGAGCGCGTCAACGCCGTCACGGCGCAACAGGCGAGGCAGGACAACTTGCTCCCATACGGCCCCCGGCATGCGGTCCGGTCCGGCGACGATGCGGCTGCGCCGTGGGCCGCCGAGAACCCCCCAGGGGACCGGGCGCCGAGCGTACAGGACGATCTCGCCGTCCTCGGGCCATGCTTCTAACAGGCCGCTCAGGACACGGCCCACGCCGGTAGGCTGGCCGGTGAGCTCGCGGGCATCGAAGCCTATGCGCATCAGGGGTTCAGCCTCCGATACAGCTCGTGCGTACGACGGGCGGTCTCAGCCCAGGTGAATCCGGCGGCGTGGCGCCGGCCGACTTGGCGGGCGCGATGTACCCGATCCGTGTCGTGCAGCAGCAGGCGGCACTCGTGCGCCAGGGCGGACGGGTCCCCCGCGGCTGCGAAGCAGGCGGCGTCTCCCAGAACCTCGGGAAGCGCACCCACTTCATGGGCAACCACCGGCGTGCCGCAGGCCATAGCCTCGAGACCGGGCAGACCGAAGCCTTCCCACCGAGACGGCATGACCAGCACGGACGCGGCGGCGTACAGGCTGGCGAGTCGGGCGGCCTCCTGGTAGGGCAGGATGCGGACGTGGTGCCGAGCCGTTTCGGATGCGTCCGCCCAGGTCTCGTCCCAGCCCGGCGCGTCGGGGCCGACCAACACCAGCTGCAGGTCACCCGGATCTGTGCACAGTTCGTCGAAGGCAGCGAGTAGCGTTGCCAGGTCCTTGCGTCGTTCGCGGCGCCCGACGAACAGCAAGAAGGGACGGTCGATACCGGCACGCTCAAGAATCTCTCGGTCTGTCGCCACGGGGTCAAAGAAATGCCGAGCGACGCCCAGTGGAGTCACGCAGATCTTGTCGCGAGACACGCCCATGTGCTCCTCTACTTCGGCGGCCGTGCTTTCCGAATTCACCACCACAGCATCGGCTGCCTGGACGGCGCCACGCGCCAGCGGTACGTAGTCGCGGCGCACGGGGCCGAACACGTCCTCGGGATGGCGGATGAAGTAGCAGTCGTGGACAGTGACCACAGTGCGGGCGCCTCGCGCCGGCATCAGCATCGGCGACGGGGAATGCGCCACGTCGGCGGCACCGACGAAGCGCTCCAATGCGGGCCATCGCCAGCGGTGCCAGGTCCAGTCGAGGAGGCGGACCGGGATCTTGCGATCGACGATTGCGACGCCTTCCGGTACCTGGGCTGCGCCGAGCCGGTCTTTCCACGAAGCTGAAAAGACCGTGTAGGATTCCTCTGGGAACCCCTCGGAGAGCGCGGTGACCAGGCTTCGGACGTAGGTTCCGACCCCTGTGCCCTGGCGTAGTGCGGGTCGAAAATCGAGGACGATGTGCATCGAGCAGGGTCCCGAAAACCCTCAAAAAAAGGCCCTCACGGGCGCGGAAGCACTCGGGCGGGACACCAAACAATAGCATGGAAGCCCGGTGCCGAAGAACTCCCGGGGGGCACCCTCGGGAGTTCCTCGGCACCCCGCTCGCCGGAGTTCTTGGCGCCCGGCGCCGGCGGGGTAGAATCGCCCGCATGCCTGAACCTTCTCCGGCCAGCGCAGACCCTCCAGACCGTATGTTTAAGGCCCGTATCATGTTGGTGGCCGGCGAAGCCTCCGGCGATCTACACGGCGCCAGTCTCGCGGCTGCCGTGCGCCAGATCTCACCTGACACCGAGCTGTTCGGCGTCGGCGGCGATCGCATGCAAGCGGCCGGGGTGGAGCTTGTCTACCACATGCGAAACCTCGCGGTGGTGGGGTTTACCGAGGTCGTGCGCCATCTGGGCGAC
>SMVA01348523.1_pt1 | contig 10392 bp, 7 predicted proteins | sample 2456451 | NCBI WGS metagenome assembly SMVA01 (sample SAMN11095933, study PRJNA526329) | marine sediment metagenome | biome: Marine sediment; feature: Surficial sediment; material: Deep marine sediment; isolation source: Hadal surficial sediment | place: Pacific Ocean | collected 2014-05 | depth 0-1...
CGATGCCGATTGCCCGCCGCAAACCGTTGAGAAATGCCGGTCTCGCCACGCCCATCTGGTTTCCTTGGCCCCGCCGCCGCGCGGCCACCCCCCACCCCATCCCTCCAATCTCCCGGCACACAACACCCCGCGAGGGGGGAGGGGGCTTTGGGCCGTGGGTTCCCGTGTTCGTGTCCCGATGTCCGTGACGACATCGAAATCGGCCCGGACCTACGCTTTCGTCCGAAATCTGGAAATTAAACCGGACAGCAGTGGATCAAGTCCGGGGTCACAGAAAGGGAGTGGCCGGCCATTGACCTTAGCGGCGGGCCGGGCGAGGTTGCGCGGTAATGAGCGCGCCCGTCATTCAGGTCAGCGAGCTGACCAAGACCTTCGGCCCCGTGGTCGCCGTCGATTCGATCAGCTTCGCGGTGGCCGAAGGCCGGACCGTGGGCTTGTTGGGCGGCAACGGCGCCGGCAAGACGACGACGCTGGGCTTGCTGCTGGGCCTGCTGCTGCCGACGTCGGGCGCGATTTCCGTGTTCGGCGAGGACATGCGCCGCCACCGCCACCGGGTGCTGGGGCGGATGAACTTCTCGTCGCCCTATGTCGACCTGCCGAAGCGCCTGACGGTGCGCGAAAACCTCACCGTATACGGCCATCTTTACGGCCTCGACGCGTTGCCCCGGCGCATCGCGCGCCTCGCCGAAGACCTTGAGCTGACCGAATTCCTCGACCGCCCCACGGGCAAGTTGTCGTCGGGCCAGCGCACCCGCGCGACGCTCGCCAAGGCGCTGCTCAACCAGCCTCGGCTGCTGCTGCTCGACGAGCCGACCGCGTCGATGGACCCGGACACGGCCGACCGCATACGCGGCTATCTCGAGGGCTACCAGCGCGACACCGGCGCGACCATCCTGCTCGCCTCGCACAACATGGCCGAGGTCGAGCGCCTGTGCGCCGACGTGATCATTCTCAAGGCCGGGCGCGTGGTCGACCACGGCTCGCCGGCGGCGCTGATCGCGCGCTACGGCCGGGCCGACCTGGAAGAAGTGTTCCTCGACATCGCCCGCGGCCGCGGCCCGCTGGCGCGCGAGAGCGCGCAATGAGCCCGGCCGCGCTGTCGCTGCGGCGCATCTGGGCCATGGTGCTGCGCCATTACTACCTGATGCGCGGCTCATGGCCACGCCTGTTGGAGCTGATCTATTGGCCGACCCTGCAAATGACCTTGTGGGGCTTCATCACCATCTTCTTCCAGAGCCACAGCACCTGGCTGGCGCAGGCCGCCGGCGTGCTGATCTCGGCGGTGCTTTTGTGGGACGTCATGTTTCGCGGCCAGATCAGCCTGTTCCTCAGCTTCCTCGAGGAAATCTGGTCGCGTAATCTGGGCCAGCTATTCGTCAGCCCGCTGCGCCCCATCGAGTTGGTGGTGGCGCTGGTGGTGGTCAGCCTGGCCCGCACCGTGATCGGCGTGGGCGGGGCGGCGCTGCTCGCGGTGCTGCTGTTCGACATCTCGATTTTCGATATCGGCCTGCCGCTGATCGCTTTTTTCCTCAACCTGATCGTGTTCGGCTGGGCGCTCGGCCTGGTGGTCAGCGGCTTGGTGCTGCGCTACGGCCAGGGCGCGGAAAGCCTGGCCTGGGCGGCGATCTTCCTGGTCCAGCCGGTCAGCGGGGTCTATTACCCGATCGCGGTCTTGCCCGAGTGGCTGCAAGCCATCGCCTGGGCGCTGCCCTCGGCCCATATCTTCGAGGGCATGCGCTCGGTGCTCATCGACGGGGTATTTCGCGCCGACCTGTTGGGCGCGGCGGTGGGGCTCAACGTGCTCTACATGGCGGCCGGCACCGCCATCTTCCTGGGCATCGTCCGCTACGCCCGCGTGCACGGCCAGCTTTTGCAGATCGGGGAGTGACAGGCGCCACACCCCCCGCTTTCGTGTTCGCGGGCTTGAAGATCATCGAGCCGCCCCCGGCGGCGACAGAAACCGTTTTTTCTTGCGCGGCGGCGGCTCATGGGTGATCCGCGAACCCATGAACACGGAGCGGTGATCCGCGAACCCATGAACACGGAGCGGTGATCCGCGAACCCATGAACACGGAGCATGGTTTGCCGGCGGAACGCGATAGCCGCCCAAGGCGCTACTTCCGGCCCGCCCGCCAGTCGATCAGGCGCTCGGCGGCCGCCGCGATGTCGGCGGGGTCACCGGCGAAGGAAATACGGATGTAGCCGTGGCCACGGCGCGGGTCGAAGTCGACCCCCGGCGTTGTCGCCACGCCGGTTTCTTCGAGCATGCGGGCGCAGAAGTCCTGCGAATCGGCGGCCAGCGCCGAGGTATCGGCGTAGATGTAGAACGCCCCGTCCGCCGGCGCCAGGCGGTCGAACCCGGCCTTGGGCAGGCGTTCCAGCAACAGCGCGCGGTTGCGCGCGTAGACCTCAACATAGGCGTCGAGCTCGGCGCGGCACTCAAGCGCCACCAGGGCCGCCCGTTGCGCCAGCGCGGCCGGCGAAACGAACAGGTTCTGGGCCAGCCGCTCGACCGGCGCCAGCAGCTCTTCGGGCACCACCATCCAGCCGATGCGCCAGCCCGTCATGGCAAAATATTTGGAAAAACTGTTGATCACGATGCAGCCGGGTTTTCTCTCCAGCGCCGTTGTCGCCGGCGCGCCGTAGGCGATGCCGTGGTAGATTTCGTCCGAAATCAAGCGCACGCCGCGCGCGTCGCACCAGTCAGCCAAGGCGCCGAGCTCCCCGGCGCGCAGCATGGTGCCGGTGGGATTGGAGGGGCTGGCGACGATCAGCCCGTCCAGCGCGCCGGCCTCCTCGAGCAACGCCGGGGTCGGCTGAAAGCGGTGGTCGGGTCCCGCCGCCAGCGCCACCACCTCGATGCCGAGCGCGCGCAGGATGTTGCGATAAGCCGGGTAACCGGGATCGGCCAGGGCGACCCGGTCGCCGGCGTCGAACGCGGCCAGGAAGGCGAGCAGGAACGCGCCCGAGGCGCCGGCGGTCACCACCACCCGCGCGGCGTCGACCTCGATCCCGTAAACGTCGCGGTAATGCCGCGCTAAGCGCGCGCGCAACTCAGGCAGGCCAAGCGCCTCGGAATAGCCCAGCGCCGTTGAGTCCAACGCCGCGCGGGCCGCCTCGATCACGCGCGGCGGCGCCCCGGCGGCGGGTTCGCCGACTTCGAGATGCAGCACGTCGGCCCCGGCGGCGGCATGGCGGTTGGCCGCGCGCATGACTTCCATGGCGAAAAACGGCGCGATGTCGGCGCGCCGCGCGACTTTCAGCGTCATTGCGAAATTTAGCTCCCGGTGCCGATCGCCATGCCTTCGCCGCGCCGGTCGGACCAGGCTTGGCATTTCGCCGGCGCCGCCGCCCGCCCGTCGGGACAGAAGATCGCGTTGACCCGGCCGATCTCGCCGACCTCGGTGGCGATATGCCCGCGCCGCTCCAGTCCCTCGATCCAGCTGGCGGAGGACTCGGGCTCGTACAGCACCCGGTCGGGCGCGCCGCCGTGGTGAATGCGCGGCGCGTCCATCGCTTGGGACAGGGTCATGTGCTGATAGATCGCGTTGACGGCGGTCCACACGAGGGCGGTGGGCGCCGCCGCGCCGCCTGATGCCGCGGCCACCATCACCAAGTCGCCCAATGCCCGGTCGAGCACCATCATCGGCGCCAGCGGCGCCGGCCCGAAGCCGTCCTGGTCCGGCGAGGCGGCCAGCACGATACCGGTGCCCTCGGCCACGCGGCCGGTGCCGAACAGGTTGTGGGTCCCAACCACGCAGGCCACGGCCATGCCCGCGTCGTCCATCGTCACCAGCGACGAGGCGGCCGGATTCTCGAACCGCATGGCCGGCGCCTTGGCCAAGGCGTCGGGGTTGGTATGCATGGAGGGGTTGTAATTGGCCATCAGGCCGCGCGTGTGGGCCGGACCCAATACCTGCTCGACCGACTTGACGGCGGTGCCGTCGGCGCCGAGCCAGGTGCCGCGGTCGGCGAACGCGCGCATCGAGACCTCGGCGAAGAGGTGCGGGCGCAACACGTCGTCGGCGCGCGCGAAACGGTCGTTGTCGCCCAGCATCAGCCACATCTGCGCCGCCGTGATGCCGCCGGCGGTGGGCGGCGGGCTGGTGTAGACCGCCAGGTCGTCGATCACCACGGAGATGGCGTCGCGCCATTCAGCGCGGTAGGCGGCGAGGTCGGCGCGGCTGATCGAACCGCCGGCATCGGCGGCGCCGCGGGTCAACGCGGTGGCCACCTTGCCGGCGTAGAAATCGCCGGCGCCGGCCATCCTGAGCCGCGTCAATACGGTCGCCAGATCGATTTGCCGCAGCAACTCGCCTTCTCTCAGCGGGACGCCGCCGGGTTTGCCGAAAATCAGTCCCGCGGCGCCGTCGGCCAGCAGGCCATCGGTCACCAGCACGAGGTCGCGCGCCAACGCCCGGCTCATCGGCGAGCCGTCGCGCGCCAGCGCCTCGGCCGGCGCGAGCAGGTCCGACCAGGCGGCGCGCCCGAAGCGGGCGTGCAGCGCGTACATGCCGCGCACGCTTCCCGGCACGGCGCTGGGCCGGGTCGCGGAAGCGGGCACCTCGCTGGGCGCGCGCGCGATGAAGTCGAGCGCGCGGACCGAACCGTCGGCGGGATCATGTACCAAGCAAACGCCGCCGCCGCCCAGGCTGGCGGTGGACGGCAAGGTGACCGACATGACGAAATACATCGCCACCGCGGCGTCGGCGGCGCTGCCGCCGCCGGACAAGACGTCGCGCCCGACCAGCGCCGCGCGCGGTTCGTCCGCGGCGACGGCGCGGAACCGACGCACCGGCCGCGGCTTGACTTCTTTCGGCTCGGCTTTGGCCGCCGTGGCGGGCGGATCGGCGGGCGCCGCCCCGGCCACGTCTTCGCCGCCGTCGTCCGCCGCGTCCTCGGAATCATCGCCGTCGCCGAACAGCCAGCCCAAAATACCGCCGCGCTTGGGCTCGTCCTTGTTCGCCGGCGGCTGTTCCTCGGGCCGCGCCTCGGCGACCTCCGTGGCCGCGCTGGGTGGAATCGGGCGCTTGACCACCAGCGGCGCCGCCTCCTCGGCCGGGGCTTCGGCGCGCGACGAGCTCTCAATGACGAGTGGCGGGGCGTCTTCCGCCGGGGCTTCGGCGAGTGGCGGGCTTTCGACGACGGGCGGGGGGGCGTCCGCCGGCGCGGCCGCGGCCGCTTCCCGCGTGCCTTGCGCGGTGGTGGCGGCGGCGTCCGGCGGCGGCGCGTCCTCGACGGCCGGCGACACGACCAGTTCCGGCGGCGCGTCCTCGGTGATGGCCGGCAGAACTTCCGGCGCGGGTGGCGTGGCCGGCGCGGCGGCGATTTCGGTTGCCTTTACGGGCGCCGCCACCTCTTTCGACGGCGCGGGCACGCCCAGCGCCATGTCCGCGGCAATGTCCTCGGCGGTGGTTTTCGACGCCACTTCGCCCGTCGGGATAGGCACGCGGATGACCAGCCCGCTGGTTTCGCCGCCCAGCGGCGAACCGTAGATCGCCCGGTCCAGCGGGTCGGCGCACGCCAGACACAAAATGCCGACCAACGGAACAAGCGGGATCGCGCATTGACGTACCAGCGTCCCAACCCTAGCTTTGACTCCTGACTCGGAAGCGCACCCAGGAGAGTTCCGCTTGCCCGGAATCATTCTTCGTCTGGTCATCATCGTTTGCGTCGCATGCTCCAGCATCGTGGCGTCCATCGCCCGCGCGCACGGCGCGACCCTGATCCGCGATTCCGAGATCGAGCATATCATCCGTGAGTGGGGCGATCCACTTTTCCTGGCGGCGGGGCTGGATCCGGCGTCGATTCGGATTTTCTTGGTTAACGACCGTTCGCTGAACGCGTTCGTCGCGGGCGGGCAGAATATGTTCCTTCACACCGGCCTGCTGCAACAGAGCACCAGCGCCGGGCAGGTGATCGGGGTGATGGCCCATGAAACCGGCCATATCGCGGGCGGCCATTTGGCGCGCTCCGCCGAGGCGATCCGCGCGGCGCGGGACGTTTCCCTGTTTCACACGTTGCTGGGCCTGGGCATCTTGGCGCTGGGCGCCGCCGCCGGCGCGGGTTCCGGCGCCGCCAAGGTCGGCGGCGCGATCATCGCCGGCGGCCAGATCACGGGCATCCGGACCTTGCTGTCATACACCCGGGTGCAGGAGAACGCGGCCGATCAGGCCGGGCTGTTCTACCTCGACGCAACGCAAGAATCAGCGCGCGGGCTGCACGATTTCCTATCCGTCCTGGTGCGCCAGGAACTGCTGGTGACGGCGCGCCAGGACCCCTATCTGCGCACCCATCCGTTGACTCGCGACCGCCTCGACTTCATCGCCGAACACATGCGCGGCTCGCCGTGGACCGACGTGGCCGAAAGCGCGCGGCGGACCCGGCAGCACGCGCGCATGCGCGCCAAGCTGTTCGGCTTCCTCGAGCGACCCGGGCGCGTGCTGCGCGAATACCCGGTGGCGGACAAAAGCGTTCCGGCGCGCTACGCCCGCGCCGTCGCTTATATGCGGGATTCGCGACTCGACGCCGCGCTGGCGGAAATCGACTCGCTGATCGACGAGAGCCCCAACGACCCGTTTTTCAACGAGTTGAAGGGGCAAATCCTGTTCGAAAGTGGCAAGGTCCGCGACGCGACGCCCTATTACCAGGCGGCGGTGCGGCTCAAGCCCGACGACCCGCTGCTGCTGACCGGATGGGCCCAGACCCTGGTCGAGACCGGCGACCCGGAACTCGGCCGCGCGGCGATCGCGCCCCTGGAGCGCTCCGTTCAACTCGACCCGGCCAACGCCATGGCGTGGCGGCTGCTCTCGGTGGCCCATGGCCGCGAGGGCAATATTGGGCGTTCGTCCCTGGCCGCCGGCGAACAGGCGCTGCTCGGCGGGCGGCTGGAAGACGCGCTGCTGCACGCCGACCGCGCCGAGCACGCCTTCCCGCACGGCTCGCCGGGCTGGCTCCGCGCCCAGGACATCCGCGAGCTCGCCAACCAACAGATGAAAAAACACAAGCGGTCGTAGCCTCGGGGGGCCTAGGCTGGCCGCCGACCTGGCTTTCCCGCTCTCGCGCGCCGGTAACCGACCCGTTACAGTGCGCCGCCATGACCTACCGGACATTCACGAGAAGCCTCGTCGTCGCGATCGCGCTGTGCGTCACGGCGCCTTGGGCGGCGGGCGCGCAGCAGAGCGCGGTGCCGTCGCGCGGCGCTATCTTCCATCCCGTGTTCGCCGCGCACGGCATGGTGGCGTCGCAGGAGGCCCGGGCGACGCGCATCGGCGTCGCTATCCTGAAGCGCGGCGGCAACGCGGTGGACGCGGCGGTGGCGGTGGGTTTCGCGCTCGCCGTGACGCGCCCGCGCGCGGGCAATCTGGGCGGTGGCGGGTTCATGCTGATCCACGACGCCGCCAGCGGCGAGACCGTGGCGCTCGATTACCGCGAGAGCGCGCCGGCGGCGGCCACCCGCGACATGTATCTCGACGCCGACGGCGAGGTCGACCGCGCCAAGACCTGGTTCAGCCACCTGTCCGCCGGCGTGCCGGGATCGGTGGCCGGGCTGGCGGCGGCGCTCGAACGTTACGGCACCTTGAGCCTGGCCGACGTCCTGGCGCCGGCGATCAAACTCGCCGCCGACGGCATCCTACTCAGCCCAAGCATGGCCGCGTCGCTGGCCGGACGCGCGGACCGGTTCCGCGCCTGGCCCGCCACCGCGCGCATCTTCCTGCGCCCCGACGGCACGCCGCACCAAGCCGGCTACAGGCTGATACAGGCGGACCTCGCGTGGTCGTTGCGCCAGATCGCCGCGCACGGCCCACAAGCGTTCTACGACGGCGCCATCGCCGAGAAGATCACCGCCGACATGGCGGCCCATGACGGCCTGATCACTCGCGCCGACCTGGCCGCCTACGCGCCGGTTTGGCGCCAGCCCGTGACCGGGACGTATCGCGGTTTCGAAATATTCTCCATGCCGCCGCCAAGCTCGGGCGGGGTCCATCTGGTCCAGATTCTCAACATCCTCGAGGGCTTTCCCATCGCCGAGATGGGCCCCAACGGCGCCGAGACCATCCATGTGATGGCGGAGGCAATGAAGCTCGCCTATGCCGACCGCGCCGAATATCTCGCCGATGCCGATTTCTGGCCGGTGCCGGTGGCGGGCCTGACCGCGAAGTCATACGCGGAGACGTTGCGGGCGGGTATCGACCGGACCCGCGCGCGATCCGCGGGCGACATCGCGCCGGGCCGCCCAACCGTCCATGAGAGCGATCAGACCACGCATTTTTCCGTCATCGACGCCGCCGGCAACGTGGTCGCCAATACCTATACCATCAACTTCGGCTACGGCTCGGGCATCGTCGCCGCCGGCACCGGCATTTTGCTCAACAACGAAATGGACGATTTCTCGTCCAAGCCGGGCACGCCCAACGCCTACGGCCTGATCGGCGGCGAGGCCAACGCGATCGAGCCCGGCAAGCGGCCGTTGAGCTCCATGACGCCGACCATCGTGCTGAAGGACGGCCGCCCGTTCCTGGCCACGGGAAGCCCCGGCGGCAGTCGCATCATCACCACCACCCTGCAAGTGATCATGAACGTGATCGATCACGGCATGAACATCGCGGCGGCCACCAACGCGGCGCGGGTGCATCACCAATGGCTGCCCGACGAGTTGCGCGTCGAGACCGGACTCAGCCCCGACACGCTTCGTCTGCTTGCCGCCAAGGGTCATGCGGTGGTGGTCAAGAACGCCATGGGCAGCACCCAGTCGGTGATGCGCACGGAAGCCGGGTTGTTCGGCGCCTCCGACCCGCGCGCGCCCGGCGCGTTGACACTGGGATACTGACAAGCGGGATGAGTGAAAAATCCGACAACGAAGTTGCCGTGGTGATCGGCGCCGGCGACGCCACCGGCGGCGCGGTGGCGCGGCGTTTCGCGCGCGCCGGCCATGTGACCTGCCTGACGCGGCGCCACCGCGACAAGCTGGAACCGCTGTGCGAGAGCATCCGTGACGCCGGCGGCGTGGCGCACGGCTTCGGCGTCGACGCGCGGCGCGAGGACCAGATGGTGCCGTTCTTCGAACAGGTCGAGCGCGACATCGGCGCCATCGCGGTCACGGTTTTCAATGTCGGCGGCAACGTCAATTTCCCGATCACCGAAACCACGCTGCGGGTTTATTACAAAGTGTGGCAGATGGCCTGCTTCGCCGGTTTCCTCACGGGGCGCGAGGCGGCGCGGCACATGGTCCCGCGCGGGCGCGGCACCATCATCTTCACCGGCGCCACGGCCAGCGTGATGGGACGCCAGGGATTCGCGGCCTTCGCCGGCGGCAAGTTCGGCCTGCGCGCGCTGGCCCAAAGCCTGGCGCGCGAGATCGGCCCGCGAGGCATCCATGTCGCGCACAGCATCATCGACGGGCCGATCGACACGCCGTTCATCCGCGAGAATATGCAGGACGCCATCGCGGCGCGCGATTACGAGGATAATCTGTTGGCGCCGGACGATATCGCCGAGGCCTATTACCAACTCCACCTGCAACCGCGCGGCGCGTGGACCCAGGAACTCGATCTCAGGCCGTGGGCGGAGCGGTGGTGAGCGCGGGCGGCCCAGATCTTTTCGGATTGAATTGGCGTCCGCCCTCACCCTGTCCCTGTCCCCCGGGAGAGGGAACCCGCTGGCAACAACCTTGGTGATCGGGCGAGGTCGGAAATGTGTGGAAAGACTGACGCGACAGCGTCCCCTCTCCCTCGGGAGAGGGACAGGGTGAGGGGAAGGCCGCGGCGGGTTTAGGTTTTCTTGCTTTTCTTGGCCTTCCGGCGCGCCGGCGCTTTCTTGGCCGGCTTGGCGGCGGCGCGGCGCTGCTTCTTGACCGCGGCGACGAGCCCGCGCACCGCCTTCACCGAATTGTCGAACATCGCCTTTTCGCGCTTGCTCAGCTGGATTTCGACCACGCGCTCGACGCCGCCGGCGCCGATCACCGCCGGCACGCCGACGTAAAGGTCGCGCACGCCGTACTGGCCGCTCAGGTGCGCGGCGCAGGGCAGCACTCGCTTCTTGTCCTTGAGATAGGCGTCCGCCATTTCGATCGCCGCCGACGCCGGCGCATAGAACGCCGAGCCCGTCTTGAGCAAGCCGACGATCTCGGCGCCGCCGTCGCGCGTGCGCTGGACGATGGCGTCGAGGCGCGCCTTGGTGGTCCAGCCCATCTTGATCAGGTCGGGCAGCGGAATGCCGGCGACGGTGGAATAGCGCACCAGCGGCACCATGGTGTCGCCGTGCCCGCCGAGCACGAAGGCGGTGACGTCCTCGACCGAGACGTTGAATTCCTGGGACAGGAAATAGCGGAAGCGCGCCGAGTCGAGCACGCCGGCCATGCCCACCACCATGTTGGGGCGCAGCCCGCAGGCC
>SMVA01192445.1_pt1 | contig 10391 bp, 10 predicted proteins | sample 2456451 | NCBI WGS metagenome assembly SMVA01 (sample SAMN11095933, study PRJNA526329) | marine sediment metagenome | biome: Marine sediment; feature: Surficial sediment; material: Deep marine sediment; isolation source: Hadal surficial sediment | place: Pacific Ocean | collected 2014-05 | depth...
AAGGAGCAATGGAAACGGCGATGGCTACCTTCTTGGAACGAACTACTCGAATTGAACGGGGATAACGGTTTTTTTGTGGGCAGTGAATTGACCCAGGCAGACATTGCTGTTTGGGACGCACTTGATGCAATAACGCGCCGAATCGAAGGAGCTAATTTCGGTGACTATGATCGCCTCGTTAGATTTCATGAGTCAATTGGACGCCGTTCCGGCATCGCCAACTATTTGAATAGTCGCAAGTAACGTCACCAGTCAACCCTTATAACGGCCGAGGCCAACAACCCGGAGAATCACCCATGTCCATTACCGATAGCGAGAAGACCCGACGCAGAGCCTTGCTTCAAACCCACTATGACGTTGAAAACGGCCACGATATGAACGGTATCATGGCGACCTTCTCACCCGACGGTGCGATGCTCTACAACCGAATCGTATTCTCGGACTCGCAAAGCATTCGCGATGCGCACACCCTTATCGGTTTTACCGGCACCGAGGGCGCTATTCAAGACATTCACAACTATATCGACGGCGAACATTTCACAGCTGACGAAATCATCGTTGAGGGACGCATGTGCGGCAAACATGTCGGTGAATTCATGGGCATTGCAGCTACCGACCGCGATGTCGAATTGCCATTCGTCGCTTTTTATCACTTCGACAAGACCGACAAACTCATCTCCGAACGGGTAGTCATGAACCTCGGGGTGCTTGCTGCTCCGGGGTAATTAATTGAGCTGTGCCATGTTAAAAATGGGCCGAAGTCAGTGCTGGCAACCCAAGTGCGAACGCCAGCGATTTCTGATCTTGACTGCAAAGGGCAGAGGCTCCACTAAAAATCGGTTACTCTTTCAAAGTACCAACCACAATAGGGAGGCATAGTGAACGGCCCAAGCAAGCGGGCGTTGAATGTTTCTGCCTGGATATTCGTGGTGATCGCTGGTGTTGCCGCTTCACGTTCAGCGTGGAGTTGAACGACCCCGACAAGTTACGCATCACCGAACGCAGGAAAAACGCAGCAGCATTGCAGGCTCACTTCGCAACAGAACAGATGGCGACATTCGCGAGCCACCATGGCCGATCACCAAACGCAAAGCACCATCGTGCATTGTTATGAAGCAACAGAGACTCCGATTCAATCGCTCATGACAGATCGATGATTACCATCTGGGGAGGTGCTACCTCTCGCACCTTGCGCGCACACTGGATGATCCATGAACTGGGCGTCGATTACACGCCCGAGTTGATCGGTTCGCGCACCGGAGCCACTCAAACCGAAGCGTTTCGTGCGCTCAACCCCAAGGAGAAGATTCCCGTCCTGGTGGATGACGACCTGGTACTCACCGAGAGCGTTGCGATCGTGACCTATCTCGGGGACACCTACGGCGTCGACAGCGGGCTTGTGCCGAAGCCTTATACCGTTGCGCGCGCCCACTACAACGAGTGGACCTCGTTCATCCAGATGGAGTTGGACGCTCATACCCTCTATGTCATGCGCAAACATCTCGATCTTGCGGAACTCTACGGGGAAGCTCCCGCGGCCATCGAGACCGCCATTGCCGGATTCAACAAACAGGTGGCCGTGGCCGAGCGTCGCTTGACCGAACAATCCTATCTCCTTGGCGATTCCTTCACAGCCGCGGATTTAGTGCTCATGACCTGTCTCGACTGGGCGGAAATCTACGGCATCAAACTGGCCGAGACGTTTCAGCCGTACCGCGACCGCATCCATCAACGTCCGGCATTTCAAAGCGCGCGCAAGTTGAACTTTTCCATCAGCCCCGGTGGGTGATCCTCTTCGGCGCGAATCAACCGTCTATCAGCCAATCGAGGATGCGGGCATTTTCCTCACGAGGATAGGTGTGGGAGAGATCCGGAATTTCCCGGTACGTCACCGCCGCCCCTGCCGCGGTAAGTGCCTGCTCGGCAACTCGCGCGATGTCCACCTCGAACATCCAATCCAACGCCCCATGCACCAGATACACGGGCAGGTTTTTCAGCCGGGCCTGGCTCGTGCCTTCCAACAGCATCGGGTGAAAGCTCGCCGAGATCGGCGCGAGATGTGTGAATATGCTGTCTTCGCATAGCCCGTTCACATAAGAAAAAGTGCCGCCATCGGACATGCCGGTGAGCAGCATCCTGTTTTCATCGATCCGCCACTTATCGCAGACATGGGCCACCACAGCATTGAGGTTGGCCGTGTCGACGTCCGGACCCACGAGGGACCAGGTACCTTCACGCGAAGTGGGGCTGACGACGATTACCCCGCGGGTGCGTGCGTCACGCAGCCAGGTCCACAAAAAGCTTCGCCCGTGGCCTTGGCCTCCGTGCAGGGCAACCACCAGCGGCATAGCCTCGGTGGCATCGTAATACTCCGGTACGTAGAGTGAGAAACCCCCTCGCTGCGGGTATTCGTTGGCCGCGTGGGTGATACCTACTTCTTCCCGCGTCACGTCCGCCGCCTCGAGTTTTTCCAGCAAAGCCTGATCTTCGCGGTAGTCTTCATTGAGAAAAAACCGATTCACAGGCGCCAACATGAACGACACGGGATACAACGCATCCACCGCACGAGTGTTGTAGCTCATCGCCCGGTAGGCGCCCATCGCCGGGCTGCTTTGCGTCGTGCACTTAGCCAGCCCGTCAAACGCCTGCAAAGCCTCACTCGCAGAACGACTCAGATGTTCACGGAACCGGTCCAGGTGATCGGGCCAGGGCATTCCAGCAAATGCTTCGTATCCAGCCTGCAAGGGCTCGCGAAACTCGATGACGCTTGCAACCACCGTGGCGAGATTCGGCGGGTGTAGATGGCGCCCCGCATGGCTCAAGGCATCGAGCGCCGTCAACAACGGTGGGACCAGTGCCATGGTTGCGTTCAGCAGTGCTTCGGTTTCGTCTTCGGCGCTCATGGAGCCGTACTATAAACGGGTTCAGCAAACAGATTTAGCCCAGGAGTGCCATTCAGCACAACGTGGCACTTTGTATCGACTGATCACTTTGATTAAAGTGGTCGGTCACGCTGGGTGTCACCGGGGAACTATGATGAGCGAATACGACCGAAGTCGCGAGGATGTGGGCAACGTACAACTGCTCGAGCACATCAATCTCACCGTACCGGATCAAGGCGTCGCCGCTCTGTTTTACGTAACCGGGCTTGGATTCACCCGTGATCCGTACATCGACTTCGGTACGTTCAACATGTGGGTCAATGCGGGTGAACAGCAGTTTCATCTACCAAAGGCCGAAGCACAGGTTTTCCGGGGCCACATCGCCATCGTACTGCCCGACCTCGATGACCTGAAAAAGCGTTTCAAATTCATCGCAAAACCGATGGCAGACACCCTGTTCGGCTGGGAAGAGCGGGACGATTACATCGCGGTAACCTGCCCGTGGGGTAATCAGATCCGCGCCTATGGACCCGGCAAGTTCCCCAACATGGATCTCGGCATTCCCTACCTCGACATGCACGTGCCACCCGATACGACCCCGGGAATCGGCCGGTTCTACGAGCGGGTGTTAGGCTGCCCCATTGTCAGCGAAGCAGGCAGGGTCCGCGTTCAGATGGGCTACAACCAGGAACTGATATTCAGCGAAACCGATCAACCCATCGCCGACTACGACAACCACCACATTGCCATTTACGTATCCAGCTTCTCAGGTCCGCACACCTACCTCGCCGAGAGGCAACTGATCACCGAGGAGTCAAATCAGACCCAGTATCGCTTCCAGTCCATCGTGGATCCGGACAACGGCGAGGTATTGACGGAGCTCGAGCACGAGGTTCGTTCCATGAGTCATGCCATGCGCGGCCGACCGCTGGTAAACCGAAATCCCGCGGTCAACTTCTTTACCTTCAAGAAAGGCAACGAGCGTTTTTCCACCGCATGAAATCCCGGCACGACTCGGTGCATGAAAGGTTGTTAACAGATGTCCGCTAACCGTAAATCGATCAGTCCCGCTTATCTCGCGCAGGAACCGTATTACCTGCCGCTCGGTGATGAAATCGAGTTGTTCACAGCCGCCTATGGAGCCCGCCTGCCCGTGTTGCTCAAAGGGCCTACCGGCTGCGGCAAAACTCGATTCATCGAGTACATGACCTGGCGCTTGTACCGCGAGGAACACCGGGTCGACATCGAGTTGCCGCTGGTAACGATTTCGTGCCACGAAGATCTGACGGCGACCGATATGGTTGGGCGATTCCTGCTCAAGGGCGACGAAACCGTGTGGAGCGACGGTCCGTTGACCAAGGCGGTACGAACCGGTGCCATCTGTTATCTGGACGAAATCGTCGAGGCGCGCAAAGACACGACGGTGCTCATCCATTCGTTGACCGACCACCGCCGTTTGCTTCCCATCGACAAAACCGGCGAACTCCTGGCAGCCCACGAAAATTTTCTGTTGGTCATCTCCTATAACCCCGGCTACCAGAGCGTGCTCAAAGATCTGAAACCGAGCACGCGCCAGCGCTTCGTGAGCCTGACTTTCGACTACCCGGAACGGGAACAGGAAGCCGTCATCATTGCTCACGAGTCCGGCGTGGAGTTGGAAATTGCCCAGCGCCTCGCGGTGATCGGCGAGAAGGTCAGGCACCTGCGCGAACATGGCTTTGAGGAGGGAGTGAGTACTCGCCTGCTGGCTTATACCGGCGAACTCATCAACAACGGAATCGCCGCAAGGCGTGCAGCGGACATCGCCATCGTCAATGCCGTTTCCGACGACGGTCACGTACAGCAGGCAATCGCCGACATCGTTGATGCAGTCCTCCCCTGATCAACCAACCCATGCCCCGATGATTCAATTGAACGAGGTGGAGGCCAGCCTCGGGTTGTTCGCCGAAGGCATCGCGGGGCGTTACTTTCACCTGAAGCCTTCCAGCGAATTTGCGAGTCGCCGCTTGCAGGTGACCGAAGACAGTGCCGCCATGACCAACGATACCCTCTACCTGCCGGAAGCTCTCAAGACCGGTGAACGAAGCGCCTACCGGGTGCTCGTGATGCAACAACTCGGCGTTCGCGAATTCGGCACGTTGCGTTTCTCCATCGCCGTCGCCCGCGAGCGGATCGCAGCACTTGCGGACCCTCCCGTGGAACCCGGTGTTCGCGTGGCCGACTTCGAGTTGATGTTCAGACACTTCGAACATCCCGGTGCGGTTGCGGCGCTTTTCGAACTCTTCGAAGGCGCCCGCATCGACGCCAACGTATTACGCCACTACCCCGGCATGACAAAACACTTCGCCGACTATCACACCGTGTTGCTTGAAGCTCAGCCACCGCGGGCAGTGGATACTTTTTCGGCACTGGTCGATACCAGCCGGTGTTATCTATGGGGAGTGCCCGGGACGAATCTCGACGCCATGGACACCAGCGGTTCGCTATCTGAAGCGATCGAACTTCTCGATCGCATGCGTAATCCCGGCGCCGATGTTTACGACGCGGCGGCGGCGGCAATTCAGGTTTATGAACGCTGTTCCTGGCTGTTACCTCAGTGGATCGAAAACGAGCCCCTGGCGAAACCCGTCGACTCACCCGTCAACTGGCTGCAACGTGAGGCACGGCTCACGGACTGGAAGGACGAACTCACCGACATGGACGGAATGATCCTGAGTGTCGAGATGTTGCAAGACGAAAGCGTTGACGCGCTGCAGAGCGACATCGCGGGCGGTGGCGACATTCGCGAAGAAGCGATCGATTTGAGATCGCTCATCAACGAGCGCGACATGCTCGCAAGGCGCATCGACATGGAACGCTCCGCCATTCGCGATGCGTTGGGCGAAAACCGCTCCGCTACGCGCAGCTACCGCTACGACGAGTGGGACTACCTGTCTCACCGTTACCTGCCACGCTGGTGCCGACTGTTCGAAGAACGGTTAGCGCCCGCCGAGGAGGTGGATCTAGGTGCGTTGAAGAAAGTCGTGGAGACACATCGCCACCAGGTCCAGCGCCAACTGGAGTACATCAAACCCCTGGCGTTTCAACGCACCTACCGAGTGGCGGATGGTGACGAACTCGATTTCAACGCGCTGATCCAGGCGCGTCAGGATGTACGTGCCGGGAAAACACCCGACGATCGAGTTTACAGCCGCCGCGAACGCGTGCACCGCGATGTCTGTGCGGCGTTTCTGGTGGATCTGTCCGCATCTACCGATGACCCGATCGAGCCGTTGGCGCCGCTCCCCACAACTTCCAGCGATGACAAGATTCCGAACATGAGAGATCCGTTTTCCGACGACGATGCTTACTCTCCGGACTACGACGCGCAGGAGGAACCACGACGCCGGATCATCGACGTGCAACGTGAATCCGTGCTGGTGATGTCCGCCGCCCTCGAGCAGCTTGGCGACAGCTACGGCATCTACGGTTTTTCCGGTTACGGGCGAGACTGCGTGGAGTTTTTTATCGCCAAGGAACCCAACGAACCATTCACCCAACGAACGCTCGCGGCCATCGCAGGGATGAAACCAAAACGCAGCACCCGCATGGGTCCCGCCATCCGTCACGCAACCACCAAACTCCTGAGTTCCGGCAACGCGCTCAAGGTGTTACTCATCATCAGCGATGGATTCCCTCAGGATTCCGATTACGGACCCGAGCGCGGCGAACACGAGTACGGGGTGCAGGACACCGCGAAAGCGTTGAGTGAAGCCCACGAGAAAGGTATCGAAACGTTCTGTGTGACGGTTGACCGCTCAGGCAACGACTACCTGAAACGGATGTGTCAGGAAAGTCGCTACATGGTGATCGAGGAGATCGAAGATCTGCCGGAAGCGCTGAGCAAGGTGTACCAGGCGCTTACCGGCTGACTCCTTGTGGCCTGGCTAGTCGTCCCCCATGCCGAACAGCAACATCAACCAGCTGAACATGTTGTAGATCGACATGTAGAGCGTTGTGGTCGCCAGAATGTAATTGGTTTCGCCCCCGTGGATGATCGCGCTCGTCTGCCAGAGAATCAGGGCACTCATCAACAGCACGACCCCAGCGCCAATCGCACCCATGAACATGCTCAGGTCCAGGAACCAGCTGAGCATTACGATTCCAAAAAGCGCGATTATGCCAACCGTCAAAAATCCTCGCATGAAGCTGAAATCTTTGCGGGTAATCAGGGCAAAGGCGGACAGACCGACAAATGCCATTGCCGTACTGCCAAGCGCCATACCCACGACATCGGCACCATTAGGCGTCTGTAGATAGTAGTTAATTATGGGTCCAAGGGTAAAACCCAGGTAACCCGTGAACGCAAACACCCAGAAGATCCCCCAGCTGCTATTGGCAGTCTTGTTGACCGCATAAAGCAAAGCAAAAAAGGGAATCAGCATCCAGAGTCCCAGATAGGGCGCGTTCATGGCCATGGCGATAAACGCCATCAGCGCGCTGAATGCCAGAGTCATCCCCAGCAATAGATAGGTATTGCGGAGAACGTTGTTGATTTCGATCGCCTGGGCGAGTTTCGTCGTCGCCAGTTTCGCCGTCGGTGCCTGATACGGATCAGCCATGTCTGCTTCCACCTGAAATTCGATTCATTAGGTCATATATAGGGAATTACCCGGGTCTTTTCAAGCTATCGTATCACTCAATTTCGTATCTGGGGAAACGACCTTCGGCAAGAAAATGTACTACGGCGCGAATGACCTCGGCATCGCGCATCATGAAGGTATGAGTCACCGGCAGCGCCACGAAGTCGCGCATCCCCTCCACCCGGGTGCTCGCGACGGAAACCTTGCCGTCATCCGGATCGGGCAGGTAACGCGACAAAAGCGGATTGATGCTCCTGGTACCAGCGATTACACCCAGGTCAAAACTGACCTCCGGAAGGTTTGCCGGTAAATCTTCCGGTCCCGTGCCGAGCATTTTTCCCGCGGGCCCGTTGAGGAATTCAAAACCTGGAAATTCCCCGAGCGCATCCACAATCTCGCTCCCCTGGTTGGGAGGACCCAACATCACCACGCGACCCAGGTTCGCTGGCAGCGTTTCACGAAAAGACACCCGGAGTAGAATGCCACCGAGAGAGTGGGTGACAAAATGCACTTTTGTGGCATCGCCGCAGCGTGCCAGTCCATCGTCAACCGCGAAGCTCGCAAGGGATTCGATGTCGAACTCCCGGGACGGATAATCGACGTTTTCCACCCGGTATCCGGCGCTCGACAAACCATTCGCGAGCACGTTCATCGAGTTGGCCGTGCGTGCCATCCCGTGCAGCAACACGACGCACTCGCCTTCGAAGGGCAATTCGTCGCCAGCGGCTGAAGCCGCAGCGGCCAACCCACCCAGAACGCTACCGAGGACCCCGCCAAAAAAGAGGCCCGTCACTATTCCACGGTTCGACTTCATCATTCCTCCCGGAGGGTCCGTTCGAGGGGAATCTCACAAGAGGGGTCTATCTCCACCCGTACGCTGACCGCCGAGTTACGGTGCGCACCGGCACACCATGAAGGCATGACCATGGAATAGAGCCCGCTTCCGCCCGCCATCAGAATCAATATCTGCGCAGGTGATTCAAAACAGCCCACCATTTCCCCGTCTCCCGCGCGCCCGGCAAACGCGCTCGCCAGACGCTCGAGCTCCGCGCGAGGATGATGTGCCAGCTCAAACAAGCGAGCGGCAACGTCTTCTCTGCTCAACCCGGCACCTGACAAGATGAAGGCATGTTCTGGATTCAGCACCACCACGACCGAGCCGTTTCGCAACACGGCGTTGTTCGTCGCCATGTTAGTCATTCCGATCGCCAGCACTTCGAGCAACCGCAGGTGATTGTCCGGATCATCGGCATCACCACTGTAAACCACCGAATGGGGTGCTTCGGCGCCAATCACCGTTACGACGCTATCCTCAGGCGCGAAGCCGAACGAGGTGTGGAGCGGCGGAAACGGGCTACCCTCTTCATCTTCGGCCAGACAATAGGAGAACTTACCTGGATGCCCGAGGAGCGCCATATCGGAAATACCCGGTCGAGCACCACCGATGTTGATCATCGCAAGTCTCAGCGCACGCCCGATACTCGCGTTTGCGCGATGTCCCGGTCCAAGCGCACCAAAACCGCTGGCGATTGGCCCGCACCAGCGCCTCGCGGGACCGTTGACGATGATGAGCGGCGCGGTGCAATGGGTCGTGCCCTGCATCTCCGTCAAATCGAAGACCGGATCGATGACGGCACGCACGGCAGCGACCACCACCGGCATGTAGTCCGGCAGACACCCGGCCATTACCGCAGCGATGGCAACCTTCTCGAGGTTTGCCACGCCACCGGCCGGACCCATCTCGCCGAATACGAGCCCGGCATCCAGGCCCGATGCAAGCACCATGCGATCCACGCGCCGAGCCGTCGGCACAATAACGGGCAAGCCATCGGTGCAACCCAGTTTATGCAAATGTTCCAGGGCCGCGGCCTCATCGACGGCGTTAAACAAGGCGTTCATCCTTCCGTCAGCGCCGCCAACACCCGTGGCGCAATCTCCTCGGCAACGCTACGCAGGTTTGCCACGCCGGTTCCGGCAACAGGGTGAGGTAACTTTACGCGCGGGATGCCGGGCATACCGAACGAGTTGGCGATGAAATCTCCTTGAGGCCAGAAATCTTCGGTAACGAGAGCGACCGCCGGGATTCCGAGGCGGGCCAGGTTGATGCCGTCACGCACGGTGCCGGTTGTGCAACTGCCTCAGTGCCCATAGGCGGTGACGGCCGCAACGCACCCCGCCTTTATTTCCGCCAGCATCTCATCCGGAGCCGAGATAGACGCGTTGCCTTTGTTGAAGTGTTCTGCTCTCAAGCTCGTCAAATGCACCTTCATTGCGATGGCGAGTTCTCTCAGAAAATTTTCAGAATCGGGAAAGCCGTTGGCGAGAAACGCGACACAAGCGTCGTTGCTGCTCGCGAGGTTTACGCTCAAGCCATACGGCTCTTGTGGGGTGGCAATTTCACCGCGTGGATCATGGTAATCGACCATCGATGTTGCTCCGTTGGTAGTGTTGGTGTCGATTAAAACGACAAACCGAGGTAAAAACCAGGTGCAACGGTCTAAGGGTTCTCCAGGCGTAACCGGCGAAAGCCCAGGGCAATCAAGCGAGCCGGAATGTTTCTGAGACCCGGAACCTTGAGCGCGAGCCTGATCGGCAGCGGCAGATCAAATTCCTTATCACTCAATGCCCGGGCGACAAAGTTGTCCTGCATGGCCCCCTGCATGCGCTGAGCCATGCGGGTCACGCGTTCACGGCGCTTCTGGACCTCTGCGAGGTCAGCGCTGGCGACGGCGCCGGCAAGCAAAGGTGCGGTCAACACATTTGCCGCCTCCACGGCATCTCCGATGGCATAGTTGATGCCGATTCCGCCCACTGGCGACATGACGTGGGCGGCATCGCCAATGAACAGTAGCCCCGGAACGTACCACCGATCGAGCCGATCCGAACC
>SMVA01276256.1_pt1 | contig 10387 bp, 8 predicted proteins | sample 2456451 | NCBI WGS metagenome assembly SMVA01 (sample SAMN11095933, study PRJNA526329) | marine sediment metagenome | biome: Marine sediment; feature: Surficial sediment; material: Deep marine sediment; isolation source: Hadal surficial sediment | place: Pacific Ocean | collected 2014-05 | depth 0-1...
CCGCTCCGGGGCTGGCCTCCTGAGCGAAGGCGGATTGATCACAGGCAAGGAGGCCGACGACGGAAAGCGCCCCGCCCCACCCGCGTCGAACAAGTGAAGTCCCACGTCTGCTCATGGCGAGCGGCGCCTCCGGGTTTGATGTCGGGGGAAGGCTCCAACCATCAGGAGGCGCCTCCGATGAAGCGATCCGCAGCGCCCTAGAGCACGATCGGCGACACCACGAGGTTCTCGATGAGGAACTCCATCATCCGGTCCTGATTCAGGCTCGAATGCCCGCGGTCCGGGCCCACCTGTACCTCGAAGCTCTTGCCGGCCTGCTGTAGCGCCTTGATGAGCTGCATGGTGTTCGTCGAGTGGACGTTGTTGTCTGCAGTCCCGTAGTAGAGCATCAGGCGTCCTCTCAGATCGGCGGCGTAGGTCATCGCCGAGCCGGCGTCGTACCCCGCCTCGTTGCCCTGCGGCGTCCACATGTAGCGCTCGGTGTAGATCGTGTCGTAGTGCCGCCAGTCGGTGACCGGCGAAGACGCGGACGCGACCTGGAAGGCATCCGGGTGACGGAGCAACGCGAGCACGGAAACGTACGCTCCGTACGACGTTCCGAAGATGCCCACACGGTTCCGGTCCACATAAGGGCGGTCCCAAAGGAAGCGGATCCCCGCCGCCTGATCGTCGACCTCGACAACCCCGAGCTTCATGTAGATCGCGTCGAGGAACTCCTTGCCGCGACCCGCGGCGCTCCGGGAGTCCATCGTGACCACCAGGAAGCCGTACTCGGTGAGCGGATGCGGGGTCGTGAACGTCTCGCTAGCCCCGTTCGTGCGCGGGCCTCCGTAGACGGAGACCAGCATCGGATAACTCCGGTTCGCGTCGAAGTTCGACGGCCTGTGCAGCATCCCGTGAAGCTCGGTCACGCCGTCTTCGGCGGTGAAGGTGAACATCTCGACACGGTTGAAGCCCAGCTCGTCGAAACGCGAGAGGTCGCTCGTCGCGATCTCGGCGACCTGACGCCCCCGCTTGTCGCGCAGCACGGACGTCGGCGGCTGATCATGCGTCTGAGCCACGTCCACGAAGTGTTCACCATCGGGCGAGAACGTGACGGTGTGGTGGAACGCCGGGTCGGTCAGCCGTTCGTCTCCTGATCCGTCGAGCTCCACGCGGTGCAACTGCATCTTCATGTGGTTGTCACCGCTGCGCGCCATGTAGTACAAGACACCCTCGTCTTCGTCGACGCGCACCACGCTGCCGACCTCGAAGTCGTGGTCGGTGAGCGTCGCGAGCGGCTCCCCCGAGAAGCGGTACAGATAGAAGTTCCGGAAGCCGTTGCGCTCGGACATCCAGATGAAACGCTCGTCGTCATCGAGGTAGCGTATATAAGGTGAGTTCATCGTCCAGCTCGCGGGCCACTCCTCGCGTACGACCACACGACAGGCGCCGGTGTCTGGGCCGCACGCCGTGAACTCCATGATGTTCTGGCGGCGGTTCGTCCGGTTGAACGTGATCTCCGAGCCGTCCGGCGACCAACCGACGCGGTACACGTAGTGGCCCACCACGTCGTCCGTGAACGGCTGACCCTGCCGGACGTCGATGCGGGTGGCCGAGCCGGTGACCACGTCGTAGACGAACAGGTCGACGATCGGGTTGTCGACACCGGCTTTCGGATACGCTTCGATGTCGAGCGAGCTCTGGACCTGGGTTTGATCCATCTCGATGAAGAAGTCCGGCACCGGGCTCTCGTCGAAGCGGTAGTAAGCGAGCTTCGACCCGTCGGGTGACCACCACATCGCGGTGATCTGATCGAGCTCCTCACCGTACACCCAGCTCGCGGTGCCGTACTTGATACGGTCCTCGGCACTGCCATCGGTCGTGATCGCCCGTTCGTCCGTGCCGTCCGAGCGGCTCACGTAGAGGTTCCGGTCGCGGTAGAACGCCTTGTAGGTGCCGTCCGGCGAATCAGCCTCCGCGAATTGCCGCCCTCGCGCCCGGCCACCGCGCGACCCGGAGTTCCTCGTCGCGCTGGCCGAATCGACCGACGCGGTGCCCGTCGCAACGTCGAAGCGATACGCCGCTCCCGCGTGAGAATACCGGAAGCTCTCGCCGTCCTCGGCCCACGCGGGGCGGATCGCCCCCGAAACCACGGACCGGCTGATCTGAGGAGCCATCTCCCTGAAGCGGTCGTACCCGGGCATACCCTGCAGCCGGTCTTGAGCGACCAGGGGAACGGTGACCAGCGTCAAACATGCCAACAGAGCCATGCCGGCCCGGCGCAGGGGCCACGTGTGGCCGCGGAAAGTGTCGTCGAGCTTGGTAGTCATGTGACCCATGGAGCCTCCTGCGACTCGTTCAACAACCTTCAATAGGGAAGAAGGTAGAGCACGATCGCCAGGAACGGGATGAGCAAGAGCATCATCGTGATTGCGTAGCCGAACATGTCGCGAGCACGGAGGCCGGTGATGGCCAGCAACGGGATGGCCCAGAACGGGTTGAGCAGGTTCGTGTGTGCGTCCCCCACCGCATAAGCCGCGATCGTCTGGCCGTGAGGGATTCCCAACTCGGCGCCGGCCATCATCATCGGCCCACCGATGATCGCCCACTCACCGCCGGCGGAGGGTACGAAGATGTTGAGAACGCCCCCGGTGATCCATGCGATCACAGGGAACGTATCCGAGTTGGCCACCGAGAGCAGCGCAGTGGTCATGGTATCGACCAAACCGGTCCCCGTCATGATGCCGATGATGCCGGCGTAGAACGGGAAGAGCAGGATGACACCCGCGCTACCCTTCACTGCCTCGTAGAACTCCTGCAGGTACTTGGTGGGGCTCGCATAGAGCAGCAGGCCGATCATGAGGAACCCGAAGTTGAAATTATTCAGATTGAGCTTGCCGAGGTCGAAGCCTCCCTCGAAGAACACGCTCAGAACCACTACGACGCCGGTCAACGCGAGCACACCCCCGAGGATCCTGCTGTGGTCGATCCTGTCGGCCGGCGCCGGCTTCGTGTCGCTCGGGCGAGCGGCCTTTTCGACCGGGGCCGCCTGCGCCTGAGCACCGTCCTCGACGTCGAGATCCACGTAGCGCCCAATCGCCCTGCAGTTCTCCTTCGGCGGGCTCAGCAGGTACAGCATGATCGAGACGTAGACGATCGACAGTGCGGTGAGAGACAGCGGGTAGGAGTGGAAGACCCACTCCGTCGCGGGGATCACACGATCAACGAACCCCAGCTCCATCAGCGCGTTTCCCTCCTGCGCCTGCAGGAGGCCCGGAGAGCTGGACATCCCCCATCCAAAAGTGAGGCTGATCCCCATGTAACCGGCCACAGCCAACAGTGGATAGTGGACGGGCATTCCGTTCCTGGCAGCGTACTTCCCCATTTCACGGGCGAGAATCGCTCCGAAAATCAGGCCGAGGCCCCAGGATATCCATGCGGTCAGCATCGATCCGACACCCACCAAGACGACGGCCTGCCGGCCGTTCCTCGGAATCTGCACGAGTCTGAGGATCACACGCTTCACCAAAGGGTGGTACGCCACCACGTTGGCGGTCACGAGGATGATCACCATCTGCATCGCGAACTGCAGCAGATCCCAGAAGCCGTCGTACCATGAGCGGGCGATCTCGGTCACTCCGGACCCTTCCGAGATGAACGCGGCGCCCGCGGCGACGTAGGTCAGGAGGATCGCGAAGAGGAACGGGCTCGGCATCCATCGCTCTACCCAGTCGGCGATCGCCTCCCCGAACTTTTGGATGGGAGTCAGACTCGGCGGACCGACCGCCTCGGCAGTGGTCATGCTCGCCTCCTGGAGGTCACTGGATCCGCTTCCAGCGTGTGCCACCAGAGGAATCCTCCAGCACGATGCCGCGTTCTGCCAGCTCGTCCCGGATGGCATCTGCGCGCGCAAAGTCCCGGTCCGCCCGAGCCTTTTTTCGCTCGGCGATGAGTGACACGATCCAGGACTCGAAATCATCGTCCACCTCGAGACCCTGGCGTGCCACGCTGAGGAGCCCCAACACCTCATCGATCGAGGCGAGTGCGCTTCGGGCGGATTCCAGGTCGGACTCGGTGACATCCGAAGCGGCATCCAACTCGCCGTTCACGCGGTTTACGAAGACGAACAGAGCGGCGAAGGCCTCGGCGGAGTTGAGGTCGTCATCGAGCGCCGCACGAAAGGCCTCGACGGCTTCGCCGGCAAGACGGGCCAGCGGCCCCGAGGAACCTCCGGACTCCTCCCCATCCATACTGTCTCCACCGCCCGCACTGTCCGCATTGTCCCTACCGTCGACACCGTTCGCGCTTCCCACGCCATCCACGCCGACGGTTTCCGCCAACCGCGCCTCGAAGTCCAGGAGGCGCTGGACAGCCGCGGCGGAGGCCGCGAGACCGTCCCGTGTGAAGTTCAATTCCTTCCGGTACTGGGCGCCGAGCAACTGGTGACGGATGGCGGCCGGCCTCAGTCCCTCTTCGAGCAGTTGATGAACCGTAATGGTGTTGCCGAGGGACTTCGACATCTTTTTGCCTTCGACGACCAGGTGTTTTACGTGGACCCAGTGGAGCACGAAAGGTTTGCCGGTCACCCCCTCGGACTGGGCGATCTCGTTCTCATGATGCGGAAAGACCAGGTCTTCGCCACCCATGTGGATGTCCAACGTCTCTCCGAGCTCAGCGATGCTCATGACCGAGCACTCGAGGTGCCAGCCGGGCCGCCCTCTCCCCCACGGCGAATCCCAGGCCGCACCCACCGCCTCGTCCACGGGTTTGGCCGCCTTCCAGAGGGCGAAGTCACGGGCATCTTCCTTCTCGTACTCGTCGTCCGCCACACGGGCACCCGGGCGCGCGCATTCGGGGTCCAGCCCCTTGAGGCGACCATAGGAGGGGAACGCGCCGATCGAGAAATAGACCGATCCGTCCTCCACCGCATAGGCGAGTCCCTTCTCTTCGAGTCGCTCGATCCACGACACCATCTGGGGGACGTACCCGGTGGCCAGCGGATAAACCCGAGCCGGAAGAATCCCGAGGGTTCGCGCGTCGGCCAGGATGTCCTTGGTGAACGGAGCGGTGTACTCGCGTACGTCCTTCTCTGCTTGGGACGCACTATCGATGGTCTTGTCGTCCACGTCGGTGAGGTTCATGACGAAGTCGACCTCGTAGCCGGACCACGTCAGATAACGGTGGAGTAGATCGTAGACCAGAAAGGCCCGGTAGTTACCGATGTGTGCGTGGTCGTACACGGTGGGACCACATGCGTAGAGCCGGACGACGGGCGGATCGGCCGGTTGGAAATCCCTCACCGAGCGGGTCAACGTGTCGTAGAGTTTCAGGGCCATGTCGTCGCGACGGTCAGGGTTGGTCAGAGAGGATTCGTGTCGAGGGGGCTGATCGCCCCGTCAACACGGAGGATAGGATGACGTCAAAGCCGCGTTTGCGGAAGGACCCGAAGTTCAGCCACCCGCCAATCACCATCCTCGTATACGAAGGCCACGAATACGGTTCGCGTGACCCTCTCCGACATGCCCCGGATCCTCGACTCCCACCGGATTTCGGCAAATCCCCTTGCGGGCTCACCACCCACCTCCCCAATTCGAGACACTCGCGTCGTCGCGGCCTCACGATTTCCCAAGTACTCTCGAATGGAGGCTCCGGCGCGCTGGGGAGAGAGAGTACCGAGAGGTCGCGCCTCCCATTGAACGCGCACTCCGCTCTGAGAAAATCGACTTTGGAGCCCGGACACATCACCGGCGGCCCACTGCGTGGCGAATTCGGCGGCTGCCTGCTCGAGGCCCTGTCCGAGGCATACGGCGGGCGCACCGGCACCGACCGCGACGCCCAATATCCCCACCAGGACCAGCGTTCGCTGCGTCCTCGTCCGGGTCGCGATCTTCATGCCGTTCCCACCGGGCTGGCGCCGGCCATCTCTTCGTAGACCCGCCGGAGCGCCTCCGCCGGGTCGGGGGCCTGGGTTATGGAGCGCCCGATCACCAGGTAGTCGGCTCCGGCCGCCACCGCCTCGGCCGGCGTAGAAACACGGGCCTGATCGTGCGCGTCGTCCCCGGCAAGGCGGATCCCCGGCGTGACCACCACCAGATCACCTCCCAGGGCGCTCCTGATCGGAGCCGCCTCCCGCACGGACGCCACCACACCCCCGACCCCTGACTCCCGCGCGAGCCTTGCCAAGCGTACGACCTCCTCCTCGAGCGAGTCCACCACTCGGCCCCATGAGTCCTCCACGTCGGACGACGTCATCGACGTCAGCACGGTGACTCCCAGAAGTGTAAGCTCGTCTCCTGCTGCTTCGGCGGCGGCTTCCATCATGCGACGTCCCCCCGTCGCATGGAGGGTCAAGAGATCGACCTCGAGATCTCGGGCTCGGCCGACCGCCCGCGCTACGGTGTTCGGAATATCGTGCAACTTCAGGTCGAGAAAGACGCGCTTGTCCCTCTCCTTGAGCGCTTGGACCGCCGCGGGACCCGCGGAGGTGAAGAGCTCGAGCCCCACCTTGTAACAGTCGGTCGCTTCACCGAGGGAATCCACCAGGCCCATGGCCTCGTCCAGGCTCGGGACGTCGAGTGGGATGATGACCTGGGCCATGTCAGCGTGGCCCTCCCGAGACGGGCACCGGGCGATCCGTCCCCTGAACCACTCCGATCAAGTCCTGAACGTTCTCGATTCCCATCTTCTCCGTATACCGGGCAATCCCCATTACCACCCTCTGCGCGGCCCTCGGATCAGCGAAGGTGGCGGTGCCGACCTGCACCAGGGACGCGCCAGCCATCAGATACTGAATCGCGTCCTCGGCGGCCGTGATTCCACCGACACCGAGGAGCGTAATGGACGTACACATCAGGGCCCGATGCACGGCGTGCACACCCACAGCCCGCAACGCGGGTCCGGACAGACCGCCCGAGCCTGCGCCGAGAGCGGCTCTCCGCGACGCGATATCGATGAGCAAACCCGGCATCGTGTTCACCAGGGTGACTCCGTCCGCACCGGCGTCCTCCGCTGCTTCCGCGACGGGCCCGATGTCGGGCACGTTGGGAGCGAGCTTCACCAGGAGTGGCCGATCGGTCAGCTTCCGGGCACCTTCGACGACGACGCGGAGAGCGTCAGGATCCAGGGCGAAGGGAAGCCCACCCAGGCGAGTGTCGTTCGGGCAGGAAAGGTTCAGCTCGTACCCCAGAAAGCCGCCGACCGACTCGAGTCCCTCGATGATACGCCAGTACTCGTCCGGCACGTGGCCCGCTACGCTCACGAACACCTGGATACTCGAGAGGTGCTCCCTCATCCAGGGAAGCTTTTCGGAGCACACACGTTCCAAGCCGGGGTTCGCCAAACCGACCGAATTCAGCATGGCGTTTCCAGCCTCCACCACGCGCGGTGGAGGGTTACCCGCCCGAGGCTCCAGCGTCACCGATTTCGTCACGATGCCGCCCAGGGCCTCGAGGTCGAGGGCATCCTCGAGTTCCTCGCCGAAGCCACACGTGCCGGCGGCGAGGAGCACGGGGTTGTGAAATGTCGCTCCGAACAGGGTTTGGCTCAGTCGCATGTTCGTGTCGATCGGTCTCACTCTTCCGGCGCCCCCGCCGGCGCCCCCGCGAGTTGCCGCCGGGCGGTCAGTTCCTCGTCGACCCGCTCGGCGAGTGGGTCGAGCGCCTCCTGGAGCAGGTACTCCAACTCCGCGAGCTCAGGCACAACCTGACCCTTACGAGCATAACGAACATATGGATCTCCCGGGAGTGCATCGAGCCGCTCGTCGAGCCGCTTCCGCCCCGCAGGATCGGTCGTCAGTTCCATGGCCGCGAGGAGCGCCTTCGTGTACCACGGCGCGTCCGGCGCCGCATCCGCATAGGCCTGAAAAAGTGTCGCGGCGAGCCCTCGAGCGACCAGCCCATCTCGGGCAAGCTCGGCAGCGCAGATCAGCGCGATGGGCTCCCCCTCGAGCCCATACTCAGTGAGAAGTTCCACCCGCCGGATCGTGTTCAGCAACAGCTGGGCGTCCTCCGACGCCACCGCCGGGAGAAGAACGGCCCGAAGCGCCGCGAGTTGGCCCACCTTCTGGACCTCGGCGAGCATCCATCTCGCCAATGTCACTCTCGCGTCTGAGGCCTGCTCCCCCACACCCGACCCGACCCGACGTGCGTCTTCCTTCGCCCGGTCGTCATCACCCGCCTCATAGGCGAGCCGGGCACGGGTCATCAACAAGCGGTCTCGTTCTTCTCGGGACCAATCTGTGTCTTCCACGTCGTCCAGAAGGACCATGGCGCTCGTTGCGCCCCATCGGTCCGCAAATCGTCGAACCAGCGAACGGACGGAGTCCCCGTGTACTTGCGCGCGCCTCGTGAAGAGCAGTCCCTGAATTCCTTGGTGGATACGGGTCAAATCCGGCAGTGAAAATCCCCAAGCGACGCGCTCGAGGTCGGCCGGCACTACCAGGCTACTATGAGCCTCACGCGCCCGATCCAGATCTTGCCACCCCTCCTCCACCATCCCCTGTTCGAGGTGGGCACGGGCGCGCCAGAAATGACCCTCCGCCTGATGGATCGGCTCATCGACGCCGACCAGCGCTTCGTCGAGAAGGGCGAGCCCGCGAGCCATCCTTCCAGCCGCCACCGCGACCATCCCTCGGTACAGGCCGACTTGCCCTCTCACATCGGGATCGTCGCTTACTTCGAGGGCGCGCTCGAGCGCTCGGTTGGCTTCCGGAAGCTCCCTCAGGCGAAAGTGGGCCTTGGCCATGAGGAGGAGGGCATCGTCGGCCCGGCGACCGTCCTCGTTGGACTCGTACCCCATGGTGGCCTTGGCGACGACCTCGCGATACCGCTCCCGACCCGCTTGTTCCTGGCCCGCCAAGCGTAAGTCTTCGGCCTCCCGGTACAAGGCCTCCGCGTTATAGAGTGTGTTATAAGAGGCGCAGCCGGCCAGAAACCCCAGCCCCACCGTCGCGACGGCGTGGACGTGTCTCGGGCCAGGGATTCTCACCGGGAGATCCTCACCGAGTAAGTTCCTGAACCGCGACTCCTTGCCCGGACGGATACCGTTCGAAGAATCCCCGGACTCCCTGCGCGAGAGCCACGGCGATCTCACGCTGGAACTCCCCTTGGGACAGGATGCGCTCTTCAGCACGGTTGGAAATGTACCCCACCTCCACCAGCACCGCCGGCATGAGAACATTGGTGAGCACCGCATACGGTCCCTGCTTCACACCTCGATTGGGTCCGGGATGTACGTCCTCCAGTTCCGCCTGAATCCCCTCCGCGAGATCGGACGACCAATGTCCGTAATTGAATTTTTCAAGGTCTTCCTCGATGAACCTGAGATCAAGAACTTCCACGTCACTACGGTTCAACTCCGCCTCACGTTGAAGTTGAAGAGGAGCATTCTCGATCGCCGCCACCCTTCGCTCGTGCTCGGTGCGGGCCGGAGACAGAAAGTACGTCTCGAACCCGCGTACCGCGGGGCCGTTTGGGGAAGAATTCACGTGAATGGACAGGAAGACGCCGGGGCGAGTTCCTTTCCACTCGGTGGCCTGCGGACCACGCTCCCAGAGGTCAGGTAGCAAGTCCCGGTCACGGGTCATGTATACCTCGATGTCTTCGTCGCCCCTCAGTTCCCTCTCCAGATAACGCCCGATGGCCAGCGCGATATCCTTTTCTCGGCGCCCCCCACTACCCGTGGCCCCCGGGTCTGAACCCCCGTGGCCGGGATCGATCACGACCACTCGTTTTTGGAGGTCCGGCGCCTCGTTCACTTCCTGCCCAGAGGGCTCGTCTTCGCCGGCGTCGTTCGGGTCCGCGAGACCGCTCCGAGTCGTGATCCCTCCGCGTGGGGTCGCCACCTGGCGGATCTCGGTACCACGTCCTCGCCACAAAGACGCGTCGAGGATTTCGAGAACCTCCTCGTCTGGGGAGAACGCATAGACCTCGCTCGCTCGGGACGGAAGGAAATCCACCACGAACTGGAGCGGAATCTGAATGAAGGCGCCACGTGAAAAAGGCGCGCTCACCATTTGGAGCACATCGTCGTCCCAGCGGAAGAGCGGGCTGCCCAACGAAAACTCGACCAAAGGCCCACCTGGCCCGAGTTGGGCCCGCAGCCCAAGTGGATCCACCTCGATGGCCCACCCCAGCTGAAGTAGTGCCTCATGGGACACGGTCGCGTACCCGCGCGAGCGCTCGACTGGCAACGAGAGGGAGGAGCCATCCGGGCCGTGTACGACGAGAGCATCGCCCGTTTGGACGGCGCCCGGTTGGGCAGAACCGGGAGCCGGCCCGCCGAGGGTCATCAGCAACAAGGTCAAGATGCCGAGAAGGCTCGACAGCCTGGATCCGTGACCGATCATCGGAGCTTGCTCATGGCGCGTTTGGCCTCCATATCCTGAGTTTGCTTCTTCAGCTTTTCG
>SMVA01141853.1_pt1 | contig 10385 bp, 10 predicted proteins | sample 2456451 | NCBI WGS metagenome assembly SMVA01 (sample SAMN11095933, study PRJNA526329) | marine sediment metagenome | biome: Marine sediment; feature: Surficial sediment; material: Deep marine sediment; isolation source: Hadal surficial sediment | place: Pacific Ocean | collected 2014-05 | depth...
ATGGTTGGCTCGAAGCGCAGCTTGTTGACCAAGCGCTGCAGCTCCAGGCCGTGCGGACCGCGCGGGTTGGCGTTGAAGGCCTCGACCAGGTCGCGGCGGGTCGGATCGATGGTGGTCATGGCGGCTCCTCCCCGCGCGCAGGCGCGGACTTCGATATATTCACGCCGCCACGCCTCGACCTTTGATCGTGCATCCTCCAGGCTCAAAAACCAAGAAGCATAACAACCGACCGCAAGGCGGACCTCAGCCGGCGTCGAGGTACCGGGTTTCCAGATGGTGCACGAAGCATTTCGGGTCGAGGGGGCGGCCGGTGGCGGCGGTCACGACCTCCGCCGTCGACAGCCGCGAGCCGTGGCCGTGGACGTTGCGCCGCAGCCAGGCGAGGAGGGGTTTGAAATCGCCGGTCGCGACGCCGGCGCGGATCGCCGAATCGGCTTGGTCGGCGGCGGCGTAGAGCTGGGCCGCGATCATCGCGCCGAGGGTGTAGGTCGGGAAATAGCCCCACGCGCCGTCGTACCAATGCAGGTCCTGGAGGCAGCCCCGGCGATCGTCCGGCGGGGTGATGCCGAGCAACTCGCCCATCGCCTCGTTCCAGGCCCCGGGCAGATCGGCGACGGCCAACTCGCCGGCGATCATGGCGCGTTCCAGGCGATAGCGCAGGATGACATGGGCCGGATAGGTCACCTCGTCGGCCTCGACCCGGATGAAGCTGCGGCTGACGCGGCGATAGTGACGTTGGATGTTGTCGTCGGACCAGGCCGGGCCCTCGCCGCCGAGGATCTCGCGCATCAGGGGCGCGGCGAAGTGGATGAATTCGGCTGACCGGCCGGCCTGCATCTCCAGCAACAGCGACTGGCTTTCGTGCAGCGCCATGCCGCGCGACTGGCCGACCGGCTGGTGGCGCCAATCGGCGGGCAACTGGTGCTCGTAGAGGGCGTGGCCGGTCTCATGGATCACCCCCATCAGCGATTCGGTGAAGTCGGCCGTGCTGTAGCGAGTGGTGATACGGAGGTCGCCGGCGGTGCCGGTGGAAAACGGATGGGCGCTGGTGTCGAGGCGGCCGTGGTGAAAATCGAAGCCGAGGACTTCCATGATGCGGTGGCCGAGGGCGCGCTGCCGGTCCTCGGGGATATCGGCGGCGAACGGCGCCGGTGGCCCCTCTGCCGCCTGATGTTCGATGACGCGCTCGATGAAAGCGGGGAGGAAGCCGGCGAGGTCGTCGAAGATCCGGTCGATCTCCGCCGCCCGGCCGCCGGGCTCGTATTCGTCGAGCAGGGCATCGTAGGGCGTGGTGCCGAGGGCCGCGGCCTTGCGCGACGCGATCTCGCGGACGCGGTCCAGCATCTCCTCGAGATGGGGCCGAATGGCGGCGAAATCGGACTTCGGCCGGGCCTCGCGCCAGACCATGTCGGTGGTCGAGCAGATCTTGCTGAAGGCCTCGACCAGATCGGCATCGAGGGCATTGGCATGGCTCCACTGGCGGCGCATCTCGCCTAGATTGGCGCCCTGCCAGTCGTCGAGGTCGGCGGCCCCCGACTCGGCGTCATCGAGAAGATCGGCCAGCGCCGGGTCGGTCATCTTTTCGTGGTGGATGACCCGCAGAACGGCCAATTGATCGCCCCGGGACTCGGCGCCGCCCGGCGGCATCATCACCGCCATGTCCCAATGCAGCATGGCGGTCGCGTCGCCGAGGATGGCGAGGCGGCGGAATCGGTCCTCGAGGTCGCGATAGGCGGTCATGGTCGGCTCCTGCCGCGGACGTAGACAACGTAGATGACGGCGAGCGCGAGCGCGAGGAGGAACCAGAGGATGGCATATTGCAGATGGTCGTTGGGCAGCTCGGTGCGGGTCTGGCCACCGATCGGCAGGGTGCCCTCGGGTCCGGCCGCGGCTTCGATATAGACCGGCAGGACGCGGCCGAGGCCCATATGTCGGCCCATCGCCGCGATGTCGACGACGAACCAGAAATTCTCTTCGGGGCTGTCGTCGGGGGTCAGCCAATTACGCCGCCCGGTGGCGCGGGCAATCCCGGCGACGGTGACCTCGCCGGCGACCAGGGTGTCGCCGCGGGTCGCCGGATCGCGGCGGTTGAGCGGGATCCAGCCGCGGTCGACCAGGACCGCCGAGCCATCGGCCCGCACCAACGGCGTCACCAGGTGATAGCCGACATTGCCGCGCAACGATCGCGCGCCGAGGAAGACCTCGTTGCCGTGGTCGTAGGTCCCGGTGGCGACGACCGGGCGGAAGCTCCAGAGGTCCGGATCGGCGACCGCCGCCGGCAGCATCGTGACCGGTTGGCTCAGGCCTTCTTGGCGCTCGGCGATCAGCGCCTCTTTCCATTGCAGGCGCTGGACCTGCCACAGCGAGAGGCCGAGCATCAGGACGATTGCCGCGGCGGCGCAGATCGTCGCCCACAGCGGCAACCGCCAGCGCCCGCAGCGGAAAGTGCGTTCGCCCGACGGCTGTTCAGTCATCGGGGTCGAGGATTTTGTGCTTGTACTGCAAGGCGATCAGCGCCGCCTTGAGCGGCCGCAGCAGGGCCAGGGAAAGCCCGATCACGACCGGCGGCCACAGCACGACATGGACCCAATAGGGCGGCCTGAAGACGACCTCGACGAAGATCGCCAGGCCGACGATGACGAAGCCGAGAATAAAGGTGATAAAGACCGCCGGTCCGTCGCCGCTGTCCTGGGCACGGAGGTCGAGGCCACAGGCCTCGCATCGTTCGGCGACATCGAGAAAGCCGCTGAAAAGCCGGCCCTCGCCACAGCGCGGACAACGGCACCCAAGCCCGGCCTTGAACGGAGAAACGGGCGCATGGAAGGACGTCGTCATCGGCGCTCAGTGGACGGGTGTATCGCCGCTGCCCCACAGGTAGACGCAGACGAACAGGAAGATCCAAACGACGTCGACGAAATGCCAGTACCAGGCCGCCGCCTCGAAGCCGAAATGAGCCTCGGGCTTGAAATCGCCGCCAATGGCGCGGAACAGGCAGACCGCCAGGAAGATGGTCCCGATGATGACGTGGAAACCGTGGAACCCGGTCGCCATGAAGAAGGTCGAGGAATAGATGCCGTCGGTGAAGCCGAACGGCGCGACGGCATATTCCAACGCCTGGACCAGGGTGAACGCCAAGCCCAGGAAGACCGTCGCCGCCAGTCCCAGGATCAGCCCCCGTCGGTTGCCCTCGAGCAGGGAATGGTGCGCCCAGGTCACGGTGCAGCCCGAGGACAGCAGGATCAGCGTGTTCATGAGCGGCAGGTCCCAGGGATTGAACACCGCCTCGACGCTGACCGGCGGCCACACCCCGCCGACCGATTCGACGTCGGTCGGAAACAGGCTGGCGTTGAAGAAGGCCCAGAAGAAGGCGGCGAAGAACATGACCTCGGAGGCGATGAACAACACCATGCCGTAACGCAGGCCAAGCTGAACCACCGGCGTATGATGGCCCTGGTCGCGGCCCTCGCGGATCACGTCGCGCCACCAGACCGCCATCGTGGCCAGCATCATCAGCGTGCCGACGATGAACAGCCACAAGACGTCGCCGCGCATGTACCAAAGCCCGCCCACCGCCATCACCAGGGCGGATATCGCCCCGGCCACCGGCCACGGGCTGGGGTCGACCAGATGGTAGGGGTGTTTCTGTTCGTGGGCGTGGCTGTCGGTCATCGTGTCGTCCTTCGGGTCTGGCCGGCGGCGGCGGCGAGGCGATCGCCGGCGTCCGCGTCCGCCGGGAAGAAGGTGTAGGAAAGCGTGATCGTCGTGACGTCGTCGAGGCCGGAATCGTCGGCCAGCGCCGGATCGACGAAGAAAGAGACCGGCATGTCGACCCGTTCACCCGGCGCCAGCCGCTGCTCGGTAAAGCAGAAGCAGTCGATCTTGGTAAAGTAGGATCCCGCCTTGGCCGGCGTCACGTTGTAGGTGGCGGTGCCGGTGATCGGCCGGTCGCCAAGGTTCCGCGCCTCGAAAAAGGCGAGATGCTGTTCGCCGAGCTTGACCGTGACCTCGCGTTGCACCGGCCCGAAGCGCCATGGCAGCCGCGAATTGACGTCGCCGTTGAAGCGCACGACGATCGCCCGATCCACGATCGCGGCCGGGGCCGGCGCCTGATCCGCGACAGCGGTCGTGCCGCCATAGCCGGTGGCCTGGCAGAACCAGCGATAAAGCGGCACCGACGCCGCGACCAGCCCGGTCATGACGATCAGGATGGCGGCCAGCCCGGCCACCGTCAGGCGGTTGCGCCGGGCCACGGAAATCGCCATCGCCGACACCCTACAGGCCCCCCATGCGAACCAGGGTGATGACGTAGAACAGCACGACCAGACCGCCAAGGACCGCCAACAGGGCCAGGTTGCGGCTGCGGTTGCGGCGATGCTGTTCGCTGATATGGCGTTTGGCCATCTCAGCCTCCGGCCGCCGGCACGCGGTCGGCCAGCATCAGCAGGAACAACAGGAACAGGTACAGAATCGAATAGCCGAACATCAGCTTTGCGCTGCGCTCGCTGGTATCGAACCAGACCCGTATCGCGCAGATCAGGAACAACCCGCCGAGCCCGGCGGCACCGGCGAAATAAACCCAGCCGGTGACCCCAAGAAGGGTCGGCGTCAGGGTGACCGGAATCAGGCCGATGGTGTAGAGCAGGATCTGGCGGCGGGTTTCGCGCTTGCCCGCGACGACCGGCAGCATCGGCACCCCGGCCCGTTCGTAATCGCCCTTGCGGTAGAGCGAGAGGGCCCAGAAATGGGGCGGCGTCCACATGAAGATGATGGCGAACAGCGCGATGCTGGCAAGGCTGATCTCGCCGCTCGTCACCGCCCAGCCGACCATCGGCGGGAAGGCGCCGGCGGCGCCGCCGATGACGATGTTCTGGGGCGTCCGGCGTTTCAACCAAATCGTATAGACGAAGACATAAAAGGCGATGGTCAGGGCAAGCAACGCCGCCGCCGTCCAATTGGCCGCCAGGCCGATGACGGCGACCGCGCCAAAGGCCAGGATACAGCCGAATTCGAGGGTCGTGGTCGGCGCCACCCGACCGCTCGGGATGGGCCGCCCGCGGGTCCGCTCCATGATCCCGTCGATATCGCGGTCATACCACATGTTGATCGCCCCCGAGGCCCCGGCCGCGACCGCGATGCAGAGAATGGCCACCGCCGCCAGCACCGGATGCAGGGTGCCCGGCGCCAACCACATGCCGCAGAACGCGGTGAAGACGACCAACGACATCACCCGCGGCTTCATCAGGGCAAAGAAATCGCGCGCCTCGGCCTGCCGGTCCGGGTCTTCGGCCGTCTCCGGGGTGCTCGTTTCCGTCGCTGATTCGGTCATGTCCTTGGCCTACCGGATTCGGGGCAGTTCTTCGAAGGTATGGAACGGCGGCGGCGAGCTGACCGTCCATTCCAGGGTCGTCGCGCCTTCGCCCCACGGATTGTCGCCGACCCGCTCGCCGGCGGTAAAGGTCCGGTAAAGCAGGAACAGGAAGACCAACAAGCCGGCGATCGAGATGTAGGAGCCGATCGAGATGACCAGGTTCCACCCGGCGAAGGCATCGGGATAGTCGGGAATGCGGCGCGGCATGCCGGCGACACCGAGGAAATGCATCGGGAAGAAGGTCAGGTTGACGCCGACAAAAGTGAGCCAGAAATGGAGCCGGGCGTAGAAGCTGGGATACATCCGGCCGCACATCTTGGGGAACCAGTAATAGAACCCGGCGAAGATCGAGAACAATGCGCCCAGCGACATCGTGTAGTGGAAGTGGCCGACCACGTAATAGGTGTCGTGGAGCGCGATATCCATGCCCGCATTGGCCAGCACGACGCCGGTCACGCCGCCGACCGTGAACAGGAACAGGAAGCCGAAGGCCCACAACATCGGCGTCCGCATCGAGATCGATCCGCCCCACATGGTCGCGATCCAGGAGAAGATCTTGATCCCGGTGGGCACGGCGATGATCATCGTCGCGGCGGTGAAATAGGCCTTGGTATCGACGTCCAGCCCGACCGTGTACATGTGGTGGGCCCAGACGATGAAGCCGACGAAGCCGATCGCGACCATCGCATAGACCATGCCGAGATAGCCGAAGATCGGTTTCCGCGAGAATGTCGAGATGACCTCGCTGACGATGCCGAAGCCGGGCAAGACCAGGATATAGACCTCGGGGTGACCGAAGAACCAGAACAGATGCTGGAACAGGATCGGGTCGCCGCCGCCGGCCGGGTCGAAAAAGGCGGTGCCGAAATTGCGGTCGGTCAGCAGCATCGTGATGGCGCCGGCCAGCACCGGCATCGCCAGCAGCAGCAGGAACGCGGTGATCAGGACCGACCACACGAACAGCGGCATCTTGTGCAGGGTCATGCCGGGCGCGCGCATGTTGAAGATCGTGGTGATGAAGTTGATCGCGCCGAGGATCGACGACGCGCCGGCCAGATGGAGGCTGAGAATCGCCATATCGACGGCGGGATCGGGATGGAACAGCCCCGACGACAGCGGCGGATAGATGGTCCAGCCGGTGCCCGCCCCGCCGGCCACCGTGAACGAACCGACGAGCAGCAGCAGCGACGGGATCAGCAGCCAGAAGGAAATGTTGTTCATCCGCGGAAAGGCCATGTCTGGAGCACCGATCATGATCGGCACGATCCAGTTGCCGAAGCCGCCGATCAGCGCCGGCATGACCATGAAGAACACCATGACCAGGCCGTGGCCGGTCAACAGCACGTTGAACAGGTGGTAATCGCCGCCCAGCACGCCATCGCCCGGAAACGCCAGTTCCATCCGCATCAGGATCGACATCACGGCGCCGATGATCCCGGCCACGACGGAGAAGACAAGGTACATCGTGCCGATGTCCTTGTGGTTGGTCGAAAAGAGAAAACGGCGCCAGCCCGTCGGATGGCCGTGGTCTTGGTGGGCCGTCACCGTATCGCCCTCGCTCATTGTTTATTCCCCCAACTTCCGTCCGCCGTCGCGGCGGCGATCCGGGTGCCGGACGGCGCCGCCGCCATGGCGGCGCGCTGTTCGGCAACCCATATATCGAAATCCCCCTTGGAAACCGCCCGCACCGCGATCGGCATATAGCCATGCTGGACGCCGCACAGTTCCGAACACTGGCCGTAATAAACGCCCTCGCGCTCGATCCGGACCCATATTTCGTTGATCCGCCCGGGCACGGCGTCGATCTTGACGCCGAAGGCCGGGACTGCCCACGCGTGGAGGACGTCGTCGGCGGTGACCAGGATGCGGATCGTGGTGTCGATCGGCAGCACGATATCGGTATCGGTCGCCAACAGCCGCGGCTGGCCGGGCTGCAATTCGTCGTCCGGCACCAAGATCGCGTCGAATTCGATGTCGCCGTGGTCGGGATATTCATAGGTCCAGTACCACTGGTGTCCGATCGCCTTGATCGTCATATCGGCCGGTGGGATGACGTCCTGCTTGTAGAGGAGCTTGAACGAGGGCACCGCGATCAGGACCAGGAGCAGGATCGGCACGACCGTCCAGGCAATCTCGATCACCGTGTTGTGCGAGGTCCGCGACGGGACCGGATGGCGCGACTCGTCGAACCGGTAAGCCACATAGGCGAGAAGCCCCAGAACGAAGACCGTGATCGCGACGATGATGATCGAAATCAGGACGTTGAACTCACGGATGTCCGCCATCACCGGCGTCGCCGCCGCCTGCATGTCGATTTGCCACGGCACCGGCTGGCCACCGGCCGCGCCGAGCGCAAGCGCCATCAGGACCAGCGCCATCCCCTTGATGGCGCCGCCGAGTTTATAAAATGCCATGTCCTCTGCCCCGATTGTCGGCGGTATCTTCAACGCGGTCGCGACGGCACCGTGACCGCCGGACCTTACACCACTTGCCCGCCGGCCCTCAACTCAATGTCGCCCCTGCGCCGCCAATTCTGCAGCGTCTCGCCTTTCCGACCGCGATCCGGCAACAGGTTGTTTTACTTGTAAAATATCCCGGCCCGCCGGTCCTGTGACACGTTGTCGCAGAAAATTCCCGGCGAAGATGGTCTATCGGGCCCGGCAGTGCCATATTGGGTGACATAGCAGGATCGAGAGGCGACCCCATGAAAGCGACGGATTCCCTGTTCTTCGAGCGCACCGACCTCGACCCGGACCGGACCGGGCAGATCGTCAGCGAAACCCTGGCCGGTTTCGACGATGGCGAATTGTTCCTCGAATACCGGCAGTCGGAGAGCTTTTTGTTCGACGACGGCAAGCTGAAATCGGCCAATTTCGACACCAGCCAGGGCTTCGGCCTGCGCGCCGTCGATGGCGAGGCCGTCGGCTATGCCCACGCCGCCGAGTTGTCGGAGGACGCGATCCGGCGCGCCGCGGCGACCGTCCAGGCGGTCCGTAGCGGCCATGGCGGCACCGTGGCGGCGCCACCGCCGGGGACCAATCGTGTCCTCTATATCGACGACAACCCCCTCGACGGGGTCCCATTCGAGCGCAAGGTCGCCCTGCTCGCCGAGATCGACGCCTATCTTCGCGCCAAGGACCCGCGGGTGCGCCAGGTCTCGGTCTCGTTGGCCGGCCAATGGCAGGCGGTCCGCATCCTGCGCGGCGACGGCAGCAGCGTCGGCGACATCCGCCCCCTGGTCCGGCTCAACGTCTCGGTCGTCGCCGAGGACGGCGGGCGCATGGAGACCGGCACCCACGGCGTCGGCGGCCGGGCGCTTTACGATCAATGGCTGACGCCGGAGAGCTGGCAAGCCCAGGCCGACGAGGCGTTGCGCCAGGCCCTGGTCAATCTCGATTCGGTGCCGGCGCCGGCCGGCGAGATGCCGGTCGTGCTCGGCCCCGGCTGGCCCGGCATCCTGCTCCACGAGGCGATCGGCCACGGCCTCGAGGGCGACTTCAACCGCAAAAAGACCTCGGCCTTCGCCGGGCTCCTCGGCCAGCGGGTGGCCTCGCCCGGCGTCACCGTGGTCGACGACGGCACGCTTGCGAACCGGCGCGGCTCGCTGACCGTCGACGACGAGGGCACGCCGTCGCAATACACCACCCTGATCAAGGACGGCATCCTGGTCGGCTATATGCAGGACCGGCAGAACGCGCGCCTGATGGGCATGACGCCGACCGGCAACGGGCGCCGCGAGAGCCACGCCTACCATCCGATGCCGCGCATGACCAATACCTACATGCTGGCCGGCGAACACGACCCGGCCGAGATCATCGCCAGCGTCGATCGTGGCCTCTACGCGGTCAATTTCGGCGGCGGGTCGGTCGATATCACCTCGGGCAAGTTCGTCTTCTCGGCCTCCGAGGCCTATTTGATCGAGGACGGCAAGATCGGCGCCCCGGTCCGCGGCGCGACCCTGGTCGGCAACGGCCCCGACGTGCTGACCAAGGTGCGCATGGTCGGCAACGACATGGCCCTCGACCCCGGAATCGGCACCTGCGGCAAGGACGGCCAAGGCGTCCCCGTCGGCGTCGGCCAACCCACCCTGCTCATCGACGCGATGACCGTGGGCGGAACGGAGGCCGCCTAATAGGCGCATTCGGTGTAGATGCGGTCGATGTCGCCGTTCCAGCGTTCGCGGTAGTCTTCGAGGAGGAAGTCGGCCGGGGTCTGGCCGGATTCGGCGTTTTCTTCGAGGGTGGCGAGGAAGCCGGCCTCGTCGTTGCCGATGCGATCAGGCACGTTGCGCCGTTTCAGGCCGGCGCGGGCGATGGCGAGGACCTGGCACGACAGGTCGCCGACGGTGCCGCCCCGGAAGGGGGTGGCGAAGCCGGATTTCGGCACCTCGGCGCGCAGTTTCCTATGATCCTCGAGCGACCAATCCTTGACCAAATCCCAGGCCGCGTCGAGGGCGATACTGTCGTAAAGCAGGCCGACCCATAACGCGGGCAGCGCGCACAGGCTGCGCCACGGGCCGCCGTCGGCGCCACGCATTTCAAGGAACTGCTTGAGCCGCACTTCGGGAAAGACCGTGGTCAAGTGGTCGGTCCAATCGCCCATCGCCGGCAGCTCGCCGGGCAGGGCCGGCAGCCGCCCGTTCATGAAATCGCGGAACGACTGGCCGCTGGCGTCGATATACTTGCCGTCGCGATAGACGAAGTACATCGGCACGTCGAGCAGGAAGTCGACATAGCGTTCGAACCCCATCCCGTCCTCGAACACGAAGGGCAGGATGCCGCAACGGTCGGGGTCGGTGTCGGTCCAGATATGGCTGCGGTAGCTGGCGAAACCGTTGGGCTTGCCCTCGGTGAACGGCGAGTTGGCGAACAGCCCGGTCGCAATCGGCTGCAGCGCCAGGCCGGTGCGGAACTTCTTGACCATGTCGGCTTCGGACTCGAAGTCCAGATTGACCTGCACGGTGCAGGTCCGCAGCATCATGTCGAGACCGAGATTGCCCTTGGTCGGCATGTAGGCG
>SMVA01358034.1_pt1 | contig 10385 bp, 8 predicted proteins | sample 2456451 | NCBI WGS metagenome assembly SMVA01 (sample SAMN11095933, study PRJNA526329) | marine sediment metagenome | biome: Marine sediment; feature: Surficial sediment; material: Deep marine sediment; isolation source: Hadal surficial sediment | place: Pacific Ocean | collected 2014-05 | depth 0-1...
CCATGTCAAACGTCTCTGTTTCCTTGCTGACGCCGTAGTGTACGATGTTGTACAGCAGGCCGGTGATGTTGATCCTCATGCCGTGGCTGAGGTGCCCGCCGTGGGCCAGATCGAGCGACAGAATCGTGTCACCGGGCTGGAGAAACCCGAGATAGACCGCCGTGTTGGCCTGACTGCCGGAGTGCGGCTGAACGTTGACGTGCTCGCAGCCGAAAATCTGCTTGGCACGATCGCGGGCGAGATTCTCGATCGTGTCCATGTTGGCGCAGCCGCCGTAGTACCGCCGCCCCGGATAGCCTTCGGCATACTTATTCGTGAAGATCGAACCCGCGGCACGCAGCACGGCGGGTGATACGTGATTTTCCGAAGCGATTAGCTCAATCGTGTTCTGCTGTCTGAGTTGTTCGTCCGCCAAGATCTTCGCAACGGCAGGGTCGATCTCCCGAATCTCATCGAATGGTCTCATGTGCTGTTCTTTTCCTAGTTATCGACTGGCTTTGCTTGCCTTTCGGCTATGGCGGCGAGCATTTCTCGTTCGAGTTTGTGGTCGTATCCGGCGGCGCTCCAGGCGAGGTTGCTTTGATCGTCTCGGCCTTCGCTCTCCTGCAACGGCGTCTGGTTGGGCAGATCGTCGATCGAACGCTGAGGCGCATAGGCGAGACTGCGGGTCGGTTCGTAGCTCTGCACGAGAACGCCGCATCGGACCACGACGATTGCATCGATCGTCTCGATGCGAATCTCGGCAATTTTGCGTACTTGGCGCGGCGAACTCAACCGCCGGCCCAGCAGGCGATCCTCAGAGGTGGCAGGGACGATCGTTGGCACGGAGCGAATGACGCCAGTGTCATCGTCTGCTACATCCACTCGAAAATACTCGCTCATCGTCGCCTGAGCTGCCTGAAAGACTGCTTGCCGGGTGGTATTTTCGAAACGTCGGTGGCTGAAGGTGTCGATGGAGTCCGTGCCTGCATCACAACCGGCGATGGCCAGCGCGAGCGAGAGGACTGTGAAATAGGCGCAACTTTTCATGGGCCGGCGCTCCAAAAGTGTCTATTATCCTGCCCGTCGTGAGATAATCAAGCTGCGAGCGCGGTTGTCGGTGAATATGACCGCACCTGCAAAGCGTGGCGTAGGGTGGCGGAGCTGTATCCCCGCAGGCAGTTTCCCGGGGAGATGGCGGACGCGCTGGACCGGCTGCCTTATCGGGCGGGTGAGTGATAGGACGCTGAGTGGTTGCTTTCTCGGGTCGCGGGCCCGCCCAGTCAGTGTGCAACTCGATCGGGGCGCTGCAAGCACCGATACACTTCCTGGGGCCTTTTCGGGCTTCTTGAAGCCGCTTTGCCGACGTGCTAGAATCATATGGGCGCGTTGCAACTACATGAGCTGGGTGCGGTTGCGCGGTCTTGGATGAAGGAAGTTGCTTTCGCAGGCAGGGAACGCCGGCCGGGAGCCAAGAAGGAGTATCTCTATGTTCGAACGGTTCACTGACCGTGCACGAAAAGTCATGGCGCTCGCCAATCAAGAGGCGCAGCGCTTCAACCATGAATACATTGGTACCGAGCACGTGTTGCTCGGGCTGGTCAAGGAGGGATCGGGCGTCGGCGCCAACGTGCTCAAGAACTTGGACGTTGATCTGCGGAAGGTGCGCCTGGAAGTCGAGAAGCTGGTCAAGAGCGGCCCCGAAATGGTCACCATGGGCAAGCTTCCGCAGACGCCGCGGGCCAAGAAGGTTATCGAGTACGCCATCGAAGAAGCCCGCAATCTCAATCACAACTACGTGGGCACGGAGCACTTGCTGCTGGGTCTGCTGCGCGAGCAGGACGGCGTGGCGGCCCAGGTGCTGATGAACCTGGGACTCAAGCTGGATGAGGTCCGCGAGGAAGTGCTGAACTTGCTCGGCGCCGGTGGGGCTGATCCGGATGAGCCGGTCGGCGCCGGTGTGTCGGAAGTGGGGGCCGGAGCCGGCCCCTCAAGACGATCGAGCGGCAAGAGCAAGACGCCGGCGCTGGATTCCTTCGGTCGTGATTTGACCGAGATGGCCCGCCAGGACAAGCTTGACCCGGTCATCGGGCGCATGGACGAAATCGAGCGCGTGATTCAGGTGCTGTGCCGCCGGCAAAAGAATAACCCTGTGCTGTTGGGAGAGGCCGGCGTGGGCAAGACCGCCATCGTCGAGGGCTTGGCGCAGAAAATTGTGAACCATGAACTGCCGGAGCTGCTCACCAACCGTCGGCTCGTCGTGCTGGACTTGGCCATGATGGTGGCCGGCACGAAGTACCGAGGCCAGTTTGAAGAGCGAATCAAGGCCGTGATGAATGAAGTCCGCCGGGCGAAGAACATCATCCTGTTCATCGACGAACTGCACACGCTGGTGGGCGCGGGCGGCGCGGAAGGGGCCATCGACGCCTCGAACGTGCTCAAGCCGGCGCTGAGTCGCGGTGAGATCCAGTGCATCGGCGCGACCACGCTCGATGAATATCGCAAGTACATCGAGAAAGACGCTGCGCTGGAGCGACGATTCCAGCAGATCTTGGTGAACGAGCCGTCCGAGAAACACACCCTGGAGATCCTCAAGGGTCTCCGCGATCGCTACGAAGCCCATCACCGCGTTCAGTTTACGGATGCGGCCCTGGCTGAGGCGGTCACGCTCTCAAGCCGCTACATCACGGGCCGCGTTCAGCCGGACAAGAGCATTGACGTCATCGACGAGGCCGGCGCCCGTATTCGCCTGCGGAACATGACCAAGCCGCTGAATCTGACTGAGCTCGAAAAGGAAATCGAGCACTTGGTCATGGAGAAAGACGAGGCCGTGAAGAACGCGGACTACGAACGTGCCGCCGAGCTCCGCGACAAGGCCGAAACGCGCACGCGGGAGAAGGACGAAAAAGAGAAGGAATGGAAGAGTAATTCGAAGGAATTCGACGGTGTGGTGAGCGAGGATATTATTGCGGAGGTGGTCAGTAAGATGACCGGCGTGCCGCTGACGCGGCTGGAAAAAGACGAATCCGACCGCCTGCTGAATTTGGAAGAAGAACTTTCCCTGAAGATCATCAGCCAGAAGGAAGCAATCAAGGCCGTCTCCCGCAGCGTGCGTCGCTCGCGCAGCGGGCTCAAGGATCCCAATCGGCCGATGGGCTCGTTCATCTTCGTGGGTCCGTCCGGCGTAGGCAAGACTTACTTGGCCAAGTGCCTGGCAGAGTTCATGTTCGGCGATGCCGAATCGCTGATCGTCGTGGATATGTCCGAATACATGGAGAAACACAACGTCAGCCGCCTGGTCGGCGCGCCGCCGGGGTACGTCGGCTACGAAGAGGGCGGCCAACTCACTGAAAAGATTCGCCGCCGGCCTTACGCGGTCATCCTGCTGGATGAAATCGAGAAGGCCCACCACGACGTCTTCAACATCCTGCTCCAAATCATGGAGGAAGGCCGGCTGACGGACAACGTCGGGCGCAAGATCGACTTTCGGAACACCATCCTGATCATGACCAGCAACATTGGGGCTCACCGCATCACGCATCAAGACTCGTTCGGTTTCGGGAAGCGCGATGAGTTGCTCAATTACGAGAAAATGAAAGAAGTGCTCAAGATCGAACTCGATCAATACTTCCGGCCTGAGTTCCTGAACCGTGTCGATGAAGTCGTCGTTTTCCACAAGCTGGTGCATGAGGATTTGCTGAAAATCGTCGATCTCGAGACCCAGAAGGTCATTAAGCGGATGAAGGAGAAGGGCATCACCCTGGAACTGTCCCAGGAAGCTAAGGACTACTTGGTCGAAAAAGGCACGGATGAGAAATTCGGAGCCCGCCCGCTGCGTCGAGCCATTGAGCAGCGTGTGGAAGATCCGCTCTCCGAAGATATCCTCAGAGGCACGTACAAGGACAAGGACCGCATCGTCGTCTCAGTCCGGGAGAACTCCGAGGGTGAGAAGGAGCTGTTCTTCGAGGCCTTCGCCAGCAGTGGCGGAAAAGAAGAAGCGGTCGGCTCAAGTGGCGGAGAAGAACTGGCGGACGCGACCTGAGACGTTCGAGAATCCGTGCATTCGCGAATCCCAGCCCGCGGGTTCCAGCCCGCGGGCTTTTTCTATGTCGTCAACATCCACAATGCCCCGCCGACGAGGAGCAAGGGCAGCCCATAGAAAAAGAGCATCGACATCAGCGGGAATTTGAAGAAATACAGGCGCTTCAAATGGATCAAATAGAGCAATTGTTGCCTGAAGTTGAGCTTGCTCTTGCCCGCGTGGCGGTCGGCGAACACGATGGGGATATCCAGGAGCTTGCGGCACCGACCCTTGATGAGCAATTCCAGGCCGATCTTGTAGCCGAGCGGATTGAGTGGGGCGGCGTTCTCCCAAATGGACCGATTCAGACAGAAAAAGCCTGCCATGGGGTCAGTCGCGCGGGTCAAAGGCCGGGCCAGCAGAGTGGCCGCCCGGCTGTTGATTTTACGCAAGAACGGCCAATCCTTGGTCTCACCGCCGCTCACGTATCGTGATCCGAACGCGAAGTCCGCTTCCCCGCTCCGGATTGGAGCATACAAATCGGGAATCTTTTCGGGCGGATGCGACAAGTCCGCGTCCATGACCAGAAAGATCTCGCCCTTGGCATCTTCGAAACCCCGCAACACGGCTGTGCTCAGACCGCGCTCGTCCTCCCGCACAATCATACGCACGGCGTAAGTTGCCTTCAGTTTCTCTATTACTTCGACGCTGCCGTCGCCCGAGTGGTCATCGACCAGGATCAATTCGCAGGGGATTCCCGCGTCACGCACGGTCTTGAAAATCCGCTCCGTGAGCAGGGCGACATTATCGACTTCACGGTAGGTCGGCACGATGACCGAGATCATTTGAGGCGAGTCCGACATGGGGCGTGATTCTATGGGAATCGCCCATAAGTGCAACCCGCAAATGGGTTTGGATTGACACAGTGCATCCGCGCCGGTACAAGACCTTACAAGAGGTGGCCCACCGGAACTGTTGACAAATCGAGGAACTGGTCGCGATGTCACTGTCAGTCTTTGCCGAGATCGGTCGCTGGGAACGCGAGACATTCTGTGCCTTCGGTCGTTTCTGGATCTTCGTCTGGCAAACGGTGACCTGGATGCTGGGCGGGGCGGCCAGCCGCCGAAACTGGCGTCTGCTCATGCCGCAGTTGTTCGAAGTCGGCAATCGTTCCGTGCCCGTTATCTTGATCACTGGACTGTTCGTCGGCCTGGTGCTCGCTGTTCAGGCTTACGGCCAGTTGGAATCGATGGGTCTGCAAGAGCGCCTGGGCGTGCTGGTCAATCTTTCACTGGTCAAGGAACTCGGCCCGGTGCTCGCCGGGGTCATGCTGGCCGGCCGCGTCGGAGGAGCCATGGTGGCGGAACTCGGCACCATGCGCGTCACCGAACAAATCGATGCCCTGCGCAGTATGGGCACGGATCCGATCCGCTACCTTGTGGTGCCCCGCGTGCTGGCCTGCGTGCTGCTCACGCCCCTTTTGACCTTCTACTGCGACGCCATGGGCGCGCTGGGCGGCTGGCTCATTGCCGTGCAATTCTACGGCGTGGGATCGGAACCCTATTGGTTCTTCACGGCCGACGCCGTCGTGAGCTGGGATTTGTTCACTGGATTCGTGAAGAGTTTGGCCTTCGGCATGATCATCGCGCTGGTGGCCTGTTACAAGGGCTTCAGTTGTCAGGCGGGCGCCGAAGGAGTCGGGCGGGCGTGTACGGAGGCCTTCGTGGCGAGCTTCATCGCGATTCTGGTAGTCGATTTCTTCATTGGCGTGCTCCTCCAGGGAATGTATCAAGCCATCTGGGGCTTCCAACCGTTGCTGTAGGCTCATGGCGAATACTTCAGAGAATGGTATACCGGCCAGCGAGCTGCGAAACGTTACCAAGCGTTTCGGCGATCTGGTTGTACTGGACGGCGTAGACCTCAAGGTCATGGCCGGCCAGACGACGGTGATTATCGGCGAATCGGGCGTCGGTAAGAGCGTCGCGCTCAAGCACACGCTGGCCCTGCTCAGGCCGGATGAGGGTGAGGTCTATTTTCAAGGCCGCAGGATCGATCATTTGAATGAGCGTGAGCTGGTAGACGTACGCAAGAACTTCGGGTTCTTGTTTCAAATGGGCGCCCTGTTTGACTCCATGACAGCGGGTGAAAACGTGGGCTTTCCGCTGGTAGAACAGGGCACTTGCTCTGCGGAGGAAATCAAGCGCATCGTGTCCGAGAAGCTCCGCATGGTGGGTCTGGACGGTATCCAGGGCAAGAAGCCTGCCACCCTGTCGGGCGGGCAGCGGAAGCGCGTGGCGCTGGCGAGGGCGATCGCTCTGAATCCCAAGATGATTCTGTATGATGAGCCGACGACGGGTCTGGACCCCGTTCGTGCCGACGTGATCAACGAGCTCATCAACAAGCTGAAGCGGGAATTGGGCATCACCAGTTTGGTAGTCACGCACGACATGGCCAGCGTGTTCCGTGTGGCCGACCGCATATTGATGCTTCACGACGGCAAAATCCGTTTTGACGGCTCGGTGGAGGATATTCGCAACTCCGCGGACCCGATCGTCAAGCGTTTTGTGGAAGGCCGGGCGGGCGAAGATGATCTGGACGGCTTGCATGGCGGAGAAAAACCATGAGCGAAAATGGGCGTGATTACCGAGTCGGGCTGTTTACATTTGTTGGGATCGTCGTCCTTGGCGGGCTTGTCTTGCTCTATGGCGAGGAGCCGACCTGGATCATGACGACGCGATATGATTTGACGATTCTGGTGGACAATCCCAGTGGGATCGGAGAGGGCACGCCGACATTCATGCAAGGCGTGCAAGTCGGCCGCGTCGAGGAAATCAGATTTCAGGACCCCGATGTTCCAAGTGTGGGGGCTGCGGTGATTGTCGGTATCAACGATGAGTACGTCATACCCGAAGGTTCAGAAGCCACGATTCACCCCTCCTTTGGCTTTGACAAAGGCGCCATCAACATCCATCCGCCACCCGGCACGATCAAGGCGCTCCCACGGCACAGTTCCATCCCGGGCGAAATGAAAGGAGCGCTCGAGAGCATTGTGCCCGAAGAGTACATCACGAACCTGGGCGACGCAGTCGATGAAATCAGGAACATGGTAAACGATGTAGGGCGGTTGGCCGGCAAGGTGAGTGTGGTCTCAGATGATTTGCACGACTTGCTCAAGACGCGCAGGAAAGAAGACGTCGATGATCCACAACAAGATATTTCGGCCAATCTCTCAACCGCCATCGAGCGCATCGATGAACTTGCAAAACTGATGAGCCAAATGATCGGCGAGAAGGGTGATCTGCGTCTAATGACGGCGAACCTGCGCCAGACCTCAGAAGACTTGCGTGATTGGAGCGCCAAGCTGGATGGCAGAACGGAACAGTTGGTGACGCGTGCCGATCAAGTGGCCGTGAAACTCGTCGATACGCTGGGAGACATGTCTCAGATTCTGGACCACGTCCACACTGCGATGTCTGCGATCAACGAGGGTGAAGGCGCGATCGGTCAATTGATCCACGACCAGAAGCTCTACGAAGAACTCGTTGACACTGTGGGGCAGTTGAAGCTCATGATCGCGGACTTGCGGGAACTGGCCGTTTGGATCAAGACCGAATCGTTGCTCAAAGGGCTATGATCATGCCCCATCCAGCAGCGCCCTCTTGAGTATCTTGCCGGTCGGCCCGCGGGGCAGGTCGTCACAGATCTTGACTTGCCGTGGAACCTTCAAGCTGGCCAGCCGATCGCGGCAATGGCTGCGGAGCTCCTTTTCTTCGGCCGACTGGCCTTCCTTGAGAATCACGAACGCCAGCGGTACTTCGCCGCGCGATTCATCCGGGATGCCGATGACTGCGGCCTCATCAACCGCCGGATGCTGAATCAACACGTTTTCGATCTCACTCGGAAAGACATTTTCTCCCGCGATGATCAACATTTCTTTGATTCGACCCGTAATCGACAAAAAGCCGTCCTGGCTGAGCCGTCCCTGATCGCCCGTTTTGAACCAGCCTTCGGCATCTATGACCTCCGCCGTCTCGTCGGCCTTGTTGTAGTAGCCCTTCATGACGCCGGGGCCGCGGACTTGTATTTCGCCATCGCGCTCAGGCGGCAGGACGTTTCCCGAATCGGCGACGACCCGCACTTCGCAATTGGGGATGGTCTTGCCGACAGCGCCGGCCAGGCGGTCCCACGGCAGATTGATCGACACTACGGGTGAGGTCTCCGTCAGCCCGTAGCCTTCGTTCAACTGCACGCCGAATCTGTCTTGGAATGCCTCGGCGGTGCTGGCCTGCAGCGGTTCGCCGCCGCTCATGGCCAAGTAGAGTGACTTGAAACTCTCCGATGTGGCCCGTTTGACCCGCTGCATCGCTGCGAACATGCTCGGGATGGCCATGAAGACGGAGATTTGCTTCTCGTGAATTGTCTTCACGCTGGCGATGGGATTGAAACGCGGTATGAAATGCACGGTCATCCCCAACCACATCGGCAAGAGCGTCATGGCCGTCAACCCGAAGACGTGGAACGGCGGCAGGACCGAAAGCAACACATGATCCGAAGATATCTGGGCGTGGTCCGCACAGTCGCGGCAGTTTGAGGACAAGTTGCCGTAGGTCAGTTCCACGCCCTTGGGTTCGCCCGATGTTCCTGACGTATAGAGAAGCACCGCGGTTTGTTCTTTCTCGACCGTGGGAACCGGAGGGCTGGTCTTGAACTTACTGAATAAGAACTTGCGCTTCAAACCCGCCTGCTCCAGAAATACAGTCTTCACGCCCAGTTCGCTCGCCAGATCGGCGAAATGTTCGATTGTGATGATGACGTCCAGGCCGCTGTCCTGCGTGACTTTGCGGAGTTCCTGCGGACGGAGCATGAAGTTCAATGGCACGGCGACGCGATCCGCCCACATGCAACCGAACAGGGTTCCCGCAAACGCCGCCGAGCCCGGCAGCATAATGCCGACCCGGGGCGACTTGCTCTCCTTGCGGATCACATCTCGCATTACGCGCGCGAAGGTAGTAAGCTGCCCGTAGTTCAGTTCTCGGGTATGATCGCTGACCGCGAGCTTCCCGGCGTGCGTGTCCGCGATGTGCAGCAGTCTTTCCAGAAACATGGCGGTCATGTTAGGGGCTGGCTGATTGTTTTCAACCACACGGAGGTGCCCGTCCATGCTGAAACGTGCAATAGCAGCCCAGGCGGCCGGGGCGCTGGCTTTGAGTGCAGTGGCGCTCACGTTTTTCTCGGGCTGCGCGACCTTACCCGCCGATGCGGTCCAGCGGATCGAGCGGGCCCGCAAACACTACCAGGCCGAGCAATATACCGATGCCGAGCGGCTGGTCAATCTGGTGATTGACGGCTATCCGGAAACAAAAGGCGTCGGCGCGGCGTACTATCTTCGAGGGATGTGCAACTATCGCAAGAAGCGGGATCCACAGGCTCGATCCGATTTTCACCAGGCCTTGCGAACGTCGTCGGATCCGGAAATAACGGCCAGAGCCAATGCGCAGCTCGGGCACATTGCCTTTCAGGCGAACGATTACCGTCAGGCGATCGGTCATTATGTGGAGGCCGTGAAGACCGGCGGCGAGGTGTCCTTTATGGATCAAGTCTACTATCGATACGGCGACAGCTTGCAAAAGGCCGGGCAGTGGCAGACGGCTCGGAAGATTTTCCCCAAGGTCTGGAAGCTGTTCCCAGGCAGTGAGTTTGTCCCGTTCGCGCGCCGGAAGTTCTCGTGGCGGCACGACTTTTTCTCGATTCAGTGCGCCGCCTTCAACCGTTCCGATCTGGCTCACGATTTTGCAAACGATCTGCGTCGAAAAGGTCTTGATGCGTCTACGGACGTGAATCTGCGCGGCGCGCGCGCGAAACACGTGGTTCATGCCGGCCGATATCTCAGTTTCCGGGACGCCCGTGACGGTCTGGCCCGCGTACGGCAGGTCGTCGCGGACGCGTTCATCGTCCCATGACGCCGGCGACAATTCTATTTCGGCAGCCATGACCAATCGTTTTCTGGGACTCTTCACGCCGGCACCGCTCACCGAGTCAATCAAACTCTATCTGTCCGCCAATGCGCTCTTGCGCGCCGCGGGCATCGGCCGGGGGCTCATGCTGACGTGGTGGATGGTCAGCCCCGCGGAGTTCGGCGTCTACCAGCTTGGGATGCTGCTGGTGAATCTCTTGCTGCCGATCCTGAGTTTCGGTTCGTATGAGGCCGTGGCGCGGTTTGTGCCAGAGCATGAATCGAAGGGGCAATTGTGGCGCTACTTGCGCAGGGCTTTGCCGTTGAGCCTGATGATCGCCGTCGGATTGTGCGGTGTTCTTCTTGTGCTGGCCGGTCCGGCCTCGCGCGTCGTTGGCGGAGCGATCACGGGGGGCGCCGCTGCCGAGCACG
>SMVA01433313.1_pt1 | contig 10385 bp, 10 predicted proteins | sample 2456451 | NCBI WGS metagenome assembly SMVA01 (sample SAMN11095933, study PRJNA526329) | marine sediment metagenome | biome: Marine sediment; feature: Surficial sediment; material: Deep marine sediment; isolation source: Hadal surficial sediment | place: Pacific Ocean | collected 2014-05 | depth...
CCCGCATGCCTGCATCCTCTCCGGCCCGCGAAGACCCTCGAGACGTCAGGGCAAAGGCCTGCATCATGTTGGTCGCGGGCGAAGCCTCCGGCGACCTGCACGGCGCCAGTCTTGCGGCCGCCGTGCGCGATGCGTCACCCGACACCGAGCTGTTCGGCGCCGGCGGCGATGGTATGGAAGCGGCCGGGGTGGAGCTTGTGTACCACATGAGAAAGCTCGCGGTGGTGGGGATTACCGAGGTGGTGCGCCATCTGGGCGACGTGCGCGCTGCCCTCAACGCGCTTACGGAGGCGGCGGAGGAGCGCGATGTCGACACCGTCGTGCTGATCGATTACCCGGATTTCAACCTGACGTTGGCGCGGCGTCTGCGCAGACGCATGCCCGACGTGCGTATCGTCTATTACATCAGCCCGCAGGTGTGGGCCTGGCGCGCCGGGCGGATCAAGAAGATTGCCCGGCTTGTCGACCTCATGCTCGTCATCCTGCCGTTCGAAAAAGGTCTCTACGAATCCACCGGCTTGAGGGTCGATTTCGTCGGCCACCCGCTCCTCGATGTCATCAGCTTGGGGGCCGATAGGGCGGTTTTCGCGGAGCGCCACGGAGCCCCTCCGCGCGACACCTGGATCGCGCTGTTGCCGGGCAGCCGCCGCGTCGAGGTCGAGCGGCTGCTGAACCCCATGCTGGAGGCGGCCGCGTTCCTGATGCTGCGGGTCGGCAAGCCGCGCTTCTTGATCCCGGTATCGCCCACGCTGGACGATGCGATGTACGAGGACGCATTGGAGTGTTTCCCCGACCTTGCCTCTCGCACCTACCTGATCCACGACGACTACTACGCAACGCTCGAGCATTCCACCGTCGCGGCGGTCTGCTCCGGTACCGCGACGCTGGAGGCAACCCTCACGGACACCCCCATGGTGGTTGTTTACCGGACTTCCTGGCTTACCTACAGGCTCGCCAAATCGTTGATTCGCGTGCGCGATATTGCGCTCGTCAATTTGATTGCCGGTCGCCGCGCCGTGCCCGAGCTGGTGCAGGGGGAGGTCACCGGCCCGCGCATTGCCGACGAGCTCACAACATTGCTCAACGAGAGAGAGCGCCGTGGCAGAGTGCTGGCTGCGCTGGCGGAAGTTCGTGACCGGCTCGGAGAGCCCGGTGCCAGCGCGCGCGCGGCGCGCGCCGTCCTCGAAGTCGCCGGGGACCGAGCGGTCACCGGTGTGCCGTCGAGCCGCGATGAGCACATCCCATGAACAATCTTTACCGCCTGCGCCGCTATATGCGTCCGTACCTGTCACGGGTGGCAGCTGCGGTGGCGGCGATGGCCGGGGTCGCGGCGGCGATGGTGGGCATTATCAAGATGCTCGAGCCGATCGTCGACGAAGGGCTGCAGGAGAATGTCACTGTGGGCCAGCTGCAGCGGCTCGCCGGTGTCATGGTCGTGCTGTATCTGGTTCTGGGGATCGCCCGCTTCCTGTCGAGCTATCTCATGGGCTCGGTGGGTTTCTCCATCGTGCGCGACCTGCGCATCGATCTCTTTCTCCACCTCGAGCTGCTGCCGCTCGACTATCACACGCGGCATTCGACCGGTGGCCTCATGTCGCGCGTTACCGCCGACGTGTTGGCGGTCCAGGAAGTCCTGTCGCGCGTACTGGTCGACCTGATGCGCGATGGCCTGACGGTCATCGGCCTGGTTGGTCTCATGTTCTGGACCGACTGGCGCCTGGCCCTTGCATTCCTGCTAGTGGCGCCGCTGCTGGTGGGCGTGATCACACGGCTTGGCCGGCTCATGCGCGTCGCCAGTCGCAACGCGCAGGAGGGGCTTGGCGAGCTCTCGACGCTGTTGCAGGAGGCGCTCACCGGCATCCGCATCGTCAAGGCGTTCGGCATGGAAGCGTTCGAGGCGGAGAAGTTCCGGCGCGCCGCCCAACGCCTTTTCCGGCACTCCACTCGTGCCCTGAGTCTACAGAGCATCAGCTCTCCGCTGATGGAGCTGATCGCCGCCATTGGCGGCGCCGCTGTACTGGTGTACGGCGCCTTGCAGATCCGCCAGCAGGCCTTTACCGCCGGGCAGTTCTTCATGTTCCTCACCGCGGCGATCGCCAGCTACTCGCCGGTTCGCCGGTTGGGTGCGGCTAACGCGCGCGTGCAGACCGCCGGTGCCGCAGCCGATCGCATCTTCGAGATTCTCGATGCGCCGGTCGAGGCGGGCCATGCGGCGGGCGGATATCAAGCCGCCGCCGGCCTGCTCGACCCGGCGCGCGGCAACGGTGCCCCGGCTGCCGCCGAAGGTGGCGAACCGCTGCCGATGCCCGCCATCGTCGAGGGTATTGGCTTCGAGAATGTGCGCTTTGCCTACTGCGACGCCGAAGGGGAACTGAAAGATGTGCTGCACCGGGTCAGTTTCAAGCTCCCGGCCGGGCGCGCGGTGGCCCTGGTGGGGCGCTCGGGTGCCGGCAAGAGCACCATCGCCAACCTGATTCCACGCTTTTACGACCCCACCGGCGGCCGCGTTACCGTCGACGGTGTCGACCTCCGCAACATTGCTATTGCCGACCTGCGAAGCCAGATCGGCATCGTCACGCAGCAGACCATCTTGTTCAACGACACGGTCCGCAACAACATCGCCTATGGGCGCCCCTCCGTATCGCACGAGGAGGTCGAGGCGGCGGCGCGGGCGGCGCTGGCGCACGCTTTTGTCGAAGAATTGCCGCAGGGGTACGAGACCGTGCTCGGAGAGGGCGGTCTGATGCTCTCGGGGGGGCAGCGGCAACGCGTCGCCATCGCCGGGCGTTGCTCAAGAACGCGCCGATCCTGATTCTCGACGAGGCCACCTCCAATCTCGATGAGCGCTCTGAGCGCGATGTCCAGGAGGCGCTTACCAACCTCATGGAAGGCCGCACGACGCTGATCATCGCGCACCGCATGTCGACGGTGCGCCGGGCGGATCTGATCATCGTCATGGATCGCGGACGCATCCTGGAGACCGGCACGCACCACGAACTGGTGGCGCGGCCGGGTCCCTACAAGGATCTCTATTCGCTGCAGTTCGTCGACTTTGCCGAAACGGCGCCGGGCTCGTGAGGTTCGCCGCAACTCCTGCCCGCAAAAGTGAAGACAATAGTGACGCGGCACACTAACTTGTTCGATCGGCTCGCTCTCGCCGTCGCTCCGGTCCTCGGTGCGGCCTGGCTCCGTGGTACGCGGGCCACCATGCGGCTGTCGTTTCACGGCAAGGAATCCGCACTGCCGCCGGACGGGGGCCCGTTGATCTACGCGTTCTGGCACGCGCAGCTAGGGCTGATGCCGTGGATGCAGCTTCGTCCCCCTACCGTTGTGCCGGTCTCTCGGTCCAAAGACGGCGAATGGACCGCGCGTCTGTTCGAGCGGCTCAACGCGGAGACGGTGCGGGGTTCCACCAGTCGCGGCGGTGCGACGGCGTTGCGTAGCCTGGTCCGCGCCGCGCGCGCCGGCAAGGATCTGGCGATAACCCCGGACGGCCCCAAGGGGCCCGCGGAGCGCGTCCAACCCGGCGCCGTCTGGTTGGCACGGCTGTCGGGGCGGCCGCTGCTGCCGGTGGCATTCGCCTGTCGGCCGTGCGTTCGCGTTGGCTCATGGGACCGCATGATCGTTCCCGTACCCTTCTCTCGTGGGGTCTTCGAGTACGGCGAGCTGCTTTGGGTGCGGCGTGATGCCGACGCGGATGTCAGCGAGGAAGCGCGCGCCGAGCTGGAGCGGCTCCTTGGCGAGACCACCAACCGCGCGGAGCGGCGGCTGGTAACATAAGGCGATGATTCGGAGTATGAGTGGCTATGGACGGGGAGTCGCGGGCGACGAGGGCGTGCGGATCGCATTCGAGTTGCGTTCCGTGAACCATCGTTTCTGTCGCGTCGGCACGCACCTTCCCGGGGAGCTCACGTTCTTCGAGGGGACGGCACGTCAGCTCATCGCCGAGCGCATCGAACGCGGCAAGGTCGACCTCTCCGGCACCCTCCGTGGGCCGCGGGGGCTCCCGGAGGTACAGATCAATCGCGACCTGGCGAAGAGCTACAAGGAATCGATGGTCTCCCTCGCCGCCGAGCTCGGCATCGAAGCCAACATAGACCTTGGCATGCTTACCGCGCTTCCGGGTGTTGTTTCGGGGCAAACTACGCCGCAGATCGATCCCGAGCGGGACGCCCCCATCGTGCGAGCGGCGCTCATTGCCGCACTGGACGCGCTCGATGAGATGCGCCTTGCCGAGGGCAGCCACCTCGCGGTGGACATGGCCGCACGATTGCAGATCATCACCGGGATGGTGGAGCGCATCCAGGAAATGACCGGCGATCTTCCGCGGCGCTACCGTGATTTGCTGAAGGTCCGCATCGAGTCACTACTAGAGGACGCCGCCGGCGAGGTTGATGACGCGCGGTTGGCCCAGGAAGTTGCGCACTATGCGGACCGTTCGGACATCACCGAGGAGCTCGTGCGACTGCGGAGCCACGTCGAGAAGGCCGGTGGTTTGCTGGAGAGCGGTGGCGCGGTAGGACGTTCGCTGGAGTTCTTGCTGCAGGAAATGCATCGCGAGATCAACACCATCGGCGCCAAGGCCAAGGTGGTGGAGATCGGCGACCTGGTGGTCGATCTCAAGAGTGAGCTGGAGCGCGTGCGCGAGCAGGTGCAGAATATTGAGTGACGATCCGTCGGCGCCATGCTTTGTGTTGTCCGCCCCCTCGGGAGCCGGCAAGACGACGCTGGCGCACGCCGTCCTGCAGCGCGTCGGCGGGGTGGCGCGCACCGTGTCTTGGACGACACGCCCGCCGCGGATTGGGGAGACGGACGGCGTGGATTATACGTTCGTGACGCAGGATTCTTTCGCCGCCCAGGTCGATGCCGGTGGTTTTCTGGAGAGCGCGCAGGTGCACGGATTCAGCTACGGCACGCCCGCCAGCGAGGTGGAACGCATTCTTTCCACGGGCCACGCGCCCCTCATGGTCATTGACGTGCAGGGCGCCGCGGCGGTTTGCGAGCGGCTCGCAGAGGCGGTGACGATCTTTGTGGTGCCGCCTTCGAAACAGGTGCTGGAGGAGCGCCTCGGGGGGCGTGAAGGGGCCGACCCGGCGAGCGACGAGCGGATTTGCCGCCGCTTGGGCGTGGCGGTGGAGGAGATCGCGCAGTTCGTGCGGTACGATTACGTGATTATCAATGATGACTTTAACCAAGCGGTTCGCGAGCTCGAAGGGATTCTGATCGCTGAGCGGTGCAGACGGCGGGCGCGTACGCGCGCGGCCAACGAGATTCTCGAATCATTCCAATGATCAGCCGAGGAAAAAATGCTGAACGATAGCTACTATTTGTTTGTCGAAGTGGCGGCGCAGCGATGCTCGCAGCTCATGCGGGGCGCCAAGCCGAAGATCGATCTGCGGGCGCACAAGTATTCCACCATCGCTTGCGCAGAAGTGAAGGAAGACCTCATTCCGTGGCGGACGGCAAGCGACGAGGAAGTCGCCGCCGAGCTGGCTGCCGCCGCCGCCGAAAAGGCTGATGTCGGAGACCCCCTCGCGCGGATACCGCAGCTCGAAGTGGTGAAGGAAAACGAGTAAGATCGTGCCCGGCCCGCGGGTCTTGCTCGCCGTAACCGGAAGCATCGCAGCGTACAAGGCCTGCGAAGTGACCCGGCGTCTGCAAGACCGCGGCGTCGAGGTCCGCGTGGCGATGACGCCCAACGCCGCGCGGTTTGTCAGCCCGTTGACCCTTGCCGCGCTGTCGGGCCACCGGGTGCTGCAGAGCTTGTTCGAGGACGGCCGTCCGGAGCGCATGGAGCACCTGCGCTGGGCGGAAGAGTGCGATGCCCTGTGTGTGGCGCCGGCGAGCGCCGACTTCATCGCCAAGATGGCGCTCGGGCTGGCGGATGATCTTCCCTCGACGATGCACCTTGCCTTCGAGGGGCAGGTTCTCGTCGCTCCAGCAATGGAAGATCATATGTGGCTTCACGCGGCGGTGCAGCAGAACGTCGAGACGTTGCGCGCGCGGGGCGTCAAGATTGTACAGCCGGCCACCGGTCCCCTCGCTTCCGGCCGGCACGGACCCGGGCGTTTGGCGGAGCCACCGGTGATTGTCGACGCGATCATGGAGTCGCTCGTTGTCGATACCGGCCACCGGCCCCTCGCCGGGTTGAACGTGCTGGTTTCGGCAGGGCCCACGCGTGAGCACTTCGATCCGGTTCGCGTGCTCACCAACCCGTCAACCGGCAAGATGGGGTACGCCGTTGCGGTTGCTGCGCGGCGGCTCGGCGCCGACGTGACCCTGGTAAGCGGCCCGACGGAGATCCCCGACCCCGCCGGGATCGACACGATGCGCGTTGTCGATGCCGAAGAGATGCGTGTCCGGATGCTGGGATGTGCCCGACGTGCGGATGTCGTGGTGATGGCGGCCGCGGTAAGTGATTTTCGTCCCCTGCGGCGCGCCGCCGAGAAGCTCGAGAAAGCCGACGATGAGGGGTTGTCGCTGCGCCTGGAGCGTACCGCCGACATCCTGGAGGAGCTGGGTCGGGTCCCTGGTGAGCGTACCCTGGTGGGTTTTGCTGCGGAGACCTCCGATCTCGAAGGCCGTGCCCGGGAGAAACTCGAGCGCAAGGGATGCGACCTGATGGTCGCCAATCTTGTAGGGAGAGCCGGGGCCGGGTTTGCCGCCGATACCAACGAAGTCATCATCCTGGATCGGTTCGGAGGGCGGGCGGAGGTCGGTCCGGCACCGAAGGCGGAGATCGCCACCCTGGTCTTGGATGCCGTCATCGCGTTTCGGCGCCACCTCGGCGTAGTCAGCCCCGAGAAGGCCGGGTGAGCAGCGACTCCATTCGCGACCGGGTAAAGCACCAACTCGCCGACCACCTGGAGCGCCTGGAAGGCGAAGGACTGTGGGGCCTTGTCATCCCGGAGCCCGGTCCCATGGTTGGCTCGGCCAACACTGCCGCGCCCGACGATGTGCAGCCTATCGCCTCGGGTGTCGCGACACCGCCCGCCGAATCGTCGTTGCGGCCCGTGGAGGCGGAGGCGCTCGCGTGCGTCGCCTGTCGTCTGCACGAAACGCGCACCAAGGTTGTGTTCGGAGTCGGTAATCCGAGCGCCCGCCTGATGTTCATCGGCGAGGGTCCGGGCCGAGACGAGGATCTGCAGGGTGAGCCTTTCGTCGGTCCTGCCGGCCGGCTGCTTACCAAGATCATCGAGGCAATGGGGTACGAGCGCGAGGACGTCTACATCGCCAACGCCGTAAAGTGCCGGCCGCCGCAGAACCGCGACCCGCATGCCGACGAGGTCGCCGCTTGTCGTCACTTCCTCATGCGTCAGGTGGCGTTGATCGAGCCCGAGATCATCGTCCTGCTCGGTCTCTCGGCGATCCGTACTGTGCTGGACCTGAACACGCCACTGTCGCGGTTGCGCGGCAGCTTTCGGGAATGGAACGGAACCCGGGTGATGTGCACCTACCATCCCGCGTATTTGTTGCGGACCCCGAGCGCCAAAGGCATGGTGTGGGACGATATGAAGATGGTCCGCGCTGCGCTGGACGCGGCGGTAGCCGACTGAACCGGTGATCGCTGACCGTGCACACCGGAGACCTGTTTCAGAGCGCCCGGGACGACGTCTTTGCCGAAGTTGCCGTGCCGGTCCCGGCGGGCACGACGTTTACCTATCGCATCCCGCCGCACGCCACCGCCCTGGTGATGCCGGGCTCGCGCGTGGTGGTGAAGTTTTCAGGGCGTCGCCTCACCGGCGTGGTCACGGCGACTCGTTCGCGTCCGCCGCAGGGCGTTGCGCCGGGCAAGATCCAAGACCTCGATGATTGCCTGGACGCGACCCCGCTGCTGTCGCCGGTGTTGCTGGCATTGACCCGGTGGGTTGCCGAGCAGACCATGTCGAGCTGGGGAGAAGCGTTGCGCACGTCGCTTCCCAGCGGCATCGACCGAATTTCGCGACGGCGTATCAGGCTCACCGCGGCGGGGCGCCGCGCCGCGGAGTCCAACGGCGGTAGCGACCGCGACGCCACCCTCTCAAACGATGCCCGTGCGGTACTCGAAGCCCTGTCGAAGGGCAGCGAAGGGGCTCGCACCTTGGGCTCGTTGCGGCGCTCTAGGGCCGGTGCCACCTGCGCGCGGCTCTACGAGCTGGCCCGCCGAGAGCTCGTCGAGATTGAGGACGAGTGGTCTTCGGGCGTCGGGGGCCGCTGGCGCAACGTCATCGTCCCCGCCCGCCACATCACCCGGCAGGTAGCCCTCGAACGCACCGCACGGGCGCCGGCGCAGCGGCGGGTGCTCGAGCTGCTGTGGGGGCAGGCCGGGGGACTAGCGATTGATGCGGTGCGCGAGGCGGCGGGCTGTGGCGTTTCGGTGGTCAACTCCATGGTGTCGCGCGGGCTGGTCGAAACACGCCGGGAAGCGATGGCAGTTGACCAGCGTGGTACCTGGTCGGGAGGCGACGACGGGGCGGGGCGGTTTGTGCTGATGCCGAGTCAGCAGCAGGCTCTGGATCGTATCCTGCAGATGTCTGGTGGCTTCAACACGGTGCTGTTGCACGGCGTTACGGGGAGCGGCAAGACCGAGGTCTATTTGCGCGCCGCGAAACGCATTATCAGCGGCGGCCGCACGGCGCTGCTGCTGGTCCCCGAGATCGGCCTGACGCCGCTGCTGGCGCATCGCGCCAAGGCGGTTCTCGGCGACGCCGTCGGTGTGTTGCATTCAGGAATGTCTCAGGGCGAGCGGCTGGCCAATTGGTGGCGTGCTCGCAGTGGGGCTATTCGCGTGATCATCGGGCCGCGCTCTGCGGTGTTCGCGCCCCTCGAGGATGTCGGGCTCATCGTCGTGGACGAAGAGCAGGATGGCGCCTACAAACAGGATGAGACACCGCGCTACCACGGGCGCCAGGTGGCGCTCCGCCGGGCCCAGTTGGAGAGCGCGATTGTGGTCATGGGCTCGGCCACACCCGCGGTGGAGACTTTTTTCGCCGCTTCGCAGGGTCGGCATGAGATCCTGTCCATGCCGGATCGCGTTGCCGACCGACCGCTGCCGCGGGTCGATGTGGTGGACATGCGGGAGGAGTGGAAGCGCACCGGGCGCAGCTTGCTCTCCGAGCGCCTCGAGGAGCAGTTGGAGGAATGCCTGCGGCGTGGCCACCAGGCCCTCCTGCTGCTCAACCGTCGGGGCTTCGCCGCGTCCTTGTTGTGCCGCTCCTGCGGCCAGCGCATTCCGTGTCCGGAGTGCTCGGTGAGTCTGACGCTGCACCGCACCGAGCGCGCCTTGCGCTGTCACTATTGTGATCATCGCACGCCGGTTCCGGAGGCCTGCCCGGTCTGCGGTTCGTCGCAGCTTCACGAGGTCGGCCACGGCACGCAACAGCTGGAGCAAGCGGTCATCAGCCGTTTTCCGCAGGCTCGTGTGCGCCGTTTCGACGCCGACGAGACCCGCCGCAAGGGCGCCCACGCGGAGATTCTCTCCGCCTTCGGCCGTGGCGAGCTCGACCTCTTGGTGGGTACGCAGATGCTCGCCAAAGGGCACGATTTTCCAGGCGTCACCCTGGTGGGGGCGGTGGGCGCCGACGACGCCCTCGGACTGCCGGACTTCCGCGCCGCCGAGCGTACCTTTCAGTTGCTCACCCAGATGGCCGGGCGGGCGGGGCGCGGAGAGGACCCCGGCCGCGTGGTGCTGCAAGCGTATCAGCCGGAGCATTACGCCATCGCCGCCGCCGCCGAGCACGACTACGCTGCCTTTTACGCCCGAGAGATCGACTTTCGACGTCGGCTGGCGTACCCGCCGTTCGAAGCGCTGGTGGCTTGCGTGTGCCGGGGGCGCAACGCGATGGTGGTCAAGGAGGAGGCGGATCACCTGGCGGGGGCGTTGCGCGAGCGTGCCGGCAGCGCCATCCATGTGCTCGGACCCGCATCCCCGCCGCTGGACAAGCTACGGGGCCGTCACCGGGTGCAGGTGCTGTTGCGCGGCAAGGATCGGCGCGCCCTGCGGTTCTTGCTGCGCGACGCCCTGCACGGTTTGCGCCAGGAGCGGCGAGCTCCGCGAGATCTCCGCATCGATGTGGATCCGCTCAATTTGATGTAGGCCGCGAGCTGCGGCTGGTCGCCGAGCGTCGCGGCTTGCACACGGTGGGCGGTTCGTTCCGCTTTTTGTTTGGTGGGGCTTGGTGTCGGCTTGAGAGTGGGTTCGATTTTTTGATTCCCCACCACCCGCCCCCGACCTCTCGCTGCCTACGGCAGCTCGCTGCCCGCTGGGCGCGTAGGTGGGGGCGAAGCGGTTCTGACAGGCGCCCTTCCTATTCCTTTGGCAAATAGCGGGCGAGGGTGGTGCCGTAGGCAGCGCCCGGAGGGGGTGGGTGGTGGGAAATCAAAAAAATTGAACCCATTCTCAGGCC
>SMVA01006952.1_pt1 | contig 10384 bp, 9 predicted proteins | sample 2456451 | NCBI WGS metagenome assembly SMVA01 (sample SAMN11095933, study PRJNA526329) | marine sediment metagenome | biome: Marine sediment; feature: Surficial sediment; material: Deep marine sediment; isolation source: Hadal surficial sediment | place: Pacific Ocean | collected 2014-05 | depth 0-1...
TGCAATCAAGGTCAATCCGGACGAGGCTCTTCATTTGACGGGATCTTCTGATGATGAGGCCCTTCGTCTATTACAAAAAAAAGGTATAGAACACGTAATCCTTACAAATAAAACCGAAGTCTCAATGTTGGTAAAAGACAGATTTTATTCTATTACGCTACCTAACAAAATAATCCATGATACAACTGGAATTGGAGATATTTTTTGTGCTACCTTTTGTTGCACCATGCTAAAGGAAAAAGACTTTCTTTGGGCTTTGTGCTTTGCTGGTGGTGCCGCTCAGGCAGCTCTTGATTCCAAAGATGTTGGACTATTGAAAATACCAAAAAAAGGAACCATTCAAACTAACGCATCCTATTTTTATAATCTAATCAAATTCCGTTCAATTTAGCTCATACTTTTATTTCACGGTCATTTGAAATCTTTTGTGCAAATAGGAATTTATGGTTCAGGTACTACCTCAACAGCCTCAAAAATAATAAAAAAAATACTTGAAGAAAATGAAATAAAGTCCTATACCATTACTCCAAAATCTAAAACAAAGCAATTTGATTGTGTGATTGTTCTAGGAGGAGATAAAGGAATTAGAAACTACTTTCATAGAACATTTGATTCTACATCTCCAGTTTTAGGAATTAATGAAGGAGAATCTGGGGGATTTTTAGCTCAAATTGATCTCAAAGAATTCTCATCATTTGTCAATAGGCTAAAAACACAAAATTATTCAATTGAGGAGGTCCCAAGATTAGGAGTAAAAATTGACGGAAAAAGTGTTTTTCCAGTTTTAAATGACGTTGCAGTATTTCCCTCAAAAAGTGCAATGCTTATGGAGCACACACTTAGTGTAAATGGAGAAGAAGTGTGGCATGATAGCAGTGATGGAATAATTGTTTCAACTCCAATTGGCTCTTCAGCATATTCAATGTCTGCTGGCGGTCCAGTAATTTTTCAAGATTCACAAGTGTTTGAGATAATCTCTGTAAACTCTTTGAATGTAAATAGAAGACCAATTATAGTAACAAATGACAGTTCTATTGAGATCAATGACATCTCTGCCCGGTTACACTGTGAAGCAGTTCTTGATGGATTGGACAGATACAAAGTAAACAACATTGTTGAATGTACACAATTTTTACCATCTGCGAAAATTATTCGTCTCAAAAAAGATTCTACTGCTATTTCTGCATTAGCCAAAAAAGCACACCTAGCTGAAGAGTTACTTAGCATGCCCCCAAGCTCAAAACTCCTTCTAAAAACTTTAGAGTATGAGGGAGCATTAACTCAAAAGGACCTAGCAAACAAGACTCTATTGCCAGAAAGAACCGTCAGATTGGCCTTAAGTCATCTTCTTGAGAAAAGATATGTCAAAAAGAAAGTATCAGTCAGAGATGCGAGGCAAAAAATCTATGAGATTTCAAAAATAGAGTGATTTAGCTGGCGGCAACTTTAACAAAGGAAACAAAAACTTCTTCCGAAAATCCAGGCCTACTATTAAATTCCGGGTGAAATTGTACGCCTAGATAGAATTTATGGTCAGGAATTTCAAGTATCTCCATCCTCTTTCCATTATCACTTTCAGCAGAAAAGATCATTCCATGTTTTTCAAATTCAGGAATGTAACCAGTGTTGATTTCATAGCGATGCCTATGTCTTTTACTAATTGAATTAGAACCATAAATTTTTTGAGCCGTAGTTTCTGGTTTTATCACAATTTCATGATTTCCTAGTCTTAATGATCCTCCCATATCTGACACATTCTTTTGTTCAGGAAGCAAGTCTACCACTGGATTTTTTGCATCTTGTTTAATTTCAGTTGAATTTACATCCTCTAAATTCAAAACATTTCTTCCAAAGGAAACAGCTGCTAGCTGAAAACCAAAACAAATTCCCAGATAAGGGATATTTTTCTCTCTTGCGTAATTTGCAGTTTTAATTATTCCCTCCGATCCTCTGGTGCCAAATCCTCCTGGAACAAGTATTCCGTCATAATTTGAAAGTTGGTTAAAATCACTAATTGATTCAGAATCAATCCAATCAATGTCTATTGACTTTCCTAATTTTCCACCTGCATGTTTTAATGCATGGTTAACACTAACATAGCTATCAGCTAGTGTGACATATTTTCCAACCATTGCAATCTTGACTTTTTGGTCCTTGTGACTAGTCATTGACTCTGCTATCTTATTCCATTCGTCCCAATTTGCAGAGGCGTTTACCATGCCAACCTTGCCAAATTTTGTAAAAATAGAGTCCAAGATTCCTTGGTCATACAAAATTTGTGGAACTTCAAAAATTGATTTTGTATCGTGACAAGAAAGAACATCATCTGAAGCAACATTCGTAAACATCGCAATTTTTTTCTTGGTCTTTTCCTCCAGAGGCTGAGTACATCTAACTGCTAAAAAGTCGGGTTGAATACCAATTCTTCGTAATTCTTGTACGCTGTGCTGGGTGGGCTTTGTTTTTTGTTCTCCCACTACATCAAGAGATGGAGCTAAGGTTACATGAACAAAAATCACATTTTTCAATCCATCTTCCACTCTGATTTGTCTTAATGCTTCTAAAAATGGCAGTGATTCAATATCCCCTACAGTTCCTCCACACTCTACAATCAAAAAATCTAATTCTTCGTCTTTTGCAATTTTCCTAATTCTATTTTTAATCTCATCAGTTATGTGGGGGATAATTTGTACACATGCTCCTAAATACTCCCCTCTTCTTTCTGCCTCAATTACTGCAGAATAAACTTGGGCCGTAGTAATGTTGTGGTTTTTAGGAATATCTTGATTCAAAAAACGCTCATAATTTCCTATGTCCATATCACACTCGCCCCCATCTGCAGTGACAAAGACTTCCCCATGAGCTATCGGATTCATAGTTCCAGCATCATAATTCAAGTAAGGATCTATTTTGACACAAGAAACTTTTTGGTTTGCTAATTGTAATAGTTTAGCAATAGAGGAAGTTGTGACTCCTTTACCGAGACCAGACATTACGCCCCCAGTCACAAAAATATACTTTGTCTGCACATTAATGAAATGGGAAAGGGGTTTTTGTATGTTTGGCCGATCAATCCCTCTGGCATTTATTTTTACAAACGTAAAAAAATTTTTTAATTTTTTAACTAATTTTAGAAATTACTTAGGTCTCACTTTTATTTCTCTAAAATACAATTTATTGTTGAGAACATCTAGGTAGTGGTCACATGAAGAAAGAGATCTGACTAATTGAGTAATGATTCAAGGCCACTATACTTTGACGACTGTTTTTTTACCTAATTTGGCATCTATCCGTTTTCAATAAATTCCCAAATCTAATTTCCCTAGTTTTATTCTAATTTATTTCTCAGAATTATAAAAAATTTAAAATAATTATTCTAGTACGTTAATAGATCTTTTAATTTTCTTAAACAATATTTTAAATCGTCTCTTTGATGGTATTGATCTGTAACAGATTCACAATTTACAGCTTGAGACCATTAATCTAATTTTGTAAATCACTTTGAGGTGATTTGTAATTATTTTATCTTGTATCGTAGTATGGCTATAACTGAATCATGAATTTCCAAATTTTTAATTATTTTTGGAGAAACTGCAAACTCAATTTTAGCTGATGTGTTTTTTGCAATCTCCAGCATTTTCATAATTTTTTTAAATTGTGGGGTGGTGTGGTACTCTGCAGAAACAATTAGCGTGTCTACTGCTCCAATTTCTAATGCCTTGTAAATAACATCATTTCTTTTTGCAGTTAACCCTTCTTTGAATAATTTTTCATATTTTTCAATAATTTCTGTAACATATTTTCTTCTATGTTGGTACAAGTGACGGATTATTTTCTTGTGAATCTCATTTTCTGGAGTGGATAAAGATAAGTTTTCTACAAATCGACATTTTTCTATCAACTCCGAATCAAGTTCACCATAAAATTCTTTTTTTGCATGACCAATTCCTCCCAACAGTATTAACTTAGAATTTGAATCCATAGTTTTGACTTTATTTGCAACTTTTTTGAAGAAAACATGAATTTTTGTTTGTCTAGCCCTTAGGAATCTTCCCTGACTTTGCCCTCCTTTTCTATGTCTTCCTTGTAAGTAAATTTGGAGTTTAGCCTCTTGGACTATCTGACTTCCATGAAATTTCTGTATTCTTGCAGATTTTTGATCAAGTGTAACTAACAAAACATCATAATTGGTTTTGAGAATGTCATTGAATGGTTTGATGTAAGCCCTTTTGCTAACCATGTAGATGTAAGGTAATTTTTTTGAGGTTGCAATATTTTTGATGGTTACTTTGCCATTTTTTATCCATCCAAAAATACAAAGGGTTTTTGTAAACTTGCCTGCTGAGGAAGGATTCTCTTTAAGTTTTGTGATTCTTTTTTCAATTTCTAATTCTATTTTTTCAAATGGCTCTTTTCTCCTTGTTTTCTGGAGCAAAAATATGGTTTCTTGTCCCTTACCGTATGGATAATAAACTGATACACATGGAGAATCAATCTGTTTTACCTCATAGAGAAACTGGTTAAGTGACAACCACTCTGTGGGGGAGATTTCAGAAGAATCTATGGTGTTTTTCATAAGTTTGGTTTATTGCTATGGTTATTGAATTTTGGGAAAAAATAATTAGATTTTAGTTTGCTTTTTCAAAGATCTGGCGAAAGTAGCAATTTTTTGCTCTAACTTATTTTGTGGAGTTTTTTCAATTAATTTTAAAAATGCACTCCCTACAATTACTGCATCTGCTCCAACAGAAATAAATTTTTTTACATCTTCCGGAGTTGATACACCAAAGCCTACCCCTACAGGAATTTTTGCTTTAGTTTGTTTTTTTACATTTTTGATTGCTTTAATTGTATAATTTTTAATTCCAGTTTTTACGCCAGTAGTGCCATAGACTGCCACAAGATACAAAAATCCTGAAGTGGATTTGGTAATTTTTCTTATCCTTTTTTTGGTAGTGTTTGGGGACACCAGAAATATGGTGTCTATATTTCCTTTGGCTGCATTTAGGTATTCTTTTGATTCTTCAATTGACATGTCTGGAAGAATAAAACCATCAATTCCTGCCTTTTTAGCCTCAGAAATGAACTCTGGATAACCCCTGTTATACAAAATATTGGTATATGTCATTAGCACAAGTGGCAGGTCCGTCAGTTTTCTGATTTTTTTTACAATGCTGAAAAAATTGTTTATTTTTGTCCCATTCTCCAAGGATACAGTACTTGCATTTTGAATAACCGGTCCATCCGCCAGTGGATCAGAAAATGGAAATCCTAATTCAATAATATCTGTACCTCCCTTCACTAGTCCTTTTATGGCAGACAGAGTAGCACGTTGGTTTGGAAACCCCACCATGATATATGATATCAATGCCTTTTCGTTTTTGGCTTTTAACTCTGCAAACTTTTCTTTAATCCTTGACATTTTTATCCAAATAGTTTTGAACTTCTTCGACATCCTTGTCGCCTCTACCAGAAAGTGTGACTACGATTGATTCGGATTTTTTATGCCTTTTTGCAACCTTGACTACCTCTGCAATAGCATGGGCTGATTCGAGTGCAGGAATAATCCCTTCAGTCCTTGTTAATAGCAAAAAAGCATCAATTACTTCAGAGTCAGTTGCAGAGTGATACTTTACTCGTTTATTGTCTTTAAGATACGAGTGCTCTGGTCCAACTCCTGGATAATCGAGTCCTGCTGATATACTATGAGTTTCAGTAATTTGCCCTTCGCTGTCTTGTAGTAAATATGTCATCATGCCATGTAGCACTCCCTTGGTTCCAGCTGAAAGTGTAGCTGAATGAAATCCTGATTTTAGTCCTTTACCTGCAGCCTCTACCCCAATAAGTTCCGCATCTGTGTCAATTAATGGATAAAATGTACCAATAGCATTTGAACCACCACCAACACATGCAATTACAATGTCAGGTGTTTTGTTTTGTATTTTTTTCATCTGTGATTTTATCTCCTTCCCAATCACACTTTGAAAATCTCTTACCATTACAGGATATGGGTGAGGTCCAACTGCCGAACCGAGAAGATAATATGTATTCTCTACATTGGTAATCCAGTCGCGTATAGCCTCATTAATTGCATCTTTGAGCGTCTGTGAGCCAGATTTTACAGGATGAACCTTGGATCCTAACATATTCATTCTGAAAACATTCAGCTTTTGTCTTATCGTATCCTTGTATCCCATGTATACTTCAGACTTTATTCCTAATGCTGCACAAGCCATTGCTGTTGCTACTCCATGTTGACCAGCTCCCGTTTCAGCAATAATTCTTTTTTTGTTCATTTTTTTTGCAAGTAACACTTGCCCTAGAGTGTTATTCATTTTGTGAGCCCCACCATGCAACAAATCTTCTCTTTTCAAATAGATTTTGGCCCCTCCAATTTTTTCTGTCAAGTTTTTTGCAAAATATAACGGAGTTGGTCTTCCTGCATATTGTTTGAGATAATAATCTAATTCTTTTTTGAAACTCTTATCATTTTTGAATTTAAGATAATTTTCTTCCAACTCCTGTACTGCTGGAACCAAAGTTTCGGGAATGTACTTTCCACCAAACTCCCCAAATCTTCCATTTTTAGGATACTTCAATATGCATTCACCAATTTTTTTACTTGTTCTTCAATGTTTTTGCTTTTCATTATGCTTGATCCTATCAAAAATGCGTCAGCTCCACACTTTTTTAGGTATTGAATGTTCTCTGGTGTTTCAATGCCACTTTCAGAAAGTATTGGTCTTGTTTTGTTAAATCCTTCCAGAACGGTTTCAGTAGTTTTAAGATCAATTTCTAGAGTATCCAAGTTTCTATTGTTAATACCTATCAAATCTGCTTTTGTTTTAAGCGCATTTTCAAATTCTTTTTTTGTGTGAACTTCCAAAAGGACCTGTAAGCCATTTTTATGAGCATAACCTACAAACTCGTCAATTTCTTTCAAAAATCCTTTATCAAAAAGTGACTGGATAAGTAGTATGTAATCTGCACCAATTTTCTTTGCGGCGTCAGTCTGAATTTTATCAATCATAATGTCCTTCATAATGAGTGGTATGTCCACTGATTTTCTTACTTTTATGAAATATTCTGGTGAACCATTAAACAGGTGTGGCTGAGTTAGAATCGACAATGCCTTGGAACCGCCTGCAATCATGTGCTTCGCAATGCTAACAGGGTCAGTCAGTGTTCTGATTTTGCCTAAAGAAGGCGATGCAAATTTAATCTCAGTTAGTAGTGTTGCATGCGTGTGACTTTTTATTATTTGTAAAAAATCTTTGGTTGATTTCTGTAAATTACACTCAACATCATACGTTCCATCATCTATAGCCATTTGTGAATTGTTCACTAATTTTCTTAAAATATTTTCAGCCATTAGATATCTCCTTTAATTTTGAGATGTCTCCTGTATCTTTTACAAAGTCTTCTAGTAAACCAAACGCCTTGCCATCTTTTATTGTTTTTAATGCAAGTTCTACTCCATCCTCAAAGTTTTTGGCAACGTTTGCAACAATAAGCCCACCTGCAGCATTAAGGGCTGTAGTTTCAATCATCGCCTGATTTGCTGTATTGTTTAAGACTCCTACAAATGATTTGATAGCATCCTTTTTTGTATTGATTTGAATATCCTTTAATGCTGATTTATGAAGGCCAACAACTTCTGGATCAATTGCGTTCATCAACACTTTGTCATTTCTTAAAATACATACCCGATTTACTGAACTAGTTGAGAACTCATCCATTCCATCATCTGAGCGTACTGTCATAATGTTTTCAATTCCTTTTCTTTTCATTATGAGTGGTAATCTATCCAGATATTCTATGGAAAAAACTCCCACAAGTTGATTTTTAACGCCAGCTGGATTCGATAAAGGTCCAAGAAGATTAAACGCAGTTCTTTTTCCAATTTGTTTTCGTGCCGAAGAAACATACTTCATTGAAGGATGGAATTTTTGTGCAAACATAAAACAGATGTTATGTTTCTCTAAAATGTTCGAAATTTGGGATGAATTTTGATTTAGATCATATCCAAAGTACTCAAAAATATCTGCGCTTCCTGAAATTCCAGAACTTGACCTGTTTCCATGTTTTGCAACAATTCCCCCTGCTGCGGCAACTACAAAAGATGCTGTTGTTGATATGTTGAAGGTTTGAAGCTTGTCTCCTCCAGTACCGCACATATCAATTATTGTTCCTTGATTTTTAGGCACAACTTTGAGGGCAAATTCGTTCATTTTATCAAGCATCCCTAAAAGCTCATCATCTGTCTCTCCTTTTTCAGCCAGAGTAGAAAGAAATGAGACATTCTCAGCATCTGTTGTTTTTCCTGATAAAATGTCTATCATTACTACATTTACTTCATCGTATGACAGGTCCGTTTTTTCTTCTAGTTTTTTAATCAATTTTGAAATCATTTTTGTTCTTTCACCTGTCTTATGAAATTGGCAAGGATTTTTTTTCCATCTTCAGTCATTATTGACTCTGGATGGAATTGTACTCCCTCGATTAGGTATTCTCTATGTCGAATGGCCATTACTTCTCCGTCATCTTCAGCAACTGCAGTTACTTCTAGGATTTCTGGTATGATAGTTTTATCTCCAACCAGTGAATGATATCTTGTTGCCCTAAATGGATTTTTTACACCTTTGAATAATTCTGAATTATTATGTTTCACCGGGCTTGTTTTTCCATGCCTTACACAACCTGCATTGGTAACTTTGCCTCCAAAAGATGATATGATTCCTTGGTGACCAAGGCATACCCCCAATATTGGAGTAGAGGTTCCTAAATCTTTGATTACATCACTGCATACTCCAAAATATTTTCTATCATCTGGAGTTCCAGGGCCCGGGGATATTACGATTCCATCAAATTTTTTTTGTTTAATTTCATTGATTGTGATTTTGTCATTTCGTATAACATCACAATCGACACCTAATTCTCCTAGATATTGTGCTATGTTATACACAAAAGAATCATAGTTATCAATAATTAGAAATTTCAATCTGATGCCTCCTTTAATGCTTGCAGCATGGCTCCTGCTTTATGCTCAGTTTCCTTAAATTCATTTTCAGCAATCGAATCTGATACAATTCCAGCTCCTGATTGGACAAATCCTTTTTTTCCATCTATGAATATACTCCTAATTGCAATTGCAAAATCACAACACCCATTGTATGAAAAATACCCTACGGCACCTGCATAAGGTCCTCTCGATTCAGTTTCCAATTCATCAATTATCTCCATGGCTCTTACTTTGGGCGCTCCAGATACAGTTCCTGCAGGAAATACTGCCTGAAACGCATCAAACATGTCCATTTCTGAAGACAAATTGCCCACTACATGGGAAACTATATGCTGAACATGACTAAACCTCTTTATCTTCATCAAAGATTCAGGATGAACTGTTCCATATTTGCATACTTTGCCAATATCATTTCTTCCCAAATCCACAAGCATCGTATGCTCGGCTAATTCTTTTTCATCGTGCAGTAATTCATCTGCGAGTTTTTTATTTTCTTCGTCGTCGTTTGTTACTTTTCTAGTGCCAGCTATGGGAAATGTTTCAACTTTATCATTGGTTATTCTTACAAGCATTTCTGGTGATGCGCCAATTACTGTTTTATCATTTTGTTTTAGATGATACATGTATGGTGATGGGTTTAGATTTCTTAGTGTTTTATACAGTGTAAGATTATCCCCCTCTACACCAAATGTAAATTTTCTGGATAATACCACTTGGAATACATCTCCATCATGGATGTATTGTTTTGCTTTATTTACGGTGCTAGAGAATTTCTCTTTATCCATATTTGGAACCACTTTGGTTGCATTAAAGGATCCGAAAGTATCGTTTGATATTTTAAATTCCTTGAACCTATTTTCGTCATGATAAAAATAAAATAATTTTCTGTGAACATTATCGTATAGTATCCCATCATCATAAATTCCAAACTCCATCAAGGGTTCTGGTGCATTATGTGTATTTGGAATTTTTTCTACTAGTCTTATTGCGTCATAATTGACAATACCAACTGCGCCTCCCAAATATCTGTATTCTAATTTGTCTGATTTTTTTAACAATTTTTTTAATTCTCCATATGGGTCATCTGTCTGAATAATTTCTATATCGTCATCTTTTCTGACAACCTCCACTTTGTTGGTGTAACCTTTGATGATAATTTTGGGATCAAAACCCATAACTGAAGTTTCAGCTAGAATTTCAGGACCTGTTAGAGATTCAAAGAGAAAGGAATTAGAATAATTTCGAGAAATTTTGTTGTAAATTTGAAATTGGTTTTCAGATAAATCTAGGGGTATGATCTGCGTTTGAGTATTTCCAAAGGTATTCACCCATTAACAAAATTTTGACCGTTTATTATTTAAA
>SMVA01169076.1_pt1 | contig 10381 bp, 10 predicted proteins | sample 2456451 | NCBI WGS metagenome assembly SMVA01 (sample SAMN11095933, study PRJNA526329) | marine sediment metagenome | biome: Marine sediment; feature: Surficial sediment; material: Deep marine sediment; isolation source: Hadal surficial sediment | place: Pacific Ocean | collected 2014-05 | depth...
CCACGGCCCCCATCGTGAGCATCCGGATCCGGAAGAAGGCGAAGTCGTAGGCATCGGTCGGAGGCAGACCCGTTCCGGCTTCGAGACTCACGGCAGGCGGCAACGCCCCTCCCAGCCACAGGAAGCCGACCACCCAGAGATTCAACAGCAGGCCGACCCAGACAACGCCCGTGGCCCGCTTGCGCCCGTAGAGCTCACTGATGAAGTCCGTACACAAAAAGGTGATCGGGTAGGGAAGCACGCCAACAGCCAGCGCCATCGGAATCCGCATTCCGAACACGGTGAACGAGAGCTCGATGAAGCGTGACACCCCGAGGATGTTCAGCATCGTCATCGAACCGATGAAGAGCCCTGCCAGGACCAGGAAAACGCGCTCGCGTCTCGCGTGAAGCTGGGACGCCTCGATCGGGTGCAGGTCCATCTCGGGGCGAGCTCCTAGCGCGAGATCCCCGGAGGAAGGGACCGATCAGGTCGAAAGGATCGTGACACAGCTGACGCCCGGAAATCCGTAGACATGGGTGTATCCAGTCTTGACGTCTCTCGGGATCTGATGCGAACCGGCGTCACCGCGAAGCTGGAGACAGACTTCGTAGATCTGGCGCAACCCCGACGCACCGATGGGTTCTCCGTTGGCCATCAGTCCACCGTCGGTGTTGATGGGGATGCGTCCATCGATGGCCGTCGCGCCTTCTCGCACGAGTGCCTCCTGCTCCCCGTCCTTGCAGAAGCCGTTCTCGGCCATGTGCATCATCTCGTGGCCGGCCTCGGTGTCCTGGAGCTGGGCCACGTCGATCTCCTGGGGACCGATCCCGGCCGCCTCGTAGGCCGCCTCCGAAGCCTGGACAGTGGGGCCGGGCACGTTGCGGGCCGGAGTGGACGGGCTCATCGTCTCGAACGAACCGTAGAGACGTGTCGTGAACACATCCGCCCGCAGATAGATCGGACGCGTCGTGTAGCGCCGGGCAACGTCGGCACGGCAGACGACCACGGCGGCAGCGCCTTCGCTGGGGGAGCAGAAGTGATACTGGCGCAGGGGATCACACACCATCGGCGAATTCTCGATCGCTTCGTAGTCCAGAGCCTTGCGCCTCCAGGCCGCCGGGTTGAGCGATCCGTTCTTGAAGTTCTTCATGGCGATGCGAGTCAAACAGTCGGACGTGATCCCGTGGTCGTACATGTAGCGCTTCGTCTTCATGGCAAAGAACTGGGGATTCATCGCCATGCCGGTCGCTCCATACCACTGGCCCAGGCCGATGCCCTCCATGTCGTCCCCCACCGAGAAGGCACCGCGGGGATGCTTGTCGAAGCCAATCACGATACCGATGTCGCCCGATCCGGCGTTGATGGCATGAGACGCGTTGAGCAGCAGGCTGCCGCCGGTGGCGCAGCCGTTGAAGATCGATGTGAAGGGAATGCCGGTCAACCCCAGGAACTTGATGATGCTGTCGGGTTGGGTCACTTCCAGGGCTCCCGCACAGGCGAACTGGATGTCCTTCCACGGCACGCGGGCATCCTCGAGAGCGAGATTCGCGGCCTTCACGCCCATCTGGATGGCATTGACTCCTTCGTGACGACCGAAGGGGTGCAAACCGATACCGATGATCGCGATGTCCCGGCTCATCTCGGCTCCCTACTCGCCCGTGCCAGCCACCGGCCGCCACGCAAACGTCATCACATCCCGGCCCTGGTCGTCTTCGACGAACTTCTCGATGCAGAGCTCCATCTCCATGCCGATGTCGAGTCGCTCGGGATCGTTTTCGGTGAGGCGCCCCTCGACCCGAATCCCTTCGGGCAGCTCCACGTAGCCGACGCCGAAGGCTTCGAATTTCTCGCGATCTGTCTGCCCGATGAAGGGTACGGGCGGCGGAAAGTGCTGCACCGTGAAAGTCCAGAGGGTTCCCCGCTGGCTCAGCAAGACGTCTTCAACCTCGCGACCCGCGCAGGCAGGACAGCTGTCCTGCTTGGGAAACGTGATCTCGCCGCAGTCGCCACACTTGCTGGCGATCAGTTGGGGGCTCTCGGCAGGCCAGGTGAAGAGGCCTTCCTGGATAGCGACTTGTTCGGACGACACGAGAGGGATCGGTAGCACATCCCCGAACCCGATTGATTCGAGGCACTCAACACCCCTACTCGACGCGCTTCAGCGTGTTCCGATCCGTGTGGTGGAAGACTTCGGATTGTCCCTTGACCTTCATCTGGGTGTCTTCCGAGTAGGTCAACCGGTCTCCATCGCAGCTGACGGTCAGCTCGTAGCGGACCGTCTTGAATTCCTCGTCCAGGAACTTGTTCGAGCAGATGCCATAGGTTTCGGAGCCGACCTCGGCACTCAGCTCGAAGCTCGTGGCGTCCGGTTCCACGGTTCCACCCGCGATCACGTTCACGCCACGCGGCACGATGAAGCAGCGCAGAACCTGCTTATTGGCGGCGTCCCACATCCAGTAGCCGAGCTCTTCGTGGAAGGGATCGTCCTCTCCCAAGCGCCAGGCCGTCGTCGAATAGCGCAGCCCATACAGAACCTGCTCGTGGTTCTCGACCGGCCCGAACGGATCGAACACCATCCGCTCGCGGAATTCGTTGCGCTCGGTCCCGCGATCGTCGCCGGGCGCCACGTCTTTTCCCGTCTCCCCTTCCCACACCCCCGCCAGCGCGGCCAGCGGCCCCAGCTTCTTCAGGATCTCATCAGACATCAGGCCTCTCTCCGATCTTCAATTGCGAGGTCTAGGCATAACCCCAGAAATGAGATCACGCCAACCGCGCTGGATCGGGCCGTGGCTGCCAAGTGCGGCACACGCCTGACCGGGAATCGACAATCTCGCGTCGCTCCCCCTCTACTAGACCCGGCCGCTTGAATCGATCAAGCCAGGGCGTATCCTCGCCGGCGACGTGGAGCTGACGCAGAGACCTGCTCTGGGAAGTCCCGGCCAACGTCTCGTCCTGGGACTGCTGTTGGTCCTGGCCGTCGCGCTCGTCTACCACCCACTGCCCGATCACGCCTTCATTCCACTCGACGATCCCGTCTACATCGTCGAGAACCCCCATTTGCGTTCCGGCCTGACCTCCGAATCCGTGCGATGGGCCCTCACCCAGCCCTATTTCGGCAATCGGATACCCCTGACGCTGCTGTCGTACGTGCTGGGTGTCGAGATCTTCGGGGCCGAGCCGGGACCCACCCTGCTCATCAACGCGGTCCTCCACGGGTTGGCCACGTTGCTGCTGTTCGCGGCTCTCACCCGCTTGACGGGCGCACCCGGCCGCAGCGCGTTCGTCGCCGGTGTCTTCGCCGTGCATCCGCTTCACGTCGAGTCCGTCGCGTGGGCCTCCGAGCGCAAGGACGTGCTGTCCGGTCTCTTCTGGATGGCCACGCTCTGGACCTATGCACGCTTCGTCGAGCGGCCCTCGGTCCCGCGCAATGCCAGCGTCTGTCTGGCGTACCTGCTGGCCTTGGCATCGAAACCGATGGCGATCACCCTGCCCTTCGTCCTGCTGCTGCTCGACGTCTGGCCCTTGGGACGACTTCGAATCGCACCTCGCCTCCGGTGGCTGGATCTGTGGCCTCGGATCGCCGAAAAGCTGCCGCTGCTTGCCATGTCCTTCGGGGCCACGCTCGTGACCTACGGCGCCCAGCGCGCGCAGGGCGCCTTTGATGCAGCGCAGTCGCTTCCGCTGGCGCTGCGGATCCAAAATGCAGTGATGTCGTATCTCAGCTATCTGGAAAAGGCGGTCTGGCCGACGAATCTGGGCGTCTTCTATCCCTTCCCCGAGTCGATTCCAATCTGGCAGCCGCTGTCCGCCGCCCTGTTGCTAGTCAGCGTCTCGGGGCTTGCGACCTACACCGCGAGCCGACGAGGATACTTCTTCGCGGGCTGGTTCTGGTTCTTGGGAACGCTCGTTCCGGTGATCGGCCTGGTCCAGGTCGGGATGCAGGCCCGGGCCGACCGCTACATGTACATCCCCCTGATCGGGCTTTCGATCGCATTGGCCTGGGGCATCGCCGAGCTTTCCACCGCCGTCAGACGACGCCAGACGGCCGTCACGCCGCTGGCGATTGCGGCGGTCGTAACACTCAGCGGACTCACCTTCGCCTCATCCCTACAGGTTCGCCACTGGCGCGACGGGGTCTCGTTGTTCGAACACACGCTGGCCGTCACCGGCGACAACCCCACGGCACGCGGCAATCTCGGCCTGGCGCTGCTCGAGCAAGACCGTGTCGACGAAGCTGTCCGCGAGCTGACCGCTGCGTTCCAGCTCCCGGTCAGAGGCCAGCGGGCCCGGGTCGCAGTCTTCCAGACGCTGCAGGGCGCGGGTCGCAAACGGCACCAGCGAGGGGACCTTCCCACGGCCATCGCGTTCTATCGCGCAGCCCTCGCGATCCAGCCGGACGCGGTTCCGCTCCAACTCCGGCTCGGCCACGCCCTGCTGGCTCAGCAACGCACGGACGAAGCGCAAGTCGTGTTTCTGGCCGCCGTTGAGACCAATGCACACATGGCCGAAGCCCACGCCGGGGTCGCTCAGGCCGCGGAAGCCATCGGCCAACCGGTTCTCGCTGCTCGCTACTACCGGCAGGCCTTGCGCCTCCGACCAAGTTGGCGAGCCATCGAGCAACGCCTGATCGTGCTGCTCGCCCTTCACCCGGAAGCCGATGAATAACGGTGCAACGCTGACGAGAAAGTATTACGAAAAGGCGGCTCAGTTTCGTCGCAACGGGACATGGATCGTAACGAGGACGATTCGATGAGCGAGGGCACGGCTCGCAGCGTGGGGTTCAGCGAAAAGCTGATCGCTCATGCCGTGGTGTTCTTTCTGGCCGGGGTGTCGTTCTACTGCAGCTTCACCAGCATCGAGATCTGGCCCTTCTCGCACTACCCGATGTACAGCAATGTGGCGAGCCCGTCGTATCGGCAGATGATTCTCATGGGAATCACGGCGACGGGAGAAGTCGACCTCACCCACGGCCGATACTTCCGACCCTTCCACGTGGGTCGAATTCGCGTCGCATACGATCGTCTGCGCAAGCAGAACGAAAACCGCAGGCGACGCATGGCCATCAGAGGTAGGAAGCTTCCCGAGGGATACGCCGACAAGCGGCTCCGGATCGCCACGCTCTACCTTTTGTATCGATACGAAACGTTGCGCCGCGCCGGTGCCCACGACGGTCCCAAGATTCGCGGACTCCGTCTCTACAGCTACGAGTGGGATCTGGAATCCGGAGCCCACAATCGCGAGTCTCCGAAGCGCATCAAGTTGATCGCCGAATACCGGCCGGGTGGCGGAGGCCGACTGTGATCCGCTCCGCGCTCGCAGCCTGGAATCGGTATTGGTTCTCACCGGCGTCGGCCACCACGCTCGGCGTGTGTCGCTTCATCACCTGCGCCCACTTCCTGAACTACTTCTGGAGCACCGACCTGGCGCTGTGGGGGGCCGTTCCCAACGTGCTCTGGATGCCGATCTATTCCTTCCAGCTTCTGCAGCTTCCACACGCCTCGGCTGCGACGCTAGGCGTGCTCCAGATCGTCTGGAAGACCAGCCTGGCCACTGGCGCGCTAGGGCTCTTCACGCGCCTGAGCACGTCCGTGTCGTGCGTTCTCGGGTTCTACCTGATAGGGCTCACCCACAGCTTCGGCAAGACCGACCACGCCGACACCGTGGTACCCCTCCTGCTGTTGGTGCTGGCGTGCTCGCGGTGTGGGGATGCCTTTTCGTTCGACCGTCGTATCAGGGCGTGGCGGCGACGCAACCTGGAAGCCGACCCCGGAGTCCCCAGCAGCGGCGCCTATGCCTGGCCCATCAAGACCGTCTGGATGCTGCTAGGCCTCGTTTTCGGAGCTGCCGGGATCTCCAAGATCCGAAACGGCGGCGTCGACTGGATCATCAGCGACAGCATGAGGAACATCCTGCTGAAGCATCACTATGCTGGATACGAGCCCGCCAGCCGAATCGGACTGGTCATCGCCGAATATCCATGGGTCTACAAACCCATGGCGGCGGCGGGGATGATCTTGGAGACTCTGGCTCCACTCGGCATGCTGAGTCGAATCGCCCGGGTCACCATCATCCCAGGCCTCCTGGCCATGATCCTGTTGTTTCGAGTCACCCACGGATTCAGTCCGCGCCCCTACTACGCAATGTTCGCGTGGTTCATCCCATGGTCGGAACTCTTCGACACGCTACGAAACGCCTGGCTGGCACACCGACCGGAAGCCTCACGATGAGCCGCATCGGGGAGTGACAGGCCGGTTTCAGGCGACGACGACATCGAGGATCACGGCAGCGTAGAGGAGAGACAGGTAGATCAGTGACGCGAGGAACAGGCGACGGCCCCATTGCACCTCGCCCGCCTGCCCCGGCTCCGGCCGACGCAGTGCTCGAATCAGAAGCCACAGACCCAGTACGATGGCGACGATCAGGTAGATGGGGCCGCTGATTCCGGTCATGAAGAGCAGTGCACTCACGGGTACGAGCAAGACCGTCGCGGCGATCGCGACCCTGCGTGTCACAGCGAAGCCGCGCACGGCGGGCAGCGTGCGGATGGCTGCACGCTCGTAGTCTTCCTGAATGAACAGCGCAAGGCCAAGAAAATGCGGGATCTGCCAGAGAAACATCAACGCGAAGAGCACGAGCGCCGGCGCCTGGATCGAGCCGGTGGCAGCCGCCCAGCCCAGTAGCGGCGGAATGGCGCCGGGAACGGCCCCGACGTAGAGCGCGAGAGGTCCCCTGCGCTTGAGCGGCGTGTAAACGAGTACATAGAGAACCAGTGCGGTCAGCGACAGTACCGCCGCGAGAGCATTCACCCACAGCGTGAGCAGGAGCAAGCCCGACAGCCCCAGAACGACACTGAACCCGGCCACCACCTCGGGCGTCAGGCGCCCGGCCGGCAACGGCCGGTCTCGCGTGCGCAGCATTGCGGCGTCGGTGTCGCGTTCCAGCAGCATGTTGAGCGCGTGGGATGCGCCGACGACAAGGGCCGTGCCAATGAGCATCAGAGCGAACGTCGTCGCACCCATCGTCTCCCCCGCCAGCAACGCACCGCCAGCCGTCGAGAGCAGCACCAGGCTCGTGAGCCGTGGCTTCGTGAGGGCAATCAGGTCAGTCAACGCCGTCGTGGCGCTAAAAGATTGGGTGATCATCCGTTCTCCACGGGATGCGGACAGCGCTTGACCGCGCCGGTCGTGATCAATTTTCAGACCCCCTGTTGCCCCTGCCGAACAGCCGATTGGCCGGCATGCGAGAACGGATTTCATCGAGCTCCTCGCAGGTCACGATGTCCAGGCCCCTCTCCCGGCAGGACGACTCGACGGAACGGACGACCCTGCCGCGTACGAAAGCGGGTATGGCGTGCATCCGCTCACGCGCCGCAGGCTCCCATTCGAGCTCGCGGACCTCCTGCTTGCCGTACTCGACCCCGGTGGGGAAACGCTCACGTGCCCCAGGAGCGGATCCGGGTTGATGCGTGCAGAGCCCATCTTCCGCCATGTAGTCACCAGTGGAGCCATACGCGCGGGCACGACAACCGCCGCATACCGGGGTGAACTCACACTTCCCGCAACGTCCGCCCAGCGACCCCCGCTGGCGGATGCGTACGAAGGGTTCCGAAGACTCCCACAAGTCGCGCAGGTGGGCCTCCTTCAGGTTGCCGCCGAAGACCGGCAGGTAGGGACACGGCGTCACGTCACCATTGGGCCGGATTCCCATGTAGTGCGTGCCCGCCGGGCATCCCCCCGCACCCCCGGAGTACGTCTTGAGGAACGGAGAATCCGGATCGCGCTCGAACACGGTCTTCACGTAATGGGGCGCGCACTTGGCATTGACCATCATCTTGCCCTGCTGCGCCTGCTGGATCTTGTGCAGCTGTTCCAGCACCTGATCGTATTCCTCGGGTGCAATGTCCGACACGAAGACTCCGCGCCCCGTCGTCACCAGGAAGTACAAGTTCCAGACCTTGGCATGCAGCTCCTGCTGGGCGAAATCGGCGATTTCCTCAAGCTGGTTCACGTTGTGCTTCCCGACCGTCGTCTGGATGATGAACGGGAGGCCGACCTCATCCAGAACTCGCGCGCCGTTTACCGTGTTGCGCCAAGCACCCCGTACGCCCCGAAAGCGGTCGTGTACATCGGGATCCAGAGAGTCGAGGGACAACGCGAGGCCACGGACTCCCGCGTCCTTCAGGGTGCGCGCCAGCCGCTCGGTGACCAGCACTCCGTTGGTTCCCACGACGACCCACAACTGCTTCGCTGCGGCATAACGGACGATTTCGAGGATGTCGCGCCGGAGCAGCGGCTCGCCGCCGGTGAGGATCGTCACGGCCTCCGGCGCGAACGAGGCAATCTCATCGACGACCTTCTTGCACTCGTCGGTGTTGAGCTCGCTGCGATCCGCGAAAGCCTCGCTGTCGACGCGGGGCGAGGGCCCCGCATCGAGATAGCAGTGCTCGCACTGGAGGTTGCAGCGATAGGTCAGGTTCCAGGAGATCACGTAGGGCCGCTGGAAGACCTGCTCTACCGTCGGAAGCGCGTTGTTGGTTTCGTCCTGCATCATGTCCCTCTACATCCCAAAGAAATCCTTGGCCTGTTCGAGCACCTGCGCGTCGATCTGAGTCAAGCCACGCTCCTTTGCGTACGTCTCGATCCCCGTCTTGGCCATGGGGCGGGCGAACTCGGGAACGTTCTCGAGGCGCGAACTCGCCTCGGACGTCCATGGAAATCCGATATTCAGGTCATCCTGGCCCCCAACCATGCTCTGCACCACGCCCGAGAAGGGGCACTTGGAGGCTCCCTCGGTCTCGGCCGATGCTCCGCCGACCGTGACTCCCAGCGAACCCACCACCTGCGTCTCGTAGGGGTTGGTCAGCATGGCGATCTCATGGTCACAGCTCGGACAGCCGTACACGACCGTGAGTGAGCCGCGCTCGGGAGGATTGACCTCCTTCAGCTTCATGGCTTCATCGCAGGAAACGCATAGGAACTTCATCGTCTCTCCTCCGAAAAAGGCGCGCACTCGGAGGCCCGTCGACAGACCTCTTCAGCAATGCGCTGCACGGGCTGCCAGGAGAACGATCCTGGCGAATCGGCAAGGGAACCGCCTCGATCGCAGAGTGCGGCCAGTTCGGGGTCGAATGGCACCGTCCCCAGACAGGGAAGGTCGAGCTTCACATCGGACGGCACAGGAAACAATGGCTTGACCCGCCCACAGTCCGAGCAGTAGTAGCCATCCATGTTCTCGATGTACCCGAGGATTCGATTCGGAGTCTTCGCGAGCGCATCCAGCGAGCGGGCGACGATGCCCCTGGACATGTCGGAGGGAATCGTCACCAACACGAAGAGTGTCGCGGGGCCCAGCAGCTCGGCGTACTGCACGATCCTCTCTGCGCCAGGCGGGAGATCGACCAGCAGGTAGTCGAGCTTGCCCCAGTTCATGCACGCTAGCAGCTCCCGCAAGACCGTGAATTCCTTGGTGGCGCGCCAGGTGTGCGAAGAGCCGCTGGCCACACTCTCGAACTCGACGGCGCGCGGCTCAGGAACCACCATGCCCATGGAGACCACCCCGATCCCGTTCCGCGTCTTCGGCACCGGCACCCCACTCTCGTCGGGAACCAGGATCCGGTCCTGCAGAGTGCCGAGACGGGCCTGGCAGGGGCCGTTCAGATCGGCGTCCAGGATGGAAACCTGATTCCCCAGCTCGCGGAGCGCGCAGGCAAGCTGCATGGTCAGCGTGCTCTTGCCAACACCTCCCTTGCCAGATCCCACCGCCAGCAGGTTGCGCACGCCAGACAGGTTTCGTGCAATGCTCGCCTGCTGGGCCTCTACCTGCTCGAGGATGTCCGAGCCTCCGTCGCCAACAATGTCGTAGTAGCCCTTCATACCCTGCTCCGAGGAATCATCGTTGTGTATTCGAATTCGGGACGACGGCGTAGCGCGTGTACGTCCGGCCTTGTTCGAAACCCATCGACTCGAGGCTGGCCCAGGAGATCTCTTCGTTGGAAACCCTGGGAACCGTCACGGCGAGAGAACCGGCCTGGCACGCAACCCGGACCACGATCTCGAGCAGGACGCGGGCGTCGACTGCCCCCTCTTCCAGTGACCGCGCCGCGCCGAGGGCGACGATCTCACGCCGGCCTTCGTCGGGAAGGTCGCGGAACAACACATGGGCCTCCACCCGCGTGTCGGATGCAATCGCGAGTCCGCGGATCTGGTCCTTTCGGTTCTGCAGCGTCTCCAGGGCACGCTCCCAGCTGCGGGGAACGGAGGGATCCAAGCTTCCGTAGCGGAGCAGATCGTCTAGGCCCGCTTCGGTGACTTCGCCCGCCGCACGCGAGGGTGCGAGCGGATTCGACAAGCTGAAGTCGGCAAACCGCTCCTCGGCCTGGTACCCCACGCTCTCGAACAGA
>SMVA01295926.1_pt1 | contig 10379 bp, 5 predicted proteins | sample 2456451 | NCBI WGS metagenome assembly SMVA01 (sample SAMN11095933, study PRJNA526329) | marine sediment metagenome | biome: Marine sediment; feature: Surficial sediment; material: Deep marine sediment; isolation source: Hadal surficial sediment | place: Pacific Ocean | collected 2014-05 | depth 0-1...
ACTCGGCCGTCCTCGATCGCGAGCTCGCCGACGCGGTCCGGCGCATCGAGGGTTCGCTGCGCGCGACGGACCTGCTGGCCACGGGCGACGACGGCGCCTTCCTGCTCCTGCTGCCCCAGACCGATGCCCTGGGTGCCGGTGTGCTGACCCAGCGAATTCGGGCGGCCTTCGCCGCGCTCTGGGAGGGTCGCGAGGCGCCCGCGGTGCGCTTTGCGTCGACGACCTATCCGGTCGACGGGACGCAGCTCGAGACTCTCGAGCGCGTGCTCGAGGAACGCGTCGAGCAATCGAAGACGAGCCTGCTCGCGACACGGCCGGATTTCGCATGTCCCCAACCGCTCGATCCGATGCTCGATCGGATGCTCGAACTCGGCACGATCGAACCGGTCGAGGCGGAGGGGCAGATCCTGCGCTTCGTGCTCGAGGATGTCCTGCGTCGACCGGCCGAGCGCGGCGTGCTCTATCTCTCGCCGGGGGTGCGCTGGCTGCCGGATGTGCTGGAAGCGCTGCAGGAGATCCGGGGCCAGGTCTGTCGCGCCGAAATCATCCTGCTCGCCGAGGGGGAGGAGCGCGAAATGAATTCCCAGATCACCTGGGTGGCCAAGTCGGGACTCGATTCCCGCCGGCCCTTTCTCGTCTATTTCGGCGACGGTCCGGCCTACGCCATGATCGGTCAGCGCACGCTGGCAGCCACGCGTTCCGCGATTTTCCAGACCGCGGATCGAGCCCTCGTCGAACACCTGGCCTTCGAACTCGGGCGTGAGCTCGGGATCGTTCACTCGATTCAGGGGGACTGAAGGCGCCATCATGTCGAGCGACCTGATACTCATCGCAGACGAAAATCTGGGCCGGGCCCAGCGCGTGGCGATCGCCCTGGAGGCGGCGGGCCATCGTTGCCGGGTGGCGCCCCACGGCGCCGTCGCGCTCGAGATCGCGCTGGCGGAGCAGCCCCGGGTGATCGTGACCCAGGCGGAACTTCCACTCGTCGATGCGGGCAAACTGGCCGAGATCCTGCGCGCCAATCCCCGCACCCGATCCACCCGCTTCCTGTTCCTGGGCGTCGAGTCCCCGCGCGCCGGGGAACTCGGGGGCGTGGGCGACGAGACGCTTTCGGCCGCGGCCGAGACCAACGACATCCACGACGCGGTCGAGGTGCTGCTCGATCGCCAGGCGCGCATCGAGAGCCTCGAAGAGCGCGCCGGCGTCGAGCGCGAATTCGAGGGGACCCTGTTCGAGTTGCGACCGGCGGATCTGCTCCAGATGTTGCACATGCGGCGTGCCAGCGGTCGCTTGACGTTCACGCCGGTACTCGACGACGGTTCGACGCCGCACGGCTGGATCCAGCTGTGCGAAGGCGAGATCCACTCGGCACAGGTGGGACCGGTGACCGCCGAGAAGGCGCTGTATCGGATTCTCGATTGGCAATCGGGTGAGTTCCTCTTCGAGCCCGCCGCGATCGACTCGCCGGCCTCGATCAAGGCCCCGACCCGCCTGGTCCTGGCCGAGGGCCTGCGACAGCTCGACGAGTGGAATCGGCTGGCGCCCAAATTGCCGCCGATCGAGTCGCCGGTGAAGCTGTGCGTCGATCGCGGCGAGCTGCCGCAGAAGGTCCACCCGCTCACCCAGGAGATACTCGGCCTGCTCGAGGAAGCCGACCGCGTGGGCGATGTCGTCGATCGATGCAGCAGTCCCGACTACCAGGTCCTGCGCACGCTCCACACGCTGGCCGAGCGGGGGATCATCGAATTCGGTCGCGCGCGGATCGCGCCGGTCGAGGCTTCGCGGCACACGCTCTTCCACGAGGCGCAGTGCCGACGGCTGCGAAGCTTCGCCCAGCAGGGCCTCGCACGGGAGATCGCGCCGCCGACCAGCAAGCTGCTGATCGTGGCCGCGAGCGAGGCGATCGCCGAGCAATTCGCGAGCCTGCTCGTCAAGGTCCCCGGCTGCGAACTCTCGCCGCGTTTCGAGCGCGGGCAGCTCCGTTCGTCGGATCTCGAGTCGATGGCCCGGATCGATGTCGACGGGGAGTTCGGAATCGATCTGGTTCATCTGCCCAAAGCGCCGGCCTTCGAGCCGCTGTGGCGCTTTGCAGGTCATCGCGCCCTGGGCACGATCTTCCTGCTCGACGCACGCGTGGGGGTCTCCGCGGCCGGTCTCGCCGAGATTGCCGAGGTGCTCTCGAAGGCGCCCGGTGCCCGCACCTTCCACGTCGTGTTGCTGTCCGAGGGCGAGCGGCTCTCGCCCGACGATCTGCGCGACAACCTTTCGCTGATCGACGACGCGAGTCTATTCCTGCTTCCGATCGAAGCGGACAGGGATCCGAGTTCGGTCCTGCGCAGCCTGTTCGCGAGGATCGTCCCTTGAGTCCGGAAGAACTGAAACGATTCAAGCTTTTCGCGGAATTCAGCGAGGACGACCGGGAGGCGCTCGCCGAACTGCTCGAGGCGCGACGCCTGCCGGATGGCAAGAGCGCCTGCCGTGAGGGCACGGAGGGCGAGGGCCTGGTGCTGCTCTGCGAGGGGCGCTTGAAGCTGAAGAGCGCCCGCACGGGCAAGGTCCTGGCCGTTCTCGAGGCGCCGGCCCATCTGGGTGCCGCTTCGCTCTTCTCGTTCGGAAAACGCGAGGTGACGGCAATCGCGGACGGGCCCGCGCTGGTTCGCACGCTGCCTCGATCCGGTTTGCCGCGGCTGGCGGACGATGCGCCCCGGGCCGCGTTTCGGCTGGCGGAGGCGATCGCGGGAGAACTCGCCGCGCTGGCGCGCCAGGGCATCGACGTGCTCGTCGCGAACGACCCCGAAGACCTGCGGTAGCAGCCCACACGGCAGACGGCGGGTGCCGCGGGCGGCGCGATTCGGTTGACCGTCTGCGGGCACCCGATTATCCTCCGGCATCGATTTCGCGGGGGTGACGTGGCTGGCGGGCCAGTCTCTTGATCGGCAGCGCCCGATGGTGACCCCTATCCACGGGTTCCTTGCGCATTCGTGATCCTGGATCTGCGCGCTTTCGATGTGACTCTCGATGTGTCTTTAGGCTTTCCGCTTCGAGCGGGTCGCGAAGCGCAGAGGCAAAAACATTCAGACAGGCGGCATGGAGTAGCGATGAGCCAATTGGAGATCCGCGAGGGACTGACATTCGACGACGTCTTGCTGGTGCCCGCAGCGTCCGAGGTCTTGCCTGACGAGGTCGATCTTCGTACCCGCTTGACCACCGAAATCGAATTGAATACGCCGCTCATCTCCGCCGCGATGGACACGGTCACCGAACACGAGACCGCCATCTGCATGGCCCGCAATGGGGGCATCGGGATCGTCCACAAGAATTTGAGCGTCGCCGAACAGGCCAGCGAAGTCGACAAGGTCAAGCGATCGGAATCGGGCATGATCGTCGACCCGATCACGATGCGGCCCGAGCAGCCGATTCGCGAGGCGCTCGAGGTGATGAGCCGCTTTCATATTTCCGGCGTGCCGGTCACCCGTGACGGCCGGGCCGTGGGCATCCTGACCAATCGCGATCTGCGCTTCGTGAAGGATGTGTCGCCTGAGATCTCGACCGTGATGACGACCGAGAACCTGGTGACCGTCCCGCCCGGGACGACGATGGAACGCGCGCGCGAACTGCTGCACGAACATCGCATCGAGAAGCTGCTGGTCGTCGATGACGCCGGCATGCTGTGCGGATTGATCACGATCAAGGATATCGAGAAGACCGAGCGCTATCCGGATGCCTGCAAGGACGATCTCGGGCGGCTGCGCTGCGGTGCGGCGCTCGGCGTCGGTCCGGATCGGCTCGAACGCGTGCAGGCGCTGGTCGATGCGGGCGTGGACGTGGTCATCGTCGATACGGCCCACGGTCATTCCGCGGGTGTGCTCGAAACCGTTCGCGAATTGAAGAGCGATTTTCCCGACCTCTCCCTGGTCGGCGGGAATGTCGCGACGGCGGAGGGCACGGAGGCCCTGATCAAGGCGGGTGTCTCCGCGGTCAAGATCGGCGTCGGGCCGGGCTCGATCTGTACGACTCGCATCGTGGCCGGCGTCGGGGTGCCCCAGTTCACCGCCATCCGCGACGCGTCGGAGGTCGCCAAGCGGGCCGGCGTCCCGATCATCGGAGACGGCGGGATCAAATTTTCGGGCGACGTCGTGAAGGCGCTGGCCGCCGGGGCTTCGACGCTCATGATCGGATCGCTCTTCGCCGGGACGGACGAGTCGCCGGGCGAGGTCGTGCTCTTCCAGGGACGCTCCTACAAGGTCTATCGTGGGATGGGCTCGCTCGGCGCCATGGCGGCGGGCAGTCGCGACCGGTACTTCCAGAGCGACGTCGAGAACGACGAGCTCGTCCCGGAAGGCATCGAGGGCCGCGTGCCGTATCGCGGCAGCCTTTCGCAATCCCTCCACCAGCTCTACGGAGGCCTTCGCTCGGGCATGGGCTATTGCGGGGCGCCGAACCTCGAGACGCTGAGCGCGGACGCGAAATTCGTTCGCATCTCGGCGTCAGGGCTGCACGAGAGCCACGTCCATGATGTGATCGTGACCAAGGAGGCACCGAACTATCGGACGGAATAGCAGGCCCACGCCGCTGAGTGCTTCGCCCCCCCGCGAAGCCATCCCGACCCGCTGGGGTCGATCACTCGAATCCCTCGGCCGAGTTCCCCGCTCGGTCGACCTTATCTTTCGCGGTCCGGCCGTCCTTCGCGGTTCGACCGTCCTCCCCGGTCCGGCCGCGGACCGCTTCACGGAAGAGGCCGCGGAATCGGCCAAGGATCGACCCCTCATGTCTTCTCGCTCCCCCTCTCGCTCTGGGGCCCAGAGTTCGCGGATCCTGATCCTCGATTTTGGTGCCCAGTATTCCCAGTTGATCGCTCGTCGTGTGCGCGAAGGGCAGGTCTATTGCGAACTCCACCCCGCCGATATGGATCTCGAGGCCGTCCAGGCCTTCGCTCCCAGCGGGATCATTCTCTCCGGTGGGCCGAGTTCGGTGCTCGACCCGGACGCCACCGACATGGCGGAGGGGGTGCTCGAGCTGGGCGTGCCCATCCTCGGGATCTGTTATGGGCTGCAGCTGCTCGTCCAGCGTCTCGGCGGCAAGATCGAATCGGCCGACGACCGCGAGTACGGACGCGCCACGCTCAAGATCGAGCGCGAGGATCCGCTCTTCGAGGGATTGCCGACCGATGCCGATCAGGTGGTCTGGATGAGCCATGGCGACCGGGTGCTGGCGCTGCCGGATGAGATGAGCGTGATCGCCAGCTCCGGCGGGTCGCCCTTCGCGGCGGTTCGCTCCGAGAGCCGGCCGTTCTGGGGTGTGCAGTTTCATCCGGAGGTCGTGCACACCGAGCACGGCAGACAGATCCTCGAAAACTTCGTGCACCGGATCTGCGGTTGTCGCCCGAGCTGGACGATGGCGTCCTTCGCCGACAATGCGATCGAAGCGATTCGCGAACAGGTCGGCGACGGCCGGGCCATCTGCGGACTGTCCGGAGGCGTCGATTCCTCGGTGGCGGCCACGTTGGTCCATCGCGCCATCGGCGACCAGTTGACCTGCATCTTCGTCGACCACGGCATGATGCGGAAGAACGAGCGGCAGGAGGTCGAAGCGCTCTTCGCCGAGACGCTCGGCGTGAAGCTGATCGCGGTCGATGCCTCGGAGCGGTTCCTGGCCGCGCTCGCCGGGGTGACCGAGCCCGAGAAGAAGCGCAAGATCATCGGCAATCTCTTCATCGAGGTGTTCGACGAAGAGGCCAGCAAGATCGGAGAAACCGGGGGCCCGGTGGACTTCCTGGTGCAGGGGACGCTCTACCCGGATGTGATCGAGAGCATGTCGGTCAAGGGCAAATCCGTCACGATCAAGACCCACCATAATGTGGGCGGGCTCCCCGAGGACATGAAACTCAGTCTGATCGAGCCCCTGCGCGAGCTCTTCAAGGACGAGGTGCGCGCGGTCGGTCGAGAGCTCGAACTTCCCGATCGTGTGCTCGGGCGCCATCCCTTTCCCGGCCCGGGGCTGGGAATCCGCATCCTCGGCGAGGTCACGCTCGAGCGCCTGATTCCGCTCCGGGAAGCCGACGCGATCATGCTCGAGGAGATCCGCGCGGCGGGGCTCTACGATGAGATCTGGCAGGCGCTCGTCGTGTTCCTGCCGGTGCAGAGCGTCGGCGTGATGGGGGACGATCGGACCTACGAAAACGTGGTGGCCATTCGCTGCGTGAGTTCGACCGACGCGATGACCGCGGATTTCTCCCATATTCCGTACGACGTGCTCGGCCGGATCTCGAATCGCATCATCAACGAGGTGAGCGGAATCAATCGCGTCGTGTATGACATCTCGAGCAAACCCCCCGCCACGATCGAGTGGGAATAGGAGGCCCGACCGCCCGTGCCCGCGCCCTTCGTCCATCTTCATCTGCACACGCAGTACTCGCTGCTCGACGGCGCCATCAAGCACAATCCGCTCTTCGAACGCGCGAAGGCAGCGAATATGCCGGCGGTCGCCCAGACCGATCACGGCAATCTCTTCGGAACGGTCGAATTCTACGAGAAGGCCCGGGCCAACGGCGTGAAGCCGATCATCGGCTGCGAGGTGTATTTCGCCGGCGGTTCGCGCTTCGATCGCGAGAAGAAGCAGCGTGAGGAAACCGGCTACGACGCCATCAACCATCTGCTGCTGCTGGCGATGGATGCCACCGGCTATTCGAACCTGATGAAGCTGGTCTCGAAGGCCTACCTCGAGGGCTTCTACTACAAACCGCGAATCGACTGGTCGCTCCTCGAAAAGCACCATCAGGGGTTGATCTGCACCTCGGGATGTTTATCGGCGCCGGTACCGCGGACGATCCTGGCCCAGGAGGGCAACAAGGCCTGGACGATGGCCGAGGATTTCCAGCGCCTCTTCGGCGATCGCTACTACCTCGAGATCCAGCGTCACGGGATTCGGGAACAGGAGATCGTGAATCAAGAGCTCTTCAAGATGCATCACGACATGGGGATCCCCCTGGTCGCGACCAACGATGCGCATTATCTCGACGAGCACGACCACGAGGACCACGACATCCTCTTGTGTGTCGGAACCGCGGCCAACGTCGCCGACGAGAAGCGCTTCCGATTCGACGGCGCCGGCTTCTATGTGAAGGATGGCGACGCGATGCGGGAGGTCTTTCACGACTACCCGCAGGCGATCGAGAGCACCCTCGAGATCGCCGAGCGCTGTGATGTCGAGATTCCGATGGGCACCTATCACATGCCCGACTATCAGGTCCCCGCCGGCAAGAGTCTCGACGAGGTGATGGAGGAGCAGGCCTGGAGCGGGCTGCGTGAAAAGCTCGGGATGGAGCCCGACGAACCCTTCAAGGCGGATCGACAGCCCTACGTCGATCGGCTCGAGCACGAACTCGGCGTGATCAAGAAGATGGGCTTTCCGGGCTATTTCCTGATCGTCGCGGACTTCATCAATTACGCGAAGGCCAACGGGATCCCCGTCGGACCGGGCCGTGGAAGCTCCGCCGGCAGTCTGGTGGCCTACGGGATGAACATCACGAATGTGGATCCCGTCGAGTACGACATCATCTTCGAGCGTTTCCTGAATCCCGAGCGGATCTCGATGCCGGATATCGATGTCGACTTTTGCATGCGAGGACGCGAGCAGGTGATCCGCTACGTCGCGGAAAAATACGATGGCGCGGTCCCGGAGCGCGCCGAGGACGACCCGCGCCACGAGCTCGACGGGAAATACGACGCCATGAAGGTCGCGCAGATCGTGACCTTCGGGACGCTGCAGGCGAAGGCGGCGATCCGTGACGTCGGTCGCGTGCTGGGCATGAGCTTCGGCGACGTGGACCGGATCGCGAAGCTGATTCCCGAGGTGCTCGGGATCAAGCTCGCGGAGGCCATCACGCAATCGCCGGAATTGCGTGCGCTCCGGGATTCGGACGGTCAGGTCAAGCGTCTGCTCGATACGGCGATGAACCTCGAAGGGCTGACCCGCCACGCCTCGAAGCATGCGGCGGGGGTGGTGATCGGAACCCGGCCGCTGATCGAGATGGTGCCGCTCTACAAGGACGCCCGGTCCGGCGACGTGATGACCCAGTACAACATGGGCTGCATCGAGAAGATTGGCCTCATCAAGTTCGACTTCCTGGGGCTGAAGACCCTGACCCTGATGGCGGATGCGGAGCGCCTGATCCGCAAGAAGCCGGGCTTCGCGGACTTCGACGTCAACGCGATCGCGATGGATGACGAGGCGACCTACGACCTGCTGTGTGCGGGCGATACCGAGGGCGTATTCCAGGTGGAATCCTCGGGCATGACGGACCTCGTGCTCAAGCTGAAGCCGCGGACCTTTCGCGAGATCATCCCGCTGGTCGCACTGTATCGGCCGGGCCCGCTTCAGTCGGGCATGGTCGACGACTACGTCGCGCGCAAGACCGGCACGACCCGCACCGAGTATCTGCACCCCTCGATCGTCGATCTCACGGAGGAGACCCTCGGCGTCATCGTCTACCAGGATCAGGTGCTGCAGATCGCCCAGCGAATGGCGGGCTACAGCCTGGGTGAAGCGGACACGCTGCGCCGTGCCATGGGCAAGAAGAAGGCCGACGTCATGCAGGAGCAGCGAAAGCGCTTCGTGGATGGCTCGGTCGCGAACGACATCAGCGCGAGCGAGGCGGGGCGGGTCTTCGACCTGATCGTCGAGTTCGCGGGCTACGGATTCCCCAAGGCGCACTCGACGGCCTACGCGTATATCACCTATCAAACGGCCTTTTTGAAGGCCAACCATCCGGCGGAATATCTGGCCTCGGTGCTGACCATCGAGTCGGTGAATCACGACCGCCTGTCCCGCTATATCGCGCATGTCCGCGAGAAGGCGATCGAGATCCTGCCGCCGGACGTGAACGAGTCGGAGCAGGATTTCGGTGTGGTCGAGGGCGCCATCCGCTTCGGTTTCGCGGGCATCAAGAACGTCGGCGCCGGCGCGATCGAGGTGATCCTCGAGGCGCGCGGCGCCGCCGGTCCCTTCGAGAGCCTGTTTGATTTCGCGGACCGGGTGGACGCCCGCAAGGTCAATCGCCGGGTGGTCGAGGCGCTCGTGAAATGTGGCGCCTTCGATTCCCTGCATCCGGGACGCGCCTCGGCCTGGGCCTCGATCGACATGGCGCTGGAGCGCGCGGCGGCCACCCAACGCGATCGTGCGGTCGGACAGGAGAGCCTCTTCGGGGGCATGAACGACGGCGCGGGGCTCGATGAGCCGAAGCTCGTCGAGGCGTCCGATTGGAGCGAACGCGAGCGGCTCAGCCACGAAAACGAGCTGCTGGGCTTCTACGTGACCGGGCACCCGCTGAGTTCGGTGGGACCCCTGCTGGCGCGATTCACCGATACCACGGCGCTTGCGACCGAGGGCAAGGGCGGGCGCGAGGTCCGCGTGGGAGGCCTGTTGACCGGCCTGCGCGAGACCCGGACCAAGCGCGGCGCGCGCATGGGTTTCGGCCAGCTCGAGGATCTCGAGGGCGGCTTCGAGCTCGTGATCTTCTCGGAGCCCTTCGAACAGCACGTCGAATTGTTGCGCTCGGCCAAGAACGAGACGAGCGCCGACGGCGAGCGGGGTCCGATTCCGCTCGTTATCCACGGCACGCTCGAGGAGGGCGATCCGCCCAAGATCCTCGTGCGCGACGTGACGCGCCTCGATCAGGCGGAGGAGAAATTGTCCGGGAGCCTGCGCGTCCGGGTGCAGTCGCCGGATGTCACGCGCGACCGATTGATCGCGCTCAAGCGGCTGCTGGGATCCCATGCCGGGGATTGCGGTGTCTATCTCCACATCACGATTCCCGGCGAGAGCGAGACGGTGCTCGGAATCGGCGGAATTCGCGGGGTGGCGCCCTCGGTCGAGCTCTGCAGGGAAGTCGACCGACTCTTCGGACGGCCGGTCACGGAGCGTGCACTATGAAGTCGGCAATTGGGACGTCGGGGATTCGAAGCGAACGAGGGGAAACGATGCGTATTTTGACCGCGTTCTTGTCAGCGGGAAGGGTCGGCGTGGTTGGACGGGTCGGATGGATCGGGTTGGTCGGATGGATCGGATTATTCGGGCTCGGCACGGGGATGGCTCAGGCGGAGTTGCAGCGGGTCGAGGCGGTCGGGATCTACGGGATTCGCGATTCGATGCGCTCGCGCGTGATCCCGCGTGACGAGGCGATCAGTCGCGCGCTCTGGGAGGGCGTCTCGCGAGTGGCCCTCGAGCTGATCGGGGAATCCGCGCCGACCGGGGTCGGGGTCGGAATCGACGGCGACGGCGATGTCGACTCGGGCGAGACCCTCGTGCCGCCGCTCGAGGCGGGACGCGGGGCGAGCGATCGCGTCCGAGGGTCGGGGGACGCGCGCCTCGACCGCGCGGGG
>SMVA01209102.1_pt1 | contig 10378 bp, 9 predicted proteins | sample 2456451 | NCBI WGS metagenome assembly SMVA01 (sample SAMN11095933, study PRJNA526329) | marine sediment metagenome | biome: Marine sediment; feature: Surficial sediment; material: Deep marine sediment; isolation source: Hadal surficial sediment | place: Pacific Ocean | collected 2014-05 | depth 0-1...
CTGATGCCACTCCCGGAGGACCAACTATAGTCGTGAAGCTTGCATTGACGATATCCCCCACGTGCTCATTCCAGCCGCCTACATCCATCCACATCGGCTCTAGCTGAAACTCCCAGCCGCTCTCTGGAAGCTGGGCCGGTGGAGTCGCTCTTGTCGGCGTCGGCGAAGTTACTCCCATCAACGCCTCGATGATTCTGTCGGAAGCCCCTGCTTTTTTTAGATTGAGGATATCTTGAACACTAGGCTCGTATAGCAGCGTACTGATGCTGATTTTCTGGAGAATGAGTCGATCGCTTATTCCGGCCTGGACCATTTCAATGATGTCTTCAGTCGTAAGTTCCTCTGGAGCCTCTTGTCCATAGAGACCTACCGAAAAGGCGATGAGGCATACGAGCAGAAAGTAACCACCTTTCATAGAAACACTCCTTTCGACCGGCATTTCGACCTCCGTTCTTCAAGTGCTAATCACGATATTCTTCCTGGGAGACAGTCATAACCACAAGCTTGCCGGTTGCTTCTAATAGCAGCGTGTCCTCCGACTGCCGGATACATTAAGGGGGGCCTTCCATTCTGCTCTCTTGTATCTACGTAAGCTCCTGCTTCGAGCAGAGCCTAAACTCTTTCTGCTTAACGATTGGCTGCCGCTTCGATCAACTGAGCGTCAAAGCTCTGTGAATTGGCAGGGATTGAGATCCGCAATGCCAACAATATGATGATACTTGACTTCTTGGGCCTAACGGCCCTCCTAATCTGAGAAACACTTCCCAGTTGTGTAGATAGAGGATTTTTCCTAATCGTCGAGTCAGTCGCTGCGATTCTGGGCGAACTTCTCAGGCAGGAACTTCAGGGCCACATTACGGCCCAGACGAGTGCCTTCTGCCTTGTAGACCACACCCATTCCACCACCGCCGAGCTTCTCTGTGATTTTGTAGTGGGAGATGGTTTGGCCGATCATGTTATTGATCCCTAAAACCTCGAGCTTTCTAGCTTTACGTCCGCCTGGGACCATGCTTTCTGGAACCGTCGTTCGATGTTTGCAGCTAGGGCATTCTTACCTTGGGTTTGGAGACTCTCCATCAAACCGAAGAGGGCCCGGCCATTTTCCGGATTGTGTCTAAGATCCTCCCAGTACACCACCTCGGCTTCGAAGGTCCGTCCCGCTTCCAGCAGCACGGCCCCCAGATAATGACGGGCCGGAGAGTTCCAGTCGGCAGGCTCGGTGTAAACCAGGCCGTCCTCGAATCGTACCGCCGTATCCAGATGAGAAATCGCAGTTGCGAAGTTCCCTCGCTTGGCTGCTATCTCTCCGGCAAGAATATGGTGGGCGATCGGGAGGATTGCCGACGCAGGGTTTGCTTGGCCTCGCAGCTGTTCGATGGCACTGTCATTGCCTATTCGGATGAGGCTGTCCAGTTCTCGTGAGGCCTCATCCAGCTTACCTTCCGCCCGCAGTGCCATGCCTCGGGCATAGTGCCAAATCGCTGTTAGTGCCAGGTTTCCTGAAGGCTCCGGGTGAGCCAGGATCTCCTGCCACTTCCCAAAGTGAACCAGAGCGTAAAGTTCCGGAGCGAGAAACCGCAGGGTGACTCCCCTGTCTTTCTCCAGAACTTTGGCGGCCACCTTGCGAGCCGAATCGATGGCCACGGCACTCCGGCCTTCCAGGGTCGCGGAGGCCCACAGAAAGTGAATGTTGTGCGGATAGTAACCGAGAGGATAGATCCCCTGCGCATTGCACTGTTCGATGTAATCCTCGTCAGCCTCGATAGCTTTGCGGTTGCTTTCCGACGCATCAGCATACCGGCCCACTCGGATGTAGACATGCGACGGCATGTGAACCATATGGCCCACTCCTGGCATCAGCTCTTCCAGTCGATCCGCACTCGGCACAGCCAGTTCCGGAACCGGGGAGGCCTCGACCGCATGAATATAGTAATGATTCGCGCCGGGATGCCTTATATCCCGGGCAATGACCGATTCCAGGATGGCGACGAACTCGGTGCTTCCTTCACGGGGGGTTCCATCCTTGCTCCAATATTCATGCCCCGGCCAGGGATTCACATTCATGATGGAGGCAGCATGCAGTGTGGCCACATCCAGATCATCCGGGTATTTCCTTGAAAGTTCGGCCATCGCCGACGCATAGGCCTTGTCCATTTCGTGTTGGTCTACGTCTTCATCGTCGGAGTATCGCCGCGCCAGGGCGTCGATATAGTCCCGTTCCTGTTGTGACACCAGGGGCTTGAGAGACACAGCCTTCTGAATCGACTCATAGGCTTTCTTGGCATTCTCAGGTCCCATGCGGCTGTTGATGTTGGGACCATAGGCCAGAGCCATTCCCCAGTATGCCATGGCACAGTTCGGGTCCAGGCGAGCGGTTTCCTGGAAAGCACGGATGGCCTCTGCGTGGTTAAATCCAAAGGTCAGGTTGAGGCCCTGGTCAAAGAACAGTTGTACTCGGTCCGATGCGGCAGTAACGGGATGGGTGTGTTCTCCCATTCCATTTAACAAAGGAGCGATCTGCCCTTCGGAAAGACGTGGATCGGTCTTCCATCGCTCCTCATCCTGGCTGGACTGGGCCCAGCCTGTTGTTTGTAAGGTCGTGAAAAAGAGAATAAGGCTCAGTATTGCAACGTTCCAGCACAATGCTTGACTCAGTTTTGAACTCATCATTTTACCTCCAGGCTCCAGGCTTATAGTGCCAAGTTAGAGTGGTCAGAAATCCCCCTCACGCAATGCAGTTACGCGCAATGTTACGCCTGGAGGGGGTTAAAGGCAATGGGAAAGGCTGCGGGTTCAGGCTACCTGCTCATATAGAAACCCTATAGCGGGATGGAATCCGTTTGGCCAGTATCAGCCTGTCCCGGCCATATATTTAAAAAATAAGTTTAGGGACGATTCTACCTACCACTCAGGGCATCAAATTCATCCGCAGCAGCAGGTCTTGGAAGCGAGGGTCGTCCAACCCTGCCCGTTTTCTTGCACTTGAAAAGGCTTTCTTGACGTCCGTCAGCCTCTCACCATCCTTTCCAGGGAAAACGTATGGAGTATCAATCCGGTGGGGTAGCAGTTGAAGGGTGTTTAATAAGGTGTCATTGATATGAGTGAACCGCTGATCACCGTTCTTGGAGTCGGTCACCTCTATGATGCGGTTCTTCAGATCGACATGGCTCCACTTAAGATTGAAGATTTCTCCCCTTCGCATCCCGGTATTTATCGCCAACACAATGCTGGGCTTCAGGTTCCGACTGGAAACAGCTATAAGACGATCCATCTCGTTTTTTGTCAGGTAACGCAGCCGGTGGTGGCATCTATGGCGTGTTCATAGAAACCCAATTTTAGCTCCTCCACTGTGTTGAGGTTGACGGGCGTTTTGAAACTCCTATAGCCTGTTGTCAAATTCTGACAGGTAGTTCAAGAGGGGGAATCCAATGCGAAACCTTGCCATCTGTTTTCTGCTTCTGTCCTCTGTTTCCGCCTACGCGCAGGAGCAGCCCTACGAACCACACGATTTAGCGCCATCGCTTTATGTTCAGGCTCATGGGTTTCTAGAAAAGGGGGACTTCGCTGGGGCACTGCCCTTGTTTGAGCGATGGCTCGAGGCCGATCCTCGCGATCACTCGTCGTGGTACAACCTTGCTCGTTGCTACGCTGTAACGGGAGACAAGGCACGGGCGATCGATATGTTTGAACGGTCGGTCGATGCGGGACTTCGCGATTACGAGACGCCGCAGCGCCAAAAAGAATTTGACTCGATCCGTTCCGATCCCCGCTTCTTAGCAGCTCTTTTGCGGATGGAGGAACTCCTGAAAGAAGTGATCCCGGAAGGATTTATTCGACGCTTTGCACCCATGCGCTCAATGGGCTCCTATATTGTCATGCTTCCGCCGGACTATGACACAAGCGGAAGCGATTATCCTCTTTGCGTCATCCTCCATGGAAGTGGCTCGTCTGCATTAGCGCATGGCAAGATGTCGGACTGGTTGGGACGTGCGGGGGTTATCTATGTTGCGGTGCGAGCACCACATCCCCATTTAGGCGCATTCCTAGTAACGGGCAAACCCGGCTTCAGTGCGTGGCTGCTGGATCCAATTGAAGATGAGGATAGTTCACCGCTCCGCCTCTCGGTCTCAACCCAATATGTGGAGTGGATATTCGATGTTGTTCGTGAGGTAGAAAGGGAATTCCGCACGCGCAAGGGGAAAGTTTTCCTCTACGGCCATAGTCAGGGAGGGCAGTTCGCCACTCTATCTGCGCTGCTGCATCCTGAAAAAGTCGCTTCCTATCTCTCCTTTGCCGGCTCTTTTGCACCAGAAGAGATGGTTACGGAGAATCGTTTGGGACGGATGGTGGAGGAGGGCGTTCTGGTGTGGCTGATGCATGGCCGCGACGACCCGGTTGTTCCCATGGAAGCCTCGACAGCGCTGGCCGAGCGCTTCGAGGCTGCGGGAGTCCCGGTAACAATCCATTTGGCCGCAGCTGAGCACCTAATAAACGATGAGATTTTGAAAATCGGGCGACAATGGCTGGATGAAATTGTAAAAGGGGAGTAAGTGATATCAGCCGTAGCCTTGTCACAATGAAGGAGGGACCGCAATGAGCAACAAAGCTACTATCATAGACCCCCTTGACGCGCGATGGGTTTGCCAAAACATCGCTGACTCGTTTGGCAGCACATACCTGACCTTGATCAGTATCATCCAGGGTGTGGCTCTAGGCATCTGGGCATTGAATCGATACCGAACACAGATGAAGCGTGGCTGTCGTTATTGACACTTGAGGGGGTAAAGGCAACGGGAATCCTCTACGGCAGGCCCTCGACCACCAAATCGCGAAAGACCGCGCGGCTGTTGCCGAATACCCCGAAGCCAACGAGGCCGTCCGTGAAAGTATCGTCCCGGAACTTCCCCAGCAGTTGGCCGTCCACGGCGACCTGAATCAGGCCTTGATCGCTCTCCACCGTGATCTTGTGCTGCGTTCGTCCGCTCTGTCCGGGCATGCTGGGGGTGCTGATCTGGGTCCATGGAGTGATCACGAATTCCCTGCCCTCCCAGAAGACATTCCTGACGATCGTGAACGCCATGGTCTTCCCCCTGTCAGAACTACTCAACAGCACGGCATAATAACCTCCTTCATTGAGGTGAAACACCATCCCTGCGGTCGTGGCATGTAGCCCAATTCGACCCCCTCGGATCCGCCGCCAGTTGGCATCGACCAGCACCGAAGCACGGAAACCCTCCCACCACGGCCCGTAAGCCGCAATCCGGCCCTCGGCCACCGGGCCGGTGGTGACGGTGTCTGGCGAAACAGACCGGGAGATCACGTATCCTTCGGGCCTATAAGTTGAGCCACCACGATTCGGCCATCCGCTTTGGGGATCGGAAAAGTCTTCCCGGTAGACAGTCGTTTTGGAGGGACTTTGGCTCACGCGGGATTCCCAGGGATATGGGTGTTCGTTCGCTGACACCTCGCATGAGGTCGTGAAACGGAAGGCTCCGTCACCGGCGTCGGAACCCACCTGACGGCGCGCCCCAACTTTGACTCCGCGGCGCCTCACCTTCACTTTGATCGTCCGAACCCTGGCGACGGACGGCGGATAGTACGCCAGGGTGTATTGGGCCTGTACGATGGCCGAGATCCGGTCCAGGACGCGCTTCAGATCGCGGTCGGAGGTCGGGAAGAACGACTCGGCGCCGGACTCTTCCGCCAAGCGGCGGAAGGCAATGAGCGGGTTATCGATCTCGCGCCCGCTAACCAGCGTCACAGTCTTCGAGCGCTGCCGGTAGACCTCATACTCGCTCTTGTCGTAGAAGCCAATCATGAAGATCTGTGGATTCGACGATCGGGCCAGTTCGATCAACTGCTCTAGTCTCAGACGGCTGTGCTGGTCGGCACCATCGGTAATCACCACGATCGCCTGCCGCGGATGTCGCGCACTCCGCATGTGACAAAGCGCGCTAGCGAGCGCATCATAAAGCGCGGTGCCGCCCGCCCGCATGGCGACTTTCGCTCTTGGTGGATCAAGGCGCTGTTCGCTTGTGAGCGGTTGGATACGTCCGACCTGATCCGTAAACGGCAGCAAGGACACCTCGTCTTCGGGGTGATTTCCGCTAATCAGGGGTCCTAAAACAGTTCGCGCCCGCTCCAGCTTGCCGCCGGACTCCATGCTGTTGCTCGAATCGATCAGGATGGTAAGACTCAGCGGTTCATGTTCCACGCCGAAGAACGCTATCTTCTGGGGCCGGCCATTCTCCAACAGGGTGAAATCCTCGGCGGAGAGCCCGTGAACATCGTTTCCCTGCTTGTCGGTAACTCGAACAGCGATCGATCGAAGATTGGTTTCCACCTTGAACACCGGCACTTCCGATTGAGCCAGCGCCAGCGCGGAACTCATGAGGAGAAGCCCTAGACACCACGTCGGGGACACCTCGCCCATGCCGCCTTCGCCAATTTTCTCGAGAACCTTGTAATGGCTAATGGTCTTGCCGACCATGAAAGTCCCCCTCTACAACGAGAACACCTATTGACGGAACCTCACTAGAGTGGCCACTTCCTCGTCTGAAAAATCGTAGGCAGGCCCTATCGATTCCATGCCAAACTCGTTCGCCAGGGATTCCTGCAGCTGGATAATCTTGCCGCCTACCAGGGTCATGGGGACACGAATTTTCAAAATGTCATCGACCGGAACGGTAAAATAGTCACGATCCAGGACCACCAGATCTGCGAATTTGCCCACTTCCAGCGTGCCGAGTTCGTCTTCTTTGAGGACGTATTCGGATGCCCAGGATGTCCACATCTTCATGGCATGCACTCGGTCAATCCGCTCCTGGGGTTGGTAGACCACCCCATCATGTCTGCGAGTCACCGATTGCCACTGCATGTTAAACGGTGGCGTACTCCCATGATGCTGCCCGACAAGCTTCACACCCGAGTCAATCCAGGTCTTAAAGGGGATAATGAAGGGCTCAATCTGGGGGCCATAATCGGCGATCCAGTCAGCTGCCTCCCTGAGATAGTTGATGCCGCAGCTCAGGATGATTCCATAGTCTTTCAGCTTCTGAATGATATCTGGCTGCTGTCCGATCAGATTGCAGTGCTCGCCGGTCATCCGCAGGTCGCGCACCTGCTGCATGCTCCAACCGTTCACTGCACGGGCTCGATCGATCATCGTAAAGAAGGCTCGCGCACTTTCGCTGCCGCACATATGAACTCCTGCCAGGCGCCAGCCTGCTTTGGCCGCGTTCTCGAGCGTATCCCAAGGCAGTTCCCCGGGTACGGGGCAGACTTCCCGAGCTTTGATGTGGGGCGGAGCGATGGTATCGGGTCCTGTACACGATTCCGGATAAATCGAATCCCAGCGCTCTGAGGCCACGCCGTCAATCCACAGATAATCGTCTCCGATTCCTTGCAGGACTCCCGTTCGCCGATAGATTTGGCGGGTCTGCTGGGGATCGGTGGGCATGCGATGGATTTCATAGTGGGCCGAAAGGCGAATGGGCATCTGGCCCAATCCGGCCAGGGTGGCATAACCGCTCATGATCTTGGGGAACTGAATGCGGCTTGAAAAAGTGGTGATTCCTTTGGTCGTGGCCTCTTCCGAGATGAGCTTGATGGCCTGGGCCAAAGTGTTTAAGGGCAGGTCCTGAAGAAAAAGTTCCCAGGTGATCACGGACATTTCCTGGCTTCCCACCCACCCGATTGCAGCAATATCCTCTCCGATGACGTCCCCGTGCATGGTCTCGTGGATGGAGGCGGAGTATCCGGGCAGAAAATCATTCATAACCTCCAGAGCCTTCGAGTTGATCCAGCCCCGGGGGCCGGGTCGTACGAGAACGGGATTCTCAGGCGTCCACAAGTCCAGTGTCTTGCGATTGGTTAGACGTCGCGTAAACCCCCAGAAGCTCGCCTCGCCAGGCGCTTCTGGATTACCTCGTATACTGAGCACCACCCACTGGCCCGGGTCCATCTCCTTGACCGCATCTTGGAGTGTGTCTCGCATGATGGCCTGTGTTTTCTCCAGGTCAGTGTCTGCTTCCATGGAGACGAAAACTACGTTCTCCGGCGGATACTTGAAGCCCAGGCGCTCCAGATACCGGGTTGCACCTCCGTACATGTGGCTGTGTGTCTCGATAATGCCGGGCATCAGGGTTCTCCCCTTCAAGTCGAAAATCCGGGTGTCGGGTCCCCCCACGGCCCGGACCTGCTCGTTGGTTCCCAGCTTCATGATCTTGTCGCCCTTGACGGCAATGGCCTGATAGATGTTCCCCACACTGGTTGAGCGGGACTTGTCGTCCATGCTCACCACCTTGCCGTTGACAAAGATCGTGTCTGCATATCCCAATTGGGCTACTTCTGGAGCCAGCTGACCGAAGGCACTGGAGAGCTGGAAAAGAAGCAGCAGGGCCGGAGCTGGCCACGCACTTAGATATTTACTCATCAATTGATAGTTCCTCATGGTTCCTCCCGTGGTTTTGATGCGGTCGTAAAGGCGATACTTAATCGCAAAGTCCTTAGCGGGTTGAAGCCGTGAAAGGCTTCCCCCATGCCCCCTTCTCCGATTTTCTCCAGAACCTTGTAATGGCTGATCGTCGTGCCGACCACAGAATTTCCCCTCACGCAATGCAGCTGCGCTCAATGTTACGCGTGGAGGGGGTTAAAGGCAATGGGAAGGATGGACCAGCTATTTCTTTTTCAAGGCCTTCTTAACAGCCGCGTCGGTGTCCTTGATGTGATCTGAGTGTCTCAGTGTTCCGCAGCACTTGTCCCAATCCAGCTCCTGAGCCTTCTCAGCGGCCAGACCAGCCGGGCCACCTAAGACTTCTCGTTTGGTGAATTGGTTCTCGATAAACTGCTTCCACTCATCCACTGGTTCGATCTGGATCATTGCTTGGGCGATGTCCTGGTAGGTTGCATTTCTCTCTGGTCCCTGCAGCAGAGCCAGAACGACCAGGGCTGTCATGTGCTTTCCAACCCGGAACAATGTTTCCGCCTGGTCATACTCGTCTGGCTTTTGATAGACCTCGAAAATATCAGCAAGGATGTCGTAAACGGCTCCGGTGAAGACCTGCGAAATCTCGTGCACCTGGTTTGAAACTTCGCTCAGCTTCAGGTCGTTGTCTGCATTACGCAGACCCATAGTGCGTCCCAAGGCTTCACCGAACTGCTCAGCAACCGCAGGGAAGAATGTCTTGGAATGCAGATCGCCCTTGGACTCGGCGATGATCGCCTCACACTGGTCCAGTTGAGCCAGCATGGTAAAGATGGCTGTGAGATCCCCAAAAGACTCATGGAGACCGCCTGTCTGTGGGTGCCAACTCGTCCAGTAACCCGGTCTTAGAGCATCGAGGATGGCATGACCGGTCTCATGTGCGGTGATGTCAAAGGAACGGCAGGTATAAACCAGAGGCACTGATTCATCTTCGCCCGGATGGAAGTAGAAAAACCGGAGAGCTTTTTCACCCCGGCTGTAGAAAGCGTTTGCATCCATGCCAGCCCGCGGATAAACGCCAATGGGTGTCCCCGCTCCCCACTGCCAGTTGAAATCATCAGCAATCTCGTTTCTTTTTAGGGCGCGCTGGTACATGGTTAACACCTGGCGGACTACCGTGAAGGTATGGACTGAATCAAATTCGCTTGGATTTTCTGTAGGGTCGAACAAGAAATCGTTATCGGCATTCGCCATGGCGACCGGCATCCCTTTAATTTCAATGTCTGCATCCTTGGGGCCGTTCTCAACAGGTGTGTGGATATAGGCTGTCCGAATGCCTATCGGCTCTACGGTGGGATCCTGTTTCCAGATCTTAACCTTGCTTCCCAACATAGGTCAGATGCTAACGCCTGGGGGGTGGGGAAGGCAACGGAAAAGGGCAGAGGAGCGGAGTCTCGTTGCGTCTCAGTCCGCCCTGGCGTACGAGTTTGAAACACGCCATCTAAACCAGATTGTTTTCTATCGGCTTATTCGGCGAGAACCGAAAAGCTCCTCGACAGCGTGAATGGACAGAGAGAAGGCAGAGACTTACGCCCTCTTGGCAAACGTTGCCGCTAAGCTGTTCTTGGCGCTCCTTACAGGCATCGTTTTTATTGCTGTTACTGCTAAGCTTATTCTTGATCCCCAGTGGCCAATAGCTGTGGTCGAGACTGTTCTTGTGCACACGGTCTATCGCGTCTTTGAACACTATTTCCCTACAACATAATGGAGAGCAACCCGAGTATCGGAGCCCTCCGGTAGTCCCGTAAATCCGCAACCTATCCGCAACCAGTAGCTGAATCTGCCCTGGTTGCGGTTTTGGTTGAGTCGCTTAGTCGCCCTAATAGACTGATAACTATGGAGTTAAAGAAGTGGGTCGTGCCGGACTCGAACCGGCGACCCTCTGCTTAAAAG
>SMVA01177342.1_pt1 | contig 10369 bp, 10 predicted proteins | sample 2456451 | NCBI WGS metagenome assembly SMVA01 (sample SAMN11095933, study PRJNA526329) | marine sediment metagenome | biome: Marine sediment; feature: Surficial sediment; material: Deep marine sediment; isolation source: Hadal surficial sediment | place: Pacific Ocean | collected 2014-05 | depth...
TGATTTCACCATTCCGACATTTGTTACCGGTGCGAGTATCCTGTCGCTGGCCGCGACCGGCATCCAGGGAATGTCCGACCTCTCCGGCAAGAAGGTTGGCGCCGTCAAAGGCACGACCACAGTCGAACTACTCCGGGAAAACCTGGAGGAGAATTTAATCGACGCAACCGTAGTAATTGTCGGCAATCGCGAGGAAGCCATGAATCGATTGAATCGCGGCGACATTGACGCGTTTGCATCTGATCAGATCGTGTTGATCGGTCAGATTATTGAGGCAGCTTATCCAAAAAAGTATTCATTGCTCGATGAAACATTTTCGTATGAACCGTACGGCTTCGTGGTGCGACGCAATGACGCCGATTTTCGCCTGGTTGCGAACAGGGCTATAACGCAGATTTACCGTAGCGGTCAGCATATTCAGATATTCAACAAATGGATCGGACGCATTGGCATTCGCCCGCCACCCGTTCTGCTCGCGATGTACCAGCTCAATACGATTCCGGAGTAGAGAAGCCTGTACCGGCATAACGCCGGCACAGGCTCCGCTCAAGGCTCGAGCTGCTATTTGCTTTTCTGATCACCTGATTTAAGCAGGATGTTGGCGCGATTAATCTCAACGGTTCTAACGCCAATACCCTTGACCAAAGTGAGATCTTCCTGCGATTTGAAGGGGCCGTGGTTCTTACGGTAGTCGACGATCGCCTGCGCCTTCGACATACCGACACCCTGCAACTCGGCAGAAATTGTTGCGGCGTCCGCCGTGTTGATATTCACCGGACCCGCAAAGGCAGCCAAAGGCGACGCTACGACGAACAGCAAGAGAAGCAAACTTTTCCTGAGAATTTTCATTTATCACTCCTTAATGTTGATGATTGCCCGTGTATCGCATGCGAGTGCGACAGGTTCATTGCGGAGCTTAGAACGTGACGGCCAGAGAATCCGCTCTCAAATGTGCGGAATTCGGGGTGAAATGGATCGTGATTCAGGTTGTCGGTGAGCTGCGCTGCAACACCGAATCGAAGCGCACGCTCGTGAACGGCCGCTGCGTTTCCCAGTCTTTGCAACTGGGGCATTGCCACAGCAAACGCTGACTGGAAAAACCACATTCTGTGCATTGATATCTTGGTGTGGTCGATGCCAGTTTGCTTAGTGCGGTACGGACTTTTCGCAAAGCTGTCGCGCGCTGCTCGCCATTGCCCTCCTCGATCGTCTGCAAGTCGATGAAGTCCATCAGTGTGGGCTCGTTCAGCATGTACTCCTCGACACAGTTGTCGATCACCTGAACACCGCCGATATTGCTGACAATCGCTGTGTAGGCGACGTCGGCCTTGATTTCGGGGTGTTTCGCAAACAGGGATTCGAGGCTGCGTTCGAGCTGGTCGATTGAACCCTCGCTGTTATAAATGTCGACCAGTTGCGGCAGGGCTTCAGTGATCAGGTAGGTGCTTTCGTCGATGATGCGATGATAAAGGCGAAGTGCAGTTTTCGTGTCATTGGTGTCTCTGGCGATTTCTGCCCGCGTGAGCGCGCCCCGGAGAGTACGCGGTCGACCGCTTTGCGCCTTTTTTACGTACGCGCGAGCCGCTGTGTAATCCTTCTTCGCGACAGCCTGTTCGGCGAGCTCGCAATAATAATGAGCGATCTGCAATTCGAGTGACTTGCCGCTCAGGACCTCGAGTTTCTGCCCTGCATCGATGGCCTTCTGCCATTCGTGCTCCTGTTCGTAAATGCGGCATAACTGCTCGTAGGCCTCGACCTGGTAGCGTGAACCCTGGGACAGGCGAACAAACAGGTTCTCGGCGCGATCCAGCAGACCCGCCCGCAGATAGTCCTTCGCGAGCGAGAATAGCGCCTGGTCTCTTTGTTCGGCTGCGAGATCCGGACGCGCAATGATGTTCTGGTGTATTCGAATGGCGCGATCAATTTCACCGCGCCGGCGAAATAAACTGCCCAGGGCAAAGTGGGTCTCGATGGTTTTGTCATCAACCCGCACCATTTTCAGAAAATGCTCCAGCGCCTGGTCCGTCTGCTCGTTGAGCAGAAAGTTCAGCCCCTTGAGGTAGTCGATGTTCAGCGGCGGCGGCGCACCCTCTCTCTCGTCCCTTTCGCCGAACCGACCAAGTGCCCAACCTGCCGCTGCGAGCAGCAGGAATAATCCGGCAAGGAAAAATGTTGACTCAGTCGGCATCCGCCAGCGGCAGGTTTCTGAGGCTCGAGACCTCGGATTGTGAATTGCGCAGCGCGCGGCGCAGGCGGCGCCGCTCGTTAACAAGGCGGAATATGAACATGCTCGTGCATAGCAAACCGAATGCCCAGCCAATGACGAAAATCACTGAAAACGCCAGCGAAATGGATGGCTGCACGGTGTCAAACGCAAGATCCAGCGCGACGTCGCCAGGATTACTGTTGGTAAACCACAGCATCAGCAGGAAGATAAGAAGAATCAGGATTCCGATGCCAATTCGCTTCAGCATGCACCTACTCCATACCGGTCAGAGCGTCCAAGACACGCACAGTGTATGCGTTTCAGAGGTATATGGTAAGGCGCTGCAGGTATCTACGGCGGCGGACTGTCGGGTGCGAACATAAGACTAGCTTTTGATTGGGAATTCGCGACTGGAATTGACCCTTTCTCGAAGGTCCTTGCCCGGCTTGAAATGCGGCACATACTTGCCGGACAGGGCTACAGCTTCGCCGGTTTTCGGGTTACGGCCGATACGGGGTGGCCTGAAATGCAGCGAGAAGCTGCCAAACCCGCGAATCTCAATGCGTTCGCCACCCGCGAGCGAATCGCTCATCAAATCCAACAAGTGCTTCACTGCAAGCTCAACGTCTTTCGCCGGTAGGTGTTTCTGCTTCCTGGCGATCATTTCAATGAGTTCTGATTTTGTCATTAGCTGCTTCGCTTATTGTTTTTGATGCTGTACCGGCTAAGCTACCGATTATAAAGGAATTATAGCCCGGACCGCGAGGCCCGGGCCAGTTTTTTTTACTTCGCTCCTCCGGACAGCTTTTCCCTGAGGAGTTCACCCAGCGTGGTGCCTGTCGAGCTGACCGCAGAATCAGACTTGTAGCTGCTCAGTGCCTCGGCTTCCTCGTGTACTTCCTTCGCCTTGATCGACAGGGCGACGGTACGGTTCTTGCGATCGACGTTGGTGAACTTGGCTTCAATCTCCTCGCCCACCTTGATCATTGTGCGCGCATCTTCAACGCGTCCGCGCGCCAGTTCAGAAGACCGCAAATTGCCGATGACACCATCACCCAAATCGATGGTCGCGCCGCGCGCATCCACCTCGGTAACGGTACCCCTGACCACCGAATTCTTTGGATGCTCCGCCAGCCAGGCTGAGAACGGATCTTTGTCCAGCTGTTTAATCCCGAGCGAGATTCTCTCGCGGTCGGAATCTATTGCCAGCACGCTCGCCTCGATCTCCTGTCCCTTCTTGTAATTACGAACGGCTTCCTCACCAGGCAGGTCCCAGGAAATATCCGACAGGTGAACAAGACCGTCGATGCCGCCGTCAAGCCCAATGAAGATTCCGAAATCAGTAATGGACTTGATCTGGCCAGAAACTTTGTCGCCACGATTAACGGTCGCGGAGAATTCTGCCCATGGGTTCGTCTTGCACTGCTTGATGCCCAGCGAAATTCGACGGCGCCCTTCATCGATCTCGATGACCAGGACTTCGACTTCTTCGCCAATCTGCACGATCTTCGAGGGATTGACATTCTTGTTGGTCCAGTCCATTTCGGAAACGTGGACAAGGCCTTCAACCCCTTCTTCGATTTCAACGAAGCAGCCGTAGTCAGCAATGTTGGTGATCTTGCCGAACAATCTGGTCTGTGGCGGATAACGTCGCGCCAGATCATGCCAGGGATCATCACCAAGCTGTTTGATACCCAGCGATACTCGCTGGCGCTCACGATCGAATTTCAGAATCTTGATGTCAATTTCATCACCGACGTTCACAACCTCGGAGGGATGTTTGACCCGCTTCCAGGCCATGTCGGTAATGTGCAGCAAGCCATCGATTCCGCCCAGGTCGACAAATGCACCGTAATCGGTGAGGTTTTTGACGATACCTTTAACGGTGTTGCCTTCCTGCAGGCTTGCCAGCAGCTGCTCACGCTCTGCGCTGTATTCCTGCTCAACCACCGCACGTCTTGATACAACGACGTTATTGCGACGCTGGTCGAGCTTGATTACCTTGAATTCCAGGCTCTTGCCTTCGAGGTAGGCGGGATCACGCACCGGACGTACATCGACCAGTGAACCGGGAAGAAATGCACGAACGTTATCGATTTCAACGGTGAATCCACCCTTGACCCGACCATTGATTACGCCCGTAACCACTTCGCTCTTTTCAAACGCTTTCTCGAGTTCAGTCCAGGTACGTGCGCGAACAGCTTTTTCACGAGACAGTTTGGTCTCGCCGAATCCATCTTCAACGGCATCGAGTGCAACGTCGAATACGTCTCCGACCGAAATATCCGCCTCGCCTTTCTCGTTCTGGAACTGCTCGATTGGAATGACAGCCTCGGATTTGAGGCCTGCACTGATAAGGACTACATCTTCATTTACCGCGACAACTGTGCCTTTGATAATGGCACCCGGTTTTATTTGTTGACTGGCAAAACTCTCTTCAAATAACTCAGCAAAACTTTCAGACATTAGATTTAAACCAAGAGAACCTGTGTTGATTCTCTACCCATGCGCCTTTCTACATCCTGTAAAAGACGGTTGCTAAAAAAAACCAGACGTTCCTGTCCGATTCAAATAAACATTCATTTCGCGTCAATGAGTTCGTGCGCCCAATCCAGTACGGTTTGCGTCACCTCGTCGATCGTCAGGTTGCTGGAATCCAGTAACCGGGCGTCCTCAGCAGGTTGCAACGGGGCAACCGAACGTTCGGAATCCCGCCGGTCACGATCCTCAATGTCCCGCGAAAGGGCCGGAAGGCTAACATCAATACCCTTGTCATTCAACTGCTTATGACGCCTTTTCGCCCTCTCCCCGGCACTGGCGGTCAGGAAAACTTTTAGCATTGCATCGGGGAAAACAGTCGTTCCCATGTCCCTGCCATCCGCGACCAATCCCGGCGCTGTTCTGAAGCTCTTTTGCAACCCCATGAGCGCATTCCGAACCTTTGGCAGCACCGCCACTTGCGACGCAAGACGACCGCATTCTTCCGTTCGCAGCTCGGCACTGACATCAGAGTCGACGAGCCAGACCCGCTCTTCGCCTGCATCATCCGCGTCGAATCTGACCTCCAGGTCCGACGCAATTGCGGCCAGCGCTTCTTCAGAAGCGTCCCTCTGGCCCTTTCGGGCGGCCGCCAACCCGACCAGCCGGTATAGCGCCCCGCTATCCAGCAGGTGCCAACCCAGCGCCCTGGCGACGCGCCTCGCGATCGTTCCCTTGCCTGACCCGCTGGGACCGTCAATCGCAATTACCGGAAACTCACTCACGATGCGGACGCTTCGTCGTAACTGGCAATGTTGATCCCGAGACCCCTGAGGCAGTTAACAAATCCGGGAAACGAAGTGGACACCGCATGGGTATCGTCAATCCGGACCGGCCATTTGGCGACCGCGCCGGCAACAGCGAACGCCATCGCGATTCGGTGATCACCATGACTGTTGATCCTGCCACCTGCCAGGGTCGCGCCGTGCACCACCGCTCCATCGTCGGTTACCTCCACCGTTGCGCCAAGCTGCCGCAATCCTTCGGCCATCACGCCGATCCGGTCACTTTCCTTGACGCGGAGTTCGCCAATTCCCGAGAAGGTGGTCTTGCCCCGGGCACCTGCCGCCGCGACAAAGAGTATGGGAAATTCGTCGATGGCAAGGGAAACGCGTGCAGGATCAACATCGATACCGGTCAGATCAGATGAGCGCACGGTGATGTCGGCCACCGGCTCTTCGCCAGACAACCGCACATTGTCCACTCCGATATCCGCACCCATGTCACGCAAAATGTCCAGCGCGCCGGTGCGCGTCGGATTGACGCCGACGTTGGTGATGACGATCTCACACTCGGGCGCCAGCAGTGCGGCCAGCACGATGAATGCCGCGGATGAGAAATCGCCCGGCACCTCTATCCCGGTTCCCTGCAAGACCTGCTTGCCGGGCATGATGATTTGCGTATCGACGACGCTCAGTTCAGCACCCATCGACCGCAGCATCCGTTCCGTGTGATCGCGGGTGATCGCAGGTTCAATAATCGACGTTTCATTGTCTGCATACAGGCCGGCCAGCAATAGCGCCGACTTCACCTGCGCACTCGCGACCGGAGGCCGGTAGGTAATGCCAGACAATGACTGACCGCCATGGATTTCAAGCGGCGGCTTGCCACCGGCAGACTCGATTTTGGCACCCATTTCCGTCAGCGGTTTGATGACCCTGTCCATAGGCCTCTGGCTCAGCGATTGATCGCCGATGAGCATGCTCGAGAACGGCTGTCCCGCTAAAAGCCCGGCAAACAAGCGCATTGCGGTGCCGGAATTACCCATATCGAGCGGCGCGGGAGCTGGCTTCAGACCGGTGCTGCCGCATCCCTCAATAATGAGATCCGTGTCGGACAATTGTTCGATTTTGACGCCCATATCTTGCAGCGCCGCCAGAGTCGCCAGGCAATCCTCTCCGTTCAGGAAACCGCGGATCCTGGTCTGTCCTTCCGCAATGGCGCCCAACATGAGTGCGCGATGAGAGATTGATTTATCGCCCGGCACGGTCACCTTGCCGCTGGTCAGAGCAGAAGGTTCAACGGTGAAGTACATTGTTTCCCGCGAAACCCGGCTAGTTGACCGCTTTCGGATAGGCACCGATGAGACGGAACAGCGAGCTTCCTTCCTTCAGCTCGGCGAGCGCATCTTTTAGCGGGGATTCTTCCGCATGGCCCTCGAGATCGATGAAGAACACGTAGTCCCAGTTCTTGCGGCGTGATGGCCGGGATTCGATGCGTGTCATGCTGACGCCGTGAGTCGCGAACGGCTGTAACAACGTGTGCAATACGCCCGCGCCCTCGGTATCTGATGTTGATACCAGGATCGTTGTTTTGTCCTTGCCGCTGGACGCAAGTAACTTGCGACCTATGACCAAAAAGCGGGTCGTATTGTCGGGCCGGTCCTCAATATTATTGACCAGGATATTGAGTTTGTAGACATCGGCCGCCGCCTGACCACCGATGGACGCGGTGCCTTGCTCGTCCCGTGCGCGCCTGGCCCCGGTGGCGTTACTGCTGACACCAATGAGCTCGACATGCGGCAGATATTCGCGGAGCCAGCCGCGGCACTGGGCAAGCGACTGTTCGTGCGCGCAAATTCGTTCAATGCTATCCAGGCCGTCGTCCGTGCTCAGCAGATGTTGCTCAATGCGCAGCTCGACTTCGCCGCCGATCTTGAGCGGTGAGTTCAGGAACATATCCAGCGTATGATTGACAGTGCCCTCGGTCGAATTCTCGATTGGCACGACACCGAAATCGGCCGCCCCACTTTCCACCTCCTGAAACACTTCATCAATCGTTGCAAACGGCAGGGCCCGCACAGAGTGGCCGAAATGCTTGTAAACTGCCGTTTGAGTGAACGTCCCTTCCGGGCCGAGATAGGAAATCTTCAGGGGATCCTGCTGCGCAAGGCACGCCGACATGATCTCACGAAACAGCCGCAGCATCTCCTCGTCACGCAACGGGCCCTCGTTGCGCTCCAGAACCGCGCGCAGAACCTCTGCCTCACGCTCCGGGCGGTAGTAGTCAACCGCCGAACTCGAATCACCTTTCGATAGTCCCACCTGCTGTGCGTAGCGGGCACGCTCGTTGATCAGCTCCTGTATCTTCCGATCAACCGCGTCGATGCGGTTTCGAAGACTCGCAAGATCAGGTACTGCGTTGTCTTTTTTTGCCACTTTGGCCAAGCCAGCGCCCCTGCAATTGTCGATAATTCCGGGACTTAGGATATAGCCTTTCCAAAATTTCGCAACGTCAGGACGCCCTCGATTGCGCGCAGTGCGGCGAGCGTATCCTCCGGTACTGTTGCGTCAAGATCCACGAGCGTATAGGCGAGTTCCCCGCGCGACTTATTCAGCAGGTCCTCAATATTGAGACCCGCACTGGCGAGGCAGGTCGAAATCTGACCGACCATGTTCGGCACGTTGGCATTAGCGATCGTGATTCGGTAGGTTCCGTTTCGCGGCATAACGGCCTCCGGAAAATTCACTGAGTATCGGATATTGCCGTTTTCAAGAAAGTCCCTGACGTTCTCGGCCACCATGATCGCGCAGTTCTCCTCTGCCTCGGCGGTAGACGCTCCGAGGTGCGGCAGCGCGATGACTTTCGGATGTGCGATCAGTTCCGCGGTTGGAAAATCTGTTACGAAGGCATGCAGCTTCCCGCTTTCCAGTGCGTTGAATAAAGCATCGCGTTTCACAATACCGCGCCGCGAAAAATTGATCAGGATGCCGTCATCGTGCATCAAATCCAATTGAACCGTGTCGATCAAGCCACGAGTTCCTTCGACCAGTGGAACGTGCACTGATATGACATCGGCATTTGTGAATAGCTTGTCGAGCGTATCGACCTGCTGCACGGCCGACGACAATTGCCAGGCACGCTGCACGGTTATCTGCGGATCGAAACCCACCACTTTCATGCCGAGCGACAACGCAACGTTTGCTACTTCGACGCCTACAGCACCAAGCCCGATTACGCCGAGCGTGCGTCCGGGCAGTTCGAAGCCAACGAATTGCTTTTTACCGGCCTCAACTGCGTTGTCCAGCTCGTCGCCTTCCTGATCTAGACCTTTGACGTAGTCACGCGCACCGAATATATTCCTGGCGGCGATCAGCATGCCGGCAACCGCCAACTCCTTAACCGCATTCGCATTTGCACCAGGCGCGTTGAAAACCGGAATTCCGCGCGCGCTCATCGCGTCCACCGGAATGTTGTTCACGCCCGCACCCGCACGGCCGATCGCGGCAACCGAGTCCGGAATTTCCATGGAATGCAGGTCATACGAGCGCAGAATTATCGCGTCCGGATCAGAAATCTCCGTGCCGACCTCGAAGTGGTCGCCGGGCAGACGCTGCAGGCCAACTTCCGCGATATTGTTTAACGTAAGTACCTTGAACATATAGATGAAACAGGCGAATTGAATTCCGGTCGCGATTGTATCGATTTCTGACCGGTATGCCAGATTTATGATCCGGGCCCGATCTGACAGAGAATTTCCGATCAGGCTAAATTAAACCGTCTGCGATTCCTGCAAGCGGACGTTCAATGATTCGGAAAACCACTGAAAAATCGGGCAGCCTCGGCCAGGAACGGCGGCTCGTTAGCGTCTAAAGAAAGCGGTCACGCACCAAGCCATGCTGTGAGCCTCGATCTTTCGCGGATCAGCCCGTCCTGATTGAAGTGGTGAACACAAAAATGGGCCCATGAATCTTCGAACGCCATCTCAATATCACCGGTCACCGAAGTCGTGCCCAGTCCGATTTCTGCGTAGGTGAACTCGAAACTGCCACTGGAACGTGCCAGCGCAATGTGGAACGGTTCGCCATTGAACTCGTTGATGATCGGTTTGCCGCTGCTCTTCATGATGCCCGGTATGTCGACACTCGCGGTTCTGAGTTCCAAATTCGCTTCGAGATCAATCGGCAGGAACAATGTGTCGCAGAATTCCGAGCAGGTGGACGCGAATACGGAGAAAAAATTGCTCAGCGGTTCGCATGACTCGCCAGAGATAATTGTTTCGAGCGCAACCCGTTGAGCTTCATCCGCACTTTCGTCGATAACGATTTGTCGTTTGCCATTTCCCTCCGCGATTTCGCCAGGCCACTTGTACAGGCCGGCCCAATTCAGCCCCGCGAGCGGCGTATCGTTGAAATGACCTTCAACGATGTTGCCGACGAAGGCCGACTGACAATAGCCATGGGTGCTCGGCAAGTTGAATTGGCAACCACAATTCACAGCGCAATTGCAGTTATCGTAAGTTTCACTCTTGAATAGCCATTGATTAGCCATTTCCCCGATCCTCCGCTAAGCCGTCATTTAGCGCACGTCTTAATTGTAACCATATAACAGGGAAATCGCCTTTACCTGCCATGTTCTCGTATAGCGCTTTGGGGAATAGCGGTGATTCGATTATTTGCGAACCCGCTAACTGATAAAGGGTGCAGCGCTGATGCGCCACACCCTGTTCAATGCTTTACCTGTAATTATTCCTCGTCAGATGGGGACAGATGCATATGCGCAACGGCCCGACTGGAATTATCAATATGCGATGTCCACTCGTCCCACAACTTCTGGCCTGCTTCCTCACCACCCTCTTCCTCGGCCAGCGCTGCCCTAAACTCCAAAAATTGGGGCGTCGCGGCA
>SMVA01210429.1_pt1 | contig 10368 bp, 6 predicted proteins | sample 2456451 | NCBI WGS metagenome assembly SMVA01 (sample SAMN11095933, study PRJNA526329) | marine sediment metagenome | biome: Marine sediment; feature: Surficial sediment; material: Deep marine sediment; isolation source: Hadal surficial sediment | place: Pacific Ocean | collected 2014-05 | depth 0-1...
GGTGGCATAGCACGATGCTCATCGTCACGGCTGACCACGGCGAGGCGCTCTACGAGCACCAGGACTACGCCCACAAGGACCATCTCGCCGAGACGGTCATTCATGTTCCACTCATCGTGAAGTTCCCACGCGGCCGAAAACCCGCCGCCCTGGGGGCCGAGGTGGACACGCTGACGCGAAGCATCGACCTGCTGCCGTCCTTGCTGGCCTACTTCGGCCAGCCCGTCCCCGAGGAGCTTCCCGGAGTGCAGATCTTCGACGCAGAGGAGGCGGATTTCTCACTCGCCGAGAGGAAGGGCGCATGGGCTCTGCACCGCGACGGCTTCAAGTTGATTCGCAGCAGCGCGGAGGCCCGACTCTTCGACCTTGCTGCGGACCCCGGGGAGCAGTTGAATCTGGCCGGAGCGATGCCGGAACGCGTGTCGCGGATGGAGAGGTTCGTGGCGGGGCTCTTCGCTCGCCGAGGAGACTTTCCCGTCTCACCAAACGTGGATACGCCGCTCGACGAGGAGACCCTCGAGGACCTGAGGAGTCTCGGCTATGTGCAGTGAACACCAGGAGTGGGGAAGGACCCCCCGCATTGCAAAATCGGTAAGAAATGTCGATTTAATGAACGTCTTCTTTCTGGTTCTGCTCAAGCGCGATTAACCTTCCGTTCTGTTTATTCTTATCTCGAAAGTACATGTAGAACTCTTTATTGGGGAAGTACGCTTTTAATTTTGCGTTATCAGCACCGAGGTCTCTTGCATACAAAACATCATTCTCGAATCCGGTCCCATTCCTTGCCAAGTCCCGCGCCGGCATGGGTCGCATAACCCCGGTACCGCTTTTCAAAAAAATGATGGCCTCATGGATGTTCGCTTGCTCAACCGATCTGTATAGGTCCATTCTTTCCGAGATGATCTGATGTTCCCGCTTGGCCATGACTGGAATGGCTGATGCTCCCCAAACAAACCCAACCAGGAAAATGGCCAAGGCAATCCTCTGGAATGGACGCGGAGTCACGAAGGGTGTTTCGCCGAACAGTTTGGCTACCACAAACAAGATTACGAAAGGATAGGCTTCGTAGTAAAAGCGAGGTCCATATTGATTGCCTCCGTAGGTATGCCAAAACAAATAACCGATGACGATGAAGATCAAAGGTAAATCATAAGAACGGATGGATTTATTCACAAACGAATGGATGATATAACCGAAATACAGGAACAATATTGGAGGCGATGTCCAGTACACGAAAGATTGCAAGTGCTTAACAAGATAGATCCATGCAAGATTCCAGCTATAACCATCGACAAACCCTAGTTTTTCATTCGGGTCCATCCAGGTTGTTACGAATAGAAGAGCATTCCCAGTGATCTTGTAGTTATAGAGTAGGGTGAAAAAAAGGAATGGTATCGAGCCGAGAAAGGTCCAAAGCAGGCCAGTGAATTTTTTCGGACTTCTTTGCAAGAGCAAGTGCAATCCAAGTGGAAAGGCACATAATAGAGTTGAATAATATCGAGTAATGAAAGCGAACCCTAGAAAAAATCCGGCGGATAGCGCGTAAATTTTCTTGTCTTCTTGAATGAAACGGAGTTCGCAATAAAAGAACAAAATGATCAAAAGTCCACATAATGTGTGAGAAAAATAGGAAGCAGAATTGAAAATAAAGAAGCCCGAAAAAAGAATCGATACGACAGAGATTATTGCAACGCGGCGATTGTAAATCCGCCGTGCTAGAGCAAACAAAAACACGATCGATAGCGTGCCCAGAAAGGGGTTGATGAGCCACAAGGGGATCCTGAGGGAAGATCCGATTGCCAGAACAAGCGGCCATCCAGGAGGAAATCGGCTTACCCACTTCCCTTCGATTTGAGCAATATGGGCGAATGAGAAGAACTCTTGAACGGGATGAGGTTCATTCCACAAGCGTTTTTCAAGAAAAGTCTGGCTTTGGAAAATATAAGCATACTCGTCTGCAGAGTTCGGGAAGTCCTGGAGAACGAATAAGGCGAAGCTACTGAGAAGAATGACGGAAAGAGCGACCAGAACCACCAGGAAAGTGTTGGCATGCTTTGTCACGAAGTTCGAAAAAATAAACACACCGTCTTTAAGAATCGCAGCAGTCAAAGAGACGAAGGCGATGAAAAGAAGCGTTACCTCGAGATGGAATAGATTGAACTTTTCACCGTGGGTCTTGAGAGGGGGCGTCACCGACAGCCTTTTCAGGAAATCTACCTCGTGGCTTGTCGCGAAGACATGAGGTCCTGAAGCCAAAGAGATCATCAAAACCAAGAATGCACCCAGAAACGCGGTAAGGGAGACGGCTAGGAATCGTTTTTTTTGATTCGATAGGTTGCCCAAAGATTTATTTTCCCCCGCCGGCAGACTCTCTACCTGCGCCGCGACCTCTCGACCGTCGACGAGGTCTCGTGATTCGAGTCCGACCGTTCCCCGCTCACCCATACGGGACTCGACCAGCCGACGTGACCGTCCGCTTGACGCACGCGCAGGTAGTAGTAGCGCGTGACGTCCGGGGGCAGCGGGTCGGTCCATTCGAAGCGCGCAGTGGCGCCCTCGAAGCGCTGACGCACGAGTTCCTCGCCGTTCGAGACCAGCGTCAACTCCAGTCCAGGGGCGGTACCGTGCACGGTCGCCTCCACGTGTACCGCCCCCCCGACCGTTATCTCGCTTCCCTGAGGCGCGCCGTTAACCGTCATCCAGAGGTCGAGACGGGCTCCGGTAGTGCCAAAGGTGCGGCGCGCGTGAAGGGCCTCGAAGATGGCCTCGCGGGTGAGCGCGCTGGCCCACACACCTGCCAGACCCAGACCTCCGTGATGGTCCGGGCTCGCGATGATGCCGAGACGGTGGCCCTGGTCCAGTGCCGCGCGCACGCTGTGGCCCGGCGTGAAGCCCCCGGCTGGTGGCGGGTAGGGTGCGCCGTCGAATTCATAGCTGCCCCGGCCCTGGAAGATCTCCACGAGGCGCTGGAAATGATCGTTGCGAAACCTCCAGTCGGTGGGTTTGGCACCGGCGGGGCCGGTCGATACGTGGTGCGGGATTGTGACGGCCCGGCGCTCGCCCAGATGTTGCCACAGCGCCTCCGGCGTGAGTCCGAGGGCGTCGAGAAGTGCGCCCGGGTCGGCTTGCACCGTATCCTGGAAGAACACGTTTTTGTGTCCATAGACTCGCGAGGACCACTCGTAGCCAGGGATCGCAACGAAGCGCCCCGGCTGGTTCCAGAGGTCGGCGTGCTTGGTGACCGTCCACCAGTCGCTCTCGCGAAAGTGCCCAGCGTGGTCGGAGAGGCCCGCGAAGTCGAGCCCGGCGATGTCGTAGACCATCCGGAAAGACTGGTCGGGGGAGGCGCTGTACTTCATGCCATCGTGCGAGAGGTTCGAGTGCATATGGAGGTCCCCGAAATAGGCGCGGAAGTTTTCGTCCCCCAATGACGCGATCGGCCTTGATCCGCGGGCGATCACTGGCGCGGCCGAAGGGCGCTTTGGCGCCGGCGGATCTCTTCGGGGTGCGCGCGGAGGGAGGGACGAGGCTTCGACTCTGCGAACCTCGATGGCACTCCGCTTGCGCCCTCCGTCGGCGGGAGCGATCTCGACGACGGAGGCCACCCAGGCGCCGTCGCGGCTCGCGGCGGCGGCGATGCGCGCGCCCGGGCCACGCGCCGTCGCGCTGAGCGGGAAGGGCTCTTCGGGAGCGGAGCGCGTGACGCGTTGGAGTGTCGGGATCCAGAATCGCGCGTCGCGATCGTTCAACTGGTCGTAGAAGAGCCAGAGCTCTCGCTTTCCTGGCCCGGGAATTGCGGTGGCTCGCTCGTGCACGAACGGTGAAGGTCGCGACGCAGTGGGTGTGGTCCAGCTCTCGCCCTCCAGCCAGGCGATGCGATGACCGCGGTCCCGTGCTTTGCCGTACAGGATCGCCGGGAGGTCGTGCCGGGCGCGGCCCGCGAAGTACGACTCGGTCCAGACGAGCGCGAGTTCCGTCGGAGTGGCGATCAGCATCGGCAGGGCATCGAGCCGATCCGAGGTGGACACCCGCGTGGGCAATGCGTTGGGGGCGTGCAACGGCGTATGCCCCGTGTCGACGTCAAGGCGCCTGACGTAGATCTCGGTGTTCTCGTCGCCGGCGCCGGCGTCCCGCCGCGACATCCACGCGACAAAGACCCGGCCGGCGGCGTCGACCGCCACACTCGGCTGGGAATCCGAGGCGGGATGGTCCGTTACCCGGCTAGACGCGCCCCAGGTTCTACCCACCCGCTTGCGCGCATGGATGTCGAAGCGCCCGTCGTGGAAGGCCTCCCAGACGAGCCAGAGGTCGCCGGATCCAGCCACAGCGAGGGCCGGTGCCGCGTCGGAGCCGGGAGCGTTGGTGAGGCGCTCGACGGGACCGAGTTTGGCGCCGTTGTGATAACGCCCGAAAAGGTCGGAGGACGCGACTGGTTCGGCATCCGGACCACCGCTCGCCGGGGCCGCGAGTGCCGTCCACACCACGTAGCAGCCGCCGTCGCGTTCCGCCGCGACCCGCGGCGTCAAGTAGCGTCCGGGAGCGGCGCTCATGGTGATCGGCTTACCCCAGCTTCCAGCGCGCAGCACCGCTGCGAGGACCTCGTCACCGGCTGCTCCGAAGGCGAGCCAGACCAGACAAACCTCTCCGTTTGGACCCACTGCGAGATCCGGTGCGATGTAGGAACGCTTCGCATCGCCAAAGGCCTTCGCCGGGGCCGCGTCGGCAGAGGCGCCCGAGCCGACCGCACACGCGAACCCGAGGGCAAGAGTGGCTCCGCAACACCGGTGCATCGAACGCCCGATCATCGCCCTGAAAAAACGCCCGACCATTGCCTGCCTCCTGCTCCTGGGACCGCGCCGAATGCGGGACTAGGCCGGGGCGGATCGCCTTGCCCGGCGAATCAGGACCAGCGTCCACGATGCGAGCACCAACAGCGCCAGCGTCATCAGCCGCACTCCGGTGGTGAATCCGGCGGGCTCGTAGGAGAACACCAGCCTGCTCTCTCCCGCCGGCACCACGACACCTCTCACCGCGTAGTTGGTCCGGAGGATCGGGGCCGGTTCGCCGTTCAGCTCCACCTTCCAGCCTTCGAACCACAGGTCGGCCAGCACCACGAGCCCCGGCGTCTCCATCTGCGCCATTACCTCGATCCGGGTGGGTACTTCGCTGTCGATGAGCACTTCTCCCCGCATCGGGTCTGGCAGGTGCAGCGGCTCATTCACATACGCGACGCGGGCTGGATCGAAATCCGGTTCTGCCAGCGCCTGGAGAACCTCGTCGTCACTGCCCTTCGACTCCACCCGCTCGGGGACGTAAACCCGGGGCAGGGCCTCGCGGTTTTCCAGCACCCAGTAGTCGCCGTGCTCGAACAGGACCGGTACGTCGGAAAAAGGGAATCGGCGGATGATGAGGTAGCGAACGTTCAACATGTCGAGCACCGGGGAGAAGATGTGCGATCCAGACGGGCTGAGGTTGATTTTCGGCGCGTACATCTGCAGCCGGGCATAACGCGGCGCTCGGAGCCGAAGCTGGTCGTCCTTGGCGATATCCAGCAACTGGACCAGCCGCCAGGGGTCAAGGGCGTCGTAGCCGCGAATGTCCCGGAGCCCGTGGCTCTCGGCGAGTCGCGGCGGCAGACACCCTACGCAGATAATCCGACCCGGCGGCGCCTTCGCGATGTCGGTGAGGACCGGAATCCGAGGGTAGTAGAGTGCTGGGTCCATCTGTGGATTCAGGCCCCTGCCAAACCAGAGCAGCTCGGCCACCATCAGCGTGCCCAACACCGGCAGCAATGCGGCCGCTGCAGGCGAACGCTCCACCCAGCCCCAGAGCGCGAGCCCGAACAGACAGAGCACGAGGCCCCGCATCGTGTTCTCGCGATAGCCGTCCTGAACGACGGTTGCGGCCTCGAGCTTGGACAGAACGGACCGCTCGACCTTGATGGTGTGCGCGAGCTGGGTCGCGATCGGCTCGGGGAGGTTCAACACTCGATACCCGCAGTAGAGACTCGTACCGAGCAGCAACAGCACCGGAATCAGACACCATTTGCCAGGACGAAACGCACCGCGGCGCAGCTGATCGAGTCCCGCCACCGCAATGGCGAGCAGGGCGAAGGATGCGATGAACACCGAGCGGTTGTGAGAAATGATACTCAGCCCGGGAAGTCGCATCACGGAAACGAGCCCCGGCAGGTTGACCACCCACGCGAGAGAGAACAGCGTCAGACCCAACCACATCCCATTCATTCCGCGGCGCCGGCGATCGGCGAGCCCGATCGGCACCAAGACCAGCACCGCAAGCAGCCCCACGTAGGCGGCCGCCGAACTCTCCAGCCGGTTGCCGCGAACGATGCGGTGGTGGCCGGTCTGGTGCGAGCCGTAGATGTCCGGCAGCACCACCTGGGGGATCGCGCTGAGCCCGGTCGGGGGATTGTCCTCGTGGCCGGCCGACCGGTCCATCATGCGCGCGCTCACGCGCGCGTAGTCCCTGACGTGCAGCCAGTCGGGTGTGGCCAGCATGATGCCCGCCGCCCAAGCAATCGTCAGGACCGCGACCGCTCGGAGCAAGGGCGGGCGAAAGCGCCAGCCATGCTGCTCGATCGTCCGCCAAGCCCCGAACAGACCCGATGCCAGCAGCACCTGTAACGCGAGCTGCCCGCCCGACATCGCGCACGCCGTCGCCAATGCCAGCCCGGGTCCTCCCCAGCCCTTCGGGTTCCGCACCGCGGCATCGGTACCCAGCAGCACCCACGGCAGCCAGGCCACCGCGTGCAGCAAGGAGAATCCCTGCCAGAGGGCAAAGAAACCGCTCAGCGGAAACACCCAGGCGCCGATGGCGGCGGGCCAGAAACCGACCCCGATCACCCGTCGAAAGAAAAGATAGGCCCCGAGCCCCGCGCCGAGGGCTACGCAGAGTTCCAACCAGGCCAGCGTGAAGGGATGCGGGAACAGGTAGTAAACGAAGTTGAACGGCGAATAGGTGGTCAGCGAGCTCAGCGGCGCACCCGCATAGCCGTACGGATTCCACAGGGGCGCTCGCCCGGCCCTGAGTTCGGAGGCGGCAAACCGTCTCTCCGGCTCGTAGTACAACACGCGATCGGAGAGCATGACGTTGTGGGGTTGGACCTTGGCGAGATCGGACCCGGTCGGCAGGTAGTAACCGCGTTCCGCCAGCACGTCCAAGGGAAGGAGAATCTTTTGGCCGAGCAGGGATTCGCCGTAGAGCACCGCCTGACAGAGCACGAGCCCCGCGATCACAATGCCCGCCCGTAGTAGCCCGCGGCGCGGCTCCATGCTCAGGGCGCTTGTCCTGTTTCAGCCTTCACGCAAAGTCGCGGCAATGGACTCCCGATCGAAGCGGGGGCGGGCGGAGAGGCCGTCGCTGCTCGACACGAACGCATCATTGCCCCCGTTCTCCAAAATTCAACCAGTGAGAAGGTTTGGGCATTTTGTCGAATTCTCCGCAACGAAGCAAACGCGCTGTGCTGGCGATCGGGCGCCTGTCTGACGTCGGTGGAACGATTTCGCTAGGCCGCCATCATAGGCTACGATCAGTCGCGTAACACATGATGAACACCGGTCCCCAACCAGAGCTATCCGTCGTCATTCCCGTCTATTGCTCGCAGGATTCGCTGCAACGACTGGTGGAGGCGATTTTCGCGGCGTTTCCGATCTCGCCCGGATCGGTGGAAGTCATCCTCGTCAACGACGCCTCCACGGATGATTCTTGGAAGGTGATGACACGACTTGCGGCTGAGCACCCGAATCTCCGATGCATCAACCTGAGGCGCAACTTTGGCCAGGACAACGCGATCCTCACCGGGCTGCGGTATTCGCGCGGTGACTACGTCGCCATCATGGACGACGACCTGCAGCACGACCCCGCCGATCTTCCGCGACTGCTCGAAGTGATCAAGACCGGGTCCGACGTGGTCTACGCCACCTACACGATCAAGCAGCAGAGTCGTTGGAAGAACCTCGGCAGCTGGCTCAACGGCAAGACTGCGGAGTGGCTTTTGGTGAAACCGAAAGACATCTATATCTCACCCTACAAGATCATCTGCCGAGCGGTCGTGGAAGTCTTATGTGTGTATGATGGACCGTATCCGTACGTCGATGGGCTGCTGTTCCAGATCACGTCGCAATTCTCGCAGCTGGAGGTCACTCATCGCCGTCGCGAGATCGGCCGGGGGAATTATTCGCTGCGCCGCTCGATCAGCGTGTGGCTGCGGCTGTTCTCCTCGTTCTCTCTTCAGCCACTGCGCATCGTTACCTTCTGTGGTCTGACGTTGGCTGTGGCGGGTCTGGTCGGGGCGATGGCGCTGGTGGTCTATCGTCTCAGCGAGCCGGCACACTTCTACGGGCCGGCGACCGGTTGGGCCTCGTTGATGGTCGTCATCCTGGTGATCGGCGGGGTGCAGATGGTTTTTCTCGGAGTGCTCGGCGAATACATTGGCAGAACCTACCTCCAGGTGAACCGAAAGCCGCAAGCGCTGGTGAAGGAGACCCTCAATCTGCCCGAGCGAGTAGGCTCTTGATCGCGACGAAGCAGCGGTAGTACGAGCATGAGGGCATCGCAGAGGCCATGAGGCGACGTCGTGAGGATTTACTGGTCTTCGGTGCACCGGAGATCGGCGAGGCCGAGATCGCGAGCGTGATCGAAGTGATGCGCTCTGGCTGGCTGGGCAGCGGCCCCCGGGTGGCGGCCTTCGAAGAGGCGTTTGCGCGCTACAAGAACACCGGCGCGGATCGGGTGGCTGCCGTCAGTTCCTGCACGGCTGCGTTGCATTTGTCGATGGTTGCCGTTGACTTGCAGCCAGGTGATGAAGTCATCGTCCCGGCGCTGACCTTTTGTGCGACGATCAATGCCATTGTCCATGCCGGAGCGATGCCGGTGCTGGTCGATGTGGATCCGCGGACCATGAATATCGACCCCGCGAGGGTGGAAGCCGCAATTACCCCGCGGACGCGGGCGCTGATGCCGGTGCATTTTGCGGGCCGTGCGTGCGACATGGACGCGCTCATGGACATTGCGGCTCGTCATTCGCTGCTCGTCATCGAGGACTGCGCGCACGCCATCGAGACCACCTACCGGGGGCGGCCGGCCGGAACCCTCGGCGACTTCGGATGCTTCAGCTTCTACGCCACCAAGAATCTCACTACAGGCGAAGGCGGCATGGTGCTCGCAAAGGACGTGGGACGCATCGAGAGAATCAAGCGCCTAGCGCTGCACGGGTTGAGCAAGGACGCCTGGCGGCGTTTCGGCGATCGCGGCTTCGTGCACTACGACGCCCAGGAGTGCGGATTCAAGTACAACATGATGGACCTGCAAGCCGCGATCGGCCTGTGTCAGCTGGAGCGTATCGAGGCGGGTTGGCAGCGCCGGCAAGAGATCTGGGAGCGTTATCAGCAGTCCTTTGCGCCCCTGGCGGTGGAGCGACCCGCCGCCTTCGACGACCACTCGCGTCACGGCCTGCATCTGTTCACCCTGCTGATCGACGAAGCCGCGGTGGGTCTGGACCGGGATGCTTTCCTCGATCGGATGCTGGACCTGAAGATCGGTACCGGTGTCCACTATCGCGCCATACCCGAGCACCGCTACTACCGCGAATGCTTCGGGTGGCGGATCGAGGATTATCCGAACGCCTGGCGTATCGGACATCAGACAGTCAGCCTGCCCCTATCCCCCCGGCTCTCCGATGAAGACGTGGAGAGCGTGATCGACGCGGTGCACGAAGTGGTGGGGCCCTGCTGAGAAAGATGCGGGGGAAAAGATCGAATCTTAGCGTCGCGAGTACAATGAGTTCCGCCCGCATAGCTCACTTGGCGAACAGGCACGAAATGCGGTTTCGGGATCGGGGCATTAGATACTGGAGCCAGAAGTAGGCCAGAAACTAACGTTTGGATTGGACCCGTATTCCGGGGCGGATTAGGAAATGGATTCGAAAAAACAGACTTTGGCTCGGTTGTTATGTCCAATGAACAATGAAGCCTTGGGAAAGTCTAGCAGGGAGCTTATTTCTTATGGCCTAATCGGAGTTGTCAGTAACACTGCCGGCTACCTGATGTACTTAATGATTACTTATTTTGGCTGCCCACCCAAGATTGCGATGACTATATTGTACCTTGTGTGTGCCACGGCGAGTTTTTTGGGGAATCGGAAGCTCACATTCAAGCACCAAGGTCACCTGCTTGGCTCTGGCATCAGATATATTGTTGCGCACTGTTTTGGCTATCTTTTGAACTTAACAATACTGATAGTTATGGTCGACCGTCTTGGCTACGCACACCAGTTGGTCCAGGCAGCCGCAATTTTTATTGTTGCAGCGTTCCTTTTCCTGGCTTTAAAGTACTTTGTGTTTCCAACATA
>SMVA01207609.1_pt1 | contig 10367 bp, 9 predicted proteins | sample 2456451 | NCBI WGS metagenome assembly SMVA01 (sample SAMN11095933, study PRJNA526329) | marine sediment metagenome | biome: Marine sediment; feature: Surficial sediment; material: Deep marine sediment; isolation source: Hadal surficial sediment | place: Pacific Ocean | collected 2014-05 | depth 0-1...
CGCCGAGAGCATGTCATCGGCGCTCTCGGGTGTACACCTCGTGGAATCGATGTCTTCGAGGCGCAGCAACAATGTCGCTCCGCGGCTGCGCGCGTCGAGCCAGCAGAGCAGTGCGGCCAGCAGTGTGCCCGGGTGAGCGGGTCCCGAAGTCGTGGGCGCAAAACGGCAGCGTTCCTCGTTCATTGGCTCTCAGATCCGATCAATGAATCGCTTCCGCCTAGCTGGAACCAGGCTCGGACCCTGCGTGGCGCGGCAGGGCATCCGCCGTATCGAACCAGGGGATCCGATCGCTCGCGTAGATATGGATTTTCGGGGGAAATGCGGACGGATCGTCCATGCAGCCCACATTCACATCGATCGTCGTCGCGGCGTCGGTCTGGCGATAGCCAATCTGCGTCCCGCAGGCGTTGCAGAACTCTCGATGTCCCCAGCTCGAAGATTCGTAACGCGTCGCGCACCCCTTCGTGTAGGCAAACGCATCGACGGGAAACGACGCCCAGGCGAGAACCGGCGCTCCCGTCGAGCGCTGACAGAGCGTGCAATGACAATAACCCGTATCGATCGGACGAATCTTCACCTCAAAGCGAAGCGCGCCGCAAAGGCAGCCGCCTTCGTACATGGAATCCTCCCCATCAAGCAATGCGCTCTCGCATGAGTTTGCCCACAGAATTGCGCGGCAGTGCATCGACGATCGTAAAAGCCACGGGGATCTTGTAACCCGCGAGGCGATCTACACAGAAACGGCGAATTTCCGCTGGATCCAGGCGTTGTCCGGGGGCAGCCACCAGCCAGGCGATCGGCCGGCGACCGTAATCCGCATCCGCGCGGCCCGCGACCGCCGCTTCGATCACGGCCGGGTGTTCGAGCAGAACCATTTCGATCTCCGTCGGATAGATGTTCTCGCCGCCAGAAAGGATGAGATCGCAACGTCGGTCCAGAACCTCGAGCGCGCCCGTGGAATCGAGGACACCGATGTCCCCGGTGTGAAGCCAGCCACCTCGCAATGCCCGTTCGCTTTCCACGGGGCGCTTCCAATAGGCCTCCATCACCGTTGGACCGCGCACGAGAATCTCTCCGGGTTGGCCGCGAACGGATTTTCCGTCTTCGTCGATCGTGTTCAACTCGGTTCCAAAGATCGGACGCAGCCCCGAGACGCCCGCGGACTCCTCGAGTGTCGGCAGCTGCGTGGCGACCTGAGACGACGCTTCCGTGAGACCGTAGGTGGCCGCAATCGGAAACCCTTGGGATCTCGCGCGATCCAGGAGCTCGCGCGGTGCGGGCCCCCCGCCGAGCAGTACGCCGCGCAACGAGCGCGGTGCTCGGCGATCCCCCCTCGCGGCGAGCACACGCTCCAGCATGGTGGGAACCCATGATACGAGCGTGACTCCGTCCTCATCGAGTGCGCGATTGACCGCGTCCGGATCGAATCCGTCGTGCAGGATTGCCGCGCTTCCGTAAAGCGCCGAACGGAGCAGGATCGAGAGTCCCCCCACGTGAAACAGCGGCATGCAGACGAGCCAGCGGTCCTCTGGCATGACACCGAGGTGCATCGCCGATCCGATCGCGCTCCAGAACAGATTCCGGTGCGAAAGCAGGGCGCCCTTTGGCGAGCCGGTCGTTCCCGATGTGTAGACGAGCGCGAGCGCACGAGCCGGATCGATTGGTGGTCGCTCGACCGGCGTTTCGATTCGAGTCGCGGCCGTTGAAGAGGAGGCGCCGGTAGCGGCAGAAGCAGAGGTAGCGGTCGCTGCAGAAGCAGCGCTAGCGGCAAGCGCTGGCTCCCCTTCTGGATCGACTTCGATCCGATCGAGCGTTCTGCTCGCGTCAAGCAGGGCCGCGCTCTTCGCTGCCAAATCAGCAAGCCGACCCGGCCCGTGAATCAGAACCCGCGCCCCGCTCTCCTCGAATTGAAAGGCGAGTTCACGCGGCGTCAACCGCACGTTCAGCGGCAGGAGGGTCGCGCCCCGCTGCGCGAGCGCGTGGAGCATCTCGGCGAACGCGAGTCCATTATCGAGGAGAACCGCGACGACATCGCCGCTATCCACCCCCAGCGACTCGAGTCCCCGCTCGGTCTCAGCCACGCGGCTCGCGAGTTCGCGATAATCGATCACCCGGCCCGCTGCGAAGAGTGCGGGACGCTCGCCCGAGATTCGCGCGCGCGCTCCGAGCTGGTCCAGATTCGGAATCACGCGTTGATTTCCTCCGCACTTCCGAGCGCACAGTGCGCGAGGCTGTCGCGCAGCGGAGCGACTCCGATGCCGGGTTCATCGGGTACGGAAAGCGCTCCATCGATCGGCGTCGGCGATTCCGCCAGATCCCGATCGAGCAATGCGCCGGTTGCGAGACCCGCTGCGAGATGCGGCCCCGGAAGTGCGGCCGCAAGTTGGAGCGCCGCGGAAAGGCCCACCGCAGAGTCGAGTGCAGAACTCACCACCACTCCCCAACCGGCCGCGCGGGCGCGAGCGGCGATTCGTTGCGAGGCGCGCAAACCTCCCAACGCCGCCGGCTTCAGGACCACGACACTCGCTGCTTCTCGCGCGAAGATCTCATCGACCGCGCGACCACCAGCAAGCGCCTCGTCTGCTGCGATCGGAATCGATGATCCCGCAGACAAACGCGCGAGCCCATCCAGATCGCGCGCCTCGACAGGCTGCTCGAGAAATTCGATCCGATAAGGCGCGAAACGCGCGATCGCCTGCTCGGCCTCTCGCTCCTTCCAGCCACCATTTGCGTCGAGGCGAATCCTCACCTCGATTCCGACAGCGCCCCTCACCGCGGCGACGCGGTCTTCGTCGTGTTCGAGAGCGAGAGCGCCGACCTTGATCTTGATGGTTCGGTAGCCCTCCGCAACTGCAGCCGACGCTTTCCGAGCGAGCGCTTCAGGCTGTTCGTGATACACCAATGCATTTACATCGATTCGCGAGCGCGGCCGCTCGGGCAACGCGAGCATCGAAGCGACGCCAATTCCCCGCACTCGGGCCGCCAGATCGAAGAGCGCGACGTCCACAGCCGCGCGCGCCGCAGGCGCCTCCGGAGCAAGCTCCTCGATCCGATCGAGCAAGCCGCCGAGGTCCTCGATCTCGCGCCCGATCAACACCCGCGTCAATCTCGAGAGCGTCTCGAAAGCCTGGTCGGGGGACTCGGCGCCAAACCCCGCCAGCGGCAAGGCCTCTCCATGGCCCAGCAGGCCGGAATCGCTCGTGAGCGCGAGCAGGACCCCTTCGCGGCTGTCGATCGGACCCCGCGCCGTCGCCAGCGGCGTGCGCAGTCGAAGTCGAATCCGGGTGAGTTCCGCGCGGGCGATCTTCATACGAGCAGCCCGCAGGCCAGGAGCACCGCGAAAGCAACCTCGAGGACCGCAGTTCGGGCGAGCGCAGCGTTCAGCGTCGGGCCGTCGCTGGCCGTCCACACGGTACGGATCAACAACGCCGCAAGTGGGAGCGTTGCGAGAGGAAAGATCATCGCGGCGCGCGACGCCCCAGCAAACCAGAGCACCGGCAGCATCGCGTAGGCGAAGACGAGCAGACCCGCATACTCGAAGCGCGCCGCCCGCCGCCCGAAGCGCACCGCGAGCGTGCGCTTGCCAGCACTGCGATCGGTATCCACGTCGCGCAGGTTGTTGACAACGAGGACCGCCGTTGCAAAAGCGCCGATCGGAAGCGATCCCGCGAATGCGATCGGCGACAGTGCCAGAACCTGGACGTAGTAGGTTCCGCAGACCGCGACGATGCCGAAAAACGCAAAAACCGCGATGTCGCCGAGGCCGTGATAACCAAATGCGAATGGCCCGCCCGTATAAGCCAGACCGGCGGCGATCGAAAGCACCCCGACCACTGCAATCGGCCAGCCGCCGATCGCAACCAGATAGACTCCAACGAGCACAGCGCTCCCGAACGCCGCAGCGGTTCCGATCTTCATTTGCCGAGGCGTCAGCAAGCCGAGCTGCGCTGCGCGCGGCGGCCCGATTCGCGCCTCCGTATCGGCTCCGCGCTCAAAATCAAAGACATCATTCGCAAAGTTCGCGCCGATCTGGATCAAGAGCGCGCCCAGCAGCGCCGCGGAGGCGGGCAAGCCGCGCCCCTGCCCATCCGCAAGCGCCAGCGCGGCACCGACGGCTACGGGCGCCGCCGCCACCGGAAGTGTCCGCAGCCTCGCGGCGAGCAGCCAGGGCCCCCAACCCCCAAGGGCGCCGGGCGATGTTCCTACGGAAGCCACGGAAATCGGGAAAAATCGGGCGGTCGCTTTTCGAGGTAGGCGTCGCGGCCCTCCTGTCCCTCCTCGCTCATGTAGAAGAGCATCGTCGCGTTGCCCGCAAGTTCCTGGAGGCCCACCTGCCCATCGCAATCCGCGTTCAGCGAAGCCTTCAAGCAGCGGATCGCGATCGGGCTGCTCTTGAGGATCTCGCGCGCCCAGGCGACGCCGGTCTCCTCGAGCGCATCGAGGGCGACCACTTCATTCACCAGCCCCATGTCGAGCGCCTGCTGCGCGTCGTATTGTCGGCACAGAAACCAAATTTCGCGAGCCTTCTTCTGCCCGACGACTCGCGCCAGATACGAAGCGCCAAATCCCCCATCGAAACTCCCGACCCGCGGCCCCGTCTGCCCAAAGCGGGCGTTGTCTGCCGCGATGGTGAGATCGCAGACCAGATGTAGGACGTGACCTCCGCCGATCGCGTAGCCCGCCACGAGCGCAATCACGGGCTTGGGGAGAGAACGGATCTGCCGCTGAAGATCCAATACATTGAGACGGGGCACCCCGTCTTCTCCGACGTATCCAGCGCTTCCGCGCACCGTTTGATCACCGCCCGAACAGAAGGCATCGGGGCCCTCCCCGGTGAGGAGCACCGCGCCGACTTTCGGGTCCTCGCGAACGCAGCTGAATGCATCGATCAATTCCATCACCGTCTTGGGCCGAAAGGCATTGCGCACCTCCGGACGTGCAATCGTGATCTTTGCAATTCCGTCACCGCATTTTTCAAATCGTATATCGGTGTAGTCCTTGACCGTCTTCCAGCTGATCGCACTCATGTCGTCCTCACGCTCCTGTCGTTCTCGCGGTTAGTCGTTCTCACAGTTAGTCGTTCTCGCGGTTAGTCGTTATCGCGCTCCTGTCGTCCTCGCGGTTAGTCGTTCTCGCGGTTAGTCGTTCTCGCGCTATGTCGTTCCCGCCGTTATGTCGTTCTCATGATCAGGTCGCACTCACGCTCCTGTCGTCCTAAAGATGGGTTTGCGGCGCTGATCGTGCAGCGGAGAGCGGCGCCGTCTTCCGGGCTTCGGCATCTGCGAGGAAGCGACGCGCCAATTCCAGAAAAGCTCTGGGATTGTCGGTGTGAGCCGAGTGGCCGGCCTCCGGTACGATTCCGACCCGCGCGTTTGGCAGCTCCTGGCACATCTCCGCAGCGAGTGTTCGAAATTTCAGATCGTCCTCGCCAACCGCCAAACAGATCGGGGCAGTGACGCGCGTCAATGCGCCGTGCAGCGGCCGTTGCGCGCCGGAGCCCATTCCGCGCAGGCTCGCCGCGAGTCCGTGAGCGGAGTTTGCCAATCGCATCTCCCGAGCTTCCGCGACACCGCGCGCGCCCAGGCGCCGCTCGTCCACCAGAAACGGTTGCGAAATCCAGAAGTCCACGAACGCTTCGACGCCATCACGTTCGATTCGATCTGCGAGCGCCTCATCGTCACGCGCGCGCTCCGCCCGTTGTTCGGGGTCGCGGATCCCCGCGCTCGCTCCCACCAAGACCGCGGACGCCATCCGCGCCGGATGGGCGACACCGAACGCGAGCGCTGCGCGCCCACCCATCGAATATCCGATCCAATGAGCCTCAACCACATTCAATGTGTCGAGGAGCGATGCGAGCTGATCGACACAAGCCGTCATCGAGTAGGCGGCGGCAGCGCGCGGAGCCGGGCTGCGCCCATGACCGATGAGATCAACGGAGAGAATTCGATGGGTTTCGCTCAACCCTCGCGCGATGCACGCCATCGCGCGCGCCGATCCGGTGAAGCCATGGAGCAAAACCACCGTCGGTCCACTCCCGGTTTCCTCTACATGGAGCCGAACCCCTGCCGCGTCGATCGAGTGCGACTGCATCACACTCACGAATTCCGGGCTTTGGGAGCGAGTGATTCGCTCATTCTGTCGCGATTGGATGATTCGCCCAGCCCGTCGCGATCGAGCGCTTCGATCACTCCGTCACGAGCAGGCGGCTCACAGATTCCTTCCCGATCGAGTGCTTCGCAGACGCGTCGATCGATCTCCCGGTGGTGCGCCACACTGCGATCGCGATCTATGGGAATCTCGACCACGGAAACACCCGGGGTCGCGAGAGCACTCTTGAAGGCTGCGCGGAAGTGTTCCCAGGAGCTGACTCGCGCAAACTCCGCTCCGAAGCCTTCGACGATGCCGCCCAGATCCACTCCATGTGGTGTTCGAAAGTGCGTTTCAAAGATCTCCGGCTTCGCTCGATCAGCCACCGGAAGATAGGAAAAGATTCCACCGCCATCGTTGTCGAATACGACGATGCTGAGATTCAGCGAATGGCGGCGCGCAGCCTGCAATGCACCCACATCGTGGAGCAGCGCGAGATCCCCGGTGAGAAGCACGACCGGCTGCGGCTGTGATGCCGCGGCTCCGAGCGCGCTCGAAATCATGCCATCGATACCGTTGGCGCCGCGATTCGCGAGCACCCGCAGCGGCCGATTCGAAACTGGGAGAAAGGTATCGAGGTCGCGCACGGGCATGCTGTTCGACACATAGACAATCGCGCCATCGGGCAGCGCATCGGCGAGTTCGCGTATCGCGCGCGGTTCGAAGAGTTCTTCCTCCTCAGAGACCAGGTTCTCGACGGCACCTGCCGCACATCGCTCGGCACGAAGTACGTGCTGTAACCAAGCCGATTCGGTCCTCGATCGGGACACGCGCTGAATCAGCCCTTTGCATAGCGCCAGGGGGTCGACCTGGAGAAACTCCGACGCCAGGTGCCCCGGATCGTTCCAACCCGCGTCGGGATCGACAAGAACCAGATGCTCCGGCACGTTCCCCTCGAGCCAGAGCCGCTGCGACTTGCTAATCGGCGTTGCGCCAAAACGAAACACGGCTTCGGGTGCAAGTGCACGGGCGACCCGCTCATCCCGCAAAAAAAGATCCGAGTTTGCCAGCACGGGGGCTCGTGCGTCATGCGCGCCTGAGCGCAGCTGAGAGGTCACGTCCGCGAGGATCGGCCAACCCAATAGCGATGCGAGATCTGCAATTGCGGCGCAGAGCTCGGGTACCGCGTCCATCGGCCCACACGCGATCACACCGCGTTCGCACGAGTTCGCAATCTCCGCGAGTCGTTCGAGATCCTCGATCTTGGGCGCTTGCGCACTCCGACTGACCCGCGTATATGCCTGTCTGCTCCGCTCGGTGGTGCCGGTTTTCGGATCCGCGGCCGTCGCGGTCGGCGCGAGCGGATCACGAAATGGCAAATTGAGGTGGACCGGACCTGCCGGCGTGCCCCAGGCTTCAGCGACCGCTCGGCAACCCAGTTCACGCGCGTATCTCAACATTCGCGAGTCGCCGTCCGGTACAGCGACCTCCGCAAACCAACGCACGTGCGTGCCGTAGAGCCGAATCTGGTCGATCGTCTGCCCTGCGCCCCAATCGCGCAACTCGGGCGGCCGATCGGCGCTGAGTACGATCAGCGGCACGTGGGCGTGGTAGGCCTCGATCACTGCCGGATAAAAATTCGCCGCCGCCGTACCCGACGTGCAGATTAGCGCGGCCGGCGCGCGGGTCGCCTTCGCGGCGCCGAGCGCAAAAAAGCCCGCAGACCGTTCATCGATCTGCGACCAACAGCGCAGCGAAGCGTGCTCGGCGGCGGCGATCGCAAGGGCCGTGGAGCGCGAGCCGGGGCAGATGCAAACTTCCCGCACACCCGCGCGAGCGAGCTCATCGATGAGCGCCGCGGCAAAAAGATGGGCCGGGTTCGCTCCACCCTGGAGGGGTGCGCCAGAATTCGCGTCAGCGCGCAATTCAGATCTCCATCAACGGGGCGAGCATGGCGCGCAGCTTGAGTCGCGTTTCCCGGAGTTCCGCCTCGGGGTCAGACCCGGCTACGACGCCTGCTCCGGCGAACAGCCGCGCTTCACTTCCTCGCAGAACGGCCGAGCGCAAGGCGGCGTAGAATTCGCCACCCCCTTCGGAATCCGCATACCCGATCGGACCGCTGTACCAACCGCGATCGAGGTTCTCATTGCGATTCAGCCACTCGAGAGCCGCCTCGCGCGGTGCACCCGCAATCGCTGGCGTCGGATGAACCAAACCCAGCAGCTCCAGGATCGACCGGTGCGCGCGCAAATGGCCCGTGATCGGTGTTTCAAGGTGTTGAATGTCCTGGAGGCGCATCAAGCGCGGTGACTCGCGAACTTCCAGCCCGTCGCAATGTGGAGCGAGTGCATCGCAGAGCGCTCTCACCACGAACGCGTGTTCGGTCTGCTCCTTTTTACTTTCGCGCAATTGCCGACCGAGCTCGAGATCCTCTTCCGGACTGCGCCCACGCGGCGCGGAACCAGCTACCGAGGCCGTCTCCACCCGGTTGTCGATGAGTCGCACCAAACACTCCGGAGTGGCACCCAGAAAGACCACGCCCGGCCGTGCAACGGCGAAAATGGCGCAGGTCGGATGTGCCTGACGCAACGTGTTCAACAGCGCGCACGGATCGTAATCGCCCTTTTCGCGCACGGAAATGGATCGAGCCAGCACCACCTTCTCGAAACCACCGTTGGCGATCTCGCGCAAAGCCGCCTCGACCTGAGCGCGGTAGTCGGCGTGCGTTCGGTCTGCACACGCGTGATAGTCGAGAGGAGCGCTGACTTCCGCGATCGGCGCGCGCGACGCCTCGAACAAGCTGCGATTGGCCAGGGAACATCCGACTTCATCGAGGCCAGCACGCATTTCGTCGCAAATCGTCCGCACGCGGGTTCCACATCGGGCGTCTTGGCCAGCTTGGACGTTTTCGGCGGGTTCAACCGATTCGACGGCTTCGCTGGATTGGGCGGCTCCTGTGGATTGGGCGGCTTCGCTGGACTGGACGGCTTCGCTGGACTGGGCGGCTTCAGCAGGCTGGACCGGTCGGACGACGGTGCACCAGCCCCGCCCTCCGGAAACCGAAATCGCAACCTCCGGCAGGACCAGGCGCCCAGTTGGAAAATCAAGCCAATGCCGCTCGGTCGACGCCAGATTCGAAAACGCGAAGCCTCCGACGAGAAACGGCCCCGCGGTAGCGGGCGCTCCGTGTCCAAAGAGGTGCAGACGCGCGAAGAGCTGCTCGGCGCGTTCCGAAGCCTCCGAAAATCGGCGCTGTCCCTCAACCTCGGCTTCGGCCTCGGCTTTGGCTTCGGTCTCGATCGCCGCTGCACAACCGAAAGCTGCGATCGAGCGCCCCTCGGATGGCCGCTCCCAGTAGAATCGGTCGCGCGATTCTGAGGCTTCGAAGGCCGCGAGAACGTCGCAGGGCGGAATCTCCGCCTGCAGCCCCACCCACTGCGTTTCGCCCGTTCGGGCGGCAGCATCCAGCGCGGCTTGCACAGCGGATTCTAGATCCGCACTGCGTTTCACGCCCACGGTTCCCTCCAGATCCCTGTCACGATTTTTCCCCGATCTGCGTCACGATTTATTTCGGATTCCCGTCACGATCTGGATCGCACCGAGCAACAAGGATCGGTGTTCGGTCTGCTCGAAACCCGCGTCTTCGAGCAACCTGAGCAATTCGCGCGTCGGGGGCAGGTAGACGGTCGATTTCGGGAGATATGCGTACGCGCTTCGATCCGAGAGCAGGCCGCCCACCAACGGGACCACGCGATCGAAGTAGAGTGCGTGGGCAGCTCTGATCAGAGCGGGGCGCGGTCGGTCCACCTCGACGAACGCCACCCGCCCGCCCGGCTCCAGCACCCTCGCGATTTCGCGAAAGACCGTCGGCAGACTGACAAAGTTGCGCAGCGCGAAACCGCACGTCACGACGGTCGCCCACTCGTCGGGAAGCGGAAGCGCTTCGCCGTCAGCCTGCAAGAGCGCGGATCGAATACCCCGACGACGCGCCGCACAGAGCATCTCGAACGCGAAGTCCACGCCGACGACATACGCACCACGGGCCGTCGAGAGTTCAGCCAGATCGCCTGTTCCGCAGGCGAGGTCGACGACGCGATCCCCTTTGCCGACGCGTATTCGGTCCAGCGCATCGCGGCGCCAGCGTTGATCGAGACCGGCGCTCAGCAGCCGATTGAGCTGGTCGTAGCGCGGAGCGATCCGGTCGAACATCGCACGCACACGCGCGCCCTTCTCCTCGAGCGGCGGCAGGGGATCTAACGCCATGTGACTTCAACATCGAG
>SMVA01464320.1_pt1 | contig 10367 bp, 8 predicted proteins | sample 2456451 | NCBI WGS metagenome assembly SMVA01 (sample SAMN11095933, study PRJNA526329) | marine sediment metagenome | biome: Marine sediment; feature: Surficial sediment; material: Deep marine sediment; isolation source: Hadal surficial sediment | place: Pacific Ocean | collected 2014-05 | depth 0-1...
AGACGCGCGGGACGAACGGCGGCTGGGAGCGCATAAATTTATTCGCCGGACGGAGTCCATCTATCTTACCTCACACTCTGCAGCAATCTGCGCAACACGGAGTCCGCACGAACACGCCGCGTGCATGCGCGAACACGTTGAGCACTCGGCATTGGGATACCGATCGCCGCGGCGGTACCAGCGCGAACGGACCCCTAAGAGTGCGTATTCGACTGCCGCCTACCTAGATCCGGACGATTCCGTTAGTCTTCTCGGGGATCAGAACGGCCGCTGGGCCCCCACTCCCGACCGTTTCCCCTAGACGGACAACCTCTCCGATGCCTCTTACCGACACCCTACTACTAGTCGTTTACGGCGCCCTGATGGTGGTCCTCTGTCTGTTCTCCTTCCATGCCTACCTCATGGTCGTGTTGTACCGCCGCCGGAGGGCACCTGCGGCGCCGCCGAATGCCCCGGCCGTGTGGCCCGCGGTCACCGTCCAGCTTCCGATCTACAACGAGCGTTACGTGGTACGGAGACTGATCGAGGCCGTTTGTGCCCTCGACTATCCGAGGGGCAAGCTTGAGATCCAGGTGCTCGACGACTCGACTGACGACACGCGGTCGATCGTCACCGAACTGGTGAATCAGTATCGCGCGGCGGGGATCGACATAACGCACGTCCATCGTACGGACCGGACCGGTTTCAAGGCGGGGGCGCTCAAAGCTGGTCTGGCGACTGCCAAGGGCGAGTTCCTGGCCATCTTCGACGCGGACTTTGTTCCCCCGGCCGACTTTCTCCGGAGGACTCTGCCCCATTTTCGCGACGCCGGCGTCGCAGTGACGCAGACGCGGTGGGGTCACCTGAACGCCGATTATTCCCTGCTCACGCAGGCCATGGCAGTCGGCCTAGACGCGCACTTCGTGCTGGAGCACGGCGCGCGGAACGCGCACAGCTTGTTCATCAACTTCAACGGCACCGCAGGTGTATGGCGCAAGGCGGCAATCCTGGACGCGGGCAACTGGCAGGCTGACACGCTGACCGAGGACGTGGACATCTCGTACCGGGCACAACTTCGGGGATGGAGGTTGGTCTACCTGAACGACGTCGTCTGCGACGGCGAGATCCCGGCCGAGGTGCAAGGGCTCAAGAACCAACAGTATCGCTGGGCCAAGGGCACGATCCAGACGGCGAAAAAATTGGTGCCGAGGATTTGGGCCAGCCGTACGCTGTCACCGTTGGCCAAATGGGAAGCCACTACGCATCTCACGAATCACATCGTGTTTCCCGTCATGCTGCTCCTGTTCGTGCTCTTGTGGCCGATACTGCACGTAAAGGTCACCCAGGACATCACGGGTCTCTACTTTGCGGCGTCGTCGGTATTTCTCGTCTTCGCGGGTAGCTATCCTCTCTTTTATGCATACGGGCAGCGCGAGATCTACGACGATTGGAAGCGGCGGCTGCTGTTCGTTCCCCTGCTGATGGCATCCGCGGTCGGCATGTCGGTCGTGAACAGCAAGGCCGTGTTCAGCGCGCTACTAGGTCGAAAGAGTCCATTCGTCCGCACTCCCAAATACAGGCTCGACGACAGGGCCGGAAGCTGGCGAGGCAAGAAATACAAAGGAACTAAAGACGCGACCGTTCTTGTCGAACTGGCGCTGGCGGCGTATTCCGCTGCCGGCATCTGGTACGCGGCGAGCCATGGGCAGGTCACAGCCATCCCGTTCATGTTGCTGCCATGCCTCGGATTCGGGTGGATCGGTGGCCTATCCGCAATGCAAGCGCTCAGGCTCCGCGCGATCCCGCGGATCAAGGCGGCGATGGGGTCGAAGGGATTGGAGACGGCGGAGTCCCTGGATTGAGACTCTCCGGGCTGTGGTTCTCAGCACTTGTCGCCGCGTGCGCTCCTTCGGCGGCCCGTGCCCAAGCGGACTTTGTTGCGCCCTCGGGAGAGCGCGCTCCGATGACCAGACTGCCATCCTGCGTCACGGGACACATCGTCGGGGCATGTTTTGATTTCGAGAGCGGGGCGCTCGATGGTTGGCAACTCGCGGAGTGGGCTACGGAGTCCGACGGATATGTGCGCGGTACCGTTGGCGTTTCGTCCCGCCCCGATTCGGAGAGCGGGCGGTCTATGCAGATACAAGCCGAGTTCCGATCGATCGGTTGGAGTGCGATCGCGCTCGAGCTACGCGCAGACGTGAGCCTGGCGGACTACTGTGGCATTCGAGCCGATGTGCTCGCACCCGCGGACACGACGCTTCACCTCGCGGTGCGCTTCGTGATTTTGGCCGGCCCATCCTGGCAGTGGCTCGAGACGAAGGAACCGATCCTTATAGACCCCGGGAAGTGGTCGGTCGTCGAGGTGTCGCTCGAGGCCGACGCGTGGCGCGGCCCGGAGTACTCAGATGCGGTCGGCGAGCGGCAGTGGGTTGCCCAGCTGCGTGAGGTCCACAAGATCATCGTTCGCGTCGAGTCTTACCCCGATCGGGCGGGTGACGATACGTCAGATGTCGCCGTAATCTCAATCGACAACATCTGGTTTCCGGAGCGCGACGGTCTCTAGCCAAGCCGGACACACCCAAGGCCTCAGCAACGGCCCCGAGCAATCGCCATTTCAAAACACGGAGTTAGCGATCGCGCCAGCAGGCGCCAGCCTTCCTCGGTCTGCACGAACACTGCCATGAAGCGCATCGGCCCCAGCCGGCCCACGGGCTGCATCTCCCCATCGATTTCGAGCCTCCCTACCAGGACTGCGGTCGAGCCTGCGAACGAAACGTGTTCTTCGGTGAGCGCGATCCCGACCGCATCGAAGGAGTTCACACCGTTCATTGCCTGGCTCTTGTTTTCGACCACGCCGCCAGGTGCAATAACGACAAATTGATCTAGGGCGATTTCTTCTAAGAGCGTCGCGTCGTGGTTGAGGATATTGCTCTCCAGAAGAGCCCGGTTCAGCTCGATTACGGCCGAGGCCCGAGCGTCCTGAGCCAACAGATCATTGCGCGCCGCGGCCAGTTGAATAAGGCCCGGAACGCTCAGTGCCACGAGGCAACGCTTAAGGTGGTTCATATCATCTCCCTGTGTCCGTACGGAATCATGCGGAGTACGGTCTACTTGGATTGACTAGCGTTCGGTTGCCGTACCCCAGTAGTTGAACGTTGCCGGACGCCAACCCGGTAGGTACATCGTGTCCATGTCCTTGATGCGAAAGCCGCTCGCCTCGATGAGGGTCGGGATCGGGCGATTCAGGTGACACCCTCCACTGAACTGCTTCCAGATCGGATTGACCCGATCTTGCCAGCGGCGGACGCTGGCGTCGGGTGCAGCACCGTGCTCGCAAAAGATCAACTCGCCACCCGGCCGGAGAACGCGGGCCATCTGCCGGAGCGCGGGTGTTGCATCGGGAATAGTGCATAGCGTATACGTAAAAAGAACCGTATCGACGCTGTTGTCCTCGAGCGGGATCTCGTCGCTGGGTGATCCAAGGAACTCAACCTCGATGGGAGTCGATCGAGCTGCCTTTTGGGCAATCTGTGTCATCTCCGCAGATGGATCAAGCCCCCAGACCTTGGTCACCTTGGTGGCGTCGTAGAAAGCCAGGTTGAGGCCCGAACCGATCCCGATTTCCAACACGCGCCCGCGGGCGAGCGGCACGACCTTTTGGCGTTGCCTCATGGTCGGTTTCTGGCCGCACACGAAGTGGACAACCCTCGGGAGTACGTACTTGCTATACAGGCCCATTGCTCACTCGTGGGTCTTGGCCTTCGTTGTTCACCCCTTCACGACCACGATCGGGCCGCTAGGGCGTGACCACCCTCACACCTTTCGGCACGTCAAACCGAAACTCGGCCGGATCGATGGACCGATCGAGCGCGAGGTCTGCCAGCAGAATGATCCGTTGCTGCCCCGAAAGTTCGATCAGGTCAATCCGAACCGGAAGACGACTGCTGCGTCCGAAGCTGACCGTCGCGGTCTTGAAGCCCATTGCGTCCGGGTTGTGGGGATGCAACACTACGACATCGACGACTTCGCCATTTACTGTTCCGGTGTCGTGGTACTCGACCCGATAGCGATCGAGCGGCCGTTCGACGAACTGCGCAATCAGGTTAGGCGTAAGACCACCAGTTTCGGGAATGCGCTGACGAATGACCTGCCCCTCAACGGAACTCGGCGCGTACGCCCACATCCACTCGCCGTCAACGACGATGCGGTCACCCTCAGGGTCAGAAAAACGCATTGCGAAATAATCGGGTTTCTGGATGTACAGCGAACCACGCGTCTGTACCGGGCCGCCCAACATTGGATTGATGATCGTTTGCACGAATGGGGTCTGCATCGTGGTAATGGCCGCGTAGCGTGACTCGGCGGCGGCCAACACGGACTCGGCGGTCTGAGCCTGCGCTACTCCCGCCGCCGTGGCCAGCACCAAAGCAGCAGCTCCGCCCACCCGCTCGATCACGCGCTAATCGGAAGGGGCAACGCGTCGGTCACGCGGCGGCCAATAGCTTCGGCGATTGTCCGCACCTGCCCCATCAGTTCGGTGAATTGATCGGGATACAAGCTCTGATCGCCATCCGATAGCGCACGGTCGGGTTGCGGATGTACCTCTACGATGATACCGTCGGCGCCCGCCGCCACGGCGGCACGCGCCATCGGCGTGACCTTGTCGCGACGCCCGGTCCCGTGACTTGGGTCGGCCACGATGGGCAAGTGCGACAGGCTGTGTACCAACGGGATGGCCGTCACGTCGAACACGTTCCGCGTCAACGTATCGAAGCTGCGAATGCCGCGCTCGCAGAGAATGACGTTTCCGTTGCCCTCGGCCAGCAAGTATTCGGCACTCAACAACAACTCGGTAATCGTCGCGGCAATGCCGCGTTTCAACAGTACCGGTTTGCCGGTCCGTCCCGCCCGCTTGAGCAACGAGAAGTTCTGCATGTTGCGCGCGCCGATCTGAATGATGTCGGCGTACTCGGCGACAATGTCGACGCCCTCGGGGTCGAGTGCTTCGGTGACGATGAGCAGCCCGGTCTCGTCACGCGCCTTGGCCAAGAATTTGAGCCCTTCCAAGCCGAGTCCCTGAAAAGAGTACGGCGACGATCTGGGTTTATACGCGCCGCCGCGCAACACCGAGGCACCGGCGGCACGAACGATTTGCGCGGTCTCCAGAATCTGTTCTTCGGACTCGACAGAGCAGGGGCCCGCCATCACGACGACATCGTTCCCACCGACGGCCAACCCACCGCCAAGCTGCACGACGGTCGGTTCGTCCTTCCACTCCAGGGAAACCTGCTTATACGGCTGGGTGACGTGAATGACCTCTTTGACACCGGGCAGCGCCGCCAGGCGCGACGAGTCGACGCGGCCGTCGTTCCCCACCAACCCGACGGCGGTGCGCTGCGCGCCCGGCATCGGACGCGCGGTGTACCCGAGTTCCGTGATCGTGTCGACAACGCGGTCTACTTCACCCTGTGTTGCCCCATGGTCCATTACTATCAGCATGCTACGATCCCTCTATCGTGAATCGGTCGCCGTCGCGAGCCGCGACGATCTCGCCGGAGAACTCGCGGCTCGCGACGGCGACCGGATCCGTCGCTCCGAAGACCGGGTACATGTGCGTCAAGACCAGCCGGCGCACTCGCCCTTCGCGGGCGAGCGCGCCGGCTTGTCGGGGCGTTAAATGTAGCGGCACGGCCCGGTCTTCCGGTAGCGAACACTCGCAGAGCAGCAAATCGCAGTCTGCCGCCCAGGCGGCCAACTCGGCGCTCTCACCCGTATCACCCGTGTACACCAGTCGTTGACCGGCGTGCCGCACCGCGTATGCGATCGACTCGTCGGTATGCGGGGTTTTGCAGCACTCTAGCACGACGTCGTCGGCCAAGGGCGTCGTCGAGCCGGGGTCGAGTTCCACGACCTCGAGGTCGAACTCCGGAGCTGTGACCCACTCGCCATAGGCTGTGCTCAAGATCTCCAACTTCTTGGTGAGCCCCGTCGGTCCGAAAAGGGTGAGTGGATCCCGTCGCCGAGGCTCGATACCCCACCGAAGGGCGAACAGGAACGCGGGGAGTTCGCCCCAGTGATCGGGATGAAAGTGCGTGAGCGCCAGATGCGTGACCGTATGCCACGGAACGCCAAATGAGGCGGCCCGATGCAGCGTGCCCGCACCGCAGTCGAATAGAATGCGAGCCGGCCCTGCTTCCACCCAATGTGCCGGCGACGTGCGATCGGGCGTCGGCGCCACTGTACCGCTCCCCAGCACCGTGAGCGTGATCACCTCAGAACCCTCGTCCCATGAAAACCGCGCGCTTGAAAAACGTTCCCTCGTCCGTTTTCAACCGGATGAGATAGATGCCACGGGGAACGAACGCGCCAGTCGAAAGCGTTCCGTCCCAGAGCAATGCCGGGTCGCACGATCCGACACCTCCGGCCGGCGGGCGGCCGTACCGGCCGGGCGGAAGTGGGGATGGAAACTGGTCGCTCGGAATGAGCGTTCGCACCTGATGACCTCGAATATCCAGGATGTCGAGTAGCACGTCGCTCGTCACGGCAAGGTCGAACCACACACACGTGGCCGGCTGCCCGGTGGACCGGTTTGGAAACGGGTTGGGGAAGTTTTGGAATAAGAGGGTAATGGTAGGCGCGGAATCGTCAACGATGAGGAATGTTCCCAGGCTTTCGGTCGTCGCAGTGTCGCCGGCCAGGTGCGAAGTAACTTGCCACCGGTACGGGGTATTGCGTTCGAGGTCTCGGTCGGGCACGAATGAGGTGTCGGTCAATCCCGGCGCTTCCAACTCCACGAGCGCATCGGCATCGCGAATGATGGTGACGTCGTAGGTGAACGTCCCGGCGGGACCGGTCACGTCTGGTGACGTCCAGGTGAACGTCGGGCGGAACTCGCGAATGGTCGATCCCGCCGAGTCGCTCAAGGTCGTGAGCGTCGCCCAGTCCGGTGTGAGGCTCGGCCCCTGCCGGCCCGACGATAGCGCTACGCTGTCATTCGACGTGACGGTCACGTCGAACGTCAACTGGTCACCCGGCCGGAGTGGTTGGAGGAGCATCACTCGAGTCGATACCGTGATGGTGTCGAGCACGATCGACGTCATCGTCGAATCAGTTGCGACGACGACACGATAGGCCACGGGCAAGGCGAGACCGGCTACCTGGGGAACGCTGTAGCTGATTGTTGGCGTGACGCTCGTCAACACGCTGTCGATCGGTCCCAACACCACGACGCCACGTGGGTAGTACGCCGCCGCCGCACCGTCTGGCCGCCCCCACCCGCTGATCGAATCCGGGCGCACCCGATTGGTTCCAGTCCGGCGCAATGCGTCCCGGACGACCACCGGGTCGAGTGAGGGATGCACTTCCCGCATCAACGCGGCGGCACCGGCAATCAACGGTGTCGCAAACGACGTACCGTTGATGCGAGAAAACCCCGTGCCTGATTCGGGATCGACGACGAACACGTCGACACCCGTGGCCATGAGATCGGGCTTGATTCGCCCGTCCGCGGTCGGCCCGCGCCCGGAAAAAAACGCGGTGAGCCCCAACGTGTCCTGGGCGCCCACGGTGATCACCGAATCGCCGTCCGACGGTGTGAGGAGAGTGCGGAAACCCAGCGTGCCACGGTTCCCTATCGAGGCCACGACCACGATGCCCCGGGCCACGGCCGAGTCGGCAGCGACCGTCGTAACCGCGATGTCGCCGTTCAAATCCGACGGTTGGTAGGAGAACCCATCATCAAAATCGAGATAGTTGACGGAAGACGAGACGATATCCACTCCGATCGAGTCGGCCCATTCGAGCGCGGCGACCCAGTTGTCTTCGTCGACGCGGGTCTCGGACCGCACATCCTCGGTCTTGGCCAGGAGGTATTCAGCGCGACGCGCCACACCGCGAATAATGTTCGGAACGTCGGCCGCCAACAGCGACCAGACTTGCGTGCCATGCGTCGATGCACCTGCCACGTCAGCCGGCTCGTTTCGCACGATCGAATCGTCAAACACGAAATCGTATTCGGCGATCACGTTGGCCGACGCGAACGCACCGATCTGCGTTTCGAATCCCGTATCGAGAATCGCAATCCTAACACCGAGACCCTCGATGCCTTGGTCGATGAGAGGGAAGAGGTTGAGGAGCCGCACCGGCGTTTCGGCCTCACCGAAGATGGGATGAGAGGCTGCACCACCCGCCCGTAGCGGTTGCGCCGTGGCGGGCCGCCCGCGCTCCGGTGCGCCCCATACCCGCGCGACCGGTTGGAGATGTCTAAATGCCATCTGCTGCTGCGCGTTGCGGATCCCGCTGGTGTGGACGTTTGCCGAAACGGCGTGGAGCCACCGGCTCTGGTGTCGGACTGATCCGCCGACCGCGGCGACGGCGGCGCGCACGCTTTCCAATGTGTAGGTGCGGTTCCCGAAGAACCACATGGTGAGGGTGGTGTCGCGTTGCAACTGCCCGCGCACGGCCGGCGAGAGTGTGGGTTGCTGCCCGACGCCGGGAGAGGAGAACAGCATCAAGCAGCCCGTGAGGGCGGCGAGCCACTTCACATGGCGACCGATGCCGTCTCCCCGAGTCGGACGCCCACGATGGTGGACACCCCTGGTTCCTGCATCGTCACTCCATACACGGCATCCGCTACCTGCATGGTGCGCGGATTGTGGGTAATGACGATAAACTGGGTGTCAGCCTTGAACTCGTTGAGCAGGCGAACGAATCGCATCACGTTGGCGTCGTCGAGTGGGGCATCGACCTCGTCCAACAAACAGAATGGGGCCGGCTTCGTGAGGTAGATCGAGAACAACAGGGAAATCGCGACGAGCGCCCGTTCGCCGGACGACAGGAGATGAATGCGCTGGGTGCGCTTGCCGCGCGGCGCCGCCTGAATGTCGATGTCGCTAGTGAGTGGATCGCTCTCGTTGGCGAGGAGGACATCGCACTCTCCGCCCTCGAACAACGTGTGGAAGACGTTTTGGAAGTTCTCGCGAATGGCGTCGAAGGTTTCGACAAACAACTTACGCGCCGTTTCGTCGATTTCCTTGAGCGCCTGCATCAGGGTGGCCCGGGCAGCGACGAGGTCGTCCCGTTGCTCGGTCAGGAACTCGAGTCGGGCGACCTCTTCAGCGTGTTCTTGGACCGCCAATGGGTTCACCAGGCCCATGGCCTCGATCTTCTCGGCGAGTTCGCGTTCGCGCCCGCGCAATTCGGTTTCATCTCGATCGACTGGCTCTGACGACGCCAGCAGTTCCTCGAGTGGCTTGTGCCACTCGGCTTCGATGCGCTCCTTGATGGCAGTGCGCCGGCCTTCGGCTTGGGTCAACTCGAGTTCGACATGGTGCAGTTCCTCGCCCAGGCGGTCGATCTGAGCCCGCGTTTCCTCGATAGTGCCTTCCTCGGCCTCGAGTCGCTGGCGGGCGATTTGGACCGATGTCACCGTTTCCTCGAGTGCGGATTCGGTGTGCTGCAAGGTGACGCGGCCTTCGGCCAAGTCGTCTTCCCATTCGGCGCGTTTGGTGCGGAGTTCACCCGTGTTGTCGTCGAGCGAGCCCAACTCGCTGTTCAGTGCCTCACGGCCGCGCTCGGCGGCTTCCAGTTCTTCCCGGGCCCGGCGCTCGCGTTCGCGTGCGCCTTCTTCTCGCGCCGAGACCTGCGCCTCTTCGACTTGCCAGTGCACCCGACGCTCTCGCGCGGATTCCTGTGCGGCCTCCGCCTCGGTAAGCGTTGCCCGCTCGGCGGTCAACTGCTCCGCGAGGCGGACGCGGTCGGCTTCGTGGCCAGTTAGTTCTTCCGATGTGCGTTGCAGGAGATGCTGCCGTTCGGCCAGGCGTTCGCGGAGTCGGGTGAGCACGGCGGTGGCTTCGTTCCGTTCACGTTCTGCTCGGAGCAAACGCCGGCTTGCGTCGTCCGCCTGTCCCTGAGCCTCGCGAAGGGCGGCCTTGGTGCTTGCCGCCTTTTCGGTCGCGGCCTGTAGGTGCTGCTCGGCCTCTTGATGAGAATTCGCCGCTTGCTCCGCATCGCTGGTGAGGGTTTCGAGTCGGGTGCGTCCCTCGTTCAGTGTCGTCGTCAGCGTCTCGAGTTCGGCCCTGCGGCTGAGGACACCGGATGCGTCTGCCGCCGGAAGGAATACGGCGCCGTTCGATCGGGTGACCGCCACACCGCCTTCGGCATCCAACGCCGTGTCCGCAAGTAGTGCTTGGACCCACCGATCGGCCGGAGAATCGACGTCGATCGTGATGCTGGACGAGCCGGTCACTGCCGGTGCCGGAGATCGAGGGAGGAGCAAGAGAGGGCCGGGTTGCGCCTCGACGTGCCACGACTTGATCGCGGCCACGGCGTCTCGATCGCGGACGAGGACCGCGTGGAGCCAGTCGCCCAGCAAATGCTCTGCGGCT
>SMVA01172918.1_pt1 | contig 10366 bp, 8 predicted proteins | sample 2456451 | NCBI WGS metagenome assembly SMVA01 (sample SAMN11095933, study PRJNA526329) | marine sediment metagenome | biome: Marine sediment; feature: Surficial sediment; material: Deep marine sediment; isolation source: Hadal surficial sediment | place: Pacific Ocean | collected 2014-05 | depth 0-1...
GCGATCCCCATTGGCTCGACCTCATCTTCGGCACGGCGCTCATCGTCCTGGTGCTCGAGATCACGCGCCGGGCGCTGGGTTTCGTGCTGCCGATGATCATCATTGCCTTTATCCTTTATGCATTGCTTGGTCCGTATATGCCGATACAGATTCTGATGCATCCAGGCGTCGACTGGCGGCAGTTCATCAACAACATGTACTTCCCGGCGGAAGGTATCTTCGGGGTGACGCTGTGGGTGGTCTCCACGGTCGTCTTCCATTTCGTGTTGTTCGGCATCGTCGCTCAGCGCATGGGATTGGGCCAGTTCTTCATCGACAACGCCATGGTCGTCGCGGGCAAGTACACCGGCGGCCCGGCCAAGGTAAGTGTGGTGTCGTCGGCGTTTTTCGGCACCATCTCCGGTTCGTCGATCGCCAACACGGTCTCCACCGGCTCGCTGACCATTCCCAACATGAAGCGCCTCGGCTATCCCGGTCACTTCGCCGCTGGCGTCGAGGCCGCGTCCAGCGCCGGCGGCCAGATCACGCCGCCGATCATGGGCGCCGCTTCGTTCCTGATGGCGGAGTTTCTGGAGGTTCCCTACACCACCATCGTCATCGCGGCGATTGTGCCGGCGTCCATGCACTACATCGGCGTTCTGTCGATCGTCCATTTCACGGCGAAGCGGCTTGGCCTCAGAGGCTACGCGAAGGACCAACTGCCCAAGTTCCTCCAGATCTGGCGTGAGCGTTGGTATACGGTCATGCCATTGGCGGCGCTTCTGATCACGCTGTTCACTGGCTATTCGCCGAACATGGCCGCTTTTATGGGGCTGACCTTCTGCATCGTGGTCGGCTTTTCGTCGTTCCAGAAGCCGGTAACGATGATTTTTCCGCTCGCCTTGATGGCCTACATCCTGTGGCGGGTGTCGATCGACGCCTTCTCGCCGGTTATGGGTGGCGTTCTTGGCGGATTGCTGATCCTCAGTCTCATGCACAAGGGTCAACGTCACGGTATTAAGGAGCTGTTCGACAGTTTCCACGTCGGCGTGGGATACGCCCTCGCCGTCGGCGCCGCCTGCGCCGCCGTCGGCATCGTGGTCGGCGTCATCAATACCACCGGCATCGCCTTCCGCCTCGGCTTCATGGTCACCACCGGCGCCCGCGATATAGCTGAGGTTTTGTACGGGATGATCGGCTGGATTCCGCTCGACATATTCTCGCAACCCTCCATGCAACAGTTTCTGTCGCTGGTCTTTATCGCCATCGCGTGCATTCTAATGGGCGCCGGCCTGCCGACGACCGCGCTCTACATCATGCTGGTCTCGGTCGCCCAACCGGCGCTCGCGCAATTGGGCGTGCCGGTGTTGGCGACCCATATGTTCGTACTTTACTACGGTGTGATCTCCGAGATCACGCCACCGGTTTGCGCCTCGGCCTATGCCGCCGCCGGCATCGCCGGCGCGAATCCGTTCCGCACCGGCTGCACCGCTTTCACGCTGGGCGTCGGAAAGCTGATGGTGCCCATGGTCTTCGTCTACGCGCCGACCATGCTGATCGTACTTCCGGAATACTTCACCTTGGTGTCCTTTCTCCATGTTTCCCTAACCTGCGCGCTGGGCATTTTCGCTATCGCGACGGCGGTTTCGGGTTACTTCCTGGCGCCGTTAAACGGAATGTGGCGAGCTGTCATGGCTATCTCGGGCCTGCTGATGGTGGCCCCCGGTTGGGAAAGCGACCTCACTGCGCTCATCGTTGCGGCGCCGGTGATTTTCATGCAATTGGCGGCGCAACGGGTCGATGCGGCTTCCAGCACCGCGAAGATCGATGGCGATTAGCGCAGAAGGGTTAGGAAGCATGTTCAAGAATTTTCTCGTCGCTGTTGATCTCGAACACGACACACATAACGACGGCCTACTACGCGTCGCCTCGGAGTTGGCCAATGCCCAAGGCGCCCAGGTGCATCTGTTGCACGTCATCCGCGCCGCGCCCGCCGTAGTTTCGCAGTTCCTCCCCAAGAGCTACGAAACGATGGCTTCCGAGAGGATCGAGAAGGACCTCACCGCCTTGGCGGCAAAGGTCGATCTGGACCAAGGAGCCGCCGCCATTTCTGTCCGCTTCGGGGACGTCTATCAGGAAATCCTGGCCCACGCCAAGAAGATCGGCGCGGACCTCATCATCGTTGCATCCCATAAGCCAAATGTAAGCGACTATCTGCTGGGAACCATCGCCGCCCGCGTGGTCCGTCACGCCACCTGCTCGGTGTTCGTCGTCCGGCTCAACGAAGTCACGGACAGATGACCTCCTGGACCGCTGCGGCCCTGGCTGAATGGTCCCTGGAACTTGACATCGGCAATCTGCCCGACGCCGTCGTCTCGAAAGCTGAGGATTGTCTCATCGACGCCCTCGGTTGCGCCCTCACCGGCCGCGACGCCAAGGGCACGGCGCGGGTTGGGGCGGTCGCTTCGGCACAGTATCGTGACGGGCCCTCGGACGTCTGGTTCTCCGCCGACCGCTTGCATCCGACCGGGGCGGCCTTCGTCAATGCTACCGCCACCTCGATCCTCGACCTGGACGATGGCCATCGCGGGCCGCTCGGCCACCCCGGTGCGGCGGTCATTCCCTCGGCCCTGGCGGTGGCCCAAGAAACCAACGCGGGCGGGCCGGAGCTGCTGGCAACTATCGTCGCCAGCTACGAGGTCTGCACCCGCGTCGGTGCGTCGGAACGGCGGCGCTCCTACCATACCGGCAATTGGAGCAGCTTCGGCGCGGCGACGGCGGCGGCCAGGCTCCGAGGCCTGAGTACCGAACAACTCACTCACGCCCTCGCCATCTCCGCCTACCACGGGCCGCGGATCGCCGATTTGACGCTGAGCTCGGACATGGGCGCCAACGTCAAGGAATCCATCCCCTGGTCGGTGGTCACCGGCCTCAACGCCGCCGATCTGGCGGCGCAAGGATTTACCGGCTGCCGCGATGCCTTGGATATCGACGAACGCTTCGAGCCGGGCCGCGCCACGGCAGGCCTGGGCGGCGGGTTCCAGATCATGAACACCTATTTCAAGCGTTACTCGGCCTGCCGCTGGATTCACGCCGCCGTGGAAGCCTTACTTCAGATGATGGCGGAACAGGGTCTGGCGGCGGGCGATGTGGACAGCGTCCAGGTCGAAACCTTTCTTCAGGCCGCCAGCCTCGATAACCTGGCCGACCCGCCGTCTCCGGAAAGCGCTCAATACAGCATCCCCTATTGCCTCGGCATTGCCGCAACCAAGGGTGATGGCGCGCTGATGCCCCTGGCGGCGGCGGACCTTCACGATCCGGCGGCGGTGGCCTTTGCGAATAAAGTGACGGTCATCTGCGACGATGCCTTGGCCGCCGATTTTCCTGCGACGGTGCCTGCCCGTGTGACCGTCGGCACCAAGTCGGGAACCTTCGAAGCCCAGGTCGATCTGCCCTGGGGCGAGCCGGGCGGGCCGCAGCGCCGCGCCGACCTGGTCGCCAAATTTCATGCCCTGGCGGCGCGGCGGATTAGCGGGGACCGGGCCAGTGCTATTGTGGCTGCCGTGGAAAACCTTAAAAACGGGCCCCTTGACCCACTGCTCGATCTGCTTTCCCATCCCACCGGTTCCGACGTCGTTGAGCTGGAAGAAAGCCGTCAATCTGTCGGCTAGAAGCACTAAAAAAAATCTCGCGAGATGACCCGCTATTCCATTTTCAGTCTTATCAAGCAGGGCCTGATCCGTCACACCGGGTGGCAACGGGCGTGGCGCGATCCGGAACCCAAGGCGGCCTACGACGTCATCGTCATTGGCGGGGGGGGACACGGGCTGGCGACCGCCTATTACCTGGCCAAACTGCACGGCATCCACAATGTCGCGGTGCTCGAAAAAGGCTGGCTCGGCGGCGGCAATACGGGGCGCAACACCACGATCGTGCGCTCCAACTATATGCTCGAACCCAACGCCCATCTCTACGAACATTCCATGAAGCTGTGGGAAGGCTTGAGCCAGGACCTCAATTTCAACGTCATGTTTTCCCAGCGCGGCGTGTTGAACCTGTGCCACTCCAAGATCCAGACCGAGGCCATGGCCCGGCGCGGCAACGCCATGCGGCTGAATGGCATCGATGCCGAGTTGCTGACCCGGGATCAGGTTCGCAAGATGATCCCGGAGTTGGATTACTCGGATCGGGTCCGGTTTCCCATTTGGGGAGGATTGCTGCAGCCGCGCGGCGGCACGGCGCGTCATGACGCGGTGGCCTGGGGTTATGCCCGCGCCGCCGATCAACGGGGCGTCGATATCATCCAAAACTGCGAGGTGACCGGCTTCGTCATCGAGCGGGGACGGGTCACGGGCGTGGAGACGACGCGCGGAAAAATCACCGCCGGGAAAGTCGGCATGGCGGTGGCTGGGCATACCGGGGACCTCGCCAAAAAAGCCGGCCTGACCCTGCCCATCGAAAGCCATGTTTTACAGGCGATGGTGTCCGAGCCCCTGAAACCCCTGCTGGATACGGTCGTCACTTTTGGCGCCGGGCATTTCTACGTCAGTCAGTCGGACAAGGGTGGCATGGTCTTCGGCGGCGATATCGACGGCTACAACAGTTATGCCCAACGGGGCAATTTGCCCATGCTCGAACATGTCGTCAGCGCTGGCGTGTCCATGATGCCGTGCCTCAGCCGGGTTCGGGTTTTGCGCAGTTGGGGTGGCACCGTCGATATGTCCATGGACGGCAGCCCGATCATTGGCAAGACACCCATCGAGGGACTCTATATCAACGGCGGCTGGTGTTACGGCGGCTTCAAGGCGACTCCCGGTTCGGGATGGGTCTATGCCCACACCATCGCCAACGACGCGCCGCACGCCCTGAACGAGGCTTTCAACTTGGATCGCTTCGCCCGGGGCCGGCTGATCGACGAACGGGGCGCCGGCGCCAACCCGGCGCTGCATTAGGAACACTCGCGATGTTACTGATCGAGTGCCCGTGGTGTGGCGAGCGTGACATGGTGGAGTTCACCCACGGGGGAGACGCCACCAAGGTCTATCCCAAGGACCCCGACGCCGCGACGGCGGAGGAATGGCATGAGTTCGTCTACCTGCGGGACAACCCGCGCGGCGTTCATGACGAATTCTGGCACCATATCGCCGGCTGCCGCCAGTGGTTGAAACTGCGGCGCGACACCACGACCCATGACATCCTGGCCACCGCACCCGCCGATGGGGATCTGGACACATGACGGATCAGCCCTGGCGCCTGGAGAAGGGCGGTTACATCGATCGATCGCGAACACTCCGCTTCACCTTCGATGGAAACACCTTGGAGGGCCATCCCGGGGATACCCTGGCGTCGGCCTTGTTGGCCAATGGCACGCGCCTGGTGGGCCGAAGCTTTAAATACCACCGGCCGCGCGGGATCTTTTCCGCCGGTGTCGAAGAGCCCAACGCCCTGGTCGAACTGCGCAGCGGCGCCCGCCGGGAACCGAACACCCTGGCCACCACTACGGAACTATTCGAGGGCCTGGAGGCCAGCAGTCAGAACCGCTGGCCCAACCTGCGGTTCGATGTCAGCCAGATCAACGCCGCCTTGGCCCGATTTCTGCCCGCCGGGTTCTATTACAAGACCTTCATGTGGCCCGCCAATATGTGGATGACCTACGAGCATGTCATCCGCAAGGCCGCCGGCATGGGGACCGCGTCCCGTGAGCCGGATCCGGACCGCTATGAAAGCCGAAGCGCGCATTGCGACGTGCTGGTGATCGGCGGCGGCCCCGCCGGGCTGACCGCCGCGATGGCCGCGGCCGAGGCTGGCGACCGGGTGATTGTAGTCGAGCAAGCGCCCCAGTTGGGCGGTTGGCTGCGCCGGGAAATGAGAACCATCGACGGCGCGCCGGCCATGGACTGGGGGGACGCGGCCGCGGCCCGCTTGGACGCCATGGCGGAAGTCCGGGTGCTCACCCGAACCTCTGCGTTCGGCTATTACGATCACAACATGATCGCCGCGGTCGAGCGGGTGCAGGACCACGTGCCCATACCCGAACCTTTCCTTCCCCGCCAACGCCTCTGGACCATCCGCGCCAAGCGTGTCGTGCTCGCCACCGGCGCCGTGGAACAGCCCATCGTCTTTCCCGGCAACGATCGACCCGGTGTCATGATGGCGGGCGCAGTCAGGACCTACATCAACCAGTATGGCGTCCTGCCGGGGCGCCGGGCGGTTCTTCAGACCAACAACGACAATGCCTATCGTACGGCGATCGATATGCTGGACGCCGGGGCGCAGGTGGCGGCGGTTCTGGATGTTCGCGATCCTGTGAATGGCGATCTGCCCAATCGGGTGCGCGACCGCGGCGTCCCCATCCTGCAAGGGTATGGCGTCGTTGGCAGCAAAGGGTATTTCGGTATTCGCCAGGTAGCGGCCCGGCCGCTGGCCGGCGGTCCCGTTCAGCGCTACGACTGCGATCTTTTGTGCATGTCCGGGGGCTGGGCCCCTCAGGTGCATCTGCACAGCCAAGCGGGCGGTAAGGTCGTCTTCGATGCGGCGAGCGGATGTTTCCTTCCCGGCGAGGCGCGCCAGAACTGCGTGTCGGCCGGTTCCGCCGCGGGCCGCTTCGCCTTGGCAGACTGTCTCGACGATGCCACCGCCGACGATGTCCCCGAGCAAGCTGCAAAGCCCACCTGGTCTCTGCCCAATGAACCGGGCCGGCATCTCAAGCGCTTCGTCGATTTCCAGGACGACGTGACGGCGGAGGACGTTGCCTTGGCCCACCGGGAAGGCTATGTCTCGGTCGAGCACTTGAAGCGCTACACGACCCTCGGCATGGGCACCGACCAGGGCAAAACGTCGAATGTCGGCGGCTTGGCCATCATGGCGGAATTAAAGGGTCAGGACATCCCGGCGGTGGGCACGACGAAATTTCGTCCGCCCTATACGGCGATCAGCATGGGCGTCATGGCCGGGCGCGCCGTCGGGCATCATTTCCAGCCCCTGCGCCGCTCGCCGATGGATGATTGGCACCGCGACAATGGCTGCACGTGGATAGACGCCGGCCTTTGGCGCCGGCCGCAGTTCTATCCCCGGCCCGGCGAGGATATCGACTCCGCGGCGCTGCGCGAGGCCCGCGGCGTGCGCGCGGGCGTCGGTATCGTCGATGTCACCACCCTCGGCAAAATCGATATCCAGGGTCCCGACGCGGCGGAATTCCTGAACCGGGTCTACATCAACGGCTATAAGAAACTCGCGGTGGGCAAGGTGCGCTATGGCGCCATGCTGCGTGAGGACGGCATGGTCTATGACGATGGCACGGCCTCGCGGCTGGCGGAAAACCACTTCGTCATGACCACGACGACCGCCAACGCCGGGCCGGTTCTGGCCAAGTTGGAATTCTACCTTCAGGCGGTATGGCCGGATCTGCGGGTTCAAGTCGCCAGCGTCACCGACCAATACGCCGCTATTGCGGTGGCCGGGCCGAAATCCCGCGACGTCATGGCACGCCTCGTCGATATCGATATTTCCAACCAGGCCTTTCCCTTCATGGCGGCAGCACCTTGTCGTTTCGCTGGCATCGACGGCGCGCGGTTGTTCCGCATCAGTTTTTCCGGCGAACTGGCCTATGAAATCAACGTGCCGGCCGACTACGGCCAAGCGGCGTGGAATGCGCTTCTCGAAACCGGCGAGCCGGAGGGCATCGGCGTGTATGGCATGGAGGCGCTGGGGACGCTCCGGATCGAAAAAGGTCACGTGGCGGGCCCGGAAATCAACGGCCAGACCACGGTTCGGGACCTGGGCCTCGGCGCCATGGAAAACAAGCTCAAGCATCATATCGGCAAGGCTTTGGCCGCCCGCGAAGGTCTGATGGATCCGTCCCGTCCAGCGGTCGTGGGATTGGTGCCGGTGGACGGCGAAACGCGGCTCAAGGCTGGCGCGCAACTGGTCGAGACTCCCGATGCACCGCCGCCGGTGGCCATGCTGGGCCATGTGACCTCGACCGCCTATTCCTTCGAGTTGGGCCACCCCATCGCGCTCGCATTGCTGCGCGACGGTAAGAGCAGGGAAGGGGATGAGCTCTATGCCGCCTTTCCGCTCGAAAATCAGGCGGTAAAGGTGCGCGTGGTTTCGCCCCATTTCGTCGATCCGGATGGGGAGCGCATGCGTGTTTGACGAACCCGAACGGCACTCGGCGCTGCGCAGCGTCATCGAACCGGGAAGCTATGGCCGCAAGACGGCCGGCGGTCCTGGCATTACTTTGTGCGAACGCCCGAACCTATCCATCGTTCAGGTGGCGGCCTACGCCGACACCGCCGAAACAACCCGAGCTGTCATTCGAAGTCTCGTGGGCGCCTTTCCGTCGCCGCGGGCCAATCGTTCCATCATGGTCGAGTCGACCCAGATTTGTTGGGTCGGTCCACACAAATGGTGGATTATCGAGACGGATCGGCGGGACCGCGCGGAGTCGATGTCGCGTGAATTGGGGGACGGCGCGGCGGTCACCACCCAAGGCCATGGCCGGTCTTGCATTCGCCTATCGGGTCCGGGCGCGCGGGACCTTTTGGCCAAGGGATGCACCTTGGATTTCAATCCCCGTCTGTTTTCCACCGGCCACTGCGCCCAGACCAACCTTGGTCATGTCAACGCGCTGATTATCTGTGTCGACGATGAACCCCTATTCGACCTCTTTGTCATGAGGAGTTTTGCTGTTTCGTTTTGGGAATGGATGACGGACGCAGCGCAAGAATTCGGCTACCGGGTCACCACCCACTAGTCTGTTGCGGGCATCCGATTCCGTCCCAAGCTGCTGAGATAGACTTCACCGGCAGGTAGCCTACAAATTTGGGAGGGCAAGATGACTTACAGAACGACGATAGCCTTGATGGCGGCGGCGCTCGTCTTTGCGGTGCCAGGCCATCCCCGCGCCCAGTCCCTTGACTGCCCCTGCGGCGACCCGGCCGAGCTCGTGCCCCTTGCGGAGTGGCCCACCGACGTTGCCGATTGTTCCGCCGACGCCAAACGCGCGACGCTGTATGGTTTCTCGTTCGGGGGCGGGATCGTATCGATTTCGTCCACGGCTTACGGGCGGGATTGCCAGTACGTAGTGGATGCCAGCGACCTCAATATCCAAGAGCAACCGATTTCTTTGCCCCAGGTCGATGCCTGCTCGGCCTCGATCATCAACTACGCCCAGGCTTTAAAGGACTCGGGCCGGGTTTCGGTCAGTGATTTTGGGTGCGATCTCAATTAACGGCCGCCCCGACACCCGCATTCGATTTGTCTCGAAAGGTGATTGAAAGATGACTGAGGCGGTGACGATCCTCGACCACATCGGAAACACGCCCTTGCTGAAGCTCGGTCGTATTTCGGAAGCGCTCGGCGTCGATATCTTCGTCAAATGCGAGTTCACAAATCCTGGCGGAAGCATCAAGGATCGTATGGCGCTTTGCATGATCGAGGAAGCCGAGAAAAGAGGCGATCTCAAGCCCGGAGGAACGATTGTCGATCAATCCACCGGGAATACCGGGCCGGCTTTGGCTTTCGTGGGAAATGTGAAGGGCTACAAGGTTCGGATATTTCTGCCTGCGCAGCTTTCCAGTGCCTATGATTCCGCGGATCGAATCCGGATCGCCCGGCTCTATGGCGCCGATGTGACGCCGATCGATTTGAATGAGCACATGGAACACGCCGATCGGCTGCAAGGCGTGGAAAGAGCCGCCACCTTTGTCGCCATTCGGATGAAACAGGCCTACGACCTGCAACAGAGCGACTCGTCGATCTGGTGGGCCAACCAGTTGTGCAACCTGGATAACACGAGGGCTCACCGGGAATTCACGGGAAGAGAAATCCTGGAGCAGATGGCGGGACGGATAGACGGCTGGGTGGCTTCCGTGGGGACCGGAGGCACCCTCCTGGGTGTGGCCCAAGCCCTGAAGGAAAAACATCCCCAATTGAAAGTCGCCGGCGTCGTGCCGACCGACGATCCTCGAATCGAGTGGGTGCGTTCGCGGGCCGTCCACAAGGCTCTGGAGAATTTTGGCGGCCCCAAATTGAGGTTCCTGATCGAGGATCTCCTTGAAGACAACGTCATGGACGAGGAGATCGTTATCGAAAATGCCGATGCCAAGAGAATGGCAGACCGGTTGTGTCAGGAAAACGGCCTGTACTGCGGCATGTCATCGGGCGCCAACGTCTGTGCGGCAATCCAAATGGCCAAGACAATGGAAAAGGGGTCGAGGATCGTGACCGTGATCGTCGACAGAAGGGACCGGTATTTCGCCGAGTATCCCAACGAACATTATGTCGTCTAGATTGAAGCCGTTCCGATCCGCTACGGCACCGCGCTCTTGATTCGGGTGAGGGTTACCGGTTTTACTGACACTCGTCGCGGTCAAAGGCCAATTCC
>SMVA01287394.1_pt1 | contig 10366 bp, 7 predicted proteins | sample 2456451 | NCBI WGS metagenome assembly SMVA01 (sample SAMN11095933, study PRJNA526329) | marine sediment metagenome | biome: Marine sediment; feature: Surficial sediment; material: Deep marine sediment; isolation source: Hadal surficial sediment | place: Pacific Ocean | collected 2014-05 | depth 0-1...
GGGGTCCATCATCTTCAATTTTTGATGAACTATGTCAACGGAACCAATGTGAAAGAAGATGTATATGGGCAAAATCACCAGGCCAAGAAACATTAATGAGCCTTGAAATACATCGGACCAGGCTACCGCCACAAAACCACCGTAAAAAATGTAAATCACCACAATGGCGAACCCTGCAATGGCTCCGGTATAATAATTCCATCCCAGGAAGGATTCAAAAGCCGATCCCGTGGCATCAATCTGGGCGCTCACATAGATGATCACAAAAAACTGACAAAGAAGTGGCAGCAATGATGCGTAAAGTGTTGCTGGTAGCATTGAACCTGCTGTGAAGGTAATCAGGGATAGTAATGCTCTCGAAGCGATCGGTTAATTCTTTGAAGGGCTTGGCCATGAAGAACCAAGCAACAAATACCCCCAGCACCTCTCCTAGAACTACCCAGTATGCGCTGTAACCCACCAGGGCCCCTAACCCTGTTAACCCTAAAAGTAACCAGGCCGATTCCCCGGTTGCTCTAGTAGAAAAGGCCACCACCCAAAAGCCCAATTTCTTGCCTCCTACATAAAAGTCAGAAAGGCTTTTGATGCGGCGTGAAGCGAGAAATCCTAAACCAATTAGTATCAGGAAATAGATTACTACTACTGAATATTTAATAATCATAATAACTGTAAAGATGCAGGAACTGGCCTTGCCGGTATTTCAGTACAGATACTGCTGTCCATGAAGTTGACAGTTAATACTACGGAAACACCAATGTCCCTGCCTTCAGGCTCTTCTTTCCGATATCAATAATTTGGTTACGCGTGAGTTTATTGTCACCCCAAAGCGCCAATTCATACTCAATGCTGGCCTGATAACCTTTTTCAAGTGTAAACGGCTGAATTATCAGATCGTCGAAAGTAACATTTGAGTGCAAATCAACGTAGTTACCACAAATCACGTAATCCGTCGGCAGTGCTGGGTTGAAGTTCTTCGTCAGCATTAACATGTTACCTCGATTGGAACTGAATAGTCCTTGGAAGGTGGGTCCCGTGCTGTGCTTGTCCTGATGACCAGTGTATGTCTGACTAACAGTTTCAAACGACCTCCACTTGTTTTCATTGTCCATGAACAGTGCGTTGTCATACCACCAATCCTTGGGCTCAACTCCCCTGAAAGGAAAGATATCAAAGAACTGCACACTTTTGTATGGCCATTGCTCTAGCACTGTGAAGGTGGCACGGACATTGATTTGCATTGCCGGAGCATTAGCTCGAACACTTACTTCAAATTCAGACTGGGCACCATCATTGGCGTTGTTGCTGGTATACTTGAAGACAATCTCGTCGGGGCCATTCTTAATAACCTCGAAATCTCGAAGTTGATCCAGCATCTGCTCGGGCGAATATCCCATATAGGCAAACCAATGTAGGAGATTTTCAGTGAGCGCCCAATTTTCATTACCATAGGCTCGCATGTGGCGTGCGTGGCCGTCTACCAGCGAGAATTGCAACCCCGACCAACGAGGGCCTGTTTTGGTAGAATAGATCATGAAATTACGTCGGGAATCACGTGATTGATAAACGAGTTGAATACCTTCCTCTTCTTGAATAATCAAAGTTTGTGACCTATCAAGAAGTTTTACCGTGACAATACCAGCGTTGGCAGGCGCTTCAGGTTGATCATTGATTGGAGCAAGTGGATCGTCAGCGATACCTCCATCTGTGCTGAGTTGGGGTATCATCGCTTTGCCATCGAGCGTCATGGTGACCGCCCCATTTCCCGTAAGCCCAATTACTTTTACCCGGATGGTGCGCTTATACGGGTCAGTAGGTAATGTGATAGACACAGGACCGTTGCTAGTCTTGCGAATTTCGTAGCAACCTTCCTGGTCATTGTAACCTTGATCATTACCATGAATTACACCTCCAGTAACCATCATTTTTACCGGCTCATGTTCGGCTCTTACAAAAGTTTTTGCCACATTCGAATCCTTTACCATTGCAAGACGAAATAGAGTACTAAAAGAGGCTGTGGGGTTCTTCTTATTCTGATCAATTGGCCAATTAAGCTGCACGCCTTGGTCACTCGGTATGATTTTATCAGCAAATGCCCCCCTGCCTGGTGGCCATGAAGATTTCTCTCCAGCGACATAAACATAATCCGGAAGAGTTCTTTGCGTATATGCCTGTCGGTAATAGTCCGGCCAACGAAAATACGATGGCGCCCCCTTCATACCAAAGGCACTTCGGTAGACATAGGTGTTGTGTTCCATCTTGCCGGTTTTCCAATACAATGATAGTCTAGACCCATCAGTACTGGAGTCAGCAGAAGTAAGAAAGAGTTGGCCGTTGGGCATTGTCATATCTGCAACTTCTAAGTATCTGGTCCTTAGACCTTTTGGTATATCAATATCCAGGTTAGCTTTTGTCACCGCATTATGTGCTGCTGTATTCTCGAACATCGTTGCTGCGGTGACGAACATTTGACCATCTGCATACAGCCATGTCTCAGTCATGCCGTGACCATGAAAGCCTTGGTTGGAGTCAAATAGTTTGAATCTTACGCGCAAGCCGATACGGTCATTCCCCTCTTCCAGAAACAGGATTCGAGGGTTCTTATCAAAGGATTGTCGTACTTCAATTGGTTTTTCGGAAGTGGCAGTTTTGACACTAAAGACCATATCAAGGTTGGCCACTGGCTGAAACTTGGGCCAGTCACCGGTTACCACGCTCATTACACCACCTGCATGATGATTGAAAAAGACCTGTGATTGACCAATCCGACCTTCAAAACCACCGTTTCTGGGAATGAACACACCACCTGAAACTTGCTGCGGCGACTGATCCAAGTTAACTAGGTCTGTGCTTTGTGGTGGCTGGGATTCTTTCCAGCCTATGAGTAAGAATACAACAAGATACACCACTGATAAGTGGATGTATTTAAGTACCGGAACTTCAATTGTTGATTTCATTGCGTTATTCAGAAAAGTATTTTGGAATATATTAAATATCTACATCATTCAATAGACTTGAAATGTTGTGGACTCACTAACAGGAATATACAGCCACTACTCATTCGGTAATGCAAAGGTTACTATCCCACTTTTAGTATGACTTAGTCGAGTTAGACTTTCACCGATACTTACGGCAATTGTCACATATTGCCTTCCGTCCAGTTGGTAAATCGATGGCGTGGCCAGTCCATTCCCTGGAAGTTTCACCTCCCATAGCAATGCTCCGGTATTTTTATCAAACGCCCTGAACATACTGTCCATAGTGGCCGCAACAAAAACCAGACCACCTGCGGTTACTACCGGTCCGCCATAGTTTTCCATCCCTGTGGGCGGTTCATCAGGATTTTGATAGTCGGGATGACTGCCTAGGGGTATTTTCCAAATATACTCGCCGGTGTTCAGGTCGATGGCATTCATGGTGCCCCACGGCGGTTTGATCCGGGGCCGGCCCAGCGAATCCAACAGGTATCCCTTATTGGCTACATTCAAATAGGTAGTGGAAGTATCCTGCGGCTGCGAGCTGTCGGTAGCCGTCTGTTTGCCAGTTTCAGTAAGAAAAGCCAGTAGCTCTTCCTGGTAGTTTTGAAGAATAGAACCAAAAGAGGGCATGATTCCCCCTCTACCATTATTGACTATCTCTATTATTTCTGAGCCGGACATTTGCTGGTCTATGTTCATCAGGGATGGATATGATTCCACACCTTGTTTATCAGACCCATGACAACTGGCACAGTGGGTATTGTATAATATCTTTCCCACCGCATAAAGCGTTTGCCCTTTATTATCTACACTGTGTACTTTCTCCATTCTTCCAATTTCCGGCGATTCATTGGAATTTATATATAGAATCCCGGTCTCCAGGTCATAAGCACCACCGCCCCATTCGCCTCCGCCTCGGGACCCTGGTATTAACAGGGTAGTTTTAGTATCTAAAGGAGTAAAGATACCATTGAACCATAAGTCGCTTATTATTTGTTGGTTATGCTGATATACTTCATCAGAAACATCATCATTGATGTCGTTGGTTGTGATGGCCTGACGGGCAAATGGTTCAGGCTTGATCGGAAACGGCTGGGTAGGCCAGGTTGTTTCTCCGGGTATCTTGGAGGCAGGAACCAATCTTTCCTCAACAGGAAAAATAGGTGCTCCTGTTTCACGATCCAGCACATAAATAAACCCCATTTTGGTAGGCTGGGCTACTGCATCGATTGATTCCCCATCTTTTTTTACGGTAATTAAATTTGGGGCAGTCGGCAAATCGTAATCCCATATGTCATGATGGACCGTTTGAAAATGCCAAATATATTCTCCAGTAGCTGCATTCAATGCCACCAGAGAATTTCCGAATAGATTCGAGCCAGTGCGATTGGCGGCGTAATAGTCGTAAGAAGGAGAACCCGTAGGCACATAAACAATGCCTCTTTCTTCATCCAGGCTCATGCCGGCCCAATTATTAGTACCGCCTACATATTTATAAGCTTCTTCAGGCCAGGTATCATAACCAAACTCACCAGGATGAGGAATGGTATGGAATATCCAGACAAGCTCACCGGAATGAACATTAAATGCCCTAATATGACCTGGCGCGGCATCAGCTCCTTCTGAGACCGAGGCGCCGATTATTAACAGGTCTTGATAAACTATACCAGGAGTAGAAAGACCGACTCTTGGCTGGTCTTCCCGGCCTTTTTGTTTCATACTTAGATTGATCCACCCGTTTTGCCCAAAGGAAGTAACTACTTTCCCGGTTTTAGCATCGACTGCATAAATTTTATTCTTGGCACTGACGAAAATTTGTTTCTTCCCTTCTCCTTCATAATAAGTAACACCTCTTAACACTCCACCACCTCTTCCACCTTTAAAGGGGTCAAAAGACCATATTTTCTCACCTGTTCCGGCTCGGATTGCATATAATAACCCTCTGGCCGATGTTAGGTACATGACACTGTCAATGACAATGGGATTACACTCATACTTCCAAATCCGCATTCCTTCAAACTCATCATTGGGATAAAAGAACCAGGCAATCTCAAGATCCTTTATATTGGTTTTATTTATCTGATTAAGAGCGCTATAATTATTTGCTTCAGGTCCCCCTTTATATACTTGCCAGGTCTGGTAGGATTTGTCTTGGTTACAGGAGAAAAGGAAAAAGATAGTACCTATATAAACAAAACATATTTGCTTCATTACAACGTTCACCTTAACACCTTAACACCCTAACACCCTAACACCCTAATCCCTAACACCCTAATCCCTATAATATTCGTCAGCAATGGCAATGGCTTCCGAAATAATTTCCATTCCTTCATCCACCTGTTCCCTGGTGACAATTAGCGGAGGAGCTATGAAGATGTAGTTCCACCTCACAAAGGTAAACATCCCCAATTCCCGGATCTTAGCGACTATTTTGTTGGTTATCTCCATATCTTTTGGTAGTGCGTTCCATGGTGTTATGGGTTCTTTGGTTTCCCTGTTTTTAACCAATTCAATACATCCCAGCAACCCGGTATTGCGAAAATCTCCTATTGATGGATGTTTTGCAGCTAACTCAGCAACTTTTCCTTCTACATAAACACCCATTTCCTCTGTTCTTTTAATCAGATGCTCATCTTCATATATTTTAAGTACTGCCAGCGCCGATGCACAGCAGACCGGGTGGGCCGAATAAGTGAGCCCGACCGGTAAAATCCTGTCATCAAAGAATTTTGCTATCTCTTCAGTAACTACTACACCCCCTAAGGGAAGATATCCCGAGGTGAGTCCCTTGGCTATGCACATTATGTCGGGCTCTACTTGGTGGTGTTCAATAGCAAACCATTTGCCGGTACGGCCAAATCCACTCATCACCTCGTCATCGATCATCAGAATACCATGTTCTCTGGCAAAGTCCGCAACCATCTTCCAGTAACCGGGAGGATATTTAATGCAGCCAGAGGAACCCGATTCGCCTTCCATCATAATAGCAGCAACATTTTCAGGACCTTCATATTTTATCACGTTTGCCAAATGATTAAAAGCACTCTGTGCACATTCTTCCAGGGTGTTACTGTTCCAGGGGCACCGGTAGAAGTAGGGGTTCTCCACATGGATCATATTTGTCAATCCGTATCTGTCTATCTCCAATTTCCTGGGGTCCCCGCCTGCTGAAACTGATCCGTAGGTACATCCATGGTAGGACCGGTAAAGCGTCACTATTTTGGGCCTGCCAGTCACCACTCGTGCCAACATTAAGGCAGATTCAATGGCATCTGCACCAGCCAGGGTGAAGAAGGTTCGACTCAGATTTCCAGGACTGATCTCAGCCAGCTTCTTGCCAAGATCACCTCTGACATCAGTGACCATGCCCGAATATACATAGCTTAGCTGCTCCATTTGTCTGACCACAGCTTCCAGCACTTCCATACGGCCATGGCCAACATTTACATTCATCAACTGTGAACTGAAGTCCAGGTATCTCTTACCGGCCTCATCATAAATGTAAACTCCCGCTACCCGTTTGGCATGGATTGGGTTTAATTCTCCTTGTTTGGACCAGGAGAATAAAGTGTGGTTGAGGTTGTTCTTGATGGTGTTAGAGTGAGACATGGAGTATCAAATTCAATATCAATGTACAAACTCAAGTGCAAAGCCAAAAACAAAACGGATATTGATGCTTGTTTTAAAGCAAAGGTTTAAATTAGCCGTTCGTAATTTCGATTCTAAAAAATCTACTCAATGAAAAAGAGAGATCTCCGAAGCCATGAGTGGTTTGGACGGGATGGTAAAATGGGTTTTATATACCGGTCGTGGATGCGTAATCAGGGTATTCCTGATGACGAATTCGATGGCCGTCCGGTGATTGGTATTTGTAATACCTGGTCGGAACTAACTCCGTGTAATGCACATTTTAGAGAACTGGCCGAATCCGTTAAAAAAGGAGTGCTTGAAGCGGGAGGATTCCCATTAGAGTTTCCCATAACCTCTCTGGGTGAAACCATGATGAGGCCTACCGCCATGCTGTTTCGCAATCTGGCCAGCATGGATGCAGAAGAAACCATCCGGGCCAATCCCCTGGACGGCGTAGTGCTGCTATGTGGTTGTGACAAAACTACTCCCTCTGCTTTAATGGGTGCCGCCAGCGTAAATCTGCCTACCATTGTGGTATCCGGCGGTCCTATGCTTAACGGAAAATATCAGGGCAGTGATATTGGGTCGGGAACGCACGTTTTTAAGTTTAGTGAAGATTTACGGGCAGGAAAGATGTCTCCTCGTCAATTTTCCATGGCCGAGGCCTGTATGTCAAGGAGCCGGGGACACTGTATGACCATGGGCACTGCATCTACTATGGCTTGTATGATCGAGGCACTTGGTATGACCTTGCCCGGAGGCGCAGCCATACCGGCGGCTGATTCCAGAAGAAAGGTGTTCGCTCAATTGGCCGGACGCAGAATCGTGGGGATGGTGGAAGAGGACCTTAAAATTTCTGATATAATTACCCGGGAAGCTCTGGAAAATGCTATAGTGGTTAACGCTGGAGTAGGAGGGTCTACAAATTTAGTGATACACCTTACGGCAATTGCTGGCCGCGTAGGGGTTAAAATTGAGCTGGATGATTTCGACATACTGGGAAGTAAAGTGCCGTTGCTGGTAAATCTGCTGCCATCAGGCAAGTACTTAATGGAAGACTTTTATTACGCCGGCGGACTTCCGGTGGTAATCAATGAGTTAAAAGAATTGTTGCACCTTGATGTCATAACTGCCAATGGTAAAAGTATGGGAGAAAATATTGCAGAAGCAGAATGTTTTAACCGGGATGTAATTGCTACGGTTTCAAAGCCCGTCCAGGAGGCGGCCGGCATTGTAGTGCTAAGGGGAAACCTCGCTGAGAATGGGGCTATTATCAAGCCATCTGCTGCCACCCAGTCACTGATGGTGCACAAGGGAAAAGCCGTGGTATTCGAAAATATCAAAGATTTTCATGCCCGGGTTGATGATCCCAAGCTTGAGATTGATAAAGACAGTGTGATGGTACTTAAGAATGTTGGCCCCAAAGGATACCCGGGTATGGCAGAAGTAGGTAATATGCCACTTCCCAAGAAAATTCTACAACAGGGAATTACCGATATGGTTCGTATTTCAGATGGTCGGATGAGTGGCACTGCATTTGGAACGGTGGTGCTGCATGTGAGCCCGGAGGCAGCAATTGGAGGCACACTGGCGCTGGTGGAAAATGGTGATACCATTGAATTAGATGTGCCAAACAGGAAATTACTTCTTCAGGTTGATGATTTAGAATTAGAAAAGAGAAGAAAGTCATTAAGCCTATCAAATGGCAAGGATGCCCGCGGTTATGTAAAACTATATGTAGACCATGTATTACAAGCCGACCAAGGGGCTGATATGGATTTTCTGGTAGGAAAATCCGGAAGTTATGTACCAAAAGACAACCATTAATAAACTAAACCATAATATGATGAAACTAGCATTCTCCATTCTAGCAGGGTTATTATTTTTTTTGGGATGCACTCCTGACACCGACGAAAGCCCTAAAAATAAGCCCCAAGCTCAGCTTTTAGTAGATGATGGGGGTCTCGATCTGTACACCGGGTTTCGAGCCACCGTAGTAGCAGATAGCACTTATAAAAATGCCAGACACATTGCGGTAAATGACAATGGAGATATTTATTTAAAAATCAGATCTGATAAAACCAGTGGAATACTGGCGTTGAGAGATACTACCGGAGATGGGAAAGTAAACATACGAGCGGAATTCAGTGCCATTAATGGAACCGGAATGGATATTTATAACGGCTATTTGTATGCGTCTTCAAAAACTGAAGTCTTTCGATATAAACTTAATGAAGGGGCATTGTTACCTGATACTACCGCTGAAGTTGTCATATCCGGATTCCCCGAGCAAAGTCAACATGCCGCAAAATCATTTACATTTGATGATAATGGCCATATCTATGTAAATGTTGGGGCGCCCTCAAATGCCTGCATGGAGAATCTACGGACAACGGGCTCCAAAGGACAAGACCCTTGTCCGCAAAGAACCTGGCAGGCCAGTATTTGGCAGTTCGATGCGGAAAAACTGGGTCAGACCCAACAGGAGCATGGTCACCAATACTGTACCGGCATAAGAAATTGTTTGGCGTTAGACTGGAACCATCATTCCAATGGGCTGTTTGCGGTGATGCACGGCAGGGACGCACTAAGCATGTTTTGGCCTGATTTTTACGATGATAAACAAAATGCCGAACTTCCTTCTGAGGAATTCCTGCAGATAGACGACGGGGATGATTTCGGCTGGCCATTCTGTTATCATGACCCTGAGAAAAACCTAAAAGTTCTGGCTCCGGAATATGGAGGAGATGGTAATAAAATCGACCGATGTGCTGAAAAGAAAGACCCGGTACTGGGCTTTCCGGCTCATTATGCACCCAACGATCTTCTTTTTTACCGCGGGGATCAGTTTCCAGAGAAATATAAAAACGGGGCATTTGTGGCCTTTCATGGTTCCTGGAACCGGGCGCCGGAACCCCAAAAAGGTTATTTGGTAGCTTTTGTTCCATTTCGTAACGGTTTGCCTACCGGAGAGTGGGAGGTTTTTGCCGATGGATTCTCCGGGTTGAAAACCATCGCCAGCAGAGGAGATGCTAAACATCGCCCTATGGGATTGGCTGAAGGACCTGATGGATCTTTGTATATCACGGATTCAGTAAAAGGAAAAATATGGCGTATCACTTACAATGAGAGGTCAATATAAATTTCAAATACAACTTAACATATGAAATATCAATCAATATTCGCTTTGATCTTATTTTTTTTAGCTGCCTGTAGTGGCGGTCAGGAACAAACTCAGGATCAAAACGACGCCCTCCAACCAATGGTGCAATCAGAAGCCGAACCGGAAGCCGAACCTGTGGTTGCCAACGAAGCAGGGAAGAAAATATATAACCAATACTGTCTGGTTTGTCATCAGGCTGATGGACATGGAGTACCCAATGCGTTTCCGCCTATAGTGCAAACTGAATATGTTAGTGGTGATACCGAGCGTTTGATTGGTATAATACTGAATGGCCTAACCGGTGAGATTGAGGTAAACGGTGAGGTTTACAATGGGGTTATGCTGGCACATAATTTTCTTAGTGATACTGAGGTAGCGGATGTTTATTCGATGTCTTTTATTGATTGCTCGCACTTCCGTTTTCACCAAAATTTCTTGTGGCATTTATAGGCACTAAGTCTATCAGGAGGAATTACAAATTTGATTATCGACATAGAGGATAGTCTTTGACATGAACTATGGGTTACATTCTTACAGAGAATATATTTTAGTTTTTAAGTGTTTAGTTATCAATTGTTTAGTCGGTATTCTCCAATAC
>SMVA01209566.1_pt1 | contig 10365 bp, 11 predicted proteins | sample 2456451 | NCBI WGS metagenome assembly SMVA01 (sample SAMN11095933, study PRJNA526329) | marine sediment metagenome | biome: Marine sediment; feature: Surficial sediment; material: Deep marine sediment; isolation source: Hadal surficial sediment | place: Pacific Ocean | collected 2014-05 | depth...
ATCATCAGTTCGGCGTCAGCATCGGCGCCTACGGGTCGGCTTCCGGCAACATCGAACTGCTGCCGGAACTCGGCATGTCGCTGACGGTTACGGTAAGGCATGAACCGCCGCGCCGGTAAAACCCGACACGATCCAATCATGAAACGCCCGGATGTCGGGCTCGTCCAGCCGCTCGGACAAACAGACAAAGTAGAACTGCGCCTCGGCTTCTACCGCCTGATCGAAGGGTCGGACCAGTTGACCGAGCGCTAGCTCTCTCTCGACGAGCCCGCTGCGCGCCATCGTGACGCCCTGCCCTTCGGTCGCGGCACGCAGCAGGATGCTCGAATCCGTGAATTCACGAACCTGCTTCGGCTGCAAGTCGACGCCTGCGGCCTTGAGCCACCGGGGCCATTCGTCGAACTCTGCCTCCGCGCTCAGGAACCGGAGTTTCCCGAGATCCCGGGGCGTCTTGAGCCTGCGTGCCAGTAAGCGCGTACACACGGGGAACATCTGGTCGTGTGAAAACCGCCGGACATAGAGATCGGGCCAATCGCCCCTGCCGAGACGTAGCGCGATATCAATGTCGACTGTCGTAGAAAAATCGATGTTCAGGTAGTCCGAAGCCAGCCGCACGGCAACGTCCGGGTTGCGCTGCTCGAAGTCGGGCAGGCGCGGAATCAGCCAGTTGCTCGCGAACGATGGCAGAACGCTGATCGTCAGCACCGCGCGCGCCGCCGATCGGCGGACCTGCGCCGTACCCCGCCTCAGAATCGCCAGCGCCTCGCCGGCAACCGGCAGGTAATACTCCCCGGCACTCGTCAACCTGAGCTTCGGCCCCGCTCGCTCGAAGAGTGGCTGGCCCAGCTGATCCTCGAGCAGCTTGATCTGCCGACTGACGGCACCCTGCGTGACACTGAGTTCCTCGGCAGCCGCAGTGAAACTCAACAGGCGCGCGGCCGATGCGAAGACGCGAACCGCGTTCAATGAGGGCAGGTCCCGGGCCATCAGCGGTCACCCTGATCATTACAAAACCTCATTATATATAGCATCAGAACTCCATTTGGCAAGGACTTCACCCATCTAGCATTCCATTTATGGAATGGAATAGCAGATCCAGGCCGGCCAGACTGGCGATCAGCATCGTGACCCTGATCTGGCTCGGCGGCAGCACGAACCGGGTGCCTGCCGGGAATCGGGTGTACGCAACCGAACTCGGCGCCGTGATCGCGGCGGTGAACCGCTACAACCCGGTGTCGATCGCCGAGGATCGCGAGTTTATCGGTGCAATTCTGGTCGGCGCCGCCGGTTATATTTTCACGGCAAGTGCCGGCAAGCGGGGCCAGGACCGGGTGTCCGCGAGAATCGAGGTACCTGAAGGATTCGAAGTGTCGGCGTTCTGGCATACGCATGGCCGGGCCGGGCCGTTGCGGGATCGGTTCTCGAACCTGGACAGCCAACTCGTCCTGACCTGGAATAAACCATTTTACCTGGCCACCCCCGGCGGTCGACTCAGAGTGCTGCAACCGGATGCCGCGCGCCGCGCACCGACCCGCAGTCGACGAATCGGGCGCTTCGAGAAACGGCGCTACGCGAAGGGCGAACTCGTGGCCGGCGCCAGCGGTCGCCCGATCAGGATCAAGTCACGTCAGTAGCCCAATCGGGCCCGGCAGCCCGTCGCAAGGTTCGCCGTTCGTCCGACCGTGGTCCAAGACGAGGCCCGCCCGGGCCCGCCGCTGTCCGGCAAAACTCTATGATAAAATCGCGCCCACTGCGATCCGTCAACCCACACTGACTCTGAAGGAACATCCGCAAGCACCATGTCTATATTTGAACAACAGTTGGACAAAGTCCGTACCCAAAAAGGCTTTATCGCCGCGCTCGATCAGAGCGGCGGCAGCACCCCCAAAGCACTGAAGCTCTACGGCGTCGGTGAAGATGCGTATAACACCGACGATGAAATGTTCGCGGTCGTCCACGCCATGCGGACGCGTATCGTCACCAGCCCGGCTTTCAACGGAGATCGTATACTCTGCGCGATCCTGTTCGAGAACACGCTGGATCGCGAGATCGAGGGGAAAAGCACCTCGGCCTATTTGTGGGAGGAGAAAAATGTCGTGCCGATCCTGAAGGTCGACAAGGGGCTGGCCGATGAGGAGGACGGTGTACAGATCATGAAGCCGATGCCCGACCTGGCCGCGTTGCTCGACAAGGCCAAGGCGCAGAACGTCTTCGGCACCAAGATGCGTTCGGTCATCAAGCTCGCCAATCCTGGCGGTATCGCCAGAAACGTCGCGCAGCAGTTCGAAATCGGCAAGCAGATCGTGGCGGCCGGCCTCGTCCCGATCATCGAGCCGGAAGTGGATATCAACAGCCCGCAGAAGGCCGAGGCGGAAGTCTTGCTGAAAGAGCAGTTACTCGAGCAACTGAACGCCTTGGGCAGCGATGAGCGAGTCATGCTGAAACTGACGCTGCCGGAGGAGCCCAACTTCTATTCGGACTGCATCAACCACCCGAACATATTAAAGGTGGTTGCGCTCTCGGGCGGCTACTCGCGCGAAGAAGCCAACCGGCGGGTTGCCGAAAACCACGGCATGATCGCGAGCTTCTCACGCGCGCTGACTGAAGGCTTGTCGGCCCAGCAGACCGATGATGAGTTCAACAGCTTGCTGGACACATCGATCGAATCGATCGTCCAGGCATCAAGCACGTAGTCCTGATCGGTGACGTAGGAGCGGCATCTTGCCGCGATTCCTTAAAATGAATCGCGGCAAGATGCCGCTCCTACGGCCGGGTCAGCGCGAAGAACCTTTTATATGGCGCGGATCCGGGCTACTGTCCGCGTATGCAGGAACCCGCAACGGACGACGATCGCTTCGGCTTCACGCACTACCTGCGTAGCGGCGTACTGAACCCGTCTCCGTATTCATCCCTGTTCGTCCTGTCCGTGTTGCTGTTCATCGCAGCTGTCGTCGGTGGCTCCGCTTTCTACGTTTCGCGCCAGGCCGCGTTGCCGGGACTGTCGCTCAACGTACTGGCGGAGGGCGAGTCGAGTTACCGGGCCGGCGACCTGACCCGGGCGCGTGACGAGTTCCAGGACATGGCCGAGATCTCGCCGGGAGACTCGAACGCCCTGGTGAACCTGGGCGTCGCGGAGAACGCCCTGGGCAACCAGTCCGGTGCGATCGATGCATTCAAACGGGCGTTACGCAGCAAGCCCGATCATGCCGCCGCATACAATTACCTCGGCCTGATATACCTGCAGCGCAACGAGCTCGATGCCGCCATTCACTACCTCTCTCAGTCGATTCGGTTCTGGGCCGAGGACGCTGCCGCCCCGCTGTATAACGACCTGGGCGTGGCCTATAAACGCAGAGGGGACCGCGAGAAAGCGGCCCAAAACTTCGCGCGGGCGCTCGAGATCGACCCGGACCTGGTCTCTGCGCAGACCAACCTCGCCAACCTTCGTCAGCAAACGCGATGAGCGACAGCCGCAACAGCAGTTCGGGTTCGCGCCCACCGTTGATCGGTAACACGTTCCTGCACCCCGCCGTCGATTACGTGCTCATCGGCAGCGTATGGAGCATCGCTGCCGTCATCTACTGGTCGTTCCGGCCCTCGCTGATGATGACCGTGAACTCCGACGTCTGGATCTGGGCCGTGCTGCTGGCGAACAGTACCCATTTCGCAGCATCCACGGTCCGCCTCTATAACCGGCCCGTCTATTACCGGGAGTTTTCGTTCCTCGCCTTCGCGTTTCCCGCGATCACGATGGCAGGGCTGGTCGCATGCCTGGTATTCCCGGGCAGCCTCGGACGGTACCTGCAGGTTATCTACCTGACGTGGGCCCCGTTCCACTATGCGAAGCAAATCTATGGCCTGAGCCTGATGTACAGCTTTCGCAGCGGGTTCAAACTGGATACCGGCGACAAGCGCCTGATCTACTGGGTCAGCATGCTGCCATTCTGGTTCGCACTATTCGGTGGCTCGCCGCACATGGGTGCGGGCTGGTTGTTGCCGCCGGAATTCGTCCGCGACGTTCCCGGTCTGCTGACCGCACTCACGGGACTGAAAAACGGTTTGATGGTTGCCGTGTTCGCGGCCCCGATATACCTGTACTGGAAAATGTGGTCCGCCAAGGGCGGCATATTACCGCTGATCGTTCTGATGATGATGCTGTCGAACGGGCTGTGGTGGACCGTTCTCAATTTCGACGAAGCCTTCGTGCTCGCGACGATCGGCCACGGAATTCAGTACCTGGCGATCACGCTGATTTACCACGTGCGTGAGCAGATGAACGAACCGGAGAATCGGCATGGCCCCGTCTACCATGCCGTGAGCTTCTATACGAAATGCCTGATTCTCGGGTACGCGTTGTTCAGTTGCTGGCCGTGGATTTTCGTCTGGGCCGGCTTCGGGGTCGCCCAGAGCATGTTGCTGGTCATCGCGATCATCAACATCCATCACTTCGTCGTGGATGCCTACATCTGGCGCTTGCGGGTTCCCGCCAATCGGGAAGCACTGGCGGATCGAGGGAGCCCGGTTCCGACCGCCTAACCCCGAAAGACAGTGACACCTGCCAACGCGCGGTGGGGTGCGGTACTCCCGGTATCCGCCACTTGCATGAGCTTGCCGCTATCGAGGTCGATCCGGGTGGCGATGCCGCTAAAAACATTCGACGCAAGTGCATAACGTTCATCCACATCCGGACATACCTGCGCCCAGCCATAACCCGGCAGCGTGATCGTCTTGAGGATCGTGCCTTCCTCGTCATAAATGCTCAGACCGTCTGCAGTCGTGCACAGCAGTCGGCCGTCTGACATATAGGCGGGTGCGATGAACCAGCGCTTGTCTTCCCGGTCGTACGGATCGGCATCCGGGTAACCATCGAGATCCTCCATCTGCTGGTGATTCCGAATGTCATAGCGCATCAGGCGACGGGCGGTCTCGGTGGTATAGGTCAGGAAGTCTCCGGACGGATGCAAGGTGGAGTGGGTGACGCCTTTGAAGTTCGTAAATTCCGGTGAATTTTCGACGACGTACTCGGCCAATAACTCCAGGTCCGGGCTGTATTGATAGAGATTGCCCGCGCCGAGCGTTCCATCATCCAGCAACTTGGCGGTCGTGCCCTGCCATATTTCCGTGCCGATGAAGTACTCGCCAAAATAAAGAGTGCCGTCGTCGGCCCAATTCACGCTGCCATATGAGCGGCCCGAATCCCAGTTCTCCATCTGCTTGCCATCCGGACTGACACGCACGGTGATGTGGTCGTGACAATCGAATGCCCATAAAGTGCCGTCCGGAGCAATTTTGCAACCGACTACGAAATAGCGGGTGCCTTCGGTGTACAACGTCCCTTTCGGTATCCAGTTCTTGTCAAACTGCAGTATCCGACCGTCGCCCATATGGTCATCGTCGGGGTTATTCACATAGGTACAACTCAGAAAAATATCGCCCTCATCGAAGGGCTTCATCGTGGATGTCTTAAGCATGGAAAATCTCTCTCGCGTATCAGTGGTCGGGTTTCAATAGCGCGCGATCAGGCGGGTCTGCGGAACTTCAGCACGAACTTGTGGGTATGGTCCTTAATGCTTTTGTCGAACACCATCGCTTCCAGCGGGTCATCGGGGTTCTCGAGAAGATCCGATTCATCTTCCAGCTCGAATCCTGCGGCCATGACCTCGTCGACTACGGCCTGGCGTTCGATACGGTGCAGCTCCTGAGCCTGACCGACTCCGGCGCCGGGTTTCGTATGGTGATCCACCACCGCAAATATTCCCCCCGGTTTCAGCGCCTGGAAAATGGCGGCATTCATTCGAGCACGATCGGTGCCCACCCAAACGGTATCGTGGTAAAACATAAAACTGAACATGACATCCAGCGGTTCGGGAAATCCGATCTCTTCGAGCTCCGCGGTAACCGCTACCATATTGGTCAGACCGTGAGTCTCTATCCGCTTGGTGATCGGATTCTTCCCCTTGAAACGATTCAGGAGTGCCTCTGAGTTCTGGCTATAAACGATACCGTCTGCGCCGACAATCTCCGCCAGCAAGCCTGCGATATAGCCGCGGCTGGCCATGAGATCGGCGACTCGCTGGCCCGGCTGTATATCGAAAAACACCATCAATTGCGCGATTTTCCGGATCTCGTCTCGCTCTTTGTCGACGTCGGGCCGGCGCGGACTGTCTACTGCGTCTCGGATGTAATCGGGCAGGCTGCCGTTATTGGTATTCATACTGTGTAGCTTCGTATAAACGCCTGAAGAAAATCAAGCCATTGCCGTGTGTCGCTATCTTTGCGCCCAGGCTGCGCCGCCATGAATGAACCAGCGGTACCGCGGCGCCGTCGTCCCGGGCCGGGCTCGCCGGGCGTGCAAAAACCTGAAAACCGTGGGATATCCGAATGTCCGGGTTTACACTGCATCGTGGCAGTGGAACACGCCGGAGGGCGAACCATGCAACCCCACCTTTTTGCGGCAAGATTGCGCACCAGCGACCCACAGTGGGACCAGATTACCCGCAGGGTGATTGTGGTCGCGAATGACGCACGCCAGGCGCTCGACTGGGGCAACCAATTGAGCGACCGGTACATCGCCGAGGGGCACGCGCTGACACTGATCGACTCCCGGCTGGAAAAATTTTGCCCCGCTATCCCCGGCTTCGACGCGAACTTCAATGAGCATACCTGGTCGCGAATGACGAACGATGATCTGAAGAATTTGTGGTGGTGCTATGGGGAACCCAAGGGCCGCGATCAGCCCGTCGCACTGTTTGGCTATGTCAGCGCGGATGAGCAACCCCGGGCCCTGAAATTATGGCGTGACTGGGTGGCCGAAAATGCGCCCGGTTATCGGGCCGGGGATGTCCTGAGCACATTTCCGGCAAGTTGCGCCGTCACGAATCCACAACGCCGGGTGCATGACTGGCGGGAAATTCTCTGGTAGCGACGATCGTTGTATACTCGGCCGCATAGTCGCAGGCTCGATGGTCTTCCGGTCGATGCTGCGAGCGGGCAGCTTGGGGAGGGTCAGATGCCTTGGTGGGGATGGTTAATACTGGGTGGCATTTTGTTTGGCGCCGAGCTGGGGATGATCGATGCTGCGTTCTACCTGGTGTTTCTTGGCTTGTCGGCGCTGCTGGTCGGACTGCTGATGCTGTTCGGCTTGAGCATGGAAATGTGGCTACAATGGCTGGTATTCGCCGGGCTGTCGCTGGGCTCGATGGTTTTTTTTCGCGCACGCGTGTATCGTCGACTGCACCCACCCGGCCTCGGCTACGACACCAGCCACGTGGGCGAGGAGCTGCTGATCACCGCACGCATCGCGCCCGGCGAATCGGCGCGCATCGCCTATAAAGGCACCACCTGGACGGTACGTAACAACGGTCAGGAGACGATCGAGGCAGGCGAACAGGCATCCATCGAGAAAGTCGATAGCCTCACTATCCTGGTCAAGAAATAATACTGAACGCTGATCATTTCACTGAAATAGAGAATACCGAGGAGTAAGAAAAATGGACCTGAGTGCCGGATTTTGGGTTGCCGTATCGGTTGCGGTCGTGGTTATCTTCATACTTGCGAAGACCGCGATCGTGGTCCCGCAACAGAGTGCATTCGTTGTCGAAAATCTCGGCAAATACACTCGAACGCTGTACGCCGGGTTTCACATCCTGATCCCGTTTATCGAGCGCTCGGCCTACCGCCACAGCCTCAAGGAGCAGGCATACGACATACCGGAGCAAATCTGCATCACGCGGGACAATGTACAAGTGGGTGTCGACGGAGTGCTGTACATGCAGGTGCTGAACGCGGAGCGCGCCTCGTACGGTATCAACGACTACGTGTTCGCGATCGCGCAATTGGCACAGACAACCCTGCGTAGCGAGATCGGCAAGATCGTTCTGGACCGCACCTTCGAGGAGCGCTCGATGATCAACTCGAACGTGGTCGCGGAACTGGACAAGGCCTCCGATCCCTGGGGAGTCAAGGTGCTTCGCTATGAGATCAAGAACATCAACCCGCCCGCCGATGTGCTCAGCGCGATGGAAAAGCAGATGCGTGCCGAGCGCGAGAAGCGTGCCGTCATACTGACCTCGGAAGGCATACGCGACGCAAAGATCAACGAGGCGGAGGGCGAGAAGCAGCGCGTCATCAAGGAGTCCGAGGCGGCGAAACTGCAGCAGATCAATGAGGCGCAGGGGCAGGCCGAGGCGATCCTGGCGGTGGCAACCGCGACCGCGGAGGGTCTGAAGCAAGTCGCCTCGGCCGTCTCTGTCGCCGGCGGGCCGGAGGCGATGCAGTTGCGCATTGCGGAGGATTACGTTGAGCAATTCGGCAAACTGGCGCAAGGCTCCAGTACCCTGGTGTTGCCGGCCAACCTGACCGATATCGGCTCGATGATCGCATTGGCAACCAGCATCTTTAAGAATCCAGGTTCCGGCGGCCCAACGCCAACGTCCCTGTAGTCAACCCGCAGGAGCGGCAGCTTGCCGCGATTCGCAGCAGCAGGAACAGCCCCCCAAACCCGGGGTTGCGCTTGCCCGTTCACGCCGTGCGAATTTTCTACGGCGCGTTAACGAGCACTTGCAAAGCCAGCAAATCCGATACCGTCAGCGCAGCATCGGGACTCCCGGCCGGGTACAGGTCACACCTCAACAGCGCAGCGGCGTCGAGCGTTATGGCCCCGATCATATGTCTTTGCACCAGCAGTAAATCGATCCCATTGACCTGGCCGTCATCATTGGCGTCACCTCGAAGCCCGCCCGCCGTCGCCTGTGTCAGCAGCCCCAGGTTCAGGCGAGGGAAGGTCAGACCGTTCCGGGTGTCCAGCACTGCATCACCGGTCGTCGTCAGACGCGACTTGAACCCGGAGTAAGTCAGGCTGGTGTCGGCGGCCTTCAGAATCGCGATGGCGCCGGCAATATGCGGCGAAGCCATCGACGTGCCGCTGGCGGTTACGGAACCACCCCCGGCGTTAGCCGCGGTGATCGGTTGGCCAGGCGCCAGAATGTCCAGAAACGATGCGCCGTTCGAGAATGAACTGACGGTATCGTTGGTATCGTGGACGCTGCCGACCGAGAATACCTTGGCCAGGCATGCCGGGTGGCCCATGGAATCCGTATAGCCGTCATTGCCGGAAGATGCGGCGACGACGATATCGAGGGCCTCGAGATCGTCGATGATCGTCGGGAAATCCGAATCCCAGTCACAGGCGCTTGAATACCTGCCGCCGCCCAGGCTCATATTGACCGACGCGATGTTGAAGGTCGACGCGAGATCGGCGACGTATTCGAGCGCCGACAGTTGATCGTGGTCGAATGACAGTATGCACGGCGCCTGATTCGCTCCGCATTGTCTATCGGAGCTGAACCTGCTGAAAACCTGGATCGCAATGATGTCGGCTTCCGGTGCGATGCCCGTATTCGTCGAGTCGCTGCCCGCGGCGATCGAAGACACATGCGTGCCATGAAAACAGTCGACGTCCGTGCACTTCGTCAGCGCCGCCGCCCCCGGCCCAACCTGAAAATACTGCGTGGCATTGGCATTGCCCCCCGCCGGGCAAAGGTTCGTCGCCTTATACCTCGCCCAGTTGGTCGAATAACACGCCTCCCAGACCACCCGGTCAGCAAAAGTCGGATGATCGGCATCGATGCCGGTATCGAGGATGACGACGGCCGCACCGCTGCCATTCAGACCGTGATTCCTGGCGACCAGGGCGTTGGTCAGACTGTTGGACTGCGACATGTGGGCTTTGCGCAGCCGACTCTCCCGGACAGTCTCGACGAACTCGCTGTCGATCAGTTTATCCAGTTGGTCGGGCCCGACGAAAAAGGCCGACCGGCCGGATCGCCTGAATTCGGCAAAGGACCGAATGTCGTGACGAACCATCGCCGTTCTCAGGCGGCGCCGGCCCGCCTCGCGGCGAACGGCAGCGCTTCTGCCGTCGGCAGCATCGACCGTGAACCTGACGATAACCGGGATGGCCGACCGGCTCTGCGCCATTTGTCTCAGCTCGTCGTACCGTGGCGCGATCTGCCGTCGCCGATCTGCTCGATTATCGGCAAAGGCGCTCTCGATCGTCAGCGTCGCGCAAAGGGCCAATGCCAGGATGGCCAGAATCTGTGAACGGAACGACATTAACGATGCCTTGCTGCGCCCTGTGAACTTGTATCGATACGACAAGACGCCCGGCGAAGTCGGGCGGTCGCATTTTGCTCATCAGGAATTTTTTGCATACTTGGCTAACATTGTATCCAGATGATTCGCGAATGACTGCCGATCGCTTTGACTTAATGCCGGCGGACCACCCGTGTCTATACCGCTGGCGCGCAGGGTATCCATGAAATCTCTCATATTGAGACGAGCCCTGATATTATCATCTGAATACAA
>SMVA01466789.1_pt1 | contig 10364 bp, 8 predicted proteins | sample 2456451 | NCBI WGS metagenome assembly SMVA01 (sample SAMN11095933, study PRJNA526329) | marine sediment metagenome | biome: Marine sediment; feature: Surficial sediment; material: Deep marine sediment; isolation source: Hadal surficial sediment | place: Pacific Ocean | collected 2014-05 | depth 0-1...
AAAGACAGTATTGCGGGCGATCACGAAGAGGCTTTCGATCTTCGCCAGATCGGTGATCAGGTCCTCGGTCATGCCATCGACAAAATATTCCTGGCTCGGATTGTCGGACATATTAGTGAATGGCAGCACGGCAATGGACGGCTTGTCGGGCAGCGGGAAGGCCATGGCCTCGACAGACGCCGGTTCCTCGCGCGGCTCCCAGGGCCGCTGCCAAAGCGTCGTGCCAGCCGCTACGACCAGCAGGACCAGAATGCCGGCGATGACCAGAATCCGCCTGGATTTTGGTGCGGTCTTTGCATCTGCGGGAGCGCCGGTGGCCTTGGACTCCATCGAGGCCCGGAAGACCCGCACCGGCTCGGCGATGTTTTTCAGCTCTTGCTCGCCCAGATCCTCAAAGGCTGCGGGAACCTTGCCCTTGGTGTGATCGAAAACCGTCCGCGAGACCAGGACAGAGCCCGGTTCGGCCATTGCCTCCAGGCGCGCAGCGACATTGACGCCGTCACCGTAAATGTCGTCGCCCTTGACGATCACGTCGCCGAGGTTGACGCCAATGCGAAAGCGGAGCGCCCGGTCCCCCGGCACCTGGCCTGCACGGACCTCGACCGCCTCCTGCCAGGCCAAAGCGCAGGTCAAAGCATCGACAACGCTGGCAAACTCGACCAGGAACCCATCGCCCGTCAGCTTGACGACACGACCGTGATACTGCGCGATCAAGGGGTCCAGGATCTCGGCCTTGAGGCCTTCCAGGCGCGCCAGGGTCCCCGCCTCGTCTCCACCCATGAGGCGCGAATAGCCGACCACGTCGGCGGCGAGTATGGCGGCGAGGCGGCGCTCCATGGAATCCTCCCTCCGGCGCGATTGTACTGTCAGAGCGGGTGGAAATCCATGGCGGCGGCGGTATGCTCGAATGTCCCCTTAACATATCTGCGACATGGACGAGCCTCGCCTTTTTCGTCCGCGCCCTCACCGTCATCCTCGGGCTTGAGGCGAGGACCCAGGATTGAATCACGCGCAGCGCGACAGGTCTTGCGCTGGGTTCCGGGGTCAGGCCAGAGTATGACAATAGGGGGAGAAAGGCGGCCGCTGAGGAATGTCAGACGGGATCGCCAAAGCGATCGGCGATCCAGTCGGCGGCCATCGGGCGATACAGCCAGGGGATGTTGTTGCAGACGTGGTTGCCCTCGGCAAAGACGGTGCACACAGCGTCATCGCCCGCCCATTCGGCCTGCCGCGTGGCCTCATCGGGCGGAAATATCCGGTCGCGGGCGCCATGGAGCACGAGGACGCGACAGCGCGGCGGCGGGGCGCCGGCAAGGGTGAAGGCCGCCGCCCGGGCTTCCGCCTCCAGCGGCGTTTCTGCGCCAAATGCAAAGCGCATGTTGTCGCGATAGACCGGCGGAAAAGCGGCCCACATGGCGCCCAGATCATGAAACCCGTTGATCGAGACAATGCCGGCGAGATCGGCAATTGCGGCGCCGGCGCGCAGCGCCAGATAACCGCCGAAGGCCATGCCGACAAGGGCCAGCCGCCCGGACAGATCCGGCCGCGCCCGCAGCGCGCCGGCAATCGCGGCGATGGCCGGACCGATATCGGGTCTGAGCCCGCCGAAGGCGCGGCCCTCTCCCTGTCCCGGCCCGTCAAGGGTAAGCGTTGCGATGCCGCGCCGCAGGAAATGGCTCTCAAGGGCGGGAAATTCTTCCTTGGTCGAATCCGACCCCGGAACGATAATCACCGCGTCGCTATTCGCCTCTCCCGGGATGCGCAGGAAGGCATGCAGGAGATCGCCCTCAAAGGGAATTTCCAGAGCCTCGGCCGGTGGCTCAAGAAGCGGGGCGGCGAGTGCGAACAACGCCACCTTGCGCGCCGTCGCGGCAGCCTTCTGGTCGAGATCGTCGAAGAACATGAACTGGGCAAAGTGATGGAACAGGGCGGCGCGCGCGAACGCCTCGCCGGCGGTCAGGCGATGCCCGGCGGACAACGCGTCTTCGGCAATGGCGCGATGGCGCTCGCCCTCCGCCGACCATTCCCGGCACCAGTTTGGCCATGTGCCAGCGGCCTCAATGACAGCTTTTGCCGTGGCCGAGGCGATGCCCGCGACTTCCATGCGTGGCAGCCAGTGCCCGGCCACTTCGATCAATCGGTTCTCACTCACGGGGGACCTCGATCCTCTTTTTGTTTTCCGGTTTCGTCAGCGACTTTTACAGGGACGTGAGTATTTCGCAGCCGCCGGCCCGGCGCAAGAACGCCGGTCGTCTCCAAAAGTCGACTTCATTGCGGCGAAGGATCCGTCCCCGCCGCATTATGCCGCAGCGAAAATATCAACGCGGCGGGTTGATGAATGTTGACACTTGGGGCATTCCTATCCATGCTTCTATGCAATCGTTTGCGTGAAAATTAAAAAACAAGGCCGCAACGGTTAAAACAGTTGGATGGGAGGACAATCCATGAATGCCAAACATGCATTGCTTGTCTTGGTCGCGAGTGCGTTCGCCGTATCGGTGGCAAGCGCCCAGGAGGCTATCAAGATCGGCGCGTCATTGCCGTTGACGGGGAATTTCTCGGTCCCTGGCCAAAAACACAAGGAAGGTTATGAGTTGTGTGTCGAATTGATCAACCAGAAAGGCGGCGTGCTTGGCCGCCAGCTGGACCTGATCATCTCCGACAACCGCTCCGACACCGAGACCGCCATCAACCAGACCGAGCGGCTGATCAATGTCAATAAGATCGATGTGATCTTCGGCACATTTTCCAGCAAGCTGACCTTCCCGACCTCGTCGGTGATCGAGAAATACGGCATGGTCAATCCGGTTCCGGCCGGCGGCGCGCTGCGCATCTGGACGCGCGGCCTCAAACACGCCTTCTATTTCCAGCAGAACGCCGCCGAATATCTCGGATCGAGCCTGCAAGGGGTGATCGACGACCTGATTTCCGGCGATGACAAGCCAAAGAGCGCGGCCCTCGTTCACGCCGACGACTTCTTCGCCAACGCCATCACGGCGGGCTTCCTCGGCGAGGAGGTCAAGAGCCCCGGCGGCGGCGTTGTCGCCGATCTCTCTCCTGGCTATCTGAAGGGTGCCGGGATCGATGTCGTCTTCACCGAAACCTGGCCTGAAGAAGGTTTCTCCGACTGGCTCAACCTGGCCAACTCGATCAAGCGCTCGGGCGCCGAAATGGTCATCGGCCTGACCGCATCGCCCGAAGAGGCTGTGCAGCTGACGCGGGCCTTGCAGACGGTCAAGGCGCAGATCAAGCTGCTCTATCTCAGCCAGGGCACGCAGGCGGAATATCTGGAAGGCGTCGGCAAGGCCGCCGATGGCGTCATGATGCTTACCTCCTGGCACGAATCCGCGCCGTTTGACGGCATGCTTGCCGGCAAGCCCTTCTCCAATGCCGATTTCCTGAAGGCCTATGCGGCGAAATACGGCCATCCGGCGGATGAGGATTCGGCAATTCCCTTTGCCGTCTGCCAGGGCATCGAGCAGGCGATCCGCGCCGTCGGCTCCACGGACAACGCCGAACTCTCAAAGTGGCTGCATGCCCGCACCAAGGCCGATCCCGTCGGCACCGTGCTCGGCAACTTCTCCTGGGACGAGCGCGGCCTGCCCGATGACCGTGCGTTCCTGATGGCCCAATGGCAGAATGGCGAACTGAAATTCATCTATCCGACCGATGAATTTCCGGGCGTATCGAAGATCCTGCATCCAAAGCCTGCCTGGTAGGGGCTTCGGATCCAGTGCTGCCGGGGGGGCGGCAAGCAGCCCCCCTTTTTCCTTTTCCCTTAAGGAGTTTTTGATGCTCGAGGTGCGCGGCCTGTGCAAGCACTTTGGCGGCATCCGTGCGGTCGAAAAATGCACCTTCTCGGTCAAGAAGGGCTCCATCACCGCGCTCATCGGCCCCAACGGCGCCGGCAAGACCACCGCCTTCAACTGCATCAGCAAGTCAATGCGGCCGACCGCCGGCGAGGTGTGGCTGGAGGGGACACGCATCGACACGCTGCCGGCCCATCAGGTGACGCGGCGGGGGCTGAGCCGCACCTTCCAGATAACCCGCAATCTGGAAGATTTGACGGTGCTGGAAAATCTCGTCGTGCAGTCGAAGATTTCCGGATTCAGGGCGCTGTTCGGACCGGCCATCTCGCCCGCCGAGCGCGAAAAGGCAATGGACATCCTGGAATTTCTCGGCATTACCCGGCTCGCCCAGGAAGAGGCGCGCGCGCTTTCCTACGGGCAGAAGAAGCTGATGGATTTCGGTGCGCTTTTGATGTCGGACCCGAAGATCATCCTGCTCGACGAGCCGGCTAGCGGCGTCAATCCACGCCTGCTCGACGAGATTGTGGCCCATATCCGCGCCCTCAACGAAAAAGGCCTGACCGTGTTCATCGTCGAGCACAATATGAACCTCGTCATGTCCCTGTCGCACAAGGTCATCGTCATGGCCCACGGCCAGGTCATTGCCGAGGGCAGCCCCAGCCAGGTGCAGTCCGACCCGGCGGTACTCAGCGCCTATCTCGGCGTCAGCCGCACCAGCGCTGCGGAGGCAGGCGATGGCTAAGCTACTGGAAATCAAGGACGTTGTCGCCGGCTATGACCGCGGGCCCGACATCCTGACCGGTACGACGCTGAGCGTCGATGCCGGCCAGGTCCAGTGCATCATCGGCCCGAACGGGGCCGGCAAATCGACGCTGATGAAGGTGATCGCCGGCTTGCTGCCGTTGCGCGCCGGCGAGATCCGTTTCAACGGCGAACGCATCGACGGATTGCGGCCCGACCAGATCCTGCGCAAGGGGATCTGCTTCGTGCCGCAGGAACGCGCTTTGTTCGGCAAGATGTCGGTGCGCGAGAATTTGCGCATGGGCGGCTACATTCTCGATGACCCACGCACGCTCAGCCAGCGCATCGAAACCGTGCTGGAAGCGTTCCCGATTCTTGGCGAGCGCGCCACCCAGCGCGCCGGCACACTATCGGGCGGCCAGCAGCAGATGCTGGCCATGGCGCGCACCTTGATCGTGGAGCCCGAGGTCGTCATGCTCGACGAACCCTCGCTCGGCCTGGCGCCGCAGATCGTGCAGCAAATGTACGACATCGTGCGCATGTTGCGCGAGAAGGGCATGACGGTATTGCTGGTCGAGCAGAACGCGGTGGTCGGTCTTTCCAACGCCGACCGGGGCGCCGTCCTCGACCTCGGCAAGACGCTGTTCGAGGGCCCGGCGGCGGAGATCCTCTCCGATCCACGCATCCAGGAACTCTATCTCGGCAAGTCGATGCAGGCTGCCTGAACGGGAATAGAAACAGTGACGGATTTTATTCAAATTCTCATTCTCGGGCTGGCGCTGGGCGGTGTTTATGCGCTGATGGCCTCAGGGCTAACGCTGATTTTCGGCGTCATGCGCATCGTCAACCTGGCCCATCCGATCATGATCATCGCCGGCGCCTATGTCAGCTACTGGCTGTTCAAGCTCTATGGTCTGGACCCGATCCTGTCGATGCCGATCGCCGCCATCGTCATGTTCTGCGTCGGCATTATCGTCTACAAGCTTATCTTCGAGCGCGGCGCGGCGAGCGCCAAATATTCCGAGATGACCGTGCTTTTGACCTTTGCCCTCGCCATGTGCGTCGACGGCCTGCTCGGCGCGATGTTCTCCAATACCCAGCGTGTCACTTCGCCCTCCTACGCGACGGAAGCGATTTTCTTCGGCGACCTGTTCATTCCCAAGGGACAGCTCTACGCCGGCATCGCCAGCTTTGTGGTGATTGCCGGGCTGGTCGCGTTCCTGCAGTTCACACGGTTTGGATACGCCATCCGCGCAACGACCCAGAACCGCGACGCGGCCCAGCTCATGGGGGTCAATGTCGGCTTCGTCTCGATCATCACCTTCGGCATCGGCATCGGACTGGCCGGCGCCGCCGGGGCGCTGGTCAGCTTTGTGTTCTCCTTCTTTCCGGCCAAGCACTGGGAGTGGATCGCGGTCCTGATGTCGCTGGTCGTGCTCGGCGGCATGGGCAAGCTCGCCGGCGCCATCGTCGGGGCGCTGGTCCTGGCCACGCTGGCCGCCTTCGTCAGCGTCTATATCGGCACGACCTGGTCGACCATGACCTTTTTCCTCGCCTTGTTCGTGATCCTGCTGGTGCGCCCGCAGGGCCTGTTCGGCGACCCGTTGGAAGAGAGTTAAATGAGCACGCAACTGGACATCGGCGAAGTCATGGAGGCGCGCAAATCGCGCGAGAAAACCCTCGCCCGAACGCCCGGAACGGGGCGTCCGACCTGGGTGCCGGTCGTGCTCCTGGCCGTGCTCGTGGCGCTGCCGGCGATCCAGATCTTCGACGGCTTCAATTACGTCCTCCACCTGGGGCTCTACGCGCTGATGTATATCGCCATGTCGTCGAGCTGGAACATCCTGGGCGGCTACACCGGCTACATCTCGCTCGGCCACAACGTCTTCTTCTGCATCGGCGGCTATTTCTCTGGCATGATCCTGGCCTATACCGGCATCTCGACGCTGGTGACGGCGCCGTTCGCCGGTCTGGTCGCATCGCTGGTCGGCTTCGGGATCGGCTTTATCACGCTGCGCATGCGCGGGCCGACCTTCATCATCTCCTCCATCGCGCTGTTGATGGTCACCCGCATCCTGTTCGACAACTGGACGTTCGTCGGTGGTTCCAATGGCGTCACCCTGCCGCTACTCGCTCTCGACGTGCAGTGGGCCAAGATTCCCTACTACTATGCCATGCTGGTCATCGCCACGGCGGCGGTCTACTGCTCCTACCGCGTCAAGCACTCCAAGTTCGGGCTGCACCTGCGCGCCATCTCCCAGGACGAGGTCAAGGCGGAGAGCGCCGGTATCAACACCCGATTCTACAAGATGCTGGCTTTTGCCATTTCGGCCTACTTCGTCGGCATGGCCGGCGCCGTATGGGGCGAATATCTGACGTATCTGCGCCCCAGCATATTTCTGATTCTCCTGATCGCCGCCAACATGGTCCTGATGTGCATCCTGGGCGGCAAGGGAACGGTCGCCGGCCCGATCGTCGGCACGGTCCTGCTGATCGCCTTCAACGAATTTTTCGTCGCGACGCTAGGCTCCAGCGAACTCAACATCTTCGGCACCGGCGTGGTGATGATCCTGGCGCTGCTCTATTTCCCCAATGGCGTCGTCGGCACCCTGGCGCAGAAGAAGAAGCTGCCACGCTTCCTGGATTGGGACTGAGGATTGCCGCAATGCCGGAATTCGTCCTCTACAACGCGCCGCAATCGACGTGCAGCCAACGCGTTCGCTTCGTGCTCAACGCCAAGAACCTTGCCTTCGAAGAACACAAGCTCGACCTTTTCTCCGGCGATCAGGTCAAACCGGATTATCTGGCGATCAATCCGAACGGTGTCGTGCCGACGCTTCTCCATGACGGCGCGGTGATCATCGATTCCGCCGTCATCATGGAATATCTCGACGAAGTGCGGCCGGCCGAAATCCGCTTTACGCCGGGCGATGCGGCGAGGCGCGCCGTAATGCGTTCAATGATGCGCTATATCGACGAAATCCCGACGCCGGCGGTCCGTATCCCGTCCTATAATCTGGCCTTCCTGCCGCATTTTCAGGCGATGAGCGAGGAGGAATTTCTTGCCCTTGCCAATTCCAAGCCGCTGCGCAAGGAGTTTTTGCTGACCATGGGCCGTACCGGCTTTTCCAAGAGCGAAATGGACGGCGCGCTCGATCGGCTGGCGCGGGCGGTGGCGCGTATGGATGACTGGCTGGCGGCGAGCGGGGGACCGTTTCTGATGGGCGAGGCGATCACGCTCGCCGATATCGCGATCATGCCGGTGATCGTGCGCATGGACGACATCAACCTTCACGAAGTCTGGGCCGAGAGGCCGGCGATCGGTCGCTGGCTGGCGGCGATCCGCGGCCATGACGCCTTTCAAGCCACCTATTATCACGGCTCGCAATTAACGGAAAAATACCCGCATCTTGCAAAGTTGCGGGAGGAACGGCGCGCCGCCGGCTAGATTTGCCGGCTTTCGTCCGCGATGGGCGGTCAGTCGTCCATTTCCAGCCCTGTCGGAACCGCCACGTTCTCGCTTTCCAGCTTCATGCCGGCGGCCAGAGCGAGGGTCTCCAGAAGGGCGGAAAAATCCTTGTCCAGATAAGCTTGCGGATCGGGCTGAAGCTTTGCTGCGCCGAAATGGGCTTGAAGCGCTTCGCGCGCCGCGGCGGTTACCGGCATCGGCACGCCATTTGCACGGCCGGCGGCAAGTCCGAGATCAATATCCTTGCGCAAAAGCGTCGGCGTGAAGGTGGTCGTCCAGTCCAGATTGACCAGCGCATTCGACTTGTAGCGCGTGAAGGTGGAGCCGATTACGCTGTTGTTTATGAAATCCAGGAAGGCGTGGCGCGGAACGCCTACTTTTTCGGCAAGAAGGACAACTTCGGCCAGATTCTGTGTCACCACGCCCAGCATGACGTTGTGGGCAATCTTGCAGATGCGCGCAAGTTCGCCTTCACCGACATAAGAAACGCCAGCGCCGGCGATGGATTTTAGATACGGCTCGACTTCGTCAAATGCGGATTTTAATCCCGACGCGACGATAGAGAGCTTGCCGGCCTTGACGCATTTTCCGTTTCCCGAAACCGGGGCGGCGACGAACGTCGCTCCCATTTCCGCCAGGCGGCCGCGCAGGGCCTCCGATTGCTCGACGCTGATGGAGGAGCAGTCAACTAAAATCCTGGGAATGGCGCCGCTGTTTCCCGATGCCACGCCATTCTCGCCGAAATAGACTTGCTCGAGGTCGTTGCCGGTGGAGACCATGGTGAAAAGCACGTCGACGGAGCTAAGATCGGCCGGGCGCTCGACCAGAATCGCACCCTTTTCCGCCAGCGGTTCGGCCTTGGCGCGGGTGCGGTTCCAGATGTGGACAATGTTGCCGTCCTTGATGAGACGCTCGGCCATCGGATAGCCCATCCGGCCCATGCCGATCCATCCAAGCGTGTGTTTGTTCTCAAGCATGCAACCACTCCTGGTTCAAAAATTCAGATTTTGGAAAGCCGGCCGGCTCTTCAATTTGATTGGGCGATCTCATCGGGCGATCTCGTCCGGCCAGTTGCGGGTTTCGATAATCGTGCGCAGGCGGTCCAGGAAGGCAGCCGAATAGGCGCCGTCAAAAGCGCGATGATCAAAGCTCTGCGCCAGCACGCCGACCGGCCTCACAACAACGGCATCGCCGCTTTCGGTTTCCACCGCGACCGGTTTTTTGGCTATGCCGTCGATGGAAAGAATGGCGACCTCCGGCGCATTGACGATCGGCGCGGTGATCAGCGTGCCGAAGGTTCCAGAGTTGGAGAGCGTATAGGTTCCGCCTGCATAATCATCCGGCGCCAGTTTCCCGGCCCGGGCTTTGGCCGCCTTCTGGGTGATGGCGCGGGCCAGATCCAGAAGGCTTAGCTCGTCGGCGCGGTGGATCACCGGGACGATCAGGCCGTCATGGTTCAGATCGACGGCGATGCCAAGATTGACGCGCCGGTGGACAAGGAGATTGTCGCCGTCCAGGGAAGCGTTCACGCGCGGAAAATCGCCAATTGCAAGGCACAGCGCGCGGGCGATGAAATGCAAAGGCGTCAGCTTGAAGCCCCAGCTCTCGGCATGGGCGGCATTGAGCGCCGGGCGGATCGCCTCCACAGAAAAGAAATCCACTTCGACGGCCTGCAGCACATGCGGCGTTTCCCGCCAGGTTTTCGACAGATGCCGGGCCGTCCTGCGCCGAACAAGATTGAGGGGAACGATGTCGGCGTCAACGCTTGCCGCCGACCGCGCCGCCGGCATATGGGTTTTCGTTCCGGCGGCTTCGTTGTTGGCGGCTTCGATATCGGCCTTTGCAATGCGCCAGCCGCCGGTCGCCGACACCCTGGCGGCGACCGCGGCAAGGTCGATGCCGCGCTGTTCGGCCAGCCGCCGGGCGAGCGGCGTGATTTTCAAAGTATCGAGGCGTTTTGCCGAACCGTAATTGCGCTCCGGCGTGCGCACCTCGCAAAACGGACCAAAGCCGTCATGACGGTGGGCGCCATCGGCCGAAACGGTCTTTGTTGTGGCGGGAGGCCGGTCCGGGGCCGGCGCCGGTTCTGCCTTTTGCGGCACGGCGGCGGGCTTGTCGCCATCCCGCGAACCCGCTGCTCCGGCCTCGCCGATAACGGCAACGACGGCGCCGACGGCAAGACAATCGCCGACCTTTGCGCGGATTTCCGTCAAAATCCCCGATTCCAGCGCCTGGACCTCCATGGAGGTCTTGTCGGTCTCGATCTCGAACAGGTTTTCGCCGGCCGTGACTTTCTCGCCGGCTGACTTGTACCAGGCGCTGATCGTGCCCTCGGTGACGGTTTC
>SMVA01101582.1_pt1 | contig 10363 bp, 12 predicted proteins | sample 2456451 | NCBI WGS metagenome assembly SMVA01 (sample SAMN11095933, study PRJNA526329) | marine sediment metagenome | biome: Marine sediment; feature: Surficial sediment; material: Deep marine sediment; isolation source: Hadal surficial sediment | place: Pacific Ocean | collected 2014-05 | depth...
GGACGGGTCGTCGGCAACCTGGCCGGCGAGAAAAATCATGTCGCCGTATTCGACGATCTGGCTCATCCGCGTCGCCGTGTGATGTCGCTTGATCTCGGGCATCGCCCCCCCTGTCCGGTTAAGTTGGGCCGCAGAGTCGAGCCGACGGCGGGCGATGTCAAGGGGACGAAACCGCAATTGCGGTTTGTCATGGTCATGCTCAATGGTTAAGCTGCAGGCTCGGGTCAACGAATAGGGGTGCAAGATCTCCGCCATGGCAAATACCACTACATCAAGCCCAGTGGATCGGTTTGTCGATCACCTGGAGCCTGTAACGATTCCGTTCTGTTTTGAGCTGGAAGACGGTTCGACCCGCATGGTCGGCGAGGGCGAACCGCGATTTCGCATCACCATCCGCAACGATCGCGCATTGAAGGCATTGGCCAGCGTGGACGAGGGAAACTTCGCCGAGGCCTACCTTCGGGGCGACCTTGATATCGATGGTCAAATGCTTGAACCGTTCGCGTTTCGCGCATCGCTGAACGACCGCCACCCCCTTGTCGCCTGTTGGCGGTTTATCCAGCCGCTTCTGTTCGGCCAAGTCTACACAAACAAACAGGCCATATCGTCCCACTATGACGTCGATCCGTCATTGTTCCTGGCCTTCCTCGACAAGGAACAGCCGGCCTATAGCCAAGGTATTTACGAGAACGACGACGAGACCTTGGCCGTGGCCCTGGCCCGCAAATTCGACTATTGCCTGGAAAAATGCGCGCCGGGCGCGGGCAACAGGATCCTTGAAATCGGTCCCGGTTGGGGGGCGTTCGCGCGCTATGCCCTGGACCGGGGCAACGAATTCGTGGGCATCACGAACTCGCAGGTATCGCAGACCTACCTGACCGAAAAGCTAAGCGAATTCGGCGACCGGTCGAACATCATTTTGACCGATTTCCTGGAATACGAGCCCGATGAAAAATTCGACGCCATCGTGATCATGGGCGTCATCGAACATTTGCCGAATTACGAACAGGTGCTGACCCGGTTTGCCCGTCTTGTGAAGCCCGGCGGATACGTGTTCCTGGATGGCAGCGCGGCGCGGAAAAAGTACGAGCTCTCGACCTTCATGGTCCGGCATATCTACCCCGGCAACCACTCCTTCCTCGTGCTGCACGACTTCATGGAAAAGCTCGCGAAAAGCCCCTTCGAGCCGATCGAAATCCAGAACGACCGATACAGCTACTACCTGACCTTCAAGCAATGGGCGATCAATCTGGATAAGGAGAAGGACTTCATCCAGAAGGAGTTCGGCGACTTCGAATTCAGAAAATTCCGGCTTTACCTGTGGGGCGCCGCTTATGAATTCCTGTCCAGAAGCCTGGAATGCTACCGCCTGATTCTGCAATTGCCGGAAGACGCGGCGGAATAGCGGACCGCCCTATTCGCCGGCTTCAAGGGCATCGACGGCGACGGCGTGGGGGCCGTCGAAGCGGCGGTCGTGCTGGAGCGCCGGGATCATGCGGCGGGCGGCCGCGACCTTGGCCGGGTCGATATCGGCCACGATGAAACCCTCGTCCGAGCCGCCATCGGCCAAGACCTCGCCCCACGGATCGACGATCAGCGAATGGCCCCAGCTGCGCCGGTCCCCGGCATGGAATCCGCACTGGTTCGGGGCGAACACGAAGCAGCCGGTCTCGATCGCCCGGGCGCGGACGAGGACGTGCCAGTGGGCCTTGCCGGAGGTGTAGGTGAAGGCCGCCGGGACGGCGAGGAAGCTGGCCCCGCCCTGGGCCAGCGCCCGGTACAGATAGGCAAAGCGCAGGTCGTAACAGACCGAAAGTCCCAAATCGCCCCACGGTGTCGATGCCACCACCGCTTCGCCGCCGGGCCGTACGGTCGCCGATTCGCGGTAGGATTCGCCGTCGGCGAGGTCGACGTCAAAGAGATGCAGCTTGTCGTAGCGGGCGACGATCGCGCCCGCCGGGTCGACCAGGAAGGATCGGTTGCAGACCTTGCCGGGCCCGACGCGGATGAGCAGCGAGCCGATCAGCATCCAGGTCCCGGTCTCGACCGCCAGGGCGCGAAAGGCGGCGAGGCCCGGATCGTCGGCCTCGGTCCGCGCTTTTTTCAGCACCGCGGCGACGTCCGGTTCGTACATCGCCACCATCTCCGGCAGGGCAATGAGATCGGCGCCGGCGCCGGCGGCGGCGCGGACCAGGGCGCCGGCGGCGGCAATGCTGGGCGCCATCTCGCGCTCGGCGTTGTTCTGGATACAGGCCACCTTGAACGTCGTCATCGCGGTCCCTCGTTTGGCCCCGGCGCCACCATTCTACGACGCTTCGGCGGGTTTGTCAGGGCGCAGCACGGGCACCCCGCGCGCCGGATCGACGGCAAAGGTCGCGTCTTGCCGGGTATAGGGATTGACGATGTCGCGAAATTCGCCGCGATCGGCGCGGTGCTCGATATACCCGACGACCCCGCCGCCAAGGCTAAAAACGAGCACGGTCAACAGGCCGTCGGCGACGATCTCGTCGCGTTCCGCCGCCGACCAATCCCACCCGAGGGGGCATTCGGGGATCTCGATATCGGGCGCAAAGGCGACCTGGATATTAAGCTGGTCCCAATCGAAATCGGCGATATCGGCGACCACCAGCCGGCCCGATCCGTCCGCTACCGCGGCCGCCGCGATGGCGGCTTCCAGCCCGGCCCGCGCCTCGGCATGGGCGGTACAGGACAGATAGTCGTCGCCATAGCGATAGATCAGCACGCCGGCGATCATCGCGACCGAAATGTAGATCGCCGGTCGCGCGGGCAAGCTGCTGAGGGCGCGGCGGATGCCGGACACGGGCTGGTCCTTCCGGTTCGGGTGAGGGACGACTTTCTCGGCCCGACTCAAGGCGATCCGGCGGCCGGCGTCAATAGCCGTCGGCCATGCCACATTGCCGGCCGCGGCGGGCCGCCCTAGACTGTCCCCCAACGTTTCCTCGGAAAGGTCCCCGGCATGATCAGACGCACCCGGCATTGGCTTGGCGCCGCGGCGATCGCCATGGCGCTGTGCGGGGCGGGACCGGCGGCGGCCCAGGGAATCCTGACCTCGATGGCCGAGGAGATCCAGGACAAGGGCAAGCCGGTGGCCGGGTTCGAGGTCTTCGCCGCAATCCTCGACGTGCCCGGCGATAGCGGCGACTTGCGGGTCATCCAGGCCAAGCATCCGGGCCGGCTCCGCATGGTGTGGTCGCGCCCGATGCCGCGGGCGGCGGGCTGGCAGGTCTTCTTCGCCGACTTCCGGCCTGAATCCGGCCTGCTTTTCCTGACCGACGAAGACGGCAAACTGTGGCGCGCGGTCCGTTTGATCAAGGACGCCGTCCCGGTCCCCCTGACCCGGACCGAGGCCCAGCCCGACTTCGAACGCGAACGCGACTTCTGGCTCCGCTGGGCCCGCTGACGGGGGTCCCCGGCCGCCGGTTGTTCGGGGGGCGGGGAGGAACTAGACTGGGGGTGGCCGGAGCGACCGGCGGATGGGATTATCGGAGGGAAATATGATGGGTACGCGAGCCAAGACGACGCGACGCAGTTTCCTGAAATCGGCCCTGGCGGCCGGCGCGGCCGGCGCGGCGGCCGGAATCGTCGGCCTGCCGATGCCGGCGATCGCGGCCAAGACGCCGGTGCGGATCGGCGCGATCCTGCCCTTCAGCGGCGGGCTCGAGCTGTTTGGCAACCAGGCCAAGCTCGGCCTCGACCTCGCCGTCAAGGAGATCAACGACGCCGGCGGCATCATGGGCAATCCGGTCGAAATTCTTTACGAGGACAACAAGACCGACCCCAAGACCTCGGTCGAGCGCGCGACTAAGCTGATCCAGCGCGACAAGATCATCGCCGCCACCGGGCCGATCACCTCGAATGCCCGCGACGCCATGGCGCCGACCTTCGCCCGCATGAAGACGCCGCTGCTCTATGCGACCAATTACGAGGGTGGCGCCTGCGACCGCTACATCTTCAGCTTCAACACCGTGCCCAACCAGGAGCTGGCCAAGCTGTTGCCTCATATGAACGCGACCGCCGGCAACAGCTATTACATGTTCGGCGCCGATTACGTCTGGCCGCAGAAGATGTTCGAAGCCGCCAAGGACATCGTCGGCGGGCTCGGCGGCGAGACCAAGGGCGTCGAGTTCACCCCCTGGGGAGTCAAGGAATTCGCCCCGGTCATCCGCCGCATCGCCGACAGCGGCGCCAAGGTCCTGGTCTTCGCCCTGCCCGGCGCCGACGGCATCACCTTCATCAAGCAGGCCGAGGGCTTTGGCCTGTTGAAGGACGTCACCGTCGCCTTCCTCGGCTTTTCCGAGGCCTATCTCGGCGCCTTCGGCGCCGGTGGCGGCCAGAACATGTGGGTCACGGTCCCCCTGGTCGCCTCCAGCGACGAGCCCGGGACCAAGGATTTTGTCGCCCGCATCCACAAGAGTGCCGGCAGCGACGTCGTCATCTCCCATTACGTGATGACCCACTACAACGCGCTCCACGCGCTCAAGCAGGGACTCGAGAAAGAAGGCCGGCTCGACCGCGAGGCCGCCGTCGACGGCATCTCCGGGCTCAGCATCGAATCGCCGACCGGAAAGATGTCGATCGGCGCCGACCACCACGCCACCCTCAACATGTACCTGGCCAAGACCGAGGGCGACGGCCTGGTCACCGCCGCGGCGCTGGGCAGCCTGTCGCCCAAGGCCGGCTGCGCCTGAGCGAAGGGAGGGCCGGTCCGATGATGGCCGACATGGCGCTGTCCGAGTTGACCGAGCAGCTTCGCGCGGCGATGCCGGTGGCGATGGACGCGCTGGCCGCCGCGCCGGCGACCACCGGCCTGGTCATCGTCGACGAGGTCAACGGCTTTGCCACCGTCGGCGCCGGCAACATGGCGCCCCCGGTGGCCAACCCCCAGATCGACCGGATGATCGCCGAAACCGACCGTCTGGCCCGCCTGTTCACCGCCGCCAAGGCCCCCATCCTGGCCTTCGCCGATTGCCACCTGCCGGGCAAGCCCGAGCCGCCCTACCCGCCCCATTGCGAGGCCGGCACCGGCGAGGAGGAGTTGGTCGCCGCCCTGGCATGGCTGGAGGACGATCCGAACACGACGATCGTGCGCAAGGATTGCATCAACGGCTTTATCGGCGCCACCGGCAAGGACGGCGGCAACCGCTTCGTCGATTGGGTCACCGGTCACCGCATCGAGACCCTGGTCGTGGTCGGCATCTGTACCGACATCTGCGTCATGGACTTCGTCCTGACCACCCTGTCGGCGCGCAACCACGAGATGATGCCTGGATTGCGGGAGGTCTGCGTCTATGAAGGCGGCTGCGCGACCTACGGCCTGCCGCGGGCAATTGCGGAGGAGTTGGGCTACGGCGCGACGGCGGCGCACCCGCAGGACGTCACCCATTACATGGGCCTCTATTTCATGGCCTCGCGCGGGGCGCGGATCGTCGACCAGGTATCGTTGACCGGCTGATCGTGGCCGGGTTTCTCGAGGTCAGGGAACTGGCCAAGGATTTCGGTGGGCTGCATGCGGTCGCCGGGCTCGACCTCGACCTCGATGACAACGAGTTGCTGTGCATCATCGGCCCCAACGGCTGTGGCAAGACGACCTTTTTTAATTTGTTGAGCGGCGCCCTCCCGCCCTCGGCCGGGACCATCGACTTCGACGGCCACGCGATCGCCGGGCTGGCGCCCTATGCGGTCAGCCGCCTTGGCATCGGCCGCAAGTTCCAAGTCCCGGGCATCTATGGCGCGCTGTCGGTACGCGAGAACCTGGACGTGCCCCTGTTCGCGCGGGCCGGGCGCCGGGGGCTGCGCGGCCTGTTCGCCGGGCGCGGGCCGGGCGGGCGGGTGGCCGAGCTGCTGCACTTGACCGGCCTTACCGACAAGGCCGACCAACCCGCCGGCGAACTCGCCCACGGCGAGAAGCAGTGGCTGGAGATCGCCATGCTGCTGGCGATGGAACCGCGGCTGATGCTGCTCGACGAGCCGACCGCCGGGATGACCGGGGCCGAGACCGAGGCGACCGCCGAATTGCTGCTGCGCATTCACCGCGAGACCGCCATCGCCGCCATCGTCATCGAGCACGACATGGGCTTCGTCCGCCGCCTCGGCTGCCCGATCGCGGTGATGATGTCGGGCCGCCTGCTGACCCGCGGCAGCTACGACGACATCAGCGCCGACCCGGCGGTGCGGAAGGCCTATCTCGGGACGCGGCGGTGATGCTGGCGATCGACGGCCTCGAATCCGGCTACCGCGGCAGCCTGGTCCTTCACGGCATTGACCTGGCGGTCGCCGAGGGCCGTATCGTCGCCCTGCTCGGCCGCAACGGGATGGGCAAGACGACCCTGCTGAAGACCCTGATGGGGTTGGTCCCGGCGACCGCCGGCCGGATCGAGTTTCGCGGCCGGGACATCGCCGGCCACGCGCCCTATGCGGTGGCCCGGCTCGGCATCGCCTACGTGCCCCAGGGGCGGGAGATCTTCGCCGACCTCTCGGTCGCCGACAATCTACGCCTCGGCCGGCTCGGCAAGCCCGACCTCGACGACCGCGTTCCCGACGCGCTCTTCGACTATTTTCCGATCCTCGCCGAGCGCCGAGCGCAGAAGGCGGGGACCCTGTCCGGCGGCGAGCAACAGCAACTGGCGATCGCCCGCGCGCTCGCCGGTGAGCCGCGCCTGCTCCTGCTCGACGAGCCCTCGGAGGGCATCCAGCCGTCGATCGTCGCCGAGCTGGGACGCACGCTCCGCGCCATCGCCGACGCCGAGGCGCTGACCATCCTGATCGTCGAGCAGAACGTCGAGCTCGTCTTCGATCTCGCCGACGACTGCGCCTTCATCGAGAACGGTCGCGTCGCCGACCGGGTCGAGACCGCCGCGTTGCGGGCCGACGACACCCTGCTTCATCGCTATTTGGCGGTCTGATATGGAACAATTTCTCATCCTCGCCCTCGACATGAGCAACCACATCCTCGTCATCATCCTCGTCGCGATGGGGTTGGTCATCATCTTCGGGCTGATGAACGTGATCAACATGGCCCATGGCGAGTTGTTCCTGCTCGGCGCCTATACGGTGGTCCTGGTCGAGCGCAGCGGCGGCGGATTCTGGCTCGGCCTGATTCTCGCGCCGGTTTTCGTCGGCGCCGCCGGACTGGTCATCGAACAGCTCGTCATCCGCCACGTCTACCATCGCTTTCTCGACACCATCCTCGCCACCTGGGGCCTGTCGATCGCCATCAAGCAGGCGGTCGTGTTGATCTTCGGGCCGGCTTCGCAGCATGTCTCGGTGCCCCTGCCGGGCGCCGTCGCGATATTCGGCGCCGACTATCCGGTCTACCGCTTGTTCATCATGGCGGCCTCGCTGACGGTCATCGCCGTGACCTTCTGGATCTTTTTTCGCACCCGCTTCGGACTGACCGCCCGCGGCGTCATCGCCAACCGCGACATGGCCGCCTGCCTCGGCATCGACACCCGGCGCCTCGACCGGCTGACCTTCGCCCTCGGCGCCGCGCTGGCCGGGATCGCCGGGGCGGTGATGGCGCCGATCATGAGCGTCGACCCGCAGATGGGCCTCGGCTTCCTGGTCCCCGCCTTCCTCTCGATCCTGGTCGGCGGCGCCGGGCATTTGGCGGGCACCCTGGTCGGCGCCGCGCTGATCGGCGGCACCGATACCCTGGCCGCCAATCTGTGGTCGCCGGTGATCGCCCAGATCACCGTCTTCACGATGGCGATCGTGGTCATCCGCCTGTTCCCCCGCGGCATCACCGGCCGCTGGTTCGGCCGATGAACGCCGCCCGCCGCCCGTCGCGATTGACATCGGCCGCGCTGGCGGTCGCGGCGGTGCTCGTGGTCCTGCCGATGGCGCTCGAATCGTGGCAGATCGGACAGTTGGCGCAGTATTTCTGCTACGGCCTGTTCGCCATGAGCCTGGCCCTGGTCTGGGGCCAATGTGGGCTGCTGTGTTTCGGCCAGGCGGTGTTCTTCGGCATCGGCGCCTATGCCATGAGCCTGGTGACCCTGGGCAAGATGCCCGGCCTCGAAGCGCTGCCGTCGAGCTATCTCGGCATCGTCGCCGCGATCGTCCTGCCCGCCGCCTTCGCCAATTTGCTCGGCCGCTTCCTGTTCTCCGGCCGCGGCATGCAGGGCGCCTATTTCGGCATCGTGACCCTGGCCGTCGCGGTCGTCGCCGAACGGCTGGCGGTCAACTGGAACTATATCGGCGGCCTCAACGGATTGATGAACGTGCCGCCGCTGACCCTCGGGCCGCTCGGCGGCGGCGTTGAAATTTGGCAGCCGGTGCCGGTCTATTACATCACCCTCGGCGTGGCGGCGGCGGTTTACGTGGCGCTTCAGGGGCTGATCGGGTCGCGCTACGGGACCGTGCTGCGGGCGCTTCGCGACGACCAGACACGGACCGGCTTTTTCGGCTACGACACGGCGGCCTACAAGCGGACCGTGTTTACCCTCGGCGCCGGGATCGCCGGTCTCGCCGGCGCCCTGTTCGTCACCCAATTCAACTTTGCCTCGCCGCCGCTGATCGGTTTTACCCTGTCGACCGAGGTCCTGATCTGGGTCGCCCTCGGCGGCCGCACCTTTTTGCTTGCCGCCTTCCTCGGCGCGATCGTCGTCCGCTATGCCGAGAACATATTATCGGAGACTTTCGGCTCGGCCTGGTTGCTCGCCCTCGGCATCCTTTTCATCGTCAGCGTCATCACCCTGCCCCGCGGCCTGATCGGCGAACTCCTCCACCGCCTGACGGCGCCGCGGCGTTCGAATTAGAACGGACAGTCGGGATCGAATTTGGGCGCGCGCTTTTCGCGGAGGGATTTGGCGCCCTCGACGACCTCGGGGCCGGCGAAGCCCATCATTTCGAGGGCCAGCGAGGCGTCGAAGGTCGGGCCGGCGAGGCGAAGCCAGTTGTTGAGCGCCATTTTCGTGGTGCGGACCGCGACCGGCGGCATCCTGACGAACTTCTCGCACACCTCCATCGCGCGCTCGATCACCTTGTCGTCGTCGACGCAGAGCGAGACCAGGCCGATGCGCTCGGCCTCCTCGCCGCTCAACGTCTCGCACAGCAGCAGGTGGTATTTGGCCTTGGCCATGCCGCACAGCAGCGGCCAGATGATCGCCGCATGGTCGCCGGCGGCGACGCCGAGGCGGGTGTGGCCGTCGATGATCTTGGCGCTGCGCCCGGCGATTGTGACGTCGGCCAGCATCGCCGCCGCCAGCCCGGCGCCGACGACCGGCCCCTCAAGCGCAGCGACCACGGGCTTGGTGCAATTGATCATGTTGTAGACGATGTCGCCGGCCTCCTTCCACACCCGCATCCGCACCTTCCAATCGTCGACCATTTCGTCGATCAGGTCGAGGTCGCCGCCGGCCGAATAAACCCCGCCCTCGCCGCGCAACAACACGCAGGACACGTCCGGGTCGGCGTCGATGTCGCGCCAGATCTCGGCCAATTCGCGGTGCATTCGGGCGTCGAGGGCGTTCATCCGTCCCGGCGCGTCGAGGATGACCTCAAGGATGCGCGGCGCGGGCCGGCCCAGTTTGATCCCCTGATAGGCGTCGTAATCGATTTTCATGCCTCAACCTCCTGAAACGGGCGCCCTCTATACACCAAGACAGGGCACGGTTACAGGGATGGCGGCGTGCAGGCGCTGACGACGATGGCGATGCCGTCGCCGACATTGCGGAAGCGGTGCGGGATCGCGCTGTCGAAATAATAGCCGTCGCCGGGACCAAGCACCCGGACGGCGCCGCCGACGGTCAATTCGATCTGCCCTTCGATGACGATGCCGCCCTCCTCGCCGCCATGCTGCAGCATCTCATCGCCGGTGTCGGCGCCGGGCTGGTAGCGTTCGTGGAGAATTTGGATGCGCTTATCGACCACGTCGCCGGCGACGACCCGGAACAGCAGCGGGCCGTCGGTCAGGGTCGTCCATTCGTCACGGGGATAAAAGACATTCGGCGCCGCCGGCACCGGCGCGGCGAAAAACTCGGTGAAGGTCATCGGAAAGACGTCGAGCAGCTTCTTCAGCGAGGCGACCGAGGGACTGGTCTTGTCCTGCTCGATCAGCGACACGGTGCCGTTGGTCATGCCGGCGCGGCGCGCCAGTTCGCGCTGGGACAGGTCGTGGGCCTCGCGGACCGCGCGCAGCCGGGCGCCGATCTCGGGCCGGTCGTCGGCGACATGGGGAGGAGATGTCACGTAGGCCTCAATGCCAGTAACGCCCTGTATTCAAGGGTTGCAGACGGTCTGCGTGTGGGGTAGGCGTGTGGGGTTTAACCCCTCTGTACCCCTTGAGGATGCCCGCATGTCATACATCGAAAAGCGCCGCCGCAGGTACTACGCGACCCTGGAC
>SMVA01298668.1_pt1 | contig 10362 bp, 12 predicted proteins | sample 2456451 | NCBI WGS metagenome assembly SMVA01 (sample SAMN11095933, study PRJNA526329) | marine sediment metagenome | biome: Marine sediment; feature: Surficial sediment; material: Deep marine sediment; isolation source: Hadal surficial sediment | place: Pacific Ocean | collected 2014-05 | depth...
TACCAAATCGATTTCAACGGTATCTTGCGCGAATATTTGACAGCTAAAAATCAAAAGAAGAAAAAAATAGGTTCTCATTTCTATCCCTCCCCATCCTGGGGAAACTCAATGCTCTATGATGCAAAAAAGTTATGCATGGAGTGGTAACGCTCCTGTTTCTTGGGTAAATTTAAATTTTTACTACAGGCCTCTAATTTATTTAAGGCCTTAATCACGACTCCTGAAAAGCTATAATTTTTAATAATATCCTCAAAAATCTGTAGCGCCAGGTCATATTCTTTTTGGGTGAAATACATTTCCCCCAATAGAAATTTGGCCCTAACCTGAACCTGTCTATTTCCTGAATTTTCAAGTTGCTTTAAATAATTGGTGGCCTGGTCAAAGTTTCCAACTGCGATATATTTTTCAGATAAATCTAACTTCTCGATATCAGTTTCCACCTGCGCTTTGGATGCCATTGACCTGGGTGGTGCTACCACATCGATAATTTCAATATTTATCTCATCAATGGCCTTTGAGGGATCTTTTTTATTTTTCAAATTATTGTATTTAGATAACAGCTCATCATAGCGTTTTTTAGGGACGGTTTGCTCCTTGGTGGAGGAACAGCCAAACACAAGTATTAAAAGGACAAACAAGATGGTTTTATGCATATTGTCAAATACCATATTTATTGATTTTACTTCCACCTTTGTGCTCCATGTCCTATAAGGCCTTTATACTTATATATTTTAAAGGATGAGATATTTAAGTCAATGCAGGATAACTAAGATGCAACTATTCCATTTCATCATCAGAGTCCCAAAAGAGCACAGTTCTTTCATCTATTTTCAAATGGAGGCCTGCGAAGGTTTAGGTTTTTACTCCACTTTAAACTTTCTTCCTGGACAGTCATACCGGGATATCGATATCAAGGGAGCGCTTGAGCTTAAAGCAGAGGCCCTAAACCTCCTTAACGGACTTAAGGACTCCACTAAGTTAGAGTTTTTAAAAAATGAGGTGATCGTTGACAGCTGATTTCCCTAATACAAAAACCGTCTATGGCCCAGTTCCTTCTTGGAGATTCGGGGAATCGCTGGGAATTGATCCTATTTTTCACCAGTCTACCTGTTCCTTTAACTGTATTTATTGTCAGTTAGGAAATATTGAAAAGATCACCAATGAGATAAAAGAATATGTTCCAACTAGCAAAGTGGTGGAAGATTTCAAAGAAATCTTAGATAAAAAAATAGATGTTATAACCTACTCTGGAAGTGGAGAGCCAACCCTGGCCGCTAATCTAGGAGAGATGGTGATTTCATTAAAAGAAATGGCCCCCGAAATTCCTCAGTTCATTCTCACAAATGCCACAGAGCTGGGAAATCCCCTAGTTCAGGAAAATCTTAAAAATATGGATAAGGTAATCATAAAGCTTGATGCTGGTGATGAAAAAACCTTTTCCCTGGTCAACCGCCCGGCCGAGGGAATTACCCTTAAAAGCGTTGTAGAAGGGATTAAGAGTTTTAGAAAAAGTTATAAAGGCTCTGTAGAAGTGCAAACCATGTTCATGCCAATAATTAATTCCAATGAACTGGAGGCCTTTGCCAATATATTAAAAGAAATTGGCCCTGAATACGTTCAGCTCAACACTCCGAAAAGGGCCTATCCCCTTTCCTGGCATCGAGAAAACCGGGGAAATCATTTAGGTATCCATGATCACCAGATCAGCAATTTAAAAGTGATCACCAAAGATGAGGCGATAGAAATCAAAAAAAAGCTTGAGAAAATGACCGGGCTTAATTTTTATTCAATTTACAAATGAAATTTTAAATATACGGGAAAATGATCTGAATACCCTACATGTTTTTTTGCATCGTATCTCCACGGAATCTTTTCTGGCCTTCCATTATAAATCATTTGTTTAGCAATAAAGTCAGGTTGGAAAATTTTATATTCATAAATCCCTTTAAAATTCCTGCTCCATAAGATTCGGTCAAATTTGCTCCACCGTCTATAGGGAATATAAAAATAGGTACCCCCATTAAAATCGAGATTCACAATCCCTCTCATTTCCATGGAAGGAATGCTTTCAAAATCGGGGTCATAATTAAAATCACCCAGGATCACAAAATATTCATTCTCTAGTTCCCTTATTCTTTTAATTAAAGTTTTTGCCGCCTGAATCCTTTTATTTGGGGGATTTCTCTGTGAGGGCCAGTGAACAACAAAAAAAGTAAATGTAGAATTTTCCAGTTTTATTCTTGCTTCAAGAATGCTTCTAGAATTTGCGACCTTTAGCTCTCTTTTTTTTAATAGTTTCCCTTTCCTATAAAGTAAGGCCACTCCCATTCCTCTCTTGTCTCTAATTTGGGCCATAATGATTTTATAGTTAGTAAATTTGGATAGACTTCTTGTACTTTCAACTTCTTGAAGCGCCAAAAATTCAGGATATCCCATGGCCTTTATGACTCTTTCTAATTGAGCGTTCTTGCTTGGATTATTGTCGAAATGATTCTGCACATTATAAGTGGCGATGGTTAAAGCATATAGATTTAAGGGTAGTAAAAATAGAAGTAGGGCCATGGCATTAATTTATCCATGACCGCTGATGATTAAAACTCAAAAAGGTTTATTTTTTAAAAATGAAAAATTATTTTAGATTTTCTTTAATATAGTCCATCACATCCTGGTCATGGGTTTTAGTTTTAACCTGTTCCATGATGTGCTTGAGCTTTCCATCTTTACCGATAATAAAAGTGATTCTTTTAACACCCATATATTCTCGGCCCATGAATTTCTTTTTGCCCCAGACACCGTAATTTTTTGCCAAGGCCTTATCAACATCTGAGAGAAGGTTAAAGTTTAAATCTTTTTTATCTTCAAAGTTTTTTAATTTTTTGACTGGATCCGGACTTACTGCCAAAACGACCGTTTTAAGTTTTGCAAAATATTTTTTGGCATCGCGAATTCCGCAGGCCTGAACAGTACAGCCTGGGGTAAGGGCCTTGGGGTAAAAATATAAAACAACATTTTTTTTACCCTTAAAGTCTTTAAGCGATATTTTTTTTCCGTCTTGATTTTCTAGGGTGAAAGAAGGGGGCAGGTTTCCAATTTTTGGTAATGGCATAATATCTCCTTTATTACCATTTATCCCGTAGTTCTCTAAGGGATACAAATACTTCCTTATCACTTGAGGGACTAATTGGTAAATGCTCTCTAATAGATTTTTCTCCCAGTCTTAAGAAAGCATTAACCTCTTTTTCTAACCCTAAATTAGTAGTAAAATAATCCTCGTCCATATTTAATTTATCTACTTTTTCCAGCAGCTTTAAGGCCTGCGTATTTTCAGGCTCACGGTCTAAGGTGAATTTTAAATTATTTTCCAGGTATTCATGGCCTGGATAAAGAAGCACCTCGTCAGGAAGATCTATAAACTGCGAGGAAATTGTCTCATAAAGCACTCCCGAATCTCCCCCATTATAGCAGTTTCCGACTCCAGCATTAAAAAGCGTATCTCCGGTGATAACCGCATGGGGTTTATCACCTTCTTTTATTAGTAGGCAGAGGTGGGCGAAGGTATGTCCTGGAGTATCCAAAACCTCAATAGACCATTCCCCGCCAAGGATAATTTTCTCTCCCTTAGATAGAAATCTAGTAACACCAGGAATTTTGCCCTTAGCGTTTTCATGGGCCCAGATCTCACAGCCTTGCATTTTTACTAAATCGGCATTGCCTCTGGTGTGGTCCTCATGTTCATGGGTATTAATAACCGCTTTGAGTTTTCCCTGAGGCACTTTATCCATAATTTCCTGGGCCTCCCAGGGGTCAACACAATAAAAATCTCCCTCGTTCGTTTCTAGCAGGTAGGTAAAATTGCGCAGATAGTTGTAAGTATAAATTTGATGAATTTTCATATCGCATCCAATTTGTTAATTTGTGGGGATAATATACCTTCATACGGGAAAAAATGCGATGGATTTTAAAGTTGTTACTTATGTATTTTTAACCTTTTTATTAGTCAAAGAGGCGATTGAAACGCTGCTAGATCAAAAAAATAGATCTTATGTTCTGGCACATCGGGATGCGGTGCCGGAAAAGTTTAAAGATCAAGTCAGTCTGGAGGAACACCAGAAGGCGGCGGATTATACCATTGCAAAAATTAAGCTTAACCAGGTTTTTAGTTTTATTAATTTTTTCGTTCTGCTGGGTTGGACTCTTGGAGGAGGACTTGAATTACTTGATCGGTGGGTTCGTGGGCTTGGCATCTCTCCACTCTACATGGGGCTTGTTTTTATTTTTGCCTTTGGAGGGATTTCTCTTGTAATTGGTCTTCCCCAATCTATCTACACAACATTTGTGCTTGAAGAAAAATTTGGTTTCAATAAAACCACTCCCGCCATTTTTATTAAAGATATGGTTAAGGGCCTTTTATTAGGTGTAATTATTGGTGCTCCTTTACTAGCGCTTATTCTATGGATTATGCCTCATCCGGGAGATGCTCTCTCTAAAACTAGTTACTGGTGGTTAGGGGCATGGGGTATATTAACTTCCTTTCAACTCATAATGCTCTGGGCCTACCCGGTTCTTATCGCCCCTCTTTTTAATAAATTCTCTCCCCTAGAAGAAGGTGATGTAAAAAATAAAGTCTTAGCACTCTTAGATAGAACAGGATTTACCAGTAATGGGCTTTTTGTCATGGACGCCTCTCTTCGCAGCTCCCATGGAAATGCCTATTTTACAGGGTTTGGAAAAAACAAACGGATCGTCTTTTTTGATACCTTAATTAAAACCCTTGAAGCTGAAGAAGTTGAAAGTGTTCTGGCCCATGAGCTGGGCCATTATAAAAGAAAGCACGTTTTAAAAGGGCTGATCAAAGCTATCTTTTTTAGCTTAGTGGGATTTTTCATCTTGGGAAAAGTCTATACTTGGTTACCTTTTTATCAAGGGCACGGGGTAAACTTACAATCAGATTACATGGCGCTTCTCCTCTTTAGTATGGTCTCTGGCATCTATACTTTCTTTTTAACTCCGCTAAATGCTGCTGTTTCAAGAAAATACGAGTTCGAGGCGGATCAGTTTGCCTCAGAAAATGCTAGTGCCTCAAAGTTAATTACGGCCTTGGTGAAACTTTATAAGGACAACGCCAGTACTCTGACTCCTGATCCTACTTACAGTGCTTATTACCACTCTCACCCTCCAGCGTTAGAGCGAGTCAAGTTTTTAGAAAAACTGTCCTAAGGCATTTTGCGTCAATCCTTGACTTTACACGGCCGCTAAATAAATATTCCCTGCCATGAGTAGTATGTGTCCTTGGGCAGGATTAGAGCCCGCAAAATTGAGTTTCTGTGAGGAAGCAATACAGTGTGCCTGGGTGCAAAGACCTGCTGAGGCCTGGTCAAGTTTTGCCTTCGTCATTGCTGCCTACTATATCTACTTACAGCTTAAAAAAAGAAAACATTACAACCTCTGGCCAATGATTCCTTTAGTGGCCCTGATAGGAATCACTTCATTTGTACTTCATGCCACTAGTTCTTTTATGGGCGAGCTTATGGATGTCTCATCCATGTTCATGTTAATTAACTATATTATTGTTGTAGGTCTCGAACAGCGATTTAAATTTAAAAAATCCATCCTCATGGGAATTTTTATAGTGATGATCACTGCTTGTGTAGGATCCTTATTTTTACTTAGTAAGTCCATTGGTTCGGCCATCTTCTTTCTACAAATTATCCTAGGGGTAATTTTAATTACCGAATACCATTTCTCTAAAGTCGATAAACCTAAAGGATTAAGCTATAAACCATTAGTTCTATGTCTTGGGACCATTTTATTTGCCTGGGGTATTTGGTGGCTGGATATGCTTAAAATTGTCTGCGACCCAACAAACCATATTTTTACCGGACACGCTCTTTGGCACATTTTAGGGGCCCTTGCGATAATTCCTCTTTGGAGATTTTTGGATCAATTTGAAATGCTAAAAGAGCAATAAAGATAATATTAATCTGCTTCATTAATAATTTTTTAATACGAACTTAATAAAATTATTTATTATTTTTTCTCCACCTTCAATGGTTTCATTTATCTCTTTTTCAGTTAGTAAACCTTGCAGCTCTCTCTCTACAAACTCTATATGCGCCTCAGGATGTCCCTGAAGACCAAGGTATGGAAGCTCCTTATGCGAGAGAACATCATATAAACACTCATCAGAGGTTCCCATATGAACCATTTCTTCGCTTATTAAAGTCACTTCTTGGGAGTGCGCCTTGAAAACTTTATAAGACTCCCCTTTTTTAAAACCAAAGCAATCTTTAATTATTTCAATTTCTCGGTATCCAGAAAAGGTATTTTTCGCCTCTGGAGATTTTGCTCTTTTACTAGTCTCTACTTTTCCGCCAAAAGCGTCGGCCATTAGCTGATGGCCAAAACAAATTCCCATGGTGGGTACCTTACTTTGACACTTATCTATAATGAAATCGGCCAAAGCAACCTGCCACGGGTGACGATCACTTACAGATGAATCACTACCAAAAATAATATAGGCCCTAGCAGGATCGCTTTCCCTTAAAGATTTCATACCCTCCGTGGAGGGAATATGATAATCAAAAGGGTGATTGTAATTACTTTTAATCCGCTCGTAGGAATCGAGGGATTTTTCTTTAATCGCACAATCAATAATACAAATAGGTTTTTTACTCATGACTAAATTATTTACCGCTTCCTTTAAATCTCCACTTGGGTTTATGGAGGTGACCTCTACTAAAACCCATATCAAAGGCCTTAGGTTTAATAAAGGGCCTGTAAAAAATATCTCGGATGAAATCCCCCAGGTCTTAAGTAAATGTCTGACTCAACTTGCAGAATATTTTGGGGGAGAGAGAAAATCCTTCTCGATCCCTGTAAAAATGGAGGGAACTCCCTTTCAGCAGAAAGTATGGCAGGAACTACAGAGGATACCCCACGGAAAAACCCTATCTTACGGGGAGCTGGCCAAAAAGATTGGAAACCCCAAGGCCTCTCGAGCTGTGGGAATGGCCAATAACCGCAATAAAGTGTCAGTTATTGTTCCGTGTCACAGGGTCATTGGAGGTGATGGTAAACTGGTTGGCTATGCCTCGGGACTATCCTATAAAGAGTGGCTACTGGATCATGAGGGAATAGACTTAGAAAGCTTGACCTTTGAAAATCTACTACCACAATAGAATTAAGAATTTTTTAGGAGAAATTTAAAAATGTTTAAACGTTTATTTTTATTTTTAACAGTCAATATACTAGTTATGATCGCCGGATCCTTTCTGATCAGTGTGGTCTTAAATCTACTTGGTCTTGGGCCTGCCTTAACTGCTCAAGGGATTAACTACACCTCTTTGATGGTTATCTGTTTTGTCTGGGGTATGGCCGGTTCATTCATATCTCTTCGCTTATCAAGATGGATTGCCAAGAGGGCCTACGGAGTTGAAGTTCAATCACCCACAGGACGCCATGGACAAATGGTAATGAAGGTTCACCAGTTGGCGAAAGCGGCGGGCCTTACAACTATGCCAGAAGTGGGTATTTATGAAGCAAATGAGATAAATGCTTTTGCTACCGGGCATTCAAAAAATAGTTCATTAGTTGCCGTATCATCAGGTCTGCTCCACCAAATGGGTTCCGATGAAACTGAAGCAATACTAGCACACGAAATTTCTCACATTGCTAATGGAGACATGGTTACCATGGCCTTAGTTCAAGGGGTCGTTAACGCCTTTGTTATGTTTTTTGCCCAACTGGCAACCATGGCGCTTGATAATGTTATGAGAGGAGATAATGATAATGGAAGAGGCATGGGATTTTTCATGCGCCATATGGTCTATATGTTTTTCACAGTGATCTTTGGCATCCTGGCGGCCCCAATAGTCATGGGTTTTTCTCGCTGGAGAGAATACCACGCCGATGCCGGTTCAGCTAAACTTGCGGGCAAGGACAAAATGATAAGGGCGCTGGAAGCGCTTGAGAGAAACTATCCACAACTTAGCAAAGTCGAATCAAATCAAGCGGCCTTTCAAATATCCTCCAAAGATGGATGGGCGGAACTTTTTGCCTCCCATCCCCCACTTAAAAAGCGAATTGCTGCTTTGAGGGCCTTATAGGCAAAAATTGGCCCCCCTTATTCTAAGGTAAAATTTCACCCTAAAACTTTCGATAAGTATCTGGGTGAAATTTTAATGAATAAATCTAAAATAGGGCTAAAAACCAAAATTACAATTTTTATTCTCGGGGCAGTTTATTTGCCGCTGATTATCCTTTCCATTTTCTCTGAGACCTTTGGTGAACTTAATAGAACAGAACTAATCTCGGAGATGGCCAAAGGTAAATTAAAAACAGAGTTGATGATTACTAAGTCCCAACAAACTTATATGCGCCGGACCATGAAAGATTATGATCATCAAGAAGTGGTAAGGAGAATTTTCAGATATTTGAAGGTAAATAAAAATTTGAATAATATAAAAAATGATCCATCAATTAATAATTTTCTCGATGAGACTCTTATTGAAGAAGGTAAACTTTTCCCCACTAATGCCACGACATACTATCATTACGCAATTTATCTTGAAGATGGCTCGGCCCTATATACAATTGGAAAAGATTTCATAAGTGACAGTAAATTAAGTGAGAAAGTTAACGCTTTGAAATTCCCAAAAATATCTGAGGAAAAAAAATCAGAGATCTTAAATGATTTTAAAAATCTCGAGCCTTATGTTGTATACGCTGGAAAATTCAAGGTCATTAAAGAAATAGGTGCTAGAACCAACCAAGGTGTAAAAATGATTCTCGAATATAGAGGGTCTAAAATATTAATAGTTGCCAATTTCCTCTTGCTTCCTTCCTCCTCTAAAGTCCCCAGGTTAAGAGAAAATAAATTGGGAGATAAATCTGGAGTATTTATTTTTAACCAGCATGGAATAAGCACTTTTGGCAAACCTTTTACCATCAAGGAACTTCTTCCTGATGCTCCCCCATTATTTTTTCTAGATGGTATTAATCTCTACAAAGATCCCAAAGGAAACTTATTTGTTAAAGGGGAAGTTAAAAGTAAAATTAGGGGACAGGAAAAAACAACCAAAGTTTTATACTTCCCTAATAAAATAATTTATGGGCCATGGGACTATTTTAGTAATTTACTAATTGGAATTATTGTTCTTTTTGCCATTATAACAGTGCCTTTATTGTTATATTTTCTTAAAAAATACATCTCTCCACTCGAAGATATTTTAGATAAGCTTCAAAGCTCAAGTGCCCTATCTAAGAAGGCCTCAACGGAGTTAGAAACTACCAGTACAGAGCTGGCCGAGGCCTCAATTGAAAGCTCTTCTGGTATGGAAAACATTGTCAAATCAATGGAAAAAATAAATCTTTCCCAGGAATCTATCAAAAAGTCTTCTGAGTCCGCAAATCGGGTTCACCTTGAGACGTCCAAAATCGCCCAGCAATCTGAAGTGGGTAATATTGAAATGATAAAATCCATGAATGAAATGGCACAGGCCGCGGAAAACATAGGCTCCATAACCGATATCATCGAAGATATCTCCTTTCAAACAAATCTTCTATCTCTCAATGCATCCGTTGAGGCAGCAAGAGCAGGAGAACAAGGAAAGGGCTTTGGAGTTGTGGCCAGCTCTATCCGGGAGCTCTCCGGAAAAACCTCTGAATCGGCCAAAGAAATATCTGAGCTGATTTCTGAGGCGATAAAAAAATCAAAAAGTGGTTCTATTGTGGCCAAAGAGAATTCAGACATTATTATTAAAATTATAAATAATATTTCCCAATCTCTTGATACCGTTAAAAATGTAAATACTTCCCTGGAAAACCAAAGTGAAAGCATGGGCCCTTTAAATGAAGGCATTGCCCAAATGAATAATATTTCAAAAGTGAGTGTATCCAAGGCCATCGCCTGCAATAAGATCAGCAAGGATTTAGCTAAATCCACCGAAGAAATGGATAAAATCATAAAGAGTCTTGGGGGTATTTTAGAAGGTGGCCATTAAATCAATTTTAGCGCTTCAAAGTCCTGATCTTTTTCATGCCACCAATTATTAACAAACTCTTGAATCTGTTTTCTATTTTTTTCAGGGTCCCCTAACAGTTCTTGGGGTATATCCATAAGTCTTACTTTAACTCTTATAGTTTTAATCCTACCAAAAACTAGATCCATAAAAGACTTTTTTCCTCCAGGGTAATAAATTGTTACATCCACAATTTTGGTTAAATAATCACCCATAGCACTCAAAACGAAAGCAAGGCCCCCGGCCTTTGGTGGCAGCAGGTTCTTATAGGGCGATTTTTTAAGTTCATGCTTAGTGGGAGTATGCCGTGTTCCTTCAAGAAAATTCATAACAGAGATGGGCA
>SMVA01085438.1_pt1 | contig 10358 bp, 10 predicted proteins | sample 2456451 | NCBI WGS metagenome assembly SMVA01 (sample SAMN11095933, study PRJNA526329) | marine sediment metagenome | biome: Marine sediment; feature: Surficial sediment; material: Deep marine sediment; isolation source: Hadal surficial sediment | place: Pacific Ocean | collected 2014-05 | depth...
AAGTATTTGTTTATCGGCGACAACGGTGATGAAGTGACTTTCGTCATTCCAGTCTAAACGGACCGCGTAGGTCCGGAATCTTATAACGACGACTCCGGGGAAGATTATGGATTAATCGCGGAAATTATTGAATTGCAGGGGAATGCCCAAATTAGCATCACGCAACAATTGCATCACCTGCTGTAAGTCGTCACGCTTTTTGCCGTTCACTCTCACCTGCTCGCCCTGTATAGCAGCCTGCACCTTAAGTTTTGAATCCTTGATCAGCCTGACAATATTGCGCGCCAGATCCTTATCCAGTCCTTCTCGTACCAGCACCTGCTGGCGGGCTTTTTTATTCATTTCGACAATGTCCGAAAATTCGAGGCAGCTCACGTCGATTCCGCGTTTCGCCATTTTTTCTTTCAGGATAGGCGCCATCTGGTTGATCTGAAACTCCGACTCCGCATTCAGGGTCAGGGCATTGTCGGCCTGTTCGATCATCGCACCCGATCCCTTGAAGTCGTAGCGGGTTCCTATCTCCCGGTTGGCCTGGTCAATCGCATTGCTTAATTCGTGGTGGTCTACTTCGGATACGGTGTCAAATGAAGGCATAATCATGTACTCAGGGATAAATCGTCAGCAGGGTAAAATTGTCATTGAAAGTATAATCGGGAATGGTCAGATTTCGAAACCTGTTTTTTCCTTTCAACGCACGCCCAGCATAATCGTATTGTGCCTGACTGCAAGTTTCGCGCAGCGTGAAGGCATGACTGGCTTTCAACGGGCATTCCAGGTCGGTACCCCTGCCGTAGGCGACGAAATAGCCTTCGTGGCGTGATCGCAACCGGTTTTTGGCGTACCCCGGCTGGCGGCTCGAATTCGAATCCGGGTCCTGTAGATTATCATCGGGTTTTTTTAATGCTTCGAGTAACTGACTGGAGCGGATAATCAACACAATCGTTAAATTGTCCTGCCTTAGCCAGACGGGTTGATCGAGGGGTAAATCTCTCAGCGTAAAGCGATAGCTGGCGTGGATGCTCGGTGGCCTGATATCGATCAAAAAATCCAGCGACACGAACAGTACCGCGAACAGCAAAATAGCCGAAAGATATTTAGTCGCTCTGAGCAGTATTTTCCGCCTGTCTGACACAACTATCTGTCAGGTCAAGGTGGACATTGATCATCGATACCGCAAAGCGCCCCTTCGGATATCCAGTTGACAAGCATATCGTATGTCGCTCTGGCCGGGTCACCGACTAATAGTGAGGTGTCGAAAGCCAGAATTAGAGATTTACCGGCTCACCGGCCTGTTGGGTGCAATATTCGCTTAACTGTGTGAATAGATCCCGGCTGGTATCGCCACCCAGACACCAGAGCTGCTTTTGCTCGTCGTAGTCGAAATGGTAGCCCCCCGATTTCGCTGCGACCCATATCTGGCTCAATGGAGTTTGTTTATTGATGATTATCCGGCTGCCATTAGAGAATTCGAGGGTTAAAATATCGCCCGCATTATCGTAATCGATATCGACACCCGAGGCATCGATCGCCTCCTCGATTGCCAGCATGGTTTGTTCTGCTAGCTGGTTGAATTGAGACTCGTTCATAATGAAGAAACTCCTAAAGGTGCCTCTAAAAATTGTAATTTTTTTGAAACGGCAAGGAAGCACCGCGCGGAGACCCGGAGTGTATGTATAATACATGAGGATTCGAGCACGGAACTGACGCGGACATTTCGGAAAAAGTGCATTTTTAGAGGTACCTTTTTAGTCCTGTTTAAAATCTATTGACAGCGAATTAATACAATACCTTTCGCCGGTAGTTTCGCTGGGCCCATCGTCAAACACATGGCCCAGGTGGCAGCCGCATTTATCACACATTACTTCTGTACGCCGCATTCCCAGCGCGCCATCTTGCTCGTAGCGGATTGCACCTTCAGTCACTGGCCGATCGAACGAGGGCCACCCCGACCTCGAATCGTACTTGTTTTCAGAACGAAACAACGTTTCTCCACAACATTTACAGCGATAGGCCCCATCGCGTTTATTATCATTGTATGCGCCCGAGAAGGGTGCTTCGGTGCCTTTTGCACGGCAAATACGATATTCTTCCGCGGTCAATTTTTGTAGCCATTGATCTTCGTCATTCATTATCATAAACCTCCAACAGGATCAATTCACCGTTGCTGATACAGTTCCTTGCCATCGACCAGGTAAATCCAGCCCTTCGCAATCCGATAAATCAACCAGATCATGGCAAATCCCAAAACTGCATAGCCGATCAGTAGAAACGTAGTCATCACCCCGAGTAGGATCCATAATAGTCCGTACCAGAAAGTGTTTTTTTGCCAGATAAAATGCGATTGCAGCCAGGAACCCTGCACATCTTCATATTTGACGTAATTGATAATAATACCGAGCAGCGCAGTGATCAATAAAACAAATGAAAGCGCCTGTAATATATAAATTGCGTAGGTATATTTTTTTATATTTTGATCGGCTTCGAATTCGCTCATAAAAGTACACCAGAAAAATAAATGGGTCAGCATCGATTGATTTACGGCGCAATGCCCGTTGGTTATTGCGCCCTACGATCTGACCCAGTGATTAAATATAAATCAATCGATACTGACCCTATTGATTTTGATTAGTGATTCTAAACCAGCCTGGTCTAGTATTTCAACGCCCAGTGCTTCGGCTTTGCTCACTTTTGACCCTGGTTTAGCGCCGGCAATTACCGCGCTGGTTTTGGCCGATACGCTTCCGCTCACTTTTGCGCCCTGCGCCTTTAATAGAGCCGCGGCCTGATCGCGGCTTAGACCTTCCAGGGTGCCGGTAATGACATAGGTCATACCTGCCAGCGGCAGTTCCTGGATGGAATCAGTCATTTCGATTTCGGGCCAGTGAATACCCTGTTTAATGAGGTTCTGAACAATATCACGATTACTCTGCTGGCCGAAAAATAACACGATATTCTCAGCCACCACTGGCCCGACGTCGTCAACCTGTTGCAATTTATCGATATCTGCCTGCATTATATCGTTTATGGAGCCAAACGAATTAGCCAAAGCTTCGGCCGTGGCCTCACCGACTTCGCGTATCCCGAGTGCGAAGATAAAGCGCGCGAGCGTGGTCGACAGGCTGGTATCCAGTGCCTGTAAGAGGTTGCTGGCAGATTTATCGGCCATGCGTTCAAGCCCTGCAAGTTGCGACAGTTCGAGGTGGTATAAATCGCTGATTGACTGAATCATCCCCAGTTCAACCATTTGCTCGACCAGCTTGTCACCGAGACCCTCTATATCCATCGCCTTGCGCGAGGCGAAGTGCTTGATCGCCTCTTTTCGTTGCGCCGCACAAATCAGGCCTCCACTACAGCGATACGCAGCCTGGCCTTCCTGCCGTACCACATCAGACCCGCATACCGGGCATAGTTCTGGCATTTTCGGCAAGGGTAAATCGCCTGTTCGTTGCGCCACCACCGGGGCCACCACTTCTGGAATGACATCACCGGCCCTGCGTACGATGACCCTATCACCGATGCGTATATCTTTACGATGTATCTCGTCCATATTGTGCAGCGTCGCTTTGCTGACTTTAACTCCTCCGACTAAAACTGGTTCGAGACGGGCAACAGGTGTTAACGCGCCAGTACGTCCGACCTGAAAATCGACACCGATTAATCGGGTCATGACTTCCTGCGCGGGAAACTTGTAGGCCACTGCCCAGCGAGGTGCCTTGGCGACATGGCCCACCAATGCCTGCTGGGTGGTGTTATCGAGCTTGAAAACCACACCGTCGATATCGAATGCGAGCGAGTCACGCTGCGCCAGTATGCGCTGGTAGTAATCGAGGCATCCCTGAACTCCTTCTACACGTTCGATATAGGCACTCACCGGAATACCAATAGACCGCAACAGGCTCATACGTTGATACTGGCTGTCGGGTAAATCATATCCCTCTACCCAGCCGATCCCAAAGCTGGAAAAAGTCAGCGGCCTGGTCGCGGTAATTCTCGAATCGAGCAGGCGTAAACTACCCGCCGCGGCGTTACGCGGATTGGCAAACACTTTTCCACCGATGTTTCTTTGCTCTTCGTTGAGCTCGGAAAAGCCGGCGTGCTCCATGTAGACTTCGCCTCGGATTTCGATACCGGACGGCAGCTTGCTGCCAATTAGCTGGAGTGGTATCGAGGGTAAAGTTCGTGCATTGGCGGTAATATCTTCACCCGACTTACCGTCACCACGAGTGGCGGCACGAACCAGCTTGCCCTGTTCGTACACCAGGCTTAACGCGAGACCATCGAGTTTTGGTTCGGCGGTATAGTGCGGGGCTTGATCCCCGCGACCCAGTTTATCCAGTAGCCGTTTTTCAAAGGCATGCATTTCGCCTTCGTCAAAGGCATTGTCGAGCGACAGCATCGGCATGCGGTGCTCGACAGTTTTAAGATGAGTAGCAGGTGGCGAACCGACACGCTGAGTCGGCGATTCACTGGAGTAGATTTCTGGATATTGTTGCTCGATAGCCTGGAGCTTACGATAAAGTCGATCGTAAGCCTGGTCGGTGATCTGTGGGTCGTCAAGCACGTAATAGCGATGATTATGCGTGTTTATTTCATCCCTGAGCGACGATACTTCCGCTTCCACCTGGTCTGAAACAGTCATTTTAGGATTTCAGGTTTTTTCTGACTTGCGTGATCTCGCTGATAGTCAGCAAGTCCTGGCTCGCCTGGTATACCTTGACATTGAGTATCCGCACCAATTCATCAATTTTTTTCAACATGATTTCGTAAGATCTTGCAGCATCGCTGACAGCATCGAGATCGATAAAACAGATGAATCCAAGCGTGTTAAATTCGAGTTGATCTAGCTCGGCAAAATGGCCTGGCTCTGAGAGACTGGCCAAGGTAAATTGCACTTCTTCGAAATCGCGATACTCCAGGTACTCATTGGTATTAATCGACAGTCCTACATGGTTGACCGCGTTGATAATTTCCTCGCCTGTAATCAGCCGGTGATCAGGGTGTTTGAGCAAATAGCTAATCATGCGTTCTGCTTCGATGTCCCCCACCACATCGGCGATAAATAAATCAGGGCAGGGTAAGCTGGACTCCGACAGGTTCGCTTCGAGCGCCGGATTGATGCTGATCGCATCGAGATTTCCAAGCGGGTCATCATCGTTCATGACCAGATTAAGATTATCCAGTTCTTCGCGTAGTTGCTCGTCTTCGATGAATGCCGTGTCGATTTCCTCGCGCGTGAAAGTTTCCATTGCGGCACGTTTACGCAATCGGCTCTGATGCACCCCGTACAGATATATACCGACCAACAATACGATACCGATGATGCCTAGCGTCCAGCGAAGAGCCGAAGCATCCATTACTGGACTCCTGCCTGCTCTGCCCGCTCCACCGCCTCTATCGCCTCGCTCACGTCAACCGATACCAGCCTCGAAACGCCCGGCTCGTGCATAGTGACACCGATCAGGTTCTGTGCCAGTTCAATAGTTATTTTATTGTGAGAAATCATAATGAATTGCACATATTCTGACATTTCCTCCACCATCGCGCAAAAGCGCCCTACGTTGGCATCGTCTAGCGGGGCGTCGACCTCGTCAAGCATACAAAACGGCGACGGATTTAATTCGAAAATTGCAAATATTAACGCGACCGCGGTCATTGCCTTTTCACCGCCGGACAATAACTGAAGATTAGTGATACGTTTACCCGGTGGCCTGGCCATAATCATTACCCCGGTACTGAGCAAGTTATCTTCGGTTAACTCGAGCCGCGCTTCACCACCGCCAAACAGCTTTGGAAAGCGCTCTGCAATGCGGCTATTCACCTGATCGAATGTATCCTTGAATTTATCTTTGGTCTCCCTGTCTATTTTTCGAATCGCTGTTTCCAGAGTTTCTAGCGCCGATATCAAATCCTGGTGCTGGGCGTCCAGATATTCCTTACGTTCCGACTGCTCCCTGTGTTCGTCGATAGCGGCCAAATTGATAGGACCGAGTCGATCGATTCGAGCGTACAAAGAATCGAGGCGATTTTGCCACTCTTCAGAATCTGCTTCGGGGTCGAGTTCCTGTTCCAACTGTTGCAGATCGAAACCTGTTTTTTGCAACGCCTGACCAACGGTTTTACTGCGTATTGTAAACTCCTGACCACGCATGCGCTGTGATTCCAGCAGGTCTCTGGCCTCATCCTGATCCTGCTGTGCCTGGTGTCTTTTTGTCTCAAGGCCGCGTTGTTCATGGTCGAGCCTGCCGACAGTTTCCTGAGCCTGGCGCAGCGCTTTTTCATTTTCCACTCGAGACTGCAAAAGTGCCTGTAGTGAATTTTCCATCGCTTTTATTGGCTCTACCGCACTATTGATCGCGCTGGTCAATTCTTCGATACGTCGATCGTACTGCTCATTTTGCTGGACCATACGTTCGGTATTAGTCTGGATCGATCGATTATCGGACTCGAGCGACTGAAGCGTCATTTGAAGCTGATGAAAATGATCGCGCGACTGTTGCAGCTCGTTACGTGAGGCAAGCAGGCTTTCCTGCTCTCGGGATTTTCGTTCGAGCATTGCATCCTGCTGCCCTGTCATACGCTCTATCTCGGTCAGACATTCGTTGCGTTTAGTACTATTGGTGCGTAATTCAGATTTATATTGTTCCAGCCCCTGGTCAATTTCATTTAACTCTTCCTGTAACTGCTGGTGCCTGGTTTGTGCCTGATCTGCTCGTCCCTTACGTTGGGTCAACTGGTTACGGAAATCGGAGACCTGCTGCTGCAACTGATTGAGCATGCGCTGGTCTTCATCCCATTGTTGTTCGATATGCTGCAATGACTGTCGATCGCCATCGACTCGAGATTTCAACACCATTGCAGATTGCGTCACCTGTTCCTGTTCCCTACGAATATTGCCTATCTCCTGCTCCCGCCCGAGCATACCCGAGTGTTGATCTTGTTCACCCAGTTGCAACATCCAGTTTTTCCCTGCCCAGTGCCCATTTGGACTCACCAGGCTTTCACCTGCTTCGAGCATGGGCCTCTTTTGATTTAACTCCTGAACATCCTGGCACAGGTATACATTTCCGATCAGCGAGGAAAGATCGATTTCACATTCGATAGTGTCGAGCAGCCGTGGCCAGTCTCGCGTCACCGGGGATTCTCCACGGCCTCCTTGGCGGTCGAACATCGAAATGCTGTAATCGGGCAAAATTGAAGCGGGAATCGACTGACCCTGTGATATACAGTAGGCACTTAAAAAGGGAGCCAGCACCACTTCTGCTGCCTTTTCGAAACCTTGTTTGACTTTTATCGACTCGGTTAAGCGTTTTGCGGTATTTAAATGATGGCGCTCAAGCCAAATTTGGATTTCATTACTGGTTTCAGCCAATGCAGGTTGCTGCATGGCTTCGAGTGCACTCAGGCGGCCTCGCAGCGTTTGCACCCGGTTGCGTTGTTCGTCCAGTTGAATCGATTGCGTATCAATCGTTTCACGCAGCCTTTGTATTTCCTCGGCCCTGGCCTCTACCTGTTCCAGTGTGGATGCATGTTCCTGTATCTTTGCGTCTGCCTGTCGCTGCAACTGCTCGATTACCGGTTCTATCGATGATGTATCGAGAGAATCAAGTTCGTCGAGTAAGCGTTTCCGTCGTGTCTCCGATTGCGTCACCTGTCTTTCCAGGTGTTCGATTCCTCTATTTTCTATCTGCACCGATTCGTGGGCCTGATGATATTCTCGGCTAAACTGATCCCATTGTTCCTGCCAACTGGACATACCGTTTTCGGACTCGATAACTACCTGCTGACATTTTTTCAAGGTTTGCTCGCCGGTTTTGATCTGGGGTCTAACCGTGCTTAGCTCGGTTTCGCATTCCTGCAGCTTTTGCTGATCCAGCGTAATTATTTGCTGTGAGTCGAGCTTTGACTGACGAATTTTTTCAACCTCCTGTTGATCGTGTTGACGCAGACTGTTTTGATGCTCGATCGACTGTTCCTGAGTCGATATATCGGATCCCAGCCTATAGTACTGACTCTGAACTTCATTGTGCTGATCACCGGCCGTCAGCAATTGTTGTCTGGCCTCTTCGATCAGTTTTTCGATGCGACGAAACTGGGCCACCTTCTCCTGCATCGTGGTTTCGACCGTGGCAAGTTCACGATTTTGACCCTCGATTTCCGAGTCGCAGGAAATTTTCTGTAGCAACAGGCTTTCGGCTTCGAGCCTGCGTGCATCTTGCTTGAGCCGTTTATATTTTTCTGCTGATTTGGACTGACGTTGCAGACGCTGGAGCTGATTTTCTATCTCTTCGATCAAATCGTTGAGCCGATCCAGATTTTCGCGCGTATGGCGTATCCGAGTTTCAGTTTCTCGCCGCCGCTCCTTGTATTTGGAAATGCCGGCAGCTTCTTCGAGGTATACTCGCAGTTCATCGGGCTTCGCATCGATGATACGGCTCACCATACCCTGTTCTATGATCGAATAGCTGCGTGGCCCGAGGCCAGTGCCAAGAAATATGTCAGCAATATCTCGTCGACGGCAACGCGTATTGTTGAGGAAATACTTCGACTGCCCGGCTCGGGTCGCCTGGCGTTTGACTGAAATGACGCTATACCCGGCATATTCGCCTTTGACTCGGCCATCCGAATTATCGAAAATCAGTTCGACCGATGCCTGCCCTACTGATTTACGTGTTGAAGAACCACTGAAAATCACGTCCTCCAACGATTCGCCGCGTAAATTTTTTGCCGAGGACTCACCCATTACCCAGCGTACTGCATCGATTACGTTCGACTTGCCGCAGCCGTTTGGACCGACGATAGCCGTAACATTCGCTGGAAATGCTATCCTGACTGGATCCACAAAGGATTTAAAACCAGCAATTTTAATTTGGCTCAGGCGCATGCGTTTGGATATGACGTTCGACTTATTGGGGTTCAAAGTATATCACCTGATCCTACAGGTGAAAGCAGATTTAGCCCTGTCTGATCATTGATTGGCTATCGGCTCTGACCATCCTGGTGTAAACTCGCGCCAGCATTTTCAAGGTCTGCATATAGAGAACTATTAATGAGCACGCAAACCGCCAGTAGGCTGGAAACATTCGACAATCCGCATCCCGCCCGCGACTACACCATCCGTATCGATACCCCCGAATTCACTTGCCTTTGCCCGATCACCGGTCAACCCGATTTCGCCAGTATTCAAGTCGAATACGTCGCCGATAAACTCTGCCTGGAGCTAAAATCACTGAAACTTTATTTCTGGTCTTATCGAAATGAAGGGGCATTCCACGAAGCAGTAACCAACCAGATATTGAGTAAACTAGTCTCGGCGATTAGCCCTCGATTTATGCGCGTCAGCGCCGATTTCAATGTTCGTGGCGGTGTTTATACCCAGGTCATAGCCGAGCATCGCGCCGAAGGCTGGATAGCGCCCGAGCCTGTTATCTTGCCTCAGTAATTGTTGCCGGTAGCCCGATGATCACCGATATTGGCCTGGGTATTACTTATTTTGCTCGCGGGTTCAAATTAATCAGGCAGCCCGAAATTAGAATCTACGTACTGATACCGATTTTAATTAACATCATCCTGTTCGGCGGGCTTATCTGGATAGGGTATAGCTATTTTTCACCCCTGGTCGAATGGATAATGTCTTTCGTGCCAGAATTTCTCAATTTTTTGCGTTGGTTCATCTGGTTTGTGATCACTACTCTGAGCGCAATTATCGTGTTTTTCACATTCACACCGATCGCCAATATCGTCGCAGCGCCCTTTAACGCGCTGATGTCCGAAAAAATTGAAACCCTGTTGACCGGCAAAACACTCAATTCCAGTCGCTCATTCTTCGAACTGGCACTGGGCAGCGTGCGGTCGCAACTGGGCAAGCTGGCCTACATCTTGCTCTGGTCGGTCGCTTTGCTTCTGTTCAGCCTGATTCCGTTAGTTAATATTGCTGCGCCGATACTGTGGGTAATTTTCGGATCCTGGCTGCTTTCACTAGAATATCTTGACTACCCAATGGGTAATCACGAACTCGTATTTTCCCGACAAAAACGACTACTCGGCCAACGCAAAGGGTTAGCGCTTGGGTTTGGTGGCGCGACCATGGTATTAACCAGTATCCCGTTTCTCAATTTTATTGTCATGCCGGTCGCAGTCGCCGGGGCCACTGTGCTTTGGGTGGAGCAACTACAGGCGTCAAATATTTAGGTCTATCATGTCGGCCTGGCGCGTGCAATCACCAGTATATTTTTACATGAACGCCGTTAACCCATCCATGGGGGCTCGTACGCGACGTCCCTGTCGCGTCACGTCCTGTAAAAACATCCCAGCGATCACACTTAATTAGTGAGGCTGCCTCGGGGGAAGGGCTCAAAACC
>SMVA01161098.1_pt1 | contig 10358 bp, 10 predicted proteins | sample 2456451 | NCBI WGS metagenome assembly SMVA01 (sample SAMN11095933, study PRJNA526329) | marine sediment metagenome | biome: Marine sediment; feature: Surficial sediment; material: Deep marine sediment; isolation source: Hadal surficial sediment | place: Pacific Ocean | collected 2014-05 | depth...
GCGATCCGAAAACTTCGGGACGCGCAGATTCTCGCGTGAAGATCCAGGCTGGATTCCAGAACGGCGTCGGTCCCAATTTAGACACACCGCGCAGACGGGCCACCGAGTAACCGCATCGACCTTTTTTCCGTAGGGCGGAGAAGGAGGTTTCCCCTTTGCTCATCTCGCTTCTCTTGCTCGCAGCGCTCGCCTTGGCCTTTGCCAACGGTGCCAACGACAATTTCAAGGCCACCGCGACGCTCTACGGCAGCGGGAATCTTCCCTACCGGGAGGCTCGACGTCTGGCCACCGTGGCACAGGTCGCCGGATCCCTGGCTTCGGTCGTCTTGGCGGAATCTCTTCTTCGGGCATTTGGCGGCAAGGGGCTCGTGCCGGATGCCGTGGTCGGGGATCCGGCCTTCCTCGTCTCCGTCGGCATGGGTGCAGCGGTTACCGTATTGGTGGCGAGTCGAGTCGGCTTGCCGATTTCGACCACGCACGCGTTGATCGGCGCGTTGACCGGAGCGGGTTTCGCGTTGGCACCGGGCCAACTGTCCTGGTCTGCGTTGGGCGGAAGCTATTTTCTGCCGCTGCTGGTGAGCCCCTTGTTGGCGCTCGGATTGGCGAGCGTAGTTTACCCGCTGGCACATCGGGCTCGTCGAGTCCTCGGCATCGAAGCCGACACTTGTCTGTGTCTTGGCGAGCGACGTGATCCCGTCCATCAGATGTCGAACGGGAGTTGGGTCGTTGAACGAACGGGCCTGGAACTTACGCTCGATCAAATCGAGAATTGCCGCGAGCTCTACTCGGGCGAGGCGATGGGGGTGTCGATCCAGGCGATCGTCGATCGTCTGCATCAAGCTTCTGCTTTCTCGTTGGGTTTCGCGCGCGGTCTGAATGACACGCCGAAGGTCATGGCCCTGTTGGTGACGGCGGGATGGTCGGGTTTCGATCCGCGATTTTCACTCGGGATCATCGCGGGCGCGATGGCACTCGGCGGCTATCTCGGCGCGCGTCGCGTCGCAGAGACCCTCGCCCATGGCATCACCACGCTGAGCCACGGTCAGGGGCTGCTGGCCAACTCGATCGCGAGTGGCTTGGTGATCACCGCGTCGCTGATCGGGACGCCGGTCTCGACGACCCACGTTTCGACCGGTGCGCTCTTCGGAATCGGGTTCTGGAACGAGGCGACCGACTGGTCGACGGTGCGCGGGATCGTCTGGGCCTGGATCGGCACCCTGCCAGCGGCGGCAGCGATGGCGGCCGTCGTCGCGTATTCGCTGGGCTAGGCGCCCGGGAAGCGAATACAGGCCAAGATCGAGTCGCCGACTTCTCGGGGCTCCTGCTATCGTACGCGCCGCGCCGCCCGGCGAATGCCCAGGAGATTCCCCATGACCCTTCTCAAAGGCAAGACCGCTGTTGTGACCGGCGCCTCGAGCGGCATCGGCCGCGCGACGGCGGAGAAGCTCGCTGCGGCGGGTGCCCATGTTTTTCTGGCCGGGCGAACCGCGGCCGCGATGGAGGTTTCGAAGAAGAAGATCGAGGAGGCGGGCGGTCAGGCCAGCGTGGTGACATTGGATGTGCGTGAGATCGCCCAGGTCCAGGCGTTGGTCGAGACGGCGGTTCGCGAGAGCGGTCGACTCGACATCATGGTGAACAACGCGGGTGTTTCCTTTCCAGCGCCGATCCTCGAAGCCGATCCCGAAGACTGGCGAGTCATGCTCGAGACGAATATCCTCGGACTGCTTGTCGGTTGTCAGGCGGCGGTGAAGGCCATGCGTGAATGTAACGCCGAGGGACATATCGTGAACATCTCTTCGATTGCGGCCCAGCGATCCGACAGCGGTGTATACGGGTCGACTAAACACGCCGTCAACGCGATTTCGTCCTCGCTTCGCGGAGAACTCGAGGAGGACACGATTCGCGTCGTCAATGTCATGCCGGGTGCGATCGCGACCAACTTCGCCCGCAACTTCGAGCCCGCATTCGTCGAGGGCTTCGTGAAAATGGCCGGACTGGACCACGAAGTAAAAAAGGGCGAGCGCCTGCCCGACGAGGTGTTCGAAAAGTTGTCGTCAAAACTTCGAAATCTGCTCGGGGATCCGGCCGATGTCGCGAACGCGATTCTCTACGCGGTGACCCAACCGATTTACGTCGATATCGCCGACATCGTCGTGCGGCCCGCAAAGCAGATGAATTTCTGACATGATTGCCCTTCGTTTGCCATTTCTAGTCGTCCTCTTTCTGCTTTTCTCGGTGGGAATCGCCTTCGGTCAGAGTGGCGGAGGCGTCGACGGCGGCGGGGGCGGCGGCCTCCTCGTGCCGGCCCGCGATCGAGGGGGCACGAAATTGACGACGCTCTTCAAGGAGGGCGTGGCTTTTCTGGCGGAGCGGGATTGCAAGCGGGCCGAGAAGAAGTTCATCGCTGTCCTCAAAAAGGTGCCTCGCAATTCGGAAGCCAACTACCTGCGCGGGATCGCTCTTCAATGCCAGCAAAGACACCTATCCGCTGTTCGCTACTTCAAGAGATCAAAGCGCGATGACGCGCAGTTCTATCAGGCCTACGAGGCCTTGGGGATTTCGTATCTCACGCTCGCCCGCCCCGATCTTGCAGAGGGAGAGCTGGCTGGGTTGGCTGAATTCATCGAGCTCTGCGAGATCGGCAATCGGATCTGTCCGGAGACGCTTCTCAAGTCGCATCGCAAGCTCTTGCTGGCGTATTCGCGGGTCGAGGGCGGCGCGCCCGAAGTCGAACGAGACGATTCGAAATAGCTTTGCCTGGCCGCCGAATCCGCGAGTCCACTGCTCCGTTCATGCGCCGGGTCGCTGGCCTGGGTTTCTTGGGCGGGGGGCCTCGCCAGCGGGTGATTGACACGATCTGTTCGTTCCACCAGGATGGGTTTTGACCGAACCATCCGAAGAGTTTGGATTGTCCACCACTCACGAGCGCTCCGCGCCGGAGGATCCCGCATGACCCGTCTTGGCTATCAGATTCCGAACTACACCTACCCAGACACGAGCAACGAAGAAATCTACGGCAAGGTCGTCGCCCAGGCCCAGGCGGCCGAAGCCGCAGGCTACGACCGCGTGATGGTGATGGATCATTTCTATCAGTTGCCGGGGATTGGCCGGCCGGATGAGCCGATGTTCGAATGTTATTCGATGCTCTCCGCCCTGGCACAACACACCAAGAAGGTCCGACTGTCCGCCCTGGTCACGGGGAATACCTACCGAAATCCGGCCCTGCTCGCCAAGACGGTGACCACGCTCGATCATGTTTCCCAGGGTCGTGCGACCCTCGGAATCGGTTGCGGATGGTTTGAGGAAGAGCATACCGCGCTCGGTTTCGAGTTCGGGACCTTCGGAGAACGCTTCGAGAAGCTCGAGGAGGCGCTGCAGATCATCTCGCCCATGCTTCGAAGCGAGCCCATCACACTCAAGGGCAAGTACTACACGACGCTGAACGCCGTGAATTCGCCTGCTTCCGTCTCCAAGATTCCGATCATGATCGGTGGCGGCGGCGAGAAGAAGACCTTGCGGATGGTGGCTCAATACGCGGACGAATCGAATCTGATCTGTGAGGTCAAGGAGATTCCACGCAAGCTCGAAGTGTTGGCCGAGCATTGCGAGCGGCTTGGGCGAGATCGGTCGGAGATCACCGTGACGAAGTTGATGATGATCGTCGTGGCTCCGACGATGGAGGAGGTCGAAGCAGACCTGGCTGCGTTGGCCGAGGTCAAGGGTTGGAACGACGCCGTCATGGACATGATTCGCCAGCGGCTGATCTTCGGCGACGCGGACACCGTCGGCGAAATCCTCAGCGAAGCAATCGGCCTGGGACTCGACGGCATAACGGTCGATCTGCCGATCAATGGACATAACGTCGAAAGAATCGAATTGCTGGGGGAGATCGCCCTGAAGGCACTCGGCTAGACGATTGAGACCAGCGGGTCGACCGATCCCCCCCCGACATTTCAACCGAAGAGGATTTTCAGTATGATCATCGTATTGGCGCAGGTCGAGAGTTCGCGGGAGTCGATCGATTCCCTGCGTGGGGCATTGATCGAGATGGAAAAGGCCAGCCGCGCAGAGGTCGGTTGTCACGACTACACCTTCTGCCAGGAGATCGGAGATCCGACTCGGCTTCGAATCGTCGAACTTTGGGAGTCGATGGACGCCCTTCGCGCCCATTTTGCGACGCCGCATATGGCGAGATTCAGGAAGTCCCTGGCGGAGGCACCACCGAAATCGATGTCGGTGAAGGTTCATGAGCTGGGAGAGTCGCTCGAGCTGCCGAGCTGACCCATGGCCGAGGAAGTGCGTGAATTCGAAGGGGCCTACGGCGATCGCGACGCGACGTTTCGGGCTTGTGGTGGAGAGGATGGGATTCGACTGCTGGTCGAGAGTTTCTACCGGCTGATGGACACGCTTCCGGTGGCGAGTCGGATTCGCGCGTTGCACCCGAGCGACCTTCAGCTCTCGATCGAAAAGCTCGCCGCTTTCCTGTGCGGTTGGACGGGGGGGCCGAAACGTTATGCCGAACGCTTCGGGCCGATCAAGCTTCCGATGGCACACCGTCATCTTCCGGTCGGCGAGGCCGAGCGGGACGCGTGGCTTTCCTGCATGGAGCAGGCTCTCGCGGAGCAATCCTTTCCAGACGAACTGAAACGCTATCTTCTCAGGGAGTTGTTCGTTCCGGCCGAGCGAATTCGTCAGGTTGTCGAAGCGGGCAGCGAGCGAAGTTTACGTCGATGAACATGCGAGACGATCAGACTCTTTCTGGGTCGGTGTTCGCAAGAGCGTGCCGCGTTGGACGAGCGACGGCTTGGGTCGTCGTGATGACGGCGGGGCTCTTCGCCGCGGTCGAGGGTTTCGCGGCGAGGGAAGCGCGCGTACCGGCGGCCCAGCCGTCGGCGCCGGCGTTTCCTCAGGAGATTCGGACTCGTCTCGAGAAGACGCTGGACACGCTGGGCCCGGCCTACGAGGCTCGAACGCGACACCTGCACCCCGACGGCGGTCCGCTCTTTACGAATCGATTGTTGCTCGAAAAGAGCCCCTATCTTCGTCAGCACGCCCACAACCCCGTGAACTGGTATCCGTGGGGCCCTGAGGCCTTTGCGGAAGCGCGTCGACTCGGACGGCCGCTGCTCGTGAGTATTGGCTATTCGACGTGCCATTGGTGTCACGTCATGGAAGAAGAGTCGTTCGAGTCGCTCGAGACCGCGAAGCTGCTGAACGAAAAGTTCATCGCCATCAAGGTCGACCGGGAAGTGCGGCCCGATGTCGATTCGATCTACATGAATGCGATTCACGCGATGGGCGAGCGGGGCGGCTGGCCTCTCAATATGTTCGTCACGTCCGAGGGCAAGCCGTTCTATGGGGGAACCTACTTTCCGCCGACAGATCGCGGCGGTCGTCCCAGCTTCGTTCGGGTCCTTCGCCAGATCGCCTCGGCCTACGCCAATCGAAAGGACGAGATTCAGGCGAACGCGAATGCGCTCGCCGAACTCTTGAAGGGTAGGCTCGAAGGTTCGGCGGGTACGCAGAGCCTGATTCTCGGCGAGGCGCAACTCAAGACTGTCGTGGCACACTACAAGCGAGTCGCCGATCGGGAATGGGGTGGCGTCGGGCGGGGGACGAAATTCCCGTCCTCGTTGCCAATCGGATTGCTGCTTCGAGAATGGCGTCGGACGGGAGACGACGACGCGCTGGCTCTGGCGCGACTCACCCTCGACCGGATGGCGTCGGGGGGAATTCGCGATCAGCTCGGCGGGGGTTTCCATCGTTATTCGACGGAGCCGAGATGGCTCATCCCGCATTTTGAGATGATGCTCTACGACAATGCGTTGATCGCCGTCTCCTATCTGGAGGCGTTTCAGGCGACGGGCGATCCGGCCTACGAACGGGTCCTTCGGGCGCTTCTCGACTACGTGCTTCGAGACATGACGGACGCGAGTGGCGGCTTCTACTCTGCCACGGACGCGGATAGCCGGACGCCGGATGGCGAATCCGAGGAGGGCTATTTTTTCACCTGGACGCAGGCGGAGCTCGAATTGCTATTCGGTCGGGACGGGGCGCCCATGCCCATTGCCTGGTATGGGGTCGTTGAGTCGGGCCCGCTCGAGGGCCGTAATATTCTCGACACGAGGCGCGACGCGGATGGAGTGGCCGAAGAACTCGGCCTGAGTCGACAGGAATTCGATCGCCAGCGGACGGTCGTGCGTGAACGAATGCTCGAGGCTCGCGCCGAGCGAAGGGCTCCTCTGCTGGACGACAAGATTCTGGTCGCTTGGAACGGGTTGATGATTTCGGCCCTTGCGAAGGCCGGATTCGCGCTCGACGAACCACGTTATGTCGAAGCGGCGGTCCGCTCGGCGGACATGATCTTGATCTCGATGCGCAAGAAGGGGCGATTGTCTCGGGTTTCATTGGGGGGCGGGGTGAGCGGTCCCGCGTTCCTCGAAGACTATGCTTTCCTGATCTCGGCGCTGATCGACCTCTTTGAAGTGAGTGGCGCGCCTCGCTGGATCGAGACGGCTCTATCGCTCCAATCGGTCCAGGACGAGCACTACCTCGACGCGAGCGGGGGCGGCTACTACCGAACGGCGAATGATGGCGAGCTTCTGTTGGCGCGCGAGAAACCGATCGATGACGGTGCGATTCCGAGCGGGAACTCCGTGGCGGCTTCGAACCTGTTGCGTCTGGCCAAACTCACCGGTGACGAGGTCTATGACGACCGATTGGCCTGGCTCTATGCGGCCTTCGCGAAGGATCTTCAGCGTTCTGCGGTTGGGTCGTCGCGGCTGATGGAGATCGTTTCGGATCGGGAACTCGGCTTTCGCGAGATCGTCCTCGTCGAAGCGAAATCGGGCGAGGGGCGAGCGGCGATGCTGGCCCCCCTGCGTACGACTTTCTCGCCGAATCGCGTCGTGATCCGAGTTCGGGAGGGCGCCGAACTCGATGCGCTTGCGAAGACGCTTTCGATCGTGGAGGGAAAGTCTGCGATTCAGGGGAGAACGACCGCCTACGTCTGTGAAAATCGCGTCTGTCAGTTTCCGACCCATGATCCCGAGAAATTCAAGGAGCAGCTGGAATTCGTGCCCGCTCCAACGTCCGCAAAAAAGACGCAGCGTCGGCTTTGAACCGATTGGGTCGGCTAGGATATGCAGGATCGATTTCGACGAGGGAGCGCGTCATGCCGCTGTCGATGGCCTCGCAATGAGTTGGAGAGAGAGAAGTGTCTCGCTCCCGGGGCGAGGCCAGATTTTTGTCCGCGAAAACGTGGGCCCCGAGAACGCACCGACCTTGGTGTTGTTGCACGGTCTCGGCGCAACCGGTCTGCTCAATTGGGGGCCGGTTCTCAGCGCGCTCGGTCGCCGCTATCACGTCCTCGTCGTCGACCATCGTGGCCATGGTCGAGGCATGCGTATCCGCTCGCCATTCACGCTCGCCGATTGTGCGGATGACGTCGCGGCGCTCATCGAGTCCCTCGAGATCGATCGCATTCTGGCCGTTGGATACTCGATGGGCGGCCCGATTGCGCAGTTGCTCTGGCACCGCCATCGTCGGCGGGTCGACGGATTGGTCCTGTGTGCGACTGCCTGTCGATTCGCTTCGCGTGAGCGCCGGCAGTTGGGACACGCCTTCTCCCCGATCCTGAATCTCGTCGGCCGCGTCGCGCCGCGGAGGACGATCCGGCGTGTGGCCCAGCAATGGCTTTCGGAAGCCATCACGGATCCCGCCATCCGAGAACGTGTGATGTCCGAAGTGGGCAGCAGCGATCCGGTGACCGTCGGCCAGGCCGCCGCCGCCCTCATGCGCTTCGATTCTTCGGAGTGGATCTCGCAGATCGACGTGCCGACTTCCGTCGTGGTGACCGAGATGGATCGGCTCGTTCCGATCGCGAGCCAACGCAAGATGGCCAATCGAATCTCGGGCTCCGTCGTGCACGCGATCCGCGGGGATCACAGCGTCTGTATCACTCAGCCGGACCTTTTCGTCCCGGTCCTCGAAGAAGCCTGTGATTCCGTCGTTCGGCGGGTGCGCGCGGTCGGCTAGCCGTTCTTCGCGGAGCATTATATCGTTGCGGTCTCTTTCAATTGGGTCGCGCGCGCGTTAATTGAAGGCCGGGATCACCAACCGCCTGTGGGGTGAGATTCGTGCAAGTCGAATTTTTTGGGATCGAGTTTGCGCTTCTGCTCGGTGCCATCTTGGCCTTCTATATGGCCTGGGCGATCGGCGCGAACGATGTCGCGAACGCCATGGGGACCAGCGTCGGATCGGGGGCGCTCACGATCACGGGCGCGGTTCTCGTCGCCGGCGTGCTCGAATTCTCGGGCGCCTTTCTGGCCGGTGCCAACGTCACCAACACTATTCGCAAGGGCATGCTCGACCCCGTTCTGGTCGAGCAGAATCCTGAACTCGTGCTCTACGGGATGCTCGCGGCGCTGGCCTCGGCGGGGACGCTTCTGCTCGTCGCGACCCGTTTCGGGCTGCCGATCTCGACGACCCATGCGATCGTGGGCGCGATCGTGGGTTTCGGGTCGGTTGGACTCGGTGCCGATGCGGTGGCCTGGGGAAAGGTCGCGCAGATCGTGGCTTCGTGGGTGACGTCGCCGCTGATCGGCGGCGTGTTGGCCTTCTTGATCTTCGGCCTGATCCGAAGTCGTGTTCTCGATCGCGAGAAACCGATCGAAGAGCTGGCCCGCATCGGTCCCTTCTTCTTCTTCTATGTCTTCTTCATCGTCGGTCTTGTCACGCTATTCAAAGGTCTCAAGAATCTCAATCTCGATCTCGACTTGCCGCAAGCGCTGGCGGCGTCGGTCGTGCTCGGTCTGGTGGGTGCCGTGATCGGACACTTCGTCATGCGCCGCGCTGCGCGACGTGCGGCCGAAACGCAAGACGATCGTGATCAGTTCTGGCACGTCGAGCGCGTCTTCGTCGTCCTCCAGATCCTGACGGCATGCGCGGTTGCGTTTGCACATGGCTCGAACGACGTGGCCAATTCGATCGGACCCTTGGCGACCGTTCACAGTATCGTGACGACCGGCGCTGCCGCGACGACCGCATCGGTCGAACCCTGGATGCTGGCGCTCGGCGGGCTCGGGATCATTATCGGCCTCGCGACCTGGGGCTATCGAGTCATGGAGACGATCGGCAAGAAGATCACCGAGCTGACTCCGAGCCGCGGCTTCGCGGCGGAACTCGCGGCCGCCACGACGATCGTACTCGCCTCGAAGATGGGGATTCCGGTGTCGACCACGCATATCCTGGTTGGGTCGGTGCTCGGTGTCGGTCTGGCGCGGGGAATCGGCGCGCTGGACCTGCGCGTCGTGGGCAGCATCCTGATCTCCTGGGTCGCTACGCTCCCGCTGGCGGCGGGGCTCTCGATCTTCTTCTTCTACTTCTTCAAGGGCTTGCTCGGGCCTTAGGGCCGACGCCAGGTCGCCCGTTCGACAGGGAGGAATTCAGCATGAGCGTAATTGCGAATCTATTCGGCCGTTCGCCGATTCGTCCGATGCAAAAACATATGCAGGTGGCTTCGGAATGTGCTCGTGCAATCGTGCCCGTACTCGACGCGATGGCGATCGGGGACATGGAGGCGCTCGATCGCGGTCGCGAAATCGTCGACGAACTCGAACATCAGGCCGATGAACTCAAACACGAGATCCGTCGACATCTTCCGAAGCGCTTCTTGATGGCCATCGAGCGTCGCGACATGCTCGAGATTCTCGACTATCAGGATTCGGTGGCCGATGTCGCACAGGACGTCGCCGAATTGGCGGCGTTGCGGCACATGAAGACGCCCGAGCTGTTGAAGGGGCCGCTGATGGCGTTGACGAAGGCTTCGCTCGCGACCTGCGCGCAAAGTGAATCGGTCATCAATGAACTCGATGAGCTGGTGGAGGCGGGTTTCGGTCGACACGAAGTCGCGCGTGTCGAAGGCATGATCGAGAAACTCAACGAACTCGAGAGTCGGGCCGACGAACGGGGCGAAGAGGCCCTTCGAATCCTCTTTTCGATCGAGGACGAGATCGGGGTCGGCGCGTATTATTGGTACGAGATCATTCGATGGATCGGCGATATCGCCGACTACGCGGAACGCTCGGGCAATCGCATTCGGCTCATGATCGCGAGCTGAACGCGCAGCGGCGGGTTCCGGGTTCCCGCGAAGATGCGATGATGCGAAGGTGAGAAGGGTAGAAGGCGCGAAGGTGAGAAGTCGATCTATCCCGCGTGGTGAGCGCGCACGGCCATCCGGGATACCGTTCTGCGCGGTCAGCGGATCGAAGCGGGGCAGAAGGTGTTGATGCTTTATCCATCCGGAAATCGAGACGAAGCGATCTTTGATTGTCCTGACGAGATCAGGAATGACAGGA
>SMVA01276305.1_pt1 | contig 10358 bp, 8 predicted proteins | sample 2456451 | NCBI WGS metagenome assembly SMVA01 (sample SAMN11095933, study PRJNA526329) | marine sediment metagenome | biome: Marine sediment; feature: Surficial sediment; material: Deep marine sediment; isolation source: Hadal surficial sediment | place: Pacific Ocean | collected 2014-05 | depth 0-1...
AATCCCGCTTCGCCCTTTACCGGGCCGGTCAAGTCGTATGGACTGACGGCCGAGAAAGCAATCGAGAACCTGGAGACCCCTGAGATGTCCGTGGACGTGCTCGTCATTGGCGCCGGCAACGCCGCCTTCTGCGCCGCCCTCGCCGCCCGCGAACGGGGCGCCTCGGTGCTGATGCTGGAGCGTGCGCCCGAGGCGGAGTCCGGCGGCAACTCGCGTTTCACCGCCGGCGCCCTGCGCTTCGCCTACGAGGGCGTCGAGGACCTGCGCGAGCTGATGCCCGATCTGAGCGAGACCGAGATCGCGCGCAGCGACTTCGGCAGCTACACCGAGGATCAGTTCTTCGACGACATGGGCCGGATCACCGAATACCGCTGCGATCCGGACCTGGCCGAACTCCTGATCCGGCGCAGCAAGGCGACCATGGGCTGGCTGCGCGACCAGGGCGTGCGCTTCCAGCCCATGTTCCGGCGCCAGGCCTTCGAGATCGACGGCCGCTTCAAGTTCTGGGGCGGGCTGGTCCTGGAGGCCTGGGGCGGCGGCCCGGGCCTCGTGGAGATGCTGACCCAGGCCGGCGCCAGGGAAGGCATCGAGCTGCGCTACGGCGCCCGCGCCACCGAGCTGATCGCCGACGACGGCGGCGTCCACGGCGCCGTGGTGCGCCAGAACGGGCGAAGCACGATGGTCCGGGCCCAGACCGTGGTGCTGGCCTGCGGCGGATTCGAGGCCAACCAGGAATGGCGCACCCGCTACCTCGGTCCCGGCTGGGACTTGGCCAAGGTGCGCGGCACCCGCTTCAACACCGGCGACGGCATCCGCATGGCGCTCGATATCGGGGCGGCGTCCTACGGCAACTGGTCGGGTTGCCACGCGGTCGGCTGGGAGCGCAACGCGCCGGAGTTCGGCGACCTCGAAGTCGGCGATTTGTTCCAGAAGCACAGCTATCCCCTCGGCATCATGCTGAACGCGAAGGGCGAGCGCTTCGTCGACGAAGGCGCGGACATCCGAAACTACACCTACGCCAAGTACGGCCGGATTATCTTGGAGCAACCGAGCCAGTTTGCCTGGCAGATTTTCGACGCCAAAGTCATCCCGTTGCTGCGCGACGAATACCGCATCCGCCAGATCACCAAGGTCAGTGCGAACACGCTCGAAGACCTGGTGTCGAAGCTCGACGGCGTCGATGGGGCGCGCGCGCTCGAGACCATTGAATCCTACAACGCGGCGGTGATGACCGGCGTGCCTTTCAATCCCGCGGTCAAGGACGGCCGCGGCACCGAGGGCCTCGCGCTGCCCAAATCGAACTGGGCCAACACGCTCGATGAACCGCCTTTCGAGGCCTTTGCCGTGACCTGCGGCATCACCTTCACCTTCGGAGGTTTGCGCATCGACACCGGCGGCCGGGTACTGGATAGCGACCTCCTCGCCATCCCCGGCCTCTACGCTGCCGGCGAGTTGGTCGGCGGGCTGTTTTATTTCAACTATCCCGGCGGCACCGGGCTGATGTCGGGCGCCGTCTTCGGCCGCCTCGCCGGCGACGCCGCCAGCCGGCGCGCCACCGGCTCGAACCAGCCGGACTGATACCGCACACGCGAGTCCTTAGGGTCAGGATCAGCGCGCCCAGGTATTAACCTCGATTTTACTCTAACTATTTAAATTCATTCTTCGATAGAGGTTCTCCAGTTTCGTGAAGATTTGTAAATCTGATGTAAGCCGGGACATCGGTTCGTGATCGCCCGCACATCGCAGTATCACGCCTTCGACGGGACTCGGCGTTAGGTTCGACGATAGGGTACGAAAGGCAAAAACCATGGCCGAATCGCCGAGAATTCTGTTGGTTCAGGACGCCGAAGACGACTGGGATCCGGTCCGCGAAATGCTTCGGGCGAGCTTTGGGAGCGATGTCCGGCTCGACCGGGCCCCGAGTTGGGATGAAGGCTTGGTGGCGATCGTCGATGCCGGCCACGATGTCTACCTGATCGGCTTTCGGCTGGGCGCGCGGAGCGGGCTGGAGCTCCTGCGCGCAGCCTCCGAGGCAGAAAGCACCAGGCCGATCATCCTGGTCGCCGGCGCGGACAGCCCGGATGTCGATCGACTGGCCATGGAAGCCGGCGCAACCGATTACTTGATCGAAGGCCAGTTTACCGCCGGCCAGCTCGCACGGTCCATCCGCTACGGCATCCAGCAAAAAAACATCGAGTTCGATCTGCGCCAGAGAGAGGAGCGGTTTCGGAGCCTCGTCAATCACTCGCCCACCAAAATTCACGTCAAGGACGCGGAGGGGCGTTATATTCTGATCAACGAGGAGGCCGCCCGGCTGTTCGGCGTGACTGAAGGGGAAGCCCTCGGCAAAGACGCTCATGATTTATTCCCCCGCGCGCTCGCAGACCAGTTCAGCAAACACGACCGGGCCGTTATGGAAACCGGCAGAACGGTCGCACAAGAGGAGAGATGGCTGTGCGATGACGGTGAGAAAATCTATCTGACCACAAAATTCCCGATCGAGGATTCCTTCGGCCGATTTGTGGCGGTCGGTGCCATAGGAACCGACATCACGGATCGCAAGCGGGCCGAAAAGGCGCTGCAGGAAAGCGAAGAGCGATTTCAGGGCTTCGCCGAAATCGGTTCCGATTGGATGTGGGAGATGGATGCGGATCTACGATTCTCGTACTTTTCTGACCCTCTCCATAAGATTACCGGCCTGCCGCGGGAGCACTACCTTGGCAAAAGCCGTTTGGAGGTCGGTCAAGGTGACATGACCGATGACGATTGGCGCCGGCATTTGGCCGATCTGGAGGGCCACCGTCCATTTCGGGATTTCTGTTACACCCATGTCAAGCCCAACGGCGAGCACCACCATTGGTCGATTAGCGGCGAGCCGATATTCGGCGCCAACGGTGAATTCCTAGGATACCGCGGCGTCGGTTCCGATATCACGGAGCGCAAGCGGACCGAAAGCGCGCTGCAGGTGAGTAAGCACGCCCTTCAGGAACGCGTTGCCGATCTGGAAAAAGCGCAGCGCAGGCTCGAGGAACAGGGAACGGATCTGGTTCGTCTGGCGGAGGATCTCAGAGTCGCAAGCGACGAAGCCGAAGCCGCCAACCGGGCGAAATCGGAGTTCCTGGCGGCGATGAGCCACGAGCTGCGAACGCCATTGAACGCCATCATCGGATTTTCGGAGATTATCAAGGACGAAACTTTCGGTCCGGCCAGCGGGTCCCGATATCGCGACTACGCAAAGGACATCAACGATTCCGGGCAACACCTGCTCGATCTGATCAACGATATCCTGGATCTCTCCAAGATTGAATCCGGGGTGGACGAACTCTACGTAGAGCCCATCGACGTCCCAAAAATCATCGAATCCGTTCTCAGACTGGTGCAACAGCGCGCCAATCAGCGGGATATCGCATTCGAACTGGTCGTTCCGGACAATCTTCCCTTGCTCATCGCCGACGAGCGCAAGCTGAAACAAATTCTGGCCAATTTACTGACCAACGCCGTCAAGTTTACCAATGATGGCGGCAAGGTCACGGTCAAGACGCGGTGCCCGGACAGCGGCTTCGTATTCCAGATCGCGGACACCGGGATTGGCATCGCGCCGGAAGACATTCCAAAGGCGCTGTCGCAGTTCGGCCAAGTCGATAGCGATCTCAGCCGTCAATACGAGGGGACGGGACTCGGCCTGCCCCTGACCAAAGCCTTGGTCGAATCGCACGGGGGCAGCCTGGATCTACAGAGTGAAGTCGGCGTCGGCACAACGATCACGGTGCGCTTCCCGGCATCCCTTACCCAACGCCCGCAGCAAGCCATAGAAGCCCCCGTCGTGAAAAAACGGGCGGTGGTCTAGGACACTTGAACTACGAAGTTGCCGACATGCCGCTTTTCCAGGAACGCGGTCTGGGCTTCGCGCAGATCCTCGAGCGGGAAGGTCTGGGCGAGCAGCGGCTCGATCTCGCCGCGCTCGATGTAACCGATCAGGTCCTCGAAGATGCCATGGGGCATGACAGTGGCACCCAACAACTCCAGGTCTTTGAGGTAGAGGATTCGCAGGTCGAGTTCGACCAGAGGACCGGCGATCGCCCCCGAGGTCACGTAGCGGCCGCCCCGGGCAAGCAGATCGAGCAAGCTGGGAAAGGCCGGGCCACCGACGATATCGGCCACGACCTCGATCTCGCCGCCCGGGCTTGCCGCGCGCACCGCAGCCTCAAAGTCCGGCGAGTCGCGCGCGATCGCCGTATCGGCGCCGAGTGCGCGCACTGCGGCGAGCTTGGCGGACCCGGCAACCGCGATGACCTGGGCGCCGCGGCGCTTGCCCAGTTGAACCAGCGCCGAGCCGACCCCACCGGAGGCGCCGGTGACCAAAAGGGTCTCGCCTGATCCTAGACGCGCCTTGGCCAGCATGTGCTCGGCGGTCGAGGAAGAGCAGGGAAAGGTCGCAAGTTCCGCATCCGAATGCGCGCTCTCGATCGCAATCGCGTTGACCGCCGGTACCGTCGTGTACTCGGCAAAGCCGCCGTCGCGCTCGCTGCCGAGATAGCCGGCCTTGGCCCGGTCACCCGGATTCTCAGGATCGCGCAGCCAGGGATCGACCAAGACCCGCTCGCCGACCCGCGCCGCGGCCACGCCGGTGCCGACCGCGACGATGCGCCCTGCGACGTCGGCGCCCTGAATGCGGGGAAAGCGCAGGCCTGCCCCGCCCCAGGTGGAATCGCTCCCTCGCGCCGCCGCGAAGCCACCCGCGCCGCCGCCACCGGTCGCTTCGGTGACCGACCTGCTGTACCAGGCGGTGCGGGTGTTGATATCGGTGTTGTTCATGCCGCAGGCGCCGACCGCAATCAGCACCTCGCCGGCGACGGGTTGCGGCACAGGCACGTCACTGCGGACCTCAAGCTTGTCGAGCCCGCCGTGACCGGTCAGCACCATGGCACGCATGTGTGCGGGTATGGTCATGACGGCACTCCCGCGCTCCGTTCACCCCGGCTCCGCGTCGATCTCGGCCAGGACTTTGCGGGCGATGCGGAAACATTCGACGCCCGCGGGGACGCCGCAGTAGGCGGTGATCTGGGTCAGGATCGCCTTCAACTCGTCCCGGCTCAAACCGTTGGTGATGGCGCCGCGGAAGTGAAGCTCGAACTCGTGCATGCGGCCCAGCGCCGCCAGCATGCCGAGATTCAGCATGGAGCGCTGGCGGCGGTCCAGAGTGTCGTCGCCCCAGCACAGGCCCCAGGCGAACTCGGTCACCAGTTCCTGGAACTCGCGATTGAAATCGTCGGCCTGGGCCAGGGCTTTCTCCACGTATTCCGCGCCCAGGACCGCTTTTCGTTGCGCGAGTCCCCTGTCGAATCGCTCCTTATCCATGCTCTTCCCCTGTCATGATGGTGATTTTGGGCGTCCGTTCTATCAGATCGTTCGGCAGGCCGTATCCAGGGCTTCGACGCTGCGCGTGAGATCTTCCCCGGTGTTGACCGCGGAAACGAAGCGCCGCACCCCCGGCAGCACGTAAATGCCCTGGCGCAGAAGCGCGAGGTCGAGAGCGCGCATGCGGGCCAGATCGCTCGACATGATATCCGCCTGACTGACCGGTTCCGCGGCGAGAAACAGGAGTTGCCAAAAAGAATTGCGTCCCGCGGCGATGGCCGGCAGACCATGGCGGTCGAGCACTTCCTGGAACGCGGTAGTCACCTCGGCCGCTTTGGCGTGGAGCGACCTGTGGAAGCCAGGCTCGCATAGCACCTCAAGGGTCGCCAGGCCGGCCGCCGCGGCGACCGGATTGCCGTGCAAGGTGCCGCTGATATAGGCGTAATCGGGCGCCCCTTTTCGCTTAGGGTCGGCGAGATCGATGATCTCGGCGCGGCCGGCGACGCACCCCAAAGGGCCGCCGCCACCGACGATTTTGCCGTAGCTGGCGAGGTCCGGCATTACACCGTAGTATTCCTGCCCGCCGCCGAGCGCCAAGCGGAAGCCGGTCACCACCTCGTCGAAGATCAGCACCACGCCGTGGGCGTCGCAGATACCGCGCAGGCCGGCCAGGAACCCGGGCCGGGCGAAGATGATGCGCTGCACCGGCTCGACGATGATCGCGGCGAGATCGTCCCCATACTCGGCCACCAGGCGCGCGACCACTTCCAAATCGTTGTAGGGTGCGACCAGCACGGTGCTGGGCAACACATCGGGCACACCGCCGGTTTCCAGACTCCCGACGGGATAGTTGCCGGGCGCCTGGGGGAACATAGAAACCGCCGCATAGTCGTGGTTGCCGTGGTAGGCGCCCTCGAACTTGAGGATCTTGTTCTTGCCGGTATAGGCACGAGCCATGCGCAGGGCGTAAAACGTCGCCTCGGAGCCGGTGGTGGTGAAGATCAACTCCTCGGCGCAGGGTATGGACGCGGCCAGCCGCTCGGCCAGCAGGATCGCGGCCTCGTTCAAGGTTCCGAAGAAATGCAGGCCTTTGCCCGCTTGCTCGCGCACCGCCTCGACCACGGCCGGGTGGGCGTGACCCAGAATGTTGGCCCCGGCGCCGCCGACGTAGTCGATGTACCAGCGCCCCTCGACCGACTGCACCCGCGAACCGACCCCGCGCGCGATCACGAAACGCAGGTCCTCGGGCAGCGCGTAGCCGCCGAGCCCGGCGCCCGGCAGCACCGCTTCGGCGGTCTTGTAGAGCGCCTCCTGCCGCTCCAAAGATTCAGTCATGTCTTGCTCTCCGGTTCAGGTCTCGCGGCCGCTACAATCGGCTTTCTTTGCGCACGGCCGCGACCGGGAGGTTTCGGTGCCTCTCGAATTCACCGCGCCGGAACAGCTCGGGGTCGGCGAGGAAATCGAGCATCATCCCGGTTGTGTCGTCGCCCCAGAATAACTCCTCGCCGACCGCAAAAGTCGGGATGCCGAAGACTCCGCGCGCGATCGCTTCGTCCGTATTCGCGCGCAGCTGCTGCTTGATCGCCGGGTCGCCCACTCGGGCCTCGAGGTCCTCGACCCCGAGGGAAGCGGCGAGTGCGGTCAGGCTTTCCGGGTCCTGGCCATCGTTTCCCGCGCCCCAGATGTGGCGGAAGATTGCGCCGACCACCCCGGGCCCGGCGCCCAGCGCGATGGCGAGGCGCAGGGCGACGAGCGGGTTGAAGGGATGGCGCGGCGGCACCTTGAAAGGAACCCCGCGCTTGCCCGCGAGCCAATGGCAATAGCGGTAGGTCTGACGCCGCTTGGCGGGAATTTCGGCCGGACCTTTGGTTTCCCAATGGCCGAGCAGCCCGGCGAACAGCACCGGCTTGAGCGTAATATCGAGATCGGCCGGCAGGCGATCGAAGCCCGCGAACTGAAGATACGCGAAGGGCGAGACGACATCGAAATACCAGTCGGCCTGTTGTGTCACTTCCCGCTCCAGACCGGTTTGCGCTTTTCCATGAAAGCGCGGCGGCCCTCGGCGTAGTCGGCGCTGTCGAAGCAGATTCGCCCCAACTCCTCGATGCGCAGCATGTCGCGCGCGATCGCGTCCTTGCTCACTTCGTCGATGGTCGCCTTGTTCGCGACGATGGAGAGCGGCGAATTATCGACGATCATGGCACAGACCTCGAGCACCGTCGCTTCGAGCTCGGCGACCGGCACCACCCGGTTGACCAGGCCGATGCGCAAGGCCTCCTCGGCACTGAAGCGGCGCGCGGTCAGGAGTATTTCCTTGGCATAGGCCGGCCCCACCAACTCAACCAGCTTCTTGAGATAGCCAAAGCCGTAGGAGATGCCGAGCCGCGCCGCCGGAATGCCGAAGCTGGAGTCATCGGCGGCGAAACGCATGTCGGCGGCCATGGCGATGGCGACGCCGCCGCCCAGACAATATCCCCTGATCATGGCGATCAGCGGTTTTTCCAGCGATGCCATGGCGACCCGCGCATCCTCGGAGACCGCGTTGTAACGGGCCGCGGCCTCGGCGTCGGCGCGTTGGGATTCGAACTGGGAGATGTCGGCGCCGGAAACGAAGGCCTTGTCGCCGGCGCCGCGCATGACCACCACCCGGATCGCCGGATCGGCGCCAAAGTCGCTTAGGATATCGGCGATCGCCTGCCACATCTCCAGCGAGGTGGCGTTGCGCCGCGCCGGGTTGTTAAAAGTCATCCAGCCGATGCCGTCCACTTTTTCGGCCAGCATCTTGTCGGTCTTCAGTTCGAGCATGATCGTCCTCTGATGGTCCGCGCCAAGTCGCAACCCCCTTTATCGGACCCCGAACGCCACCCTGTCACGGGTAAATTAGGGGCCAACGAGGGGTAGAGCCTACCATCGGCGCCGCGTAGCGGCTAACCTGAGGTTTACGGGCGCGATACGAGAGGGAAACGCCATGTCATTCGCCGAGACCGACGACGGGGTCAAGCTGTACTTCGAGGAGACCGGACAGGGCTTTCCGGTGATCTTCGTGCACGAGTTCGCCGGCGACCATCGTAGTTGGGAGCCCCAGCTGCGCCACTTCGCGCGGCGCTATCGTTGCATCGCCTATAATGCCCGCGGCTACCCGCCCTCCGACGTGCCCGAGGATCCGGGCGGGTACTCCCAGGCCCGCGCGGTCGCCGACATCAAGGCGGTGCTGGACCACCTGAGCATCGCCCAGGCCCACGTCGTCGGCCTTTCTATGGGCGGATTTGCAGCGCTCCACTTCGGCCTGAGCTATCCGAATATGGCGCGCAGCTTGGTGGTCGCCGGCTGCGGTTACGGGGCCGAGCGCGACCGCAACGCGCAATTCCGCGCCGAGGCCGAGGCCGCCGCAGAGAGCCTGAAACGCGATGGCATGGCCGCCTTCGCCGCGAGCTATTCCCTGGGGCCGACCCGAGTCCAGTTCCAAAACAAGGACCCGCGCGGCTGGCGCGAGTTTGCCCAGATGCTGGCCGAACATTCGGCCACCGGCTCGGCGCTCACTCAGCTCGGCGTGCAACGCGAGCGGCCTTCGCTCTACGATCTGGAGGACGCGCTCAAAGCCATGACCGTGCCGACGCTAATCGTGACCGGCGATGAGGACGAGCCTTGCCTGATCCCCGGCGTCTACCTGAAGCGCAGTATCCCGGGCGCCGGGCTGGTGGTCGCGCCCAAGACCGGCCATACCATCAACCTGGAGGAGCCGGCCGCCTTCAACCGAATGCTCACCGAGTTTTTCGATTCGGTCGAGGCCGGACGCTGGGAGCCGCGCGACCCGCGCTCGATTTCCGACACCATCCTGGGCGAACGGCCGTGAGACTCCACGGATGAGTGCCGGGCCGCCGCCCGGCGGTGCGCCGGCGGCGGACCGCATCGGCCTGGGCATCGCGAGTATTTTGGCCGCGGTGTTCTTTTTCGCCATCACCGACGCCGTGGCAAAGTGGCTGGGTCAGACTTACGAGCCGGTCCAGATTGTGTTCCTGCGCTACCTCTTCGGTTTGATCCCGGTGGTGTTTCTGGTCTGGCGCGCCGGCGGGCTGGGCACGCTGCGGACCCGGCGGCCGCTCCTGCACGGCCTGCGCGCCCTGATGATCTTCACGGCCTTGCTCTTGCTGTTCACCGGTCTGCGCCGGCTACCTCTGGCCGAGACGATCTCCGTGGCCTTCACCGCGCCGCTGTTCGTCACCGCACTCTCGGGCCCGTTGCTGGGCGAGCCGGTGCGCGCACCGCACTGGGTGGCGGTGCTGATTGGCTTTCTAGGCGCGCTGATCGTGATTCAGCCGGGCACCGCCGCGTTCCAGGTCGAAACTCTGATCGTCGTGGTTTCGGCGCTCTGCTTCGCGCTCTCGGCGCTGATCACCCGGCGCTTGTCGCGGACCGAGAGCACCGTTGCCATCATGACTTACACCACCATCGGGGCGGGCTTGGCGAGCCTGCCGATCATGCCCTTCGTGTGGCGGACGCCGGCGCCGGACGAGCTCTGGCTGTTCCTGGCCATTGGCCTGATCGGCTCCGTCGCCGGCTACTTCGTGATCCAGGCCTACCGCAATGCCCCACCCGCGATCGTGGCGCCCTTCGATTACACGGCGCTGATCTGGGCGGCGCTCATCGGCTGGATCGTCTGGCAAGACAAACCCGGAGCCCCGGTCTGGATCGGCGCCGGGATCATCGCCGCCTCCGGGCTCTACATTACCCACCGCGAGGCGCGGCGGAAAAACCTCGATAGCGGCTCGGCTTGACTGGTGTTACCTTTGGTATATCCGCTGGAATATCCGCGCAGCTGCGAATGAAAGGTCTGCCATGCCCCGTTTCTACGAGCCCGATCTGGGCGCCAACCCGAACGACCCCTTTGCCCGCGATACCGAGGGCAAGCTGGTGCGCCGTGCCTTCTGGCTCGACATGAGCGACCGCTCCGTGGTGCTCGCCATGACTCAGGGCATCGGCGCCCCCCTGCCCAACGAGGC
>SMVA01075160.1_pt1 | contig 10357 bp, 7 predicted proteins | sample 2456451 | NCBI WGS metagenome assembly SMVA01 (sample SAMN11095933, study PRJNA526329) | marine sediment metagenome | biome: Marine sediment; feature: Surficial sediment; material: Deep marine sediment; isolation source: Hadal surficial sediment | place: Pacific Ocean | collected 2014-05 | depth 0-1...
CCACCGCTTCTTCGAGCATCTGCTGGTAGAGCTCGATGCCGACCTCCCGGATGTGGCCCGACTGTTCCTCGCCCAGCAGGTTTCCGGCGCCGCGGATGTCGAGGTCGTGGCTGGCCAGGGTGAAACCGGCGCCCAGGCTGTCGAGGGTCTGCATGACGCCGAGGCGCTTCTCGGCCGCCGCGCTCAGCAGGCGCCCCGGCGGCAGGGTCAGGTAGGCGTAACCGCGCTGCTTGGAGCGGCCGATGCGCCCGCGCAGTTGGTAGAGCTGGGACAGCCCGAACATGTCCGAGCGATGCACGATGATGGTGTTGGCGTTGGGGATGTCGAGTCCCGACTCGATGATGTTGGTCGAGAGCAAGAGATCGAAGCGGCGGTCGTAGAATCCGCTCATGGTGTCTTCGAGCTGGCGCGGCGCCATCTGGCCGTGGGCAACGCCGAGCTTGACTTCGGGCACTAGCTTGCGCAGGCGCTCTTCGAGTTCGGGCAGGTCGGCGACCCGTGGGCAGACGTAAAAAATCTGGCCGCCGCGGTAGTGTTCGCGCAGGATCGCCTCGCGCACCACCACCGGATCGTAAGGCAGTACGAAGGTACGCACCGCCAGGCGGTCGATCGGCGGGGTCGCGATCATGCTCATTTCCTTGACCCCCGACATGGCGAGCTGGAGGGTTCGGGGTATCGGTGTCGCGCTCAGCGTCAGCACGTGGACGCTTTTGCGCAGGGACTTGAGTCGCTCCTTCTGCTTGACGCCGAAATGCTGCTCCTCGTCGACCACCAAGAGGCCGAGATCGCGGAATTCGATCGATTTGCCGAGCAGCGCGTGGGTGCCGATCACGATGTCAACCTGGCCGTCCTTGAGACCGACCTTGGTCTCGGTGCTGTCGCGGTGGCTGACCAGGCGCGACAGTTGGCCGATGCGCACCGGCAGCCCGGCGAAGCGCTCTTTGAAGGTCGCGGCGTGCTGGCGGCACAATAGCGTGGTCGGTACCACGACGGCGACTTGTTTGCCCTCCATGACCGCGACGAAGGTTGCGCGGAGCGCGACCTCGGTCTTGCCGAAGCCGACGTCGCCGCAGATCAAGCGGTCCATGGGCCGGCCGGCGGCCAGGTCCGCCAAGGTGTCCTCGATGGCGCGCTCCTGGTCCTCGGTCTCGGGATAGGGAAAGCGCGCGGCGAATTCGTCGTAGAGGCCGGGTGGCGAGGTGAGCGCCTCGACCGTTTGCATGGCGCGGGCGGCGGCGATTTTGATCAACTCGTCGGCGATGTTCTTCAGGCGGCGCTTGACACGGGCCTTGCGCGCCTGCCAGTTGGCACCGCCCAGGCGGTCGAGCTCGACCTCCGCGTCCTCGGAGCCGAAACGCGACAGCACCTCGATATTCTCGACCGGTACGAACAGACGGTCGCCGCCGAGGTACAGGACCTTGAGGCAGTCGTGTGGCGCGCCGTTGATGTCGAGCGCCACCAGGCCGTCGTATTTGCCGATGCCGTGCTCCAGATGGACCACGTAGTCGCCGCCATGCAGCGCCGAGACCTCGGTCAGGAAGTCCTCGGCGCGGCGGCGCTTGCGCTGCGGCCGGGCGATGCGTTCGCCCAGAATGTCTTGCTCGGTGATGATGCTGAGCTCGGGTGCGCCGAAGCCGGTCTCGATTTCCAGGGTGGTCAGGCCCGCGGTCCCGGCCGGCAGTGCCTGGGCCTCGGCCCAGGTATCCAGCGGCGCCAGCGGCGGCAGGCCGTGCTCCTGCAGGAGCGCACCCAAACGGTCGCGGGTGCCGGCGCTGTAACCGACCACCAGGACCCGGCGCCCGGCCGCCTGCTCGGCGGTAATATGGGCGTCGACCGCGTCGAACAGGTTGGTCTCGGCGCTGATTCGCGCTTCGGCGAAATCGTGGCCACGCCGGCCCTGGGCGTCGAATACCTGCTCCAGGTGCTCGGGCGCGTCGAACGGCGAAATCTGGCCGGCCGCGCGCGCGGCGAGTGCGGTATCCCATTCGCCCGCGTCGAGGTAGAGCGTCTCGGGCGCGAGCGGTTTGTAGACCCCACCGCCGGCCGCCGCGCTGCCCGCCAGGTCTTTTCGCGCGGCATAGTAGTCGGCGATGGTTTCCAGCCGCGCGCCGCGCGCCTCCTCGGCTTGATGGTCGAGGGTAACCGGGGCCCCGGGAAGGTAGTCGAACAGCGTGGCGAGGCTCTCGTGGAACAGCGGCAGCCAGTGCTCCATGCCCGGGTGCAGGCGTCCGGCGCTGACCGCCTCGTATAGCGGGTCCTCGCCACGCACCGCACCGAAGGCGCGCAGGTAGCCGGCGCGGAACCGTTCGATCGATTCGGGCTCCAGGATGACCTCGTTGACCGGCTTGAGCAGGAGTAAGTCCGCCGTGCCGGTGCTGCGCTGGCTGAGCGGGTCGAAGCGGCGGATGCTTTCGAGCTCGTCACCGAAAAAGTCGAGGCGCAGCGGTTGCGTCTCGCCGGGCGGGAAAACGTCGACGATGCTGCCGCGTAGGGCGTACTCGCCGGGCTCGCCCACGGTTTCGGCGCGCAGGTAGCCGTTGCGCGCGAAGTAGCCGATCAAGCTCTCCTGCTCGAGCCGCGTGCCCGGCGCCGCCGTCAGCCCCCGCCCCGCCAGAGCCGAGGCCGGCGGCACCCGTTGCAGCAACGCGTTCACCGTCGTGATAACCACACGTGGCGCTTGGCGCGCCGATTCGTCACCGGCCTCCGTCAAACGACCCAGCGTGTCGATGCGCCGGGCCAGGATGTCGCGGTGCGGGCCGACCCGGTCATAGGGCAGGCAATCCCAGGCCGGGAAGGTCAACACTTCCGCCTGTGGCGCGAAAAAGCCCAGCGCCGCCTGCAGCCGCGCCATGCGCGCATCGTCGCGCGCGACGTGAAGCAGCGGCGCTGGCGCCCGCGCGATCGCTACCTCCGCCAGCAACAAGGCGTCCAAGCCCTCCGGCGCGTTGGCGATCAAGACCCGGCCCGGGCCTTCGAGCCGATCGGTAAGAGAAACAGTCATGAGGGCAGAGTGAACTCGCGGAGCAGTCGTAAGACGTCGTTATCCATTTCCGGCGGAGGGTCTTCCTGTCCGGTAACCCAGGCATAGACCAGAGGTGACGGCAGGTCCAGCAGCGCCTCGAAGCGGTCGATCTGGTCTAGGTTCAGCTCGTCCAGCCGGTCCGCCGCGAAGCGCCCGAGCACCAGGTCGAGCTCCTTGGTGCCGCGGTGCTGGCTCTGGTACTTCAGGCGTTTGCGGCGAATTTCGAGTGTTTCGGGGGTCATGCGGATTATCACAGGCTCTTAGGTTCGGGCTAGGGTATAATGCGTGAAATGCCGTCTGTCAGCGGGTGTCTCAGGAAAAAACCTTGCGACCCGAGATTCTGTTTCCACTCTTCGCTCCGGTCACCAGCCTGCCTGGCGTCGGACCGCGCAGCGCCAAGCCGATCGAGGCCCTGGCGGGGCCGCAGGTGGTCGACCTCTGCTGGCACCTGCCGAGCGCGGTGATCGACCGGCGCTACGCACCGAAGATCGCCGAGGCCGAGCCGGACCGGGTCGCGACCCTGACGCTCCGCGTCGGCCAACACCTGGCGCCGCGCAATCCACGTCAGCCCTACCGGATCGCCTGCTTCGACGACAGCGGCGAAATCTCCCTGGTGTTCTTCCACGCCCATGCCGACTACCTGACCAAAGTGCTGCCCGAGGGCGAGATGCGGGTGGTCAGCGGTAAGATCGAGCGCTTCGGCGGCCGCCTGCAGATGTCTCACCCCGATCACATCGGCTCGCTCGATGAGCTGGCTCGGATGAAGAGCGTCGAGCCGGTTTATCCGTTGACCGGGGGCCTCACCCTCAAGCCGCTGAGCAAGGCGATCCGCGCCGCCCTCGACCGGGCGCCGGAACCGCCCGAGTGGCTCGACCCGGCGCTGCTGAAACGCGAGGGCTGGCCGGCCTGGCGTGCCGCGCTCGGCACTGCCCACGCGCCCGACGGGCCGGAGGCGCTCTCGCCCCTGACCCCGGCGCGGCAGCGCCTGGCCTACGACGAGTTGCTGGCCAATCAACTGGCCCTGGCCCTCATGCGCCACCACCAGCGCGCCCAGCACGGCCGGGTTCTGCGCGGCGACGGCCGGCTCTGCGACAAGGTCATCGCCGCCCTGCCCTTCGAGCTGACCGCCTCCCAGCGCCAATCCTGGGCCGAGATCGCCGCCGACATGGCCAGCGAGGCGCGCATGCTGCGCCTGCTCCAGGGCGACGTCGGCAGCGGCAAGACCGTGGTTGCCTTGCTGGCCATGTTGGGCGCGGTCGAGGCCGGTGCCCAGGCCGCGATCATGGCGCCGACCGAAATTCTGGCACGCCAGCATTTTCGTACCTTGGCGCCGCTCGCCCAGGCGGCGGGCGTCGGCATCGAGCTGTTGACCGGGCGCGACAAGGGCAAAGCCCGGCAGGCGGCCTTGCAACGCCTGGCGAGCGGCGAAACGGCGCTCGCGGTCGGCACCCATGCCCTGTTCCAGCAGGACGTGGGATTCCACGATTTGGCGCTCGCGGTTATCGACGAGCAGCACCGCTTCGGCGTGCATCAGCGCCTGACGCTCGCCTCCAAGGGCCGGGCGGTGGATGTGCTGGTGATGACCGCGACTCCGATTCCGCGCACGCTCGTGCTGACCTCCTACGGCGACATGGAGGTCTCGCGCCTGACCGAGAAGCCGGCCGGGCGCCTGCCGATCGACACCCGGGCCATGCCGCTCGAGCGCCTGCACGACGTGGTCGACGGAGTCGCCCGCGCGCTGGACGCCGGTGCCAAAGCCTACTGGGTCTGTCCGTTGGTCGAGGAGTCGGAGGTCAACGACTTGGCCGCGGCCGAGGCCCGCGCCGCGGAACTTACCCAGCGGTTCGGACCCCGGGTCGGGCTGGTGCACGGGCGCATGAAGGGCAAGGACAAGGACGCGGCGATGAAGGCGTTCGCCGAGGGCCCGCTCGCGCTCCTGGTCGCGACCACGGTGATCGAGGTCGGAGTCGACGTGCCGGCCGCCAGCATCATGGTGATCGAGCACGCCGAGCGTTTCGGCCTGGCCCAGTTGCACCAGTTGCGGGGCCGCATCGGCCGCGGCGCGGCGCGTTCGACCTGCCTGCTGGTCTATCAGAGCCCACTGGGCGAGACCGCGCGGGCGCGCATCCAAATCCTGCGCGAGACCGACGACGGCTTTCGCATCGCCGAGGAGGACCTGCGGCTTCGGGGCGCCGGCGAACTCCTGGGCACGCGCCAAAGCGGCTTTCCCGAGTTCCGCCTGGCGGACTTGACGGTGCATGGCGAGCTGTTGGCGCTGGCGCGTGACGATGCGCGGCTGATCCTCGGCACCGATCCGGATCTGGAGGGCCCGCGCGGCGCCGCGTTGCGCGTGTTGCTCTACCTCTTCGAGCGCGACGCGGCGGTCAAGTACTTGCGGTCGGGATGATTGGGGCGTCGCTGGACCCTCGGGTCGAGCCCCAGGGTGACAGGGGAGTCGCGTGGCGACCGGCGAGTTCGGGCAGACGCGCCTACGCGCTCTTCGGGCAGACGCGCCTACGCGGTCTTCGGACAGGTGCGCTTAGGCGCTCTCGGCAATCTTGGATTCGCTCGCGGCCCGATCGCCTTCCTCCGCGTCCGCCGCCGCATCGCCGGCCGGCGGGGTCACGATACCGCCGGAGACCACCATCTTGATGCCTTCCTCCACGGTCATGCTCAAGGTCTGGATCTCGTCGTGCGGCACGAACAGCAGGAACCCGGAGGTCGGATTGGGAGTCGTGGGCAGGAAAACGTTGACCACGTCTTCCGGGGTCCCGCGCTGGATTTGGCCTTCGGTCTCGCCGGTGATGAATCCGATCGCCCAGCTTTCCTTGCGCGGATACTGAATCAGGATGACCTGCCGGAAGGCCGTGCTCTGCTCCTTGAGCACGGTTTCGATGACCTGTTTGATCGCCGCGTAAACGCCGCGGATAACCGGCATGCGGTCGAGCAACCGCTCACCAAGTCCAACCAGGTTGCGCCCGACCAATCCGGCGGTCAGGAAGCCGATCGCGACCAGGGTAAAGATGGCGACCAGCACGCCCAGACCCGGCACCGAGAACGGCAGGTAGGTCTCCGGGTTCCACCGTGCCGGGATGAATGGGATGACCTGATCGTCGATCCAGGACACCAGGCCCCAACCGATCCAGATGGTGATGGCGATCGGCGCGGTGACCAGGACGCCGGCGAAGAAATAATTGCGCAGCCGCTTGATCGGGCCGGTCGTTTCGGTGTGGGGCTCCTCCCCCGGTTTCGCGGCCGCCGGCCGTTGCCGCGCCGCGGCGGCCGCCATGAACTCCGCGGCCTCCTCCGCGCTGCGTTGGCGCGGCATCACGATGCCGCCGGAGATCACCAGCTTGATGCCCTCTTCCACGGTCATGTCGAGGCGGTGGATGTCGCGGTCGGGGATGAACAAGAGGAATCCGGTGGTCGGATTGGGAGTTGCCGGGATGAACACGTTGTAGACCGTCTCAGAGGTGAGTTGCTGGACCTCGCCGACGGTTTGCCCGGTGATGAAGCCGACCGCCCAGATACCGCGGCTGGGATATTCGATCAGCACGACTTCGTTGAACGCGGTCGACTGCTGAGACAGCACGGTCTCGAAGACCTGCTTGGTCCAACTGTAGATGCTGCGCGCGACGGGCACTTTCGAGACCAGGCGCTCGCCCAGGCGCACGAGGGCGCGACCCGCGATACCGGTGGCGATGAAACCGGCCACGGTCAGGAACACCACCGCGACCACGAGGCCCAAGCCGGGCACGGAGAACGGCAAGTAGGTCTCCGGATTCCAATTCGGCGGCAACAATGGCGTGAAGGTGTCGTCGATGAAGGCGATTACCTTCCAGGTCAGCAAAAATGTGATGCCAACCGGCGCGGCGACCAAGACGCCGGCCAAAAAATAGTTGCGCAGGCGCGCGACCGGGCCCAGCTTGACCGGCCGTTTGGGCCGGGCCAGTTTGGAGGTCCCCTCGGACCGACTCTGGGGCGCGTTCTCGTTCACAGCGCGGATTTCCTGAAATTCGGCATGGCGACCCCACTATAGGGACCTGCCCCCAGTATAGGGACCTGCCCCCAGCTTGCCACCATTCCCTTAAAGATTTCGGACCGCTAGAGGAAATTCAGCAACTCGGCCACCGTTTCCGCGGGGGCCTCCTCGGCCAGGAAATGACCGCAGGGCAGCGCCTTGCCGCGCAAATCCCGGACCCGTTCGCGCCAGATTTCGAGCACCGGATAACTGCGTTCGATCACGCCCTTCGCGCCCCAGAGCGCGAGCACCGGGCAGGCGAGCTTGCGGCCGAGATCGGCGCGGTCGTGCTCCAGATCGATGCCAGCCGCGGCCCGGTAGTCCTCGCAGGTCGCATGGATGGTCGCAGGGTCGCGAAAACAGCGCTTATATTCGGCCAGCGCGGCCGCGGTGAAGGCGCCGTCGTTCCGGCTCCATTTGCCGATCTTCTTCTCCAGGTAAAAGTCGGGGTCGGCGCCGATTAGGCGTTCCGGAAGATCGTAGGGCTGGATCAGGAAGAACCAGTGGTAGTAGGCGCTGGCGAAGGCCATGTCGGTGCGCTCGTACATGGCCAGCGTGGGCGCGATGTCGAGCAGCGCCAGTTTGCTCACCCGCTCGGGATGGTCGAGGGCCAGGCGGTGGCCGACCCGGGCGCCGCGGTCGTGGCCGGCCACCGCGAAGCGGTCGAATCCAAGCGCGGTCATGACCTCGACCTGGTCTTGGGCCATGGCGCGCTTGGAATAGGCCTCGTGATTGTCGCCGCCGGGCGGCTTGGCGCTATCGCCGTAACCACGCAGGTCGGTCAGCACCACGGTGAAGCGCTCGGCCAGGGCCGGCGCGATCTTGTGCCACATGACGTGAGTTTGAGGGTAGCCGTGGAGCAGCAACAGCGGCGGCCCCTCGCCCGCCCGGCGCAGATTGATCTCGGCGCCGGTCGTTGTGATGCGGTCCTGTTGGAAGTCATCGAGCACGAGAAATTGATCCTCCGATTCGCGGCTGTGGAGTTAGACTGGTTGCTTCCAGTCTAGCGTAAATCCAGAGAGCGCGCCTCATGCCGAGTCCGGTCCGCCTAATTTCGCTCGCCACCGCCGTGCCGCCCTTCGTGTTGGGCCAGGAGGAAGTCATGGCCGAGGCCTCGGCGTTGTTCCGGGGCCGAAGCGAGGAGATCGCGCGCCTAATGCCGGTTTACGACAACGCCGGCGTCGAGACTCGCTATTCCTGCGTGCCGATCGATTGGTACCGGAAAGCGGTGGGCTGGAAGGAGCGGAATGCGCTGTTCGTCGATCACGCGGTCGAACTTTTGCGCCGCGCCGCGCAAGACTGCCTGGATCGTGCCGATGTTCCGGCGCAGCGAGTCGACAGCATCGTCGTGGTCTCGACCTCGGGTATCGCGACGCCGAGCCTGGACGCGCGCCTGATGGAGGTATTGCCGTTCCGCCGCGATGTGCAGAGGCTGCCGATTTTCGGGCTCGGGTGCGCCGGCGGGGTGCTGGGCCTGGCCCGTGCCGCGGCCATGGCGCGCGCGGCACCGGGCAGCCGGGTGTTGTTCCTGGTGGCCGAGCTCTGCGGCTTGACCTTCCGCAACAGCGACGCCTCGAAGAGCAACATTATCGCCACCGCGCTGTTCGGCGACGGCGCGGCGGCGGCGCTGATCGCCTGCGACCGCGCGGCGCCGGGCCCGGAGATCGCCGGCTGGGGCGAATACACCTGGCCCGACACCCTCGACGTCATGGGTTGGCGCGTCGAGGAAGACGGTTTCGGCGTGCAGTTTTCACGAGCCATCCCAACCATCGTTCGCGAACGCTACGGTGCGGCGGTCGACGGTTTCTTGGCCCGCCAAGGCTTGGGGCGAAAAGACCTGGACGGCACCCTGTGCCATCCGGGCGGGGCCAAGGTGTTGGATGCGCTCGAGGCCGTCTTCGGCCTGGCGCCGGGCGCCATGATCGACGCCCGCGCGGTGCTGCGCGACTACGGCAACATGTCCGGCGCCACGGCGCTGTTCGTGGTCGAACGCGCACTTGCGCGCGGCTTACGCGGCCGTCACCTGGTGTCTTCGTTGGGACCTGGATTCACAGCCGGCTTTTTGCTCCTGGAGGCGTGAATCGTGATCGGCCCGCCCCAGATCGCGGCGCTGTTGGTAGCGGCGCAGCGCCTGGGTGAACTGGCCTACGCGCGGCGCAACACGAAACGGCTGTTGGCCGCGGGCGGTGTCGAGCACGGCGCCGGTCACTATCCCTTGATCGCCGCCTTGCACGGCGGCTGGCTGGTGGCGCTGTTTTGGTTCGTGCCGGTCGCGGCCCCGGTCGGTTGGGGGTGGCTCGGGTTTTACGGTCTGTTGCAACTCGGCCGGCTCTGGATCATGGCCAGCCTCGGCGCGCGCTGGACCACCCGGGTGATTACCCTGCCTGGCGCGCCGCGGGTCCGGCGCGGCCCCTACCGCTTCCTGCGGCACCCGAATTATCTCGTGGTCGCGCTGGAGATCCCGGTGCTGCCGCTCGCCTTCGGCGCCTGGCAAATGGCGCTCGGCTTCGGGCTGGCAAACCTGGCCCTGCTCGCCCACCGCATCCGCGTCGAAGAGCGGGCGCTGGCGGGCTAGTTTTAGGACCCGGCGTCCTCAAGAGAGCTCAGAGACCGCGCCAGATTCGCCCGGGCCGGGCCCTCGTATTTCTGTCGGAAGAAATCCGTCGAATAGATCGACGGCCGGTCCAAGAAACTCCGAAGGATCGCGCTTCTGCCCGATCGATACCGGTCTTGCGGCACGAAGTGATATTCCTTGCGGATGTTGGTTTCGTATTCGTCGAACGCCTCCCTCGGTCGACCGAGGATCGATAGGTCGATGTCCACCAGCAGCCGTGCATCGCTACCCTCCGGCGCCCGATGGTGTTGGGTCGCCAGGACGAGATCGTAGACCTTCCGCCCAAATCCCTCGGGCAGGCCCGCCTCCTCCGCGGTTCGCCGGCAAAGTTCCGCGCTTCTCTGCTCGTTGTCCTTGGCTTTCGGGTCGTAGATCGCGTCGTGGAACCAAAGCGCCATTTCGACTTGGTTCGGCTGTTCCGCCAAGTGCCGCGCAGCCTCGAGTTCGTCGAGGCAATGGGACAGGTGGTCCAGGGTGTGGTAGGCGCGGTGGCGCTCGGAATACAGATCCGCCAATAATTCATAAACCGGACCCGGGTCTCCGTCGGCTCTCAGTTTCTCCCAGAACCGCGACCATCGTGCCAGTTCGGACATCGCCTCTTGCCTCGATCGGATCAGGATTCGGTGGACCCGGAGCTTATACCCGGGCCCCAGGTGTCCGGGAGCGTGAAGCCCTCCGGGAAAGGATCGTCCGGGTTGCA
>SMVA01054517.1_pt1 | contig 10356 bp, 10 predicted proteins | sample 2456451 | NCBI WGS metagenome assembly SMVA01 (sample SAMN11095933, study PRJNA526329) | marine sediment metagenome | biome: Marine sediment; feature: Surficial sediment; material: Deep marine sediment; isolation source: Hadal surficial sediment | place: Pacific Ocean | collected 2014-05 | depth...
CTGCGGCTACAGCAAGCATGCGAAGTGATGTTCGCAAGGTTGCCGTCATGCGCCACCCGAGCGATGAAGAGTGGCAGGAAGTCTTGCTGGAGTTTCGACCCGATGTCCTGCAAACCGACATAGAGGACTTTGAGTCTCTGGCTGTGCCGGATACGGTGCAATGCTTGCCCGTTATTCGCGAAGGAAGCCCGGCACTGGCAGACGATCTGCCCGACGTATTCCTCTATGAGGGCAGCAATAGTGGCCAGGGTGAAGCAGTCGATTGGGAAAAAGCGGCCGCAACAGCGTTGCGCGGCAAGCTGATTCTTGCGGGTGGTTTGAACGCGGCTAACCTTGGCGACGCAATAGCCATTGTGCGTCCATTCGGTGTCGACGTATCCAGCGCCGTCGAATCCGAGCCTGGCGTCAAGAGCGCCGCACTCATTCGAGAATTTATCGATGCAGCGAGAGCTGCGGAGCAAAGTACATGAGTTCACTCATCGCGGCCGATGAAGCGCAGGCGCTTCTCAAAGCAATGATAGCGGGCAACTTGCCGGACGCACGCGGTCGTTTCGGTCCGTTCGGTGGGCGTTACATTCCGGAAACACTCGTGCCCGCGTTCGAGCGCCTGGAGCAAGGTGTTGCCGAGCACTTGCATGCTGAGGATTTCCAGGCCGAATTTCGCAAAGAACTTCGTGAGTGGGTCGGGCGCCCAACGGCGCTGACACATGCGCCGCGGCTGAGCGAGCGCTGGGGTGCTGATGTCTGGCTCAAACGAGAAGACCTGGCGCACACGGGTGCACACAAAATCAATAACGCGATTGGCCAGGCGTTGCTCGCGAAACGCCTGGGCGCGAAACGCATTATTGCCGAGACAGGTGCCGGGCAGCACGGCGTCGCGACGGCCGCCGCCTGCGCACGGGTCGGTTTGCCATGCACTGTTTACATGGGTGCTGTGGACATTGTTCGACAGGCGCCGAACGTGGATCGCATACGGCGGCTTGGCGCCGACGTGGTCGCGGTCGAGTCCGGCGATAAAACCCTGCGCGCCGCGATCGATGAGGCGCTGCGCGCCTGGGTGACAGATCCCGAAGGCATTTACTACATTCTAGGTTCGGCCGTGGGCGCGCATCCCTATCCCTATCTCGTGCGTGAATTGCAATCCGTCATTGGCGTGGAGGCCCGTCAGCAAATGCTCGATCAGGCCGGTGGTTTGCCGGACGTCGCGTTTGCCTGCGTCGGCGGTGGATCCAATGCGATTGGTCTGTTCTATCCGATGTTGGCAGACGATGTCGAGTTGATCGGTGTCGAAGCAGGCGGCACGGGCGACGGCCTCGGGCAGAATGCGGCAACACTGGTAAACGGAACACCCGGAGTATTGCAGGGTTCCTACACGATCATCCTGCAGGACGACGATGGACAGGTGCAGGAAACGCATTCGATTTCAGCGGGCCTCGATTATTCCGGTGTGGGACCGGAGCACGCCTTGTTGCAGGCAACAGGTCGCGTGAAATATATTTCCGCGAAAGATGACGAAGCATTGGATGCGTTGCAGGAACTGTGTGCGACCGAAGGCATATTGACGGCACTTGAGACTGCACACGCTTATGCGGCCGCTCGCGACTGGGCGCATGAAAATCCCGGCAAGCGCATTCTTATCGGTAATTCGGGGCGCGGTGACAAGGACATGCCGATATTGACTCAGCATTCGGTCGAGGCGGGCAAGCATGCAGGCTAGCGAGCGCATAACGGCCGCCATCAGCGCCGCAAATAATGGCGGTCGAACCGCGGTTATTCCGTTTATCACGGCAGGCTACCCGGAACCCGAAGACTTCATCGCCACGTTGCGCGATGTCGCGTCTGCGGGTGATGTTGTCGAGCTCGGTATCCCGTTTTCCGATCCAATGGCAGATGGCATGACCATACAACGCTCGAGTTACATCGCGCTGCAAAAGGGTGTGAGTCTGAAATGGATATTCGATGAGCTGGAGCAGGCTGGCGACATTGGCGCGCCGCTTGTCATGATGTCCTATTTGAATCCGTTGCTCGCGTTCGGTTACGAAGCACTCGCCGCGCGCGCGCTTGCAACCGGCGTGTGCGCTTTTATCGTGCCCGACCTGCCATTCGAGGAAAGTGAGGAATTACGTGCGGCGTTGGAGGCAAAGGGTCTCGGGCTGATTCAGCTTGTCACGCCGGTGACACCGGATGAGCGTATGAAGACCTTATGTGATGCGTCACGCGGATTCGTTTACGCGGTGACGATCACGGGAATCACCGGTGGCGGTGCGGGCTTGCCAAAAGGTCTTGCTGCTTACCTGGACAAAGTTGTCGCGATATCCAGCTTGCCGGTTTGTGCCGGCTTCGGTATTCGCGGCGCAGAGGACGTCGCAGATGTAGGCAAGCATGCGGCCGGTGCGATCATTGGCTCGGCGCTCGTCGAAGTTATTGAGAATGGCGACAGTGCGTCAGCGTTTCTGAATTCGCTTTTCGCATCATGAAAAAACTTACGTCGGCACCAACCGCGCTTACGATTCATCACTATCGCAACATCCTGATGGCAGAAGGGATCGCAAGCGAGATCCGCAACGAATACTTTGGCGGCATTCTTGGCGACATGCCGTTCACCGAAACCTGGCCGCAATTGTGGGTTGTTAACGACCTCGACTACGATCGCGCGAAACAACTAATCGACGGCACGGCGCAAGACGAGAGCCCCAGGGAAAGCTGGAGTTGCAAGAACTGCGGCGAAGAGAATGAGGGACAATTCGCCGCGTGCTGGAGTTGCGGCCGGGAGCTGTGACGGCCGGGAATTGTGACGGTTGGGAATTGTGACGGTCGGGAATTGTAGGAGGGCCTTTAGGCCCGACGGTCGGGCCTAAAGGCCCTCCTACACGGCCCTCCTACGATGGCATGCCCTGCATCAGCAGGCGTGTGCCGGCGAGTTCGTTGCGAAGAACGGCGGCGACTTTGTCAGGTTGCATTGGGCGGCTGATCAGGAAGCCTTGTACGAGATCACAGTTGCAACTCTTGAGAAATTCGAGCTGCGTCATCGTTTCGACGCCCTCGGCAGCAACCTCTATGTCGAGCCCCTGGGCCATTGCTATGGCTGCCCGAATAATTCTCTGGTGACTGTCATTGTTTTCGATATCTGAAATCAAAGATTGATCGAGCACGAAGCTGTCGATAAAGCCGTTGTCGATCGACTCAAACGAAACGTCACGCGTGCCGAAATGATCGAGCGACAAGCGGACACCAAGTTTGCGCAAGCCCCGGAGCGTTTCAAGTTCCGCCGAACGCTGGCGAACGATTTCGCCGTCGCCGATTTCAAGCTCGATACAGCCAGGATCGAGCGCCGTATTCGCAAGCGCATTCCCAACAGCCTCTATGAGTCGCTTGTGCAATAACTGCTGTGCCGAGAGGTTAATCGCGATCGAGAGATCGGGCATTTCAAACTGGCGTTGCCAGGCCGCCAATTGCCGGCAGGCCGTGGCAATAACCCATTCGCCTGCCGAGTGAATCAGGCCGCTGCTTTCGAGAATTGGCAGAAAACGTGCGGGCGGCAGTAATCCAAATCGCGGATGCTGCCAGCGCAGCAACGCTTCGAGCCCAATCAGGCGACCCGTCGAAAGATCGATACGCGGCTGGTAATGCAAAATGAATTCATTTCGAACCAGTGCGTGACGCAAACCAACTTCAAGCTCTTCGCGATGCGCGAGCTTGGTGTTGAGTGCCTCTGAGTAATACTGAAATCGGCCACCACCACGCTTCTTGGCCTCGTACATGGCAACATCTGCGGCCTTGATGAGGCGCTCGGAGTCCGTACCCGAATCCGGGCACAGCGCGATGCCAATACTGGGCGTTGCATAAACTTCGCTGCGGCCAACCTCGTATTTCTCGGACAGGACCAACAGCAGTTTCTGTGCGGCAGCGGCAGCATTGCTCATTTCGCCAAAGTCTTCGAGACAGACAACAAACTCGTCCCCACCCCAGCGGCCGGAAAAATCACCAATGCGCAGGTTGTTTTTCAAACGATTCGCGACTTCGACCAGCACGGCGTCACCGATATCGTGGCCGAGTGTGTCGTTAACCGATTTGAAACGATCGAGGTCGATAAACAGTACGGCGAGTGGCATCGACTTGCGTTGGCTGCGGCCGATGGCCTGAGCGAGATGTTCCGAAAACGCGCTGCGATTAGGCAGGCCCGTGAGATCATCGTACTGGGCCCGTTTCTCGAGCTCGTTTGTTCGACGTCGGGTGTCGGTGATGTCGCGAAACGTTACAACGCCGCCAATCAATTCACGATTGCCGTCAAAAAGACCCTGACCGTTGAGGCTTAGCCAGGTATCCGGCTGCTCGGGGGCGCGAAAAATAGCAATCTGGTTTGCAAACTTTTCGCCGTTACGTGCGCGCATGAGCGGCAGATCGGCAGCGTTCTTGTAGGGGTCACCCGCTTCATCGACGCAGCAGAATGTCTGCTCCCAGGTCGGGTCGGGTTGCAGCCTGGGCCCCAACGCCAGGATCGTTCGTGCCGCAGGATTGATGTCGAGGATGTGCCCTTCGCGATCGACAATGATGACACCGTCATTGATGCTCTTGAGAATGGACAGTACGTTGACGTCTGTATCGGACAGTCGTTGCTGCAAACGATGTCGCTTCACGGCATGCGCCAGAACTGTTTCCTGATCGCCAACCGTAATGTTATCCACGCAGATATAGGCGTCGGCACCGGCAGCAACTGCGGCGATACCGCGATGTTCATGTTCTTTGTGGGTCAACGCCACGACCGGGAAGTTGCCCAGTGATCGAATAAGCACTTGAAGGCTCTTGCCGGACTGCGCAATCGTCGGTCCGGCTTCGAGCATGACGACATCGATCGCAGACGGCGCATCGGTTGGCAACTCTAGCTTGGCCGAGCGTGTCAGCATCGTGCAGCAGGACAGGGTTTCGAGCTCAGACAGGTAGTCTGCCGCGAACTCGCCGCTACCCAGATAAAGTATCGAATGCCCCGTCATAGATTGTTTCTTTTGTTAGCCTCAGGAGGTGGCCTTTGCGAAACGGGCCAGCGGAATAATAACCCAAATTTCGAGCCGTGACAGGCGCTCGGGGCCAAACAGGGGTCTGAAAACGGCGAGCATTTAAACCCTGAGGCCTCCACAGGCATCAAAGAATCAGGATAAAGGGAGATAGGGTGGATGGCCGCTCTTATGGCGACTGCCAGCAGCGACTATAGTCGCAAGATGGTAGCTGCCACACAACCGGACGTCAGCGAAGAAGCGGCATGGATCAGACAGGCCAAACAGTCTGATTCACGCGCATTCGAGAAGCTGTATCGCATGCATTTGGACAAGGTATACGCCTTATGCCTGCGCATGACGGGGAATGTTGCCGAGGCTGAGGACTGTACGCAGGAGGCGTTTATTCAGGCATGGAACAAGCTGTCGAAATTTCGTGGCGAAAGTGCGTTTTCCACCTGGCTGCACCGCATCGCGGTCAACGCAGTACTGGGACGGATGCGAAAGTCGAAGCGCGAGCAGGATCGCATACAGATCGCAGCGGAAGTTTCTCCCGGCCCCGCGTCGATAGGCGACAGCGGAAATTTGCGCGACCTCTCGGATGCTGTTGACCGGCTTCCCGAGGGAGCACGACAGGTTTTTATTCTCAATGGCATTTACGGTTACAGCCATGAGGAATCGAGCAAAATGCTCGGCATTGCGGTCGGTACGAGCAAGGCACAACTGCACCGAGCACGCAGGTTGTTGTCGCAGCAACTGATCGAGGAAGGATACGAAGCATGAACGTCGAAACAGAAGACAAATTGATGGCCGAGGCAGCGCAGCTGTCGACCGAGATCGCGCCGCAGCGCGATCTTTGGCCAGGCATTGAGGCGTGCCTGGAAACGCCGGCCCGCCGTTCGAGCTGGACACCGATGCTGGCGCAGGCCGCAGCGATTCTATTGTTGGTCGGCGCGTCGTCAGGGATTACCTATGTGATGACCAGGTCGGGACCCAGTGTCTCGCCAGTCATTGTAACGACCGGCCTGGACTCGGATTTTGTGTCATTTGGCAGCAATCACGAGCTGGGCGAGGGATTTCAGCATGCTCGTAACAATCTTGCGGCAGATCTTGATCTGGAGCTGGATCGTTTGTCGCCCGAAGCTCGGGCAGGCGTAGAAGAGAATCTTAGCGTGATTCGCAGCGCAATCATCGAAATTAACAAAGCGATGGAAACGGAGCCGGACAATGCCCTGTTGCAGGAATTGCTTATGAATGCCTATCGCGAAGAACTTTACGTGATGGGCCGGGTTGGTGGACTGACGCGCAAGGTCATGTCCAGAAATGATATTTAGCGTCACTGGAAGTGACGCGGAAACCTTAGAGAGAAACTGTATGAAAAAGCTAACATTGATGTTGTTCGGAATATTGCTGGCATCGCCGGCAATTGCCGAAAAAATTGACCTGACGAATGACGCCGATCCGAAGGGTGACGTTGACGTATTTAACCTTTCCGGAGATATCGAGATCATCGGTTGGGATCGCAATGAGATTCGCGTGACGGGTACGCTCGGCGACGATGTTGAAGAATTCATTTTCGAACGCGACGGCAAGACGACCACGATCAAAGTGAAGGTGCCAAGCCGTACGCGTGGCCACAAGGATTATTCCAGTGATTTGCGAATTCGAGTTCCCAAAGGTAGTTCGATTGACGTAAGCGGTGTTAGCACGGATATCGAAGTAGAAGGTGTGCAGGGCGAGCAGGAGCTGAATTCAGTCAGCGGCGACATCGAAACAGAGATATTCGGAGCGGATGTTGATGCACAAACAGTCAGTGGTGATGTGGACGTCGAGGGCACTAACAAAGTTGCCGATGTAAATCTGGAGTCGGTATCCGGTGATATCACAGCGGATGGTTTGAGTGGTGAAATCAGGGCGAACACCGTAAGTGGCGATATTGATATTACTCATGGTGACTTCAGCAGCGCCAGGCTCGAGACTGTTAACGGCGACGTAAATTTCGTCGCAGTCCTGCGGCCGAAGGGAAGGCTCGATGTCGAGACGATTAATGGCACCGTCGACATCATGTTTGTCGGTGATGTCTCAGCTAAATTTGATATTGAAACCTTCAACGGGCGTATCCGGAACTGCTTCGGGCCCGACGCCGAGCGCACGTCGAAGTACGCACCGGGTTGGGAGCTTAGTTTCACGGAAGGCGACGGCAATGGGCATGTCACGATTGCGACGCTGAATGGCGGCGTCAGACTTTGTAAAGAATAAGTCGATATGTCGCGGCTCACGGTGTGGCCCTGCGGGCAAAGCCGCTCCTACGGTAATTCTTGATCGCGGCTAAAGCCGCTCCTACGGTAATTCTCGATCGCGGCTAAAGCCAATTAGTCGCGGCTCACGGTGTGGCCCTGCGGGCAAAGCCGCTCCTACAGGCAGGATTTGATAGTCTGGCCGGCCCAGGGACGAGTTCTGCACAATGGGCCGAATGATAAAATACATTTTCTACACAATTGGCGGGCTTCTTGCGCTCGCTATCGTTGCGAGCATCCTGTTAACACTGCTGTTTGACCCGAATGACTATCGCGAGAACATCGCGGCGGGCGTCGCCGAAGCAACGGGTCGCGAGCTCGTCATAGAGGGTGACATAAAGCTTAGCCTGTTCCCGTGGCTGGCCGTGGAAATCGGCAGCAGTCGCCTCGCTAATGCTGAGGGTTTCGGCGATAAGCCATTCGCGAGTTTCGAGCGTGTGCGGCTAAGCGTACGTCTGTTGCCGTTGTTATTGCGGCGCGAAATCGTCGTAGGGGCTGCGGAAATCAGCGGTCTCGCCGTCAATCTCGAGGTGAATAAGCGGGGCGAGAATAACTGGGACGATCTTGCACAGCCGGGCGAGACAGAGACAACAGGCGAGACGACAGCGGGCGCGTCGGCGAGCGTGATCAATATCGCGGGCATCGACCTGAACGATGCAGCGTTTAGTTACATTGACCAGCAGCTCGGTGAAGAGTACGCGCTCACACAGCTCAATGTCACGACGGGCCCGGTGCGCACGGCGGCAGACAATGCAGCGAGCATCTCAATCAGCGACTTCGTGTTTAGCGGCACTGTGTCGGGGTTGAGCGATAATGAAACCAGGCTCTCGCTGTCGGTGCCCGATATTTTGTTGCAGACCGGCGCAGAAACAGTGGATGTTGGCAGCGTCGAATTGTCGATGTTCGGCGTCATTATCAGGGCCAACATCGATGAGTTTTCCTACGCAGGCAGTCCGTCTCCGAGCGGAACAATCAGCATCGAGGAATTCTCGCCGCGTGAGCTTATGCAGGCTCTGGACATTGACGTGCCAGCAACTGCTGATCCCAAGGTCCTGAGCAAGCTCCGCATAGATGCGACGCTGGCAGTCGCTGAGAAACAAATACGCCTTAGTGACCTCGTCATGGTTTTCGACGATACGACGTTGCGCGGTGAACTTGACCTGCCGCGCGATGCGGAAAGTGTGTTGCGCCTGAATCTCGCGGCGGACCGTATCGACTTGAATCGATACATGGCGCCGGCCGACGAGTCTGCGGCTGACGTGGATGCAGCAGCAGAGGCGCCTGTCGAAATACCGGCCGACATGATCCGGGCTCTGAACGCACGCGGTGACCTGACACTGGAACAGGCGATCGTGGGTCCCATGCAATTCGACAATCTTGTCGTGACCTTTACTGCGGGCAATGGTCTGTTACGTGTGCATCCGATATCTGCCGAGTTCTTCGACGGCACTTACAGCGGTGACCTTCGTATCAACGCGACATCGTCGGTGCCGGTGTTGTCGCTGAATGAACAGATTAGCAATGTAAATCTCGCCCCTCTGGGACGCGCTTTGTTCGACGTCGATAAACTGACCGGAACGATCAGCGGCTCGTTTCGCGTAAGCGGTCGTGGAAATGACAGCGCGCAAATCCTGAACACACTGAGCGGCGACATGTCGTTCACGCTCAATGACGGAAGTTTTGAAGGCGTCGATGTCTGGTACGAAATGCGCAAGGCCCGGGCGTTTCTAAAACAAGAGGCCCCGCCTGAACCCACGCTGCCGGCGCGCACGCCATTTAGCGAAGTCAGGGCGACCGGCAAGGTGACCAATGGTGTGCTTCGTAATGATGACTTTTTTGCCGAGCTGCCTTTCATGCAGCTGAACGGACACGGCAGTGTCAATATTCCGGCCGCAAGCCTGGATTATTCCTTGTCGGCACGCGTATTCAATCGACCCGAATACATGCAGGATGTCACGGCAGACGAGCTTGATGACCTGACCAAGGCGGCAATTCCACTGCGTATCACGGGCGATCTGGCATCGCCAAAAATCGGCATCGATTTCGAGGAGTTGCTGGAAGATCGGGTCCGCGAGGAAATCGAGAAAAAGATTCTCGATAAACTCGGAGACTTGTTCCGGCGGTGAAGCACTGGCGCTTATTCCTGGTGAGCCTGGCGTTGTTTCCAGCGCTGTCGGGTGCAGCGGAAATGCGCTCCGTGCACGTTGAGTTCGAAGACGGTCACTATGTCATGGACGCCGAGGTCTGGTTCGATGCGGCTCAGGAAACCGTGTTTGGTGTGTTCCTGGATTGGGATCTGGCTGCCGAATTTTCGAGTGTCATCGTCGAGGCCAAAAATGTTGGCCCTGATGAACACGGTGGCATGGGCTACTATATTCACAATCGTGGCTGCATATTGTTTTTCTGCAAGTCCACGCGACGCAACGGTTCGGTTACGTCTGAGGCATATACGGTGATCCGCGCAATCGCCGATCCGGAAACCAGCGACTTCGATGTCAGTGAAGAAACCTGGACGTTCAGTACCGTCGACGACGGCACGATGGTCCACTACGAACTCAGGATGAAACCCAGCTTCTGGGTGCCGCCATTAATCGGCCCTTATTTCATCAAGAAAAAGCTGCGTGACGATGGCGCCGAAGCATTTGATCGCATAGAGCAAATCGCGCAGGAGCGACAAGACTCGAGTGGCTGAATTTTCTGCGAGATTGCTGACATGGTTTGATGCGCATGGACGCAAGGATTTGCCATGGCAGCAGGACGTCACGGCTTACCGTGTTTGGGTGTCGGAAATCATGTTGCAGCAGACGCAGGTGCAAACCGTCATCCCGTACTACGAGCGTTTCATGCAGGCGTTTCCGGTCGTCGCGGAGCTGGCGAACGCGGGCATCGATGATGTGCTCGGCCACTGGTCGGGACTGGGTTACTACGCTCGTGCCCGCAACCTGCATCGGGCGGCACAAATTATTCGCGATGAACACGGAGGTGCTTTTCCCGACGCATTCGATGATGTGCTGGCCCTGCCGGGTATCGGACGATCGACGGCTGGCGCAATCCTGTCGATCGTGTTC